>ERZ827168.345-NODE-345-length-79280-cov-61.015664_pt1 | contig 79280 bp, 75 predicted proteins | sample MGYA00519868_ERZ827168 | MGnify/ENA primary metagenome ERZ827168 (study PRJEB31778, sample SAMEA3449271) | human gut metagenome | biome: human gut; feature: human-associated habitat; material: faeces | place: United Kingdom | collected 2010/2012 ... | reverse complement strand
TTAGAACTAGCAACCTTAAAAAATGCGTAAGAAATAGATATTCCTGTACACATTATTAATAAAAAAGTTATAATTAATAATATTTTTTTATTAGTATTCATAATTATAACCTCTTTTAATGCTTGTTTTACTTTAAACCTCATAACCTACTCCAAACCTTCATAAATAGGGGCTTTAATTTTCTTAAATCTAGTAGATTTGAGAAAAATCAATGCCTATTTTACGGGATATACTACTAGATTTTCTTCAAAATTAATGGTATACTTTAATAGTAAGATACGTAAATACGAGGATAAATTTTCTCAAATCTACTAGATAAGAGAAAAAACGAACAAGGTAAATACTGGGATTATAAATAATTTAACTAAACAAATATAGTTGTAAAGAATTTAAACTTTTTTAATAAAATTTAATATAATGAAATTATTTAAAAATAAATTTTTTACATCTACATTTATTCTTATGTTAAGTGGACTTTCTACTAAAGTATTGGGTCTTATTATAAAAATAATATTTACAAGAATTGTAGGAAATACAACTATAAGTTTATATACAATTGTAATGCCAACATATTCTTTACTTTTAACTATTGGTACATTTGCCATGCCTACTACAATTGCTAAATTAATTGCTCAAAATAAAGATAAAAAAGTATTAAATAATGCTTTAAATATAATATTAGTATTAAATATTTCATTAATAATAATTATGTTTATAGTAAGTCCATTTATAGCAAATAATCTTTTAAAGGAACCTAAAACATATTATTTATTAATTGCTATGGCATTAACATTACCATTTTCTTCGATAGCTTGTATATTCAAAGGATACTTTTATGGTATACAAAAAAATTATCCTCATGTACTATCAAATACTGTAGAACAATTAATAAGACTTATTTTAATTCTTACAGTTATACCTAAATTAATTGAAATTTCTTATGTTCATGCAGCTGTTGGTTTAATACTAACATTTCTTTTTACTGAGGCAGCCTCAATAATAGTATTTTCTATATGTATGAATAAAAAAGATGTTAAGACTATGTATAAATTATCATATTCAAAAAGTGATATAAAAGATATTTTAAATTTATCTATACCAACAGTTACAAGTAGAATTATTGGAAATATATGTTATTTTTTTGAACCAATTATTCTAACTAATATACTTTTATATAAAGGTTATTCCCATTATTTTATTTTAACTGAATATGGTGCATATAATGCTTATGCAATTTCCACTTTAACAATACCATCATTTTTTATAAGTGCTATTTCTCTTGCTCTTATTCCTGAAATATCTAAATATAATGAAAATAATAATACTTATTATGTTAAAAAAAGATTAAAAGAAGCATGTGTATATACATTTATTATTGGACTTATTTCAACTTTTTGTATATTTATTTTTCGAAATGAACTATTATTCTTTTTATATAAAACAACTCTTGGTACTGATTATATAAAACTTCTTGCTCCATTTTTTATATTGTTTTATTTTGAAAGTATATTTGCCTCTTTTATGCAAGGTATAGGTAAAGCTAAAGTAACACTTAAAATAACTATTTTTTCTGGTATTGTTAAATTATTATTTTTAAGTATATTATCTTTTTTAGAAATTGGTATATATGGTCTTTTAATTGCAGAAATTATAAATATCATTTTAGTAGTTTTTCTTAACTATTATTACATTAATAAATATTTTAGGCACTAAACATCTTGCATAATTATATAAATAAATGTTATATTATAAATAGGTAAACGTGAAGGAAGTTCACGTTACCTAAACAAGTAGATAGCGCTATCCGGCTATAATAGATTTCAAAATATGGAATAACCACATAATGATTTCTATCATAATCTGGACGGCGCGTTTTATATACTCTGGGTAGCTATTCCAGAGTAACAAAACGATAATCAAAATTACTACTCTTTCGAGGTTCTTTTTGCTCATTTACATTCCTCCTTTCATCTAGTGAAAAATCTTGGTGCACCAAAACCCCTAGAAAAAATTAAGAAGGTAACGCCATTTCCTGCACGTTCGAGTAGTTATTATACATATAAAATTTATGATTGCAAGGTTTTCGACAAAACATGTCAAGACAAGACATGAAAAAGATAGAAAATAAAGATATTAGACTTAAAAAATGAATAAATATGTGCTATAATGCTTATAGAAAGGGATTGAAGATGAAAAAAAGTACTAAAAAACCAGAAATGATTGAGAAAAGTAAGTTTTATGCCCTACTTATGGTAACTGCTGTTTTAGCGGCTGTAATCGTATTTCTAATTTGCTATATGTTTTTATAATATAGCATCTTGTCCTCGTAGCTCAGCTGGATAGAGCGACCCCCTCCTAAGGGGTAGGTCAGAGGTTCAAATCCCCCCGAGGACGCCACTTAATAAAAATCCCCTACTTTATGTAGGTTTTTTTATGAAATACTTGACATTAAAGTATATAAATCTTATAATAAATATGCAATTTAAATTGGCAGTGATATTAATTTGTATAATGTGTTTACTTCAAAATAAAGTAATCTTCTGCCTAAGATGAAATTATTGTAAACTCCCTATACTAAATTAATACCTATCTTTTTATTTGTAATATTTGAAAGGAGGAAAATAGATATGTCTAGATATACAGGATCTACATATAAAAAATCAAGAAGATATGGTTTCTCTACACTTGAAACTGGTAAAGAACTTGCAAAAAGACCTTATGCACCAGGTGCACATGGTAAAGACAAAAGAAGAAAATTAAGTGAATATGGAATCCAACTTCAAGAAAAACAAAAAGTAAGAGTTATGTATGGACTTACTGAAAAACAATTTAGAAAAGTATTTGATAGAGCATCTAAAATGCATGGTATTGCTGGTGAAAACTTACTAGTATTACTTGAATCAAGACTTGATAATTTAGTTTATCGTATGGGACTTGCTAGAACAAGAAGAGCTGCAAGACAAATTGTTAACCATGGACACATTTTAGTAAATGATGTTAAAGTTGACATTCCATCATATACTTGTAAACCTGGAGATGTAATTTCAGTTAAAGAAAATTCTTTAGACCATGCTGGTATTAGAGAAACTATTGAACTAGGAATTAAAACTCCCGCTTATGTAGAATTTGATTCTAAAAAACTTACTGGAAAATATGTTAGAATTCCAGATAGAAGTGAATTAAATCAAGAAATTAATGAACAATTAATCGTTGAGTTCTACAATAGATAATCAAAAAAAGAAGATCACTCTTCTTTTTTTATTGGTTTTAAAATAACATATGCAGTTTCATTACCTAGATTATCTTTTACTTTAGCAAATTTATCAAATTTCAAATTTTCTATTGATGATGGTATATCATTAAGCATTTTATTATATTTTAAGATACTAGATCTTATTTCATTATTAACTTGATAAGCATTTTCAAAATCCACTATTGCATTTGCAATAAAAACTTTTTTCTTGCGATTAAAATCATTTTCATTAATTTCTAAATTATTAAGTTTTTCTTTTAAAAGTTCAATGAGTTTTTTAGCATAAGATGTAACAGCTTCGAAAAGAATTAAAGCATAATCATCATTTTGCGTAAAAGTATAAGAAAAATCATCAACTAAATGGTTGTTACGAATATGTTCATAAAACTCTGATGTACCACTAAAATTATTTCTAAGAAGTATATTCATATACATACTAAGTTCTAGTTTACTATAATCTTTATATTTCTTTTTATCTATTTTTAAACCATAATAAATGTTTTCTTTAGTAACATTAGTATTTATTACTGAAGAAGGAATATTTACTTTTTTAGGCTCTTTAATTGAAATTATCTTTGGATTTAAATATTTTTTATCAAAACTTTCATAAAAGTCCTCACAAAGTTTTATTACTTCATAATGATTTACATTACCAGTTACAACTAAAAACATATTTTCTGGGTGATAAAAGGCATCAAATACATTTTTTGCATCCTCTATACTAATACTTTTTATATCTTCTTCATCACCAGTAACTAAATACTTATGATTATCATATTTATAAATATTATTAAGAAGTTCAAAATATCCTTCATTAAAGGGATTATTTTTAGTCATTTTGGCTTCCTCAATAATAATAGGTTTTTCTTTACTTACAAGTTCTTTAGTAAAATAATCATTATTAACAAAGTATAGTAAATGATTTAAATTATCTTTTAAATTATCGTTTGTAGTAACTTCATAACATGTATGATCAAAGGTTGTATAGGCATTTACATAACTACCAATTTTATAAAAATAATCATGTGCAGTTTTATTATTCTCTTCATTAAATTTAATATGCTCTAAAAAATGAGCCATTCCATTTGGAACTTTAATATCTTTTTTATTTACCTCAAAGTTAGTATGAACGCTACCATATTTAACTGTTAAGGTAAGATTAATATCACTAGATTCTTTACACTCCCAAATATAAATATTAAGACCACAGTCTAATTTATGATGATAAACTATTTCGTCAGTTCTTTCTATTTTAATTTTTTCCATTTTGATCCTCACACAAAGCATAAATTACATTTAATTTTAATTTTTTTGCAAAAGTAATAATGTCACTTTTAGTAACATTTTTTATATATTCTTTTTTCTCTTCGAATGTATAATCATTTACAAATTTTTGAGAAATATAGTTATTATTTATTCCTGATTGACTATTTGAATTTAGTTCAATATTATTTATTATATTATTTTTTGCATTATTTACATCATCTTCAGTAAACTTACCTTTGACCATTTCACTTACACTTTTCTTTATTAATGAAACTGCTTTATCAATATTTTCTTTACTAAGTGAAACATCTACCTCAAAAACATTATCAAAAACATTTAAAACACTTGATACTCTATAGCATAAACCATTTTCTTCGCGTAAATATTTATATAGTTTTGAGGAAAGCCCTCCAGAGCCTATAATATAATTAAATACTGGGTATACACTTCTTCTTTCTTCCTCAGTAATATCATTAATATTATAAAGCATTACTAAAGATGATTGTTTAAATGTAGATTCATCCATTTTAACTATTGGTTTCTTTCTTTCAATATTTTTTACATAATAATTAAAATTTATATAATTTACTCTGTTATTATGATAATTATCTTTGATTAAAGATACTGCCCTATTCATATCTAAATTACCCATTACAAAGATATCAACAATACTATTTTGCATTATATATAAATATTCTTTATATAATGCTTCCCTAGTTATAGCTTTAACTTCCTCTTTAGTACCAGTTACTGATAAAGCAGAGATTGAATTTTTATCAAGAGTGTCAAAAGCATTATCAAAAGCAAGCTGCATAGCATTTTCTTTTGTACTATCAATATCAAGGTAAAGTTCATTTTTACCATTTTCAAAAGAAACCTTTTCAAATTCATTATTTTTTACATTAGGAAATAATATCATATCAAATAAAAATTTTATTACATTTTCTAAATAATCTTTTTCACTCATATATTCTGGATTAATAAAATTTACTCTAAATGTTAGTGAGGTAACATATCCTTTTCTACTTATACCTGTATTATAATAAATATTATATAAATCCTCTTTTTTAAGGGCTAAATTTCTAAGTGAATCATAATGTTTATTACAAGTTCCCATTACCTCACACAAAAGACTTACAATAGGAAATCTTTCTTTATCAGTTTTAAATCTAAATACAACCTCAATATCACTAGTTTTAAATCTATCGTATTTTAAAGTATGAATTTTATATGAATTTTTATCTATAGTATTATATTCCATAACTCTCCTTCTTAATTATTATGTATTAATTTTCTTTATTTAAACAAATTTTTTTATAAGATGATATAAAATAATCATCAGTCATACCAGATATATAATCAAGTACTATTCTTTCATTAGAACTTTCTAAATATTTTTCATCCATATTATTTAAATAAGAATAAAATATTGGACTATCATAATTCTTGGTTTTTAAATCGTTTAAGTAACCATTAAATACTGTTCTAAACATTTTATTAATAAGTTCTCTTTCTTTAACTGTATAGGCTTTACCATAAATATGTTCATAGTTAAAATCCTTTAATTTAGAAATTGCATTGAATACTTCATCACTCATTTTTATATAACTTTTGCCTTCGCTTTCAGTTATTATATCAGTAATTATTGTATTAACTATTTCTCTATTAGTTTTACCTAAAACATTTACTATATCTTTGGGAATTTCTTCAAAAGATACAAGTCCCATTCTTACACCATCTTCGATATCTCTACCTAAATAAGCAATTATATCACTTATTCTTACTATACATCCCTCAAGGGTCATTGGTCGAAGATATTTGGCTACCTCTAAAGATTTATAAGATTCAAAGTATTCCTTTAAAAAATCTTCTTTAGTTTTTGGTTTAATATAATATTCATTTGAAACAAGTTCACCATTATGACACATTATTCCATCAAGCACCTGAAGGCTAATATTTTGACCTTTACCATAGTTTTCAACAAACATTAGGTTTCTAACACTGTTTATGTTATGCATAAAATAGCCTTCGCCTACTTCTTTACTTATTTCATTTAATACTCTTTCCCCTACATGTCCAAAAGGTGTATGTCCAAGATCGTGTCCTAAAGCTGCAGCCTCGATTAAATCCTCATTTAAATTAAGGGCTCTTCCTATAGTTCTTGCAATTTTAGATACATACTGCACATGAATCATTCTTTTTTGAATATGATCATTCTTAGTTTCAGTAAAAACTTGAGTTTTATCCATATATCTTACATAAGATAGTGAATAAATAATTCTATCTATATCTCTAAAAAAGCCTGGTCTAAAATCCTCGGATTCCTTTTCGAATCTAATTACTTTATCATCCGTACAAGCATAATCACTTAAATATTTATTATGTTTACGCATATTTTCATATATTTTTTTATCCATCATTATCACCTATAAAATATTATATATGATTTTGACTTAAAAAAAAAGATAGTTTACATTTTTAGTTTACTATCTTCATAAAGATTTAATTCATTTTCACATTCACTTACAAGATTATAAATTAAATTTAGTTTCATATTAATAAATCTTGCATCTTTTTCTTCTTTTTCAAAAATATTTAAAAATAATTCATGTACAATAGCTATTTTACAAGCAACTTCTGTAGAACTATCACATCTTCCATAAAGTTCTAAAAGTTTTCTTTTTAAATAATTAATTTTTTGTTTATCTTCCTCAGTAAAATTATTCATATTATCTTCCCTTTCCATAAGTTTTTTCATAATTTAAAAGTGCATCTTTTATTTCATCAATGACTCTCTCACAATTATAAATTTTTCTTTTAATATAAGGTATCATTAAAAATTGACCATTTCGCATACATTCATAAATTTGCTTATTATAACGATTAATTTCATCTTGTCTAATTAAAAGTCCATATTCAAGCATACCTTTATAATATTTTAACTCATCTTCAGTATATTCCATAAACCCTCCTTAGGTAATTAATATTATACTATAAATAGTAATGATTTTAAATAGGTAAATGGTATAGTATTAGTACCTATTTTTTCCTAGTCATATATTCATAATCAATTTTTAATATATTACATAATCTATACAAAAAAAAACTCTATTAACATTTCTAGTTTTATCATTTTCAATACTACTAAGGGTGGAAATAAAAATATTTGATAATTTTGATTGTGTTTTTAAAGATAATTTTCTATTTATTCTATCTTGTCTAATTAAATATCCAATTTTATTTATAAACATTCCTCCTTTACTTAATTTATTGTATAAAAAAACAGACCATAAATTTATGATCTGCTCGATTAATTGTAATTTGAGATTAATTTATATCAAATTCAATATAAATTTTTTCTGCGACATTTGATGAGTATGGAAGATTTTCTTCTGAGGTAAAATACCTTACCAATCTATATTTACCACTCTTTAATTTATCGTATCCATAAGTCCAATCAATTGTTTCTTCTTTTTCTTCATTTGTTTTTATATTATATAAAATAGCATTCCAAACCAAAGTTTCTTTTGGCTCAAATGAAACATATTTACCATTTTCGTATTTTTCTAGCGAATATTGTGGTCCATAATAGTATGTTTGATCAGTATTGTTTTTCATAATCAAAGTTAATCCACTATTAGTTAATGTATTGTTCTTAATTGTCATTAAAATACTTTCATTATTACTTCTAATATATTTTTCCATTGAATTATATTCATCGCCATTTATTCTATAAATTCCATTATAAGGTATTTCAATATACATTTTCCCATTTTTCTTGTAAACAAATAATGTTGATTGCTTATCATCTTTCAAATCAAATTCAATTTTTATAATATCTTCTGCATTTACTGGATAGTCTTGTATGCTTTCTTCATCTGTAGTTCTTCCTTTACCACTACCACTCAATACATAAATAATATCTTTGATTTCTTCGGTATCTGTAATTTCTTTTTTATTATCATTTTTTTCAAATAAAATGCTCTCAACATTTCCTTCTTTAGGAATTGATAATTCGTACTTTTTCTTTCCTCCACACCCTGTTATTCCTAAAACCATAAACCCACAAATTAAAATAGTTAAAATTGTTTTTTTCATAAATACCATCCTTTCAACAAATTCCAATTTTTTACTTTGTTTACATTTTATATTATAACATTTATTGCAAAAATTATAAAGAGGAAACTAATTTGTTTCCTCTTCGTTTATTTTTTCAGAATTTACTTCTTCAACTTTAGTTTCATCAATAACTTCAGGTTTTTCATCCATTAAGTTTTCCTCTAAAGCTTCAGTTGCATCAGTTTCCATAAATTGTTTTTCAAGAGCAATATCAATATTTGAATATTCAGTAGCACCAGTACCTGCTGGGATAAGTTTACCAATAATAACGTTTTCTTTTAAACCTTTTAAGTAGTCAACTTTACCTTTAATAGCAGCATCTGTAAGTACTCTTGTAGTCTCTTGGAATGAAGCTGCTGATAAGAATGAATCTGTTTCAAGAGATGATTTAGTAATACCAAGCATAATTGGAAGTCCCTTAGCAGGAACTCCACCTGCAAGAAGTACTGGTTTGTTTCCTTCATTAAATGTTTTAAGTGAAACAGATAAGCCCTCAACAAATTTAGTATCTCCTGGATCTAAGATTCTCATCTTATTAATCATTCTCTTAACAATAATTTCAATATGTTTATCGTTAATATCAACACCTTGAAGTTTATATACACTTTGAATTTCTTTTAGAATGTATTCTTGAGCAGTAAGTGGGTCAGTAACAGCAAGTAATTCTTTAGGAGCAATAACGCCTTCAGTAAGTTTATCTCCTGCTTCTACTTTATCACCAACACTAACTCTAAGTTTCATATTATAAAGTGTTGTATGTTCTCTTGAACCAGCATCATTTGCAACTGTAATAATATGTTTACCACCGTTTTCCTCAATTTTAGTTACAGTACCAGTAATTTCAGAAATAGTAGCTTTATATTTTGGAGTTCTAGCCTCAAATAATTCTTCAACTCTTGGAAGACCTTGTGTGATATCATCTTCACCAGCAACTCCACCTTTGTGGAAGTTTTTCATTGTAAGCTGAGTACCAGGTTCACCAATTGATTGAGCAGACATAATACCTACTGCTTCACCAGTTTCAACTAAGTTACCTGTAGCAAGGTTTCTACCATAACATTTTTGACAAACACCGTTTTCAGTTTTACAAGTAAGTGAAGAACGAATTTCAACTTGTTTAATGCCAGCTTTTTTAACTTTTTGAACAACAGCTTCAGTAATCATTTCACCAGATTCACATAATACTTTCTTAGTTTCTGGATCAATAATCTTTTTAGCGGCAAATCTTCCTAAAATTCTTTCTTCAAGAGGTTCAATTACAGAACCATCTTTATCATTTAATAAGTCTTTAACAACTACACCATGGATTGAACCACAATCATGTTCTTTAACAATAATATCTTGAGCAACATCTACAAGTCTTCTTGTTAAGTAACCAGAGTCAGCAGTTTTTAAAGCAGTATCGGCAACACCTTTTCTTGAACCATGTGTTGATAAGAAGAATTCTAGAACTGAAAGTCCTTCCATAAATGATGATGTAATCGGAATTTCAACTGTATCACCATTTGGTTTTGCCATTAAGCCTTTAAGACCTGCAAGTTGAGTAAAGTTTGTAACCTCACCACGTGCTCCTGAATTCATCATCATGAATATTGGGTTATCAAAATCACCAGCACTCATTTCTTTAAATTCATTTTTAACGTTTTCAGTACATTTAGACCAAATTGCAATTACAGCTTCATGTCTTTCTTCTTTAGTAATAATACCACGTTTAAATTGTTTATTAACTTTATCTACCGCCGCTTTTGCCTCTGCAATAAATTCTTCTTTTTTATGTGTAGTTTTGATATCAGCATAAGATACTGTAATACCCGCTATAGTTGAATACTTAAATCCTTGATCTTTTAATTTATCAAGCATTATAGATGTTTCAGTAGTACGATATCTTTTAAATACTTGAGCAATTAATGATTTTAATGTTCCTTTTACAAAAGGTGATACTAAAGGCATTTCTTTAATAGCCTGTGGAATATTAGTTCCAGGTTCTAAGAAATATTTCATTGGTGTAATACCTTCGATATTATCTTTTGAAGGTTCATTCATATATGGGAATGAATCTGGGAATATTTCATTAAATTTAAGTTTTCCAACTGTAGTAACTAAATATTTACCTTGTTGTTCATCAGTAAATAACTTATGTTTAAATGAACTTGCTGGTATAGCAATTCTTGTATGTAAAGTAATTTCTTTTCTCTCATAAGCCATTAATGCTTCATTTTCATCTTTGAATACTCTACCTTCGCCTTCTTCTCCAGCTTTTTCAATAGTTAAATAACAGTTACCAAGTACCATATCTTGTGAAGGTGTAACAATTGGCTTTCCATCTTTTGGATTTAAAATGTTGTTAGCACCAAGCATTAGTAGTCTTGCTTCAGCTTTTGCTTCCTCAGAAAGTGGTACGTGAACAGCCATTTGGTCACCATCGAAGTCAGCATTAAATGCAGCACATACAAGTGGATGTAGTCTAATTGCTTTACCACCAATTAATATTGGTTCAAATGCTTGAATACCAAGTCTATGTAGAGTTGGTGCACGGTTAAGCATTACAGGATGCTCAGTAATAACATCCTCGACTATATCCCAAACACATTCATTTCTAGTTTCAATTAATTTTTTAGCTCCTTTAATATTATGAGCAAGTCCACGTTCTACTAAACCATGAATAACATGTGGTTTAAATAGTTCAAGGGCCATTTCTTTTGGAAGACCACATTGATACATTTTAAGGCTTGGTCCAACTACGATAACTGAACGTCCTGAGTAATCAACTCTCTTACCAAGTAAGTTTTGTCTAAAACGACCTTGTTTTCCTTTAAGCATTGAAGATAAACTCTTAAGTGGTCTATTAGAAGATGCTGTTACACTTCTTCCACGTCTACCATTATCAAGTAATGAATCTACAGCTTCTTGAAGCATTCTCTTTTCATTTTGAACAATGATTGATGGAGCTCCAAGTTCAAGAAGTTTTTTAAGACGATTATTACGGTTAATAATTCTTCTATAAAGGTCATTTAAATCAGATGTAGCAAATCTACCACCATCTAGTTGAAGCATAGGTCTTAACTCTGGAGGTATAACTGGAATAACATCAAGTACCATCCATTCAGGCTTATTACCAGATTCAATAAATGAATCTAAACAATCAAGTCTTTTAACAAGACGTACTCTTTTTTGTCCAGTTGTATTTTCAAGTTCTTCATGAACTTTTTCAATTTCTTTTTTAAGGTCAACTTGTTTAAGTAGTTCCTTAATAGCTTCAGCACCCATTCCAACTTTGAATGTATTACCATATTTTTCATATAAATTTCTATATTCTTTATCAGAAATAGTTTGTTTATGTTCAAGTGGAGCTGTTCCTGGATCAATTACTACATAACTTACGAAATATAATACTTCTTCCAAATCTCTTGGAGACATATCTAGTACAAGGCCCATTTTAGATGGAACGCCTTTAAAGAACCAGATGTGAGAGCAAGGTGCAGCAAGTTCAATGTGTCCCATTCTTTCTCTTCTTACTTTAGAAAGAGTAACCTCTACACCACATCTATCACATATAATATTTTTATATCTAAGTCTTTTGTATTTTCCACAGCTACATTCAAAATCTTTTGTAGGTCCGAAAATCTTTTCACAGAATAATCCGTCTCTTTCTGGTTTTAATGTACGATAGTTAATTGTTTCAGGTTTTTTAACTTCGCCATAAGACCAAGAACGAATCTTTTCAGGGGATGCTATGGAAACCTTAATTCCCTTAAAGTTACTAACATCTATCATTATTCTTCACCTTCCCCTTCCATATCATCTATATCATCTGGAAATTCCAAATCATCAAGTGATGGTTCTTCATCTTCATCATCAAAGTCATCTTCCTCTTCATCAAGTGGTTTACTTGGTTCAGGAAGTACTTCTACATCAGTAGATAAATCAATTTCATCAATTCTTAAATTATCATTAGATTCATCATCTTTTTCTTCAATATCTTTAAATTCTAATAATTCATCATCATTTGTAAGAACTTGTACATCTAAGCATAATGCTTGGAATTCTTTAACAAGTACTCTAAAGCTTTCTGGAACACCTGCTTGATTAACAAGTTTACCTTTTACTAAAGCTTCATATACTTTAACACGTCCTACAATATCATCGGCTTTAACAGTTAAGATTTCTTGAAGTACATGAGCAGCACCATAAGCATAAAGTGCCCAAACTTCCATTTCTCCAAATCTTTGTCCACCAAATTGTGCTTTACCACCTAATGGTTGTTGAGTAATAACACTATAAGGTCCTGTTGCTCTTGCATGAAGTTTATCATCAACCATATGGTGAAGTTTAATCATATACATAACACCAACAGCAATTTTATTGTCAAATGGTTCACCTGTACGTCCATCATATAAAGTCATCTTACCATCAGGGCTCATCTTAGCATCTTTCATTTGCTGTGATACATCTTCCCAAGTAGCAGAATCAAATACTGGAGTAGCATAATGTCTACCTAAAATCTTACCAGCCATTCCTAAATGAAGTTCTAGAATTTGACCAACGTTCATACGAGATGGAACACCAAGTGGGTTAAGCATAATGTCTACTGGACGACCATCTGGCATAAATGGCATATCTTCCTCAGGTACTACTAAAGAAATAACACCTTTATTACCATGTCTTCCTGACATTTTATCTCCAACTTGAATTTTTCTCTTTTGAACTATATAAACTCTTATAACTTTTTGAACACCAGCCGCAAGTTCATCTGAGTTTTCTTTTGTATAAATTTGTACATCATGAACAATACCATCTGCACCATGATCTACTCTAAGTGAAGTATCTCTTACTTCTCTTGTTTTTTCACCAAAGATTGCATGAAGTAGTTTTTCTTCGGAAGTAAGTTCTTGCATTCCTTTTGGAGTTACTTTACCAACAAGAATATCGCCTTCTCTAACTTCTGTACCAATTCTTACAATACCATCAGCATCAAGATTTTTACGAGCATCTTCAGAAACATTTGGTATATCACGAGTAATTTCTTCAGGTCCTAGTTTTGTATCACGACACTCAATATCATAGTGAGAAATATGAAGTGAAGTATATGCATCATCTTTAACAAGTCTTTCATTTAAGATAACGGCATCTTCATAGTTATAACCTTCGAATGTCATGAAGGCAACTGTCATATTTTTACCTAAAGCAAGTTCTCCTTTATCACAAGAAGGACCATCAGCAATAACTTGTCCAGCGTGAACTTTATCGCCTGCTTTAACAATTGGTCTATGGTTTACACAAGTTGAGGCATTACTTCTTTCAAATGTAGAAAGATAATATGTATCACTTGATTTACCATTATTTATAACAATTTTTTTACTATCAGCATATTCAACTACACCAGCAGTTTTAGAAAGTACACAACTTCCTGATGATGATGCAGCAATATATTCAACACCAGTACCAACTATTGGAGCTTCACTTGTAAGAAGTGGAACTGCTTGTCTTTGCATGTTAGCACCCATAAGTGTTCTTTTTGCATCATCGAATTCCAAAAATGGAATACAACTTGTAGTTACGGCAACAACTTGACTTGGAGCAACATCGACATAATCAACTTCTTCACGTTTAACAATTACGTTATCACCATTAACACGTACAAGAACTTCATCGTCAATAATTCTATTATCTTTATCAAGTTTTACAGTTGCTTGAGAAATATAATAATCAGTTTCTTCATCTGCAGTCATATAAATTATATCTTTATCAACAACACCATTATTTACTTTATGGTAAGGAGTTGTAATAAATCCATATTCATTTACTTTAGCATAACCAGCAAGTGATGTAATAAGACCTATATTTTGTCCCTCTGGTGATTCAATTGGACATATTCTTCCATAGTGAGATGAGTTAACATCTCTTACTTCCATACCAGCTCTTTCTCTTGAAAGTCCTCCTGGTCCTAAGGAAGAAAGTCTTCTCTTATCTGTAAGTTCAGCAATTGGGTTAACTTGATCCATAAACTTAGAAAGTTGTGATGAACCAAAGAACTCTTTTAATACTGCAGTTACAGGTCTAATATTAATTAATGTTTTTGGTGTAACATTTTCAAGTTCTTGAGTAGTCATTCTTTCACGAATAACTCTTTCCATACGAGCCATACCAACTCTAAATTGATTTTCAACTAGCTCACCAACTTGTCTTACACGTCTATTTCCTAAATGATCGATTTCATCTTCATTACCAATATTATAATGTAAATCAATATAATATGATAGTGATGCATAAACATCAGGAATAGTAAGTCTTTTTTCAGTTACACTACTATCAGTTCCAATTAAAGTAAGAACTTTTTTACCATCAATCTTATCATAAACTTTTAAAGTTTGAATCATTTTAAAATCATCAAGTTCTTCATTAATTGTAGCTTCTTTTAAATTTAATCCACCAGCAAAAGCAACTTTTAATTTTTCAAGAATATCTTTAGTAATAACATCACCTTTTTTAGCAATTTCTTCACCATTAAATTTAATGTTTTCAGCTAAAGTACATCCAAGTATTCTTTCACAAATAAACATTTTTTTGTTAAATTTGTATCTTCCTACTTTTGCTAAATCATAACGGAATCTATCAAAGAATCTAGTGATTAATTGGTTTTTAGCACTATCAATAGTCGCAGGTTCTCCTGGACGAAGTTTTTCATAAATTTCAAGTAGTGCTTCATCAGTATTATTTGTAATATCTTTTTCTAAAGTATTTTTTACAAATTCATTATCACCAAATAATTCAATGATTTCTTCATCAGTGGAAAGTCCAAGTGCACGTAAGAATGTTGTAACAGCTACTTTTCTAGTACGATCTATTCTTACATAGATTACACCTTTAGCATCTGTTTCATATTCAAGCCATGTACCTTTATTAGGGATTATTTCTCCACTAACAATTCTTCTACCATTTTTATCTATTTCTCTTTTGAAATAAATAGATGGAGAACGAACAAGTTGAGATACAATTACTCTTTCTGCACCATTTATGATAAATGTACCAGCATCTGTCATAAGTGGTAAATCACCTAAGAATATCTCTTGTTCTTTTACTTCACCAGTTTCATGAAGGTAAAGTCTTGCTTGCACTTTAAGTGGTGCAGCATAGTTAACCATTCTCTCTTTTGCTTCCTTAATTGAATATCTTGGTTCATCTAAAGAATAGTCAGTAAATTCAAGTGAAATATTTCCAGTAAAACTTTCAACCGGAAAAAGATCCTCAAATACTTCTTTGATTCCATTTTCAATGAAATTTTGATAACTTTTCTTTTGAATTTCCAAAAGGTCTGCAAGTTCAAGAGTGTTACTTGATTTTGCGAAATTAATTCTTTCGCGATAGTCTCCGAATTTTTGTTTTTTATAAGCCACGATCTCACCCCATAATCTTATTTTTTTTGGACTATTTTTATGTTAAAAATAAACACGTCAACATTAAATAATTTTAGCAAAGAATAAAGTATTTTGTCAAGACATTTTACAGCAAAAAATGTAAAATCCTTTATCTTTTTCTTTTATTTCAACATTGTAATGTTCATTTAACAGTTTTTGTATAGATTTAGCGCCTTGGTCCTTACGCATTACAAACCAAAGTCTTCCACCATCATTTAGATGTATTTTAGCATTAATAAGAAACTCTAATATAACTTTTTTACCAGCTTTTATCGGTGGATTTGTGATAATTACATCATATTTATCTAAAATATTTTCATACACATTACTTTCAACTACTTTAGCATTTACTTTATTTGCAGCAATATTTCTTTCACACAAATGTAATGCTCTTTTGTTAACATCACACATAGTTATATTTTTACCAGTTATCTTAGCAAGTGATATTCCTATTAATCCATAACCACAACCTAAGTCTAAGATATTTTCATAATCAGATTCATTTTTTAAAAATGTTTCTAGTAAAAGTCTACTTCCATAATCTAAATGATTTTTACTAAATACTCCGTTATCACTAAAAAAATCAATAGTTATGTTTTTATAATTATAACTAAGTGTCCTAATTTCACTTTTTAAATTTTGATTATTTGTAAAATAATGATCCATTTATTTCCCTTTTCTTTTCAAACTAATTTTATTATACAAAAAAAGACACGCTAAATCAAGTAGCAAGTGCCCTATTTTTACTATATAAAGTTTTTAATAAACTCCATAATTAAACTAAAACATATTAAAAATAATATTATATATAAAAGCTCTTTTCTTTCAGATGAACTTTCCATTAAACTAACCCCCTTAGTTATCAACATTCTATCATATTTTTATAAAAATGTCAAATTAGTGTAAAGTTATCTAGATAAATCATCTATTTTTTCTAATACAATATTTTCATAGTAGTCTAGCATTTTGCTTGAATGTTCCTCTTTAAGATGGAGAATATAATCAAATATATTTGTAAGTTCTGTTCTTTCTAAACTATGTAAATAACATTTTAATTTATAAGTATCCTCTAAGTTTGTAAAACAGCAATCAGGATTTTGATTATCACTAGCATCTTTCCATTTAGAAATAATCTTTTTACATTCTTCTACATTAAGAGAATTAAAATAGTCATCATAAATTTCAGGTACATAATCCATTTGCATATTATGGCTTAAAATATAACATTCAACTTCATAACTATGGTAAGCATAATAAATTAAGTTATGAATACATTTTTTTCTTAATAAATCATAAAATTTAGAATTATTTGACTTAATACCTAATTCGTCATTTAAAATTATCTTACTAGCATAGCACATTGCATTATATTTATAAGTTTGATTATATTGAAAATATCTATCTAGTTCTTCTTGAGTAAAAGCAAAATCAGGAATAATTCGCGAAAGTTTTTCAAAGTCTTCCTCTTCATCAGAAAAATCATATTCTAATGGTTTTTCAAATTTAGCCATATAGGTTTGCACTATCTTTTCACTAGCTCTATATGTTTCATCATCAACTTCATCCATTGTAAATATAATATCTGCAAGATCAACATAATATTCAAGTTCTTCCTTTGTCATTTTATCTAGCATGCTCGTTTCAATTTTAATAAGTTCAAGAATATTTTTGCAAGATACTTTGGATTGTTCAAAATCATTATTTATTAAATCCATACATAGTTTTTTATATGCTTCGCCAATCTTTTTATCATGTGCAATTAATAATTCAAAACTATTACTATTTTTCATAAAACCACCCACCGTATATACTATCATATTTTAAGCGTAATGGCAAATCATTGTAAAGTTATTTTTAAAATCTGATTTTTAATGAACTAATATATAAATAAGAGTTATTAAAGAGCATACTAAAGAAACTAAATAAAATAGTTTTATAATATCTGTTTCTTTGAAACCTAGCATCTCAAAATGATGATGAAGTGGACTTTTTAAAAATATTTTTTTATTAAAATATCTTATAGAAATAATTTGAATAAAACTTGAAAGAGTTTCAATGATAAAAACTAAACCAATTATAACAAGGGAAAGTTCACATTTAAGCAAAATAGATACCGATGCAAGTGTGGCTCCCAAAGAAAGAGAACCTAAATCGCCCATAAATATTTTGGCAGGATAAAAATTAAAAAACAAAAATCCTATTAAAGCTCCTGCCAAAGTAAAACAAAAAATACCTATTTCTTCATAACCCAAGATAAATGGACTATTAAAGGCAATTATTCCATAAGAAATAAATGATATCGTGCATAATCCGGCAGCAAGGCCATCAAGACCATCTGTTATATTAACTGCATTAGAACTACCAACAAGCATAAATAGAATTAAAAGACCATATAAATATTTTAAATCTATTGAAAATAAATAAAAATTAAGAACTGTATTATTTCCTGAAATTAAAAATAAAACAAAGAAAAATATTCCAATAATAACTTGAATAAAAAATTTTAAAATTATTGATAGTCCTTTATTATTATGAAATCTTATTTTAAGAAGATCATCAATAAATCCAAGAAATGCATACAAAATAAATACGCATAATATTATAAATAAATTTAAATTAAAATGAATATTCTTATTTAAAAATAAAAAAATAATTATAAATAAAGTACTAATTATGAAAATAACTCCCCCCATCGTGGGAGTCCCCTCTTTTAAAAGATGTCTTTTAGAAATTGTTTTTGATATACTTTGATACATATGACATTTCTTAAAAAATGGTACTACTAAAAAGCCTAATACTAATGAAGATAAAAAACCTAATATTAAACATAAAATAGTTTTAGTTAAAATCATATTTTTCCTCATTAAATTTTATGAATTTTAAAAGTAAATAGAACACTTCTTAATAAAGTTTATTTAAGCATTAACATTACAGTTGAACCCTCTTCCACATAAGTACCTACTTCAGGTGATTGATAAAACACTTTTTCACCATTACCAGAAAGTTCTATTTTAAAACCTTTTAAAGTTTTTTTAGCATCCTCAAGGCTTTTTCCCGTAACATCTTGAACATATGTATATTTCTTATCTAAATAATTATATTCTTTAGGCATTCCCTCTTTTGAGGACTTTATACCTAAAATATCTATTGCACTTGTAAGAATACTTTTAGCAACTGGAGCAGAGGCAGTACCACCATATTGAGTTACATTTTTAGCGCCATCAATTGCAACATATATAACAATTTTAGGATTATCCGCTGGCATAAAACCAACAAAAGATAAAATATAACTTGAGGATGAATATTTTCCATCAACAACTTTTTGAGCAGTACCTGTTTTACCACCAACACGATAATTTTCAATATATGCATTTCTTCCTGTACCATTAGCAACAACACTCTCTAAAGTAAATCTAACAAGCGAGGAAGTATCCTTACTAATAACTTTTTTTACTAAAACTTTTTCATTATAATCAAGAAGTGCACCACTTTCATTCATTAAACTTTTAACTATGTAAGGTTTATATAAATTTCCTCCATTTACGACTGCACTAACTGCAGTTATTTGTTGTATTGGAGTCACACTTATTCCTTGTCCAAATGCTGTTGTTGCAGTTTCCACTGGGCCCATTTTATTTATATTAAAAAGTATTCCATTACTTTCACCATTTAAATCTATTCCTGTTTTTTTGCCAAAACCAAAACTTTTTATATAACTCATAAGTTTTTGTGTACCAAGTTTTTGACCCATTGATACAAATCCCGGGTTGCAAGAATTTTCCACTACCTCAAGATAAGTTTGCGTTCCATGACCACCATGTTTCCAACAGTGTAGTGTTGCACCCTCAACATTAATTGAACCACTATCAGTAAAAGTATCTTTGAATAAATCAATAGTTTTTTCCTCAATCGAAGAGGCAAGTGTAATTATTTTAAAAGTTGAACCTGGTTCATAAGTCATCCAAATAGGAAGATTTCTATTAATAGTTTCAGTATCATAATCTTTATAATTATTTGGATCAAATCCTGGTCTTGAACCCATAGCAAGTATTTCTCCACTTTGGGGATCCATTGCAAGTATTAAAGCATGTTCTGGAGTATATTTAGAAACTATTTCATCAAGGGCTCCCTCAACTGCTTTTTGCAAATTTAAATCAATAGTTAAGCCTATAGTTATCCCATCAGTGGGATTTTCATAAACCTGAGCCATTTCAAGACGATTTCCTTTACCATCCGAAAAATATTTAATAGAGCCATCTTCACCTTTTAAATATTCATCATAAATAAGTTCAAGTCCACTTAAACCTTGATTATCTATACCAACATAACCTAAGGTATGCGATAAAAGTTCTTTATATGGATAATACCTTTTACTTTCCTTTAAAAGATATACTCCATCATAATTTAAAGCATTTATTTTATCTGAGGTTTCATAAGAAAGTCTTCTTCCCTCGGGATGTACTCTTTCAATTGAGGTTTTCTTACTTACATGAGCAAGCATATCTTCATAAGAAGTACCCAAAATATCAGATAAATCTTTAGCTACTTTTTCTTTATCTTTAATTTGTCTTGGTACTAATACAAGTGAAGTTGTTGTAATATTATCTGCAAGAACTAAACCATTTCTATCTACTATTTTACCCCTATCAGCTTTAATAGGAAGATTTCTTGAATATAAATCATCTGATAAACTTTTTAGTTTATTATAACTTATTACCTCAATATAAAATACTTTTATTATTACACATAAAAGAACTATAAATACAAATAAAAAAATATATCTAATACGTGTATGAATTAGTTTATAAAACATATCATCACCTACTTAAATATATTTATTTTTATATAATCATATAACTATATTTTCAATTTATCTTTTATAATATTTCTTATTTCATCTGCTATATAATATGTATAATACTTTCCGTTATCATATGCAAATACCCATAATGATTCAATATCTTCCTCATATAATTTATCTTTTGCAACAAACTTAACTATTTCTTTAGAAAGCTTATGTATACTATAATATGTAAATTTACATTATAAGCAAAATAAATCAAAAAAATCAGGTTAAAATTAAATAGGTTGATTTTATTATCAAATTGTGATATATTTTCTATAGAAGTTGGAACCGTTAACGGGCGACTCTTAGAGTTTCCTGTGGTTCCAATTTTTTGTTATTTTCGTATATTCATATTCACTATATGCTTTTCATCACTATAGTCTTTACTAATACCTTTATTATGAATATGTCCATGTAAATTAATATATCCCTAACTTATTTTTGAATCTGGAAGTGGTACATGTGATAGCATTAATTTATACTTTTCTAAAATAATTGATGCATTATTTACTATATTATTACAATTATTAATTATAGTTTCATGCATTTCTTTAGCATCTTTAAAAGGTCTATCACAATATTTAATAATATTACTATGACAAAAATGTGTATCAGAAATAAAATATATCATATCAATCACCCTCTGGAAAAAATATTTAGTATCTTATAAAATACATTGTTTTTTGACAAAAAGTCCTAATAACTTAAAGGTACTTTACTATTTTCATAATTTTCTTCATTAACATTATCTTCCATAAGATCTAAATACACTCTATAATACTCTATATATTTTTGATTTAAATAATCAATTATTTCTTTACCATTTTTAAATGAAAAGTAATCTAGATCTTCAAAAGTATAGTTACTATCAAGCGATAAAATATCTTTTTTAATTTTGTCTATTTCACTTAAGATTAAATTTATATAACCATTAGAATTCTTTTCTATTTTATTATTCATCTCATTTAAAGCATAATCTTTTATTTGCTCCATTACATCTATTTTAGATACATTACCAGAAACTTTTGTAAGAATTGGTACTAAGAATAATCTAATTTTTTTAATGAATTCATTTATATTTTTATAGCCAATATCACTTTTATTAGATAAATAATCAATAATAGATTGTTTTTCATTTTCTAAATAAGTAATAACTTCTTCTTTAGTTTGCTCATCTTTACTATATTTTAATATAGTATTTAAGGTATCTAAATCATTTAAAATTTCATAATCTATTTTAACTTCTTCATTATTTAGTTTTTTAATCATATTAGAAATTAAATCTAATATATCATAATAATCCATATTTTTTTCAAAATTATGATATAAAGTATCTCTTAAATTTTCTAGTTTAATAACAGCACTTGTATATACTCCATTATTTGTAGATAAGGATAAACCAGTTTCTTTTTTACAAAGTCCATTATTATATTCAATAACGATTGTATCAACATTTTTACGAACACTTTCTTTATCAAGGCCTATATAGTCAATACTTATTATTTCTCTAGCAAGATCTAAAATATGCTCAGCTTCTTTAGAAAGTTTTGGTTTTTCTTCATTATTTTTGGACTCTTCGATTTGTTTTTCAGTATCTTCTTTAATATCAATAAAGTTATATTTGATGTTAGCATCCCCTAAAATATTGGCAATTCTTTCTTTGTTTATACTAGGGCCAACTAACTTAATGCTACCTAAACCAATTTTAGAAAATAATGTTTGTGCATTAAAATTGTAGTTATATTCTGCAAGAGAATGGCACTCATAAAATGAATGTTTATAAGTAAAGTCAATTTTATTTCTCTCATCTGATTTAGCTAGCAAATTAATAAACCTTTGCACATCTTTAAAAAAGATTATAAGTTCTTTTTCATTTTTGTATTTAATAGTTAAATTAGAACCTTTTAAATAGTTACAAGCCAAATATTTGCCACAAAAATAAAGTCTTGTAAAAAGAGTAAAGTCGCAATGCATTGATACATTTTCAATTTGACTATTAACACATATAAACGGATCCGCTACACGAAGTTCATCTACATCAATATTAAGGCTTTTAACTTTAGCATTTAAACCTAAAGAGGAAAAATCAAAAGCCTGAAGGCCAACGATTTTCTTTTTACCTTTTATATTAATATTAAACACAGGATTAGTTCTATGAACATAAACATCTAAATTTTCAAGAGCAAACTCACCGATTTTTCTCACACTTTCGTCATCGATGTTAATATTATATTCCCTCTCATCGTGAAAATAAAGTTTTCCTTCATTACTTACCTCAAAGTCAGAGTTAAAAGGAAAATAAATTTGCTGCAGTTCATCTAAATACTTTTGATTAACTAAATCTACTGGTTCTGTTAATCTAGTTATTTTATCTTGAAGGACATCCTTTAATAAATATTCATTTAAAAAGTTGTAACCATATTTTTCAAAAGATCTATCATTCATTTCTATAGAAAAACCTGCAATTATGTCTTTGCAAACTAAACTGTGCGACACTTCATCATAAAACCAATTAAGTGGCGTTACTTTAACATATAAACCATTTTCTTTAATATAAACATAATCTTCGCCATCTAAAGTAATTGAATTACACTCTATTATTTCATCTCCTATTGGTATATGATACTTTTTATCATTAAACTTATTTTCTTTATATGCATTACTTAATTTTTGAATTAATGCTTCATCTTTAATTACACTTGTTGGGTAACTACCTAATTTAATTTCATTACCATTAATAGAGATAGCATTTTTTTCTATGAAACTTTGCATATTATTTGTATCAATAACTGGCCTTATTCCAAAATAGTTATTAATACCATCTGGATACGATTTATCAAAAGTAGTTAAAAATTGTTTTTTATATAAAGGCTCACTAGCAATTAAATATGAATAATTACCATATAAATACTTAACAAAATCAGTTGGAGTTGCCCAAAGTCCCTTTTTTCTTAAAATATTTAACATCGAAGGAGTCTCCACATCTATTTTGCTTAAAAATGTCATATATACTCTATCCATATCTTGCACCCTTTTCTATAATAATTATATTAAAAAAGCAGTTACTTTGCAAGCAACTACTTAATATATTTTAGGAATTAAATTTTTCTTATAAACATTTTGTTTTTGTTTTTCATCATAAAGTCTTAAATATATTCCATAGTACTTTATAAATAAACTATCTAAATAATCAATTATTTCATTTCCTGTATTAAAGGATGAAAAATCTATTTCTTCGAAAGTATAACTATTATCAAGTTTAAGAATATCTTCTTTAACTTTATTTATTTCAGTTAATATAACCCTTATATAATTATTTTTATTTTCTAAAGATTTATTATTCATTTCATTTATAGCATAATTTTTAATTTGCTCCATTACATCTATTTTTGATACATTGCCACTTACTTTTGCAAGTATAGGTACTAAAAACAATCTAAATTTTTTAACAAATTCATTAATATTATTATAATCAATTTCTTTCTTATTACATAAATAATCAGTTATAGACTTTCTTTCACTTTCTAAATAAGTAATAATTTCTATTTTAGTTTGATTATCTTCACTATATTTTAAAATAATATTTAATGTGTTAATATCATTTAGAATTTCATAATTTAATTCTACTTCTTCATCATTAAGTTTTTTAATCATATTTTCTATTAAATCTAATATATCATAATAATCAACATTTTTTTCAAAATTATGGTATAAAGTATCTCTTAAGTTTTCTAGTTTAATAACTGTATTTGTATACAAAGCACTATTCGTAGATAATGACAAACCTTTTGTTTCTTTAGAATAAAGGTTATTATATTCATCAATTATTTCATCTACTTTTTCACGAACACTTTCTTCATTAATTCCAATGTAATCAATACTTATTATTTCTTTAGCTAAATCTAAAATATGGGTTGCTTCTTTAGAAAGTGATGAATCATTAGGTATTTCTTTTAAAGTTTTATCCTCAAAAGTATAAAAAATATTTTCATCATTTCCAATTATCTTTTCAACTTTTTCTTTATTTATTTCAGGACCATTTAAAGTAAGAGTTGCAAGTCCTATCTGTTTAAATAAATTATTATCATAAAAATTATAATCTTCCTCTTTCAAAGAAACACATTCATATACTACTTTTTTATAATCAAAATAAATTTGTTTATCTTTTAAAGCATTCTTTTTAAGCACATTAACTAATTTTTTTATATCAATAAGAAAAGCATATACTTCTGTTTCTGATGTATAATTGATAGTTAAATTAGAACCCTTTAATATATTATGACCTATAACATCACCAGATAAATATAGTGTAGCAAATTGATTTAGATCACATCTTATATTTGCATTATCTATATAACTGCCAGCACAAATAACTGGATGATTAACCACTAAATTATTAACATCAATAACTATGTTAGAAATTCTAGCATTTATTCCAAGTGAAACAAAATCAAGTGCATGAGAATAAGCTATTTTATTATTGCCTTTAATAGTTATATTAAAAATAGGATTATGTTTATAACTATTTTTAAAAGTGTATTCTAAAGCATTAAAACTAGTTAAGTCTTTTTTTTCATCGATATTTATATTATATTCATTTTCATCGTGTGAATATAGTTTTCCTTCGTTATCCATATCAATATCATAATCGTATGGTAAATACATTTCACTTGAGTCTTTTTCCACGATTAAATTAACAGGTTTAGTTAAACTTATTACATTATTTTTAAAAATATCTCTAATTAAGTACTCATTTAAAAAATTATAACCATATTTTTGAAAATCATTAATTCCAATACTTGTGTAAAATGCACAAATGACATCTTTAGAAATTAAAGAGTTTGATGCTTCATCATAGTACCAAACAAGCGGATTAATTTTAACAAATATATCTTTACCCTTTATATAAATATAATCTTCATCATTAAATGTAACAGTTTGGCATGATGTAATATCCTCAGCAATTGGAACGTTATATACTTTATCATTAAACCCGAGTTTTTTTAATGATTTAATAAGAGTATCATCAGTAACTATTTTTGTAGGATAACTTCCTAAAACTACTTCATCATTACTAATTAACGTTGCATTTTGCCTTATAAGTTCACTCATTAAACCATCAGTTTTTAAGATAGGTCTAATACCATAATAATTTTTTAGGTTATAGGGTTTTATGTTATCAATACTCTGTTTTCTACTTATTTGTTCATAAGTAGTTGAGTATGAATTATTTTCACCATATAAAAATTTAGTAAAATCTGTTTGAGATGAAGCAATTCCCTTTTCTCTAAAAACATTTAATTTATTAGGCATTTCTATTTCTGGTTCTGAAATAAATGTTAAGTATACTCCATTATTCACAGCTTTTTCCATAAAAGTTCGCTCCTTTCTTACTTTAATATTCTTTCTCTAGATAAAGGTTTAGATAAGTTTTCTCCACTATTTAAAGTAAAATTACTTTCTAAAACGTTTTCATTTTGTAATTCATTTAATTTTGATATTGCTTTGGTAAGTTTTTCTTCATAAGTTTTAATAAGTTCATTATCTTGAATAATATTTTGCTTGCAATTTAAACAACTTTCTTTTATTTTTTTTACTTTTTTAGATTCAGTTACCATTTTATCTAAATTAGCTGAAAATATAACTCCAGATATTAAACTTGGTAAAATGTTTCCTGTAGCTAAACCACTAATTATTAGTATAAAAAACATTATATTTAAAATGCAAAGAGTAATGATTTCAATTAAAGGGCTAATTTTTTTAGACTTTTCACTTTTTAAAAGCTTTTCATCTTTGCAAAGTTTTTCCTTATAATATTCAAGCATATTTCTTGCTATTTTAACGTTATTTTCTAATTCTCTACTCATTTTAATAACCTCATTTTATAACTTTCTTTCTTCAATTTACTTGTATTATTAAATTTAATCTTATAATATAATCCATAAATCTCCATTAAAATACTATCAACATATTTAATAATTTCATTACTTTCCATATTGATATAATCAATATTAATTTTATCAATAATGTTGTGTACTTCGAGATTTGTTGGATTAATATCAAATATTTCGTTTTTAATTTTATCTATTTCTAATAAAACAATAGATAAATAGTTTTTAATTGGTTCTTTATAATTAATTTGCATTTGCATATTTGTATAATCTCTAATTACCTCAAGGATTTCTTCCTTATTTAAATAATTTCTTATACTTAATAAAGTTATATTTAAATATGTTCTAATACTTAAAATGAATTTATCCATATCTTCATAAGGTCTATTTTCACCAGTAGGAAGATAATTTTCTAGTTTTTGCTTTTCACTTTCTAAATAATTTCTTAAATCATCAGTTATTTTTTCATTAGTAAAAGGAAGAATATTATTAGATAAAAGGTAAAAATCTTTCTCTAAAGAGGTATTTATAATTACTTCTTCATTATTTAAAATGCTTAATATCAGATTTACTTCATCCAGCATATCATATATATCTAAATTTTTTTCAAATTTTTGATATAGACTATCTTTTAAATTGCTAAGACTTACTAAAAGTTCTGTATAAAGGCCTTCCTCACTCTGTAGGGACAATCCCTCTTTTAAACTTGATAAATCTTTATTATATTTAATTAATATTTCATTAATTTTATTTTTAACATCATTTTTATCAAGCCCAAAATAATCAATAGATAATATTTCATCGATTATATCATCTGCGATTAAAGTTGTTTTATTTACTTCTTGTTTTTCTTCAGTATGTTCTTGTCCTTTAGTTTCCTCTAACTTTTCAATTACAAAATGAACATTATCATTTTTAAGCATCCTTTTTATTTTATTTTGAACTTTTTTAGAAAGTTCTGGTCCACATAACGTTATATCAATATCTTTTAAAGATGCTTCCTTATTAAAATCGGTTAAAGGGTATTCCCAAATTTCATTATCAAATTTAAATTTAATTCCAAGTGTATATTCTTTTATATAACGGTTTAAAATGATTTTCCTATTATTTTTATTATCAAGTTTTTCATCTAGCCTTACAAAATAATTAAAAAAGTCAAAGAGCTCATTTTCATTTTCATAAGTTAATGTTAATTTGCTGTTTTTATCAAATATATATGAAAATCCTCTATTACCAATACTTATAATATTTCTAAATAGCTCTATACTACAAGGAATTTTTAAACTATTAATTTCACTAAATGAAATCAAAGAACGTTTACATATTATGCCATCAAAATTTTTATCAAAAATAAGCTGATTAATCTTTCCATCATAATTTACTAAAAATTCTTCTATGTATTTAACTGTTTTTGGAATAAATATATTATAAAGAATATGTTCCCTAAATTTTAAATCATCAGATGAACATTTTATGATTCTTACTTCCTGTGGAATATCTATTTTTATTAAAGTTTTTGGCTTTTCTAAAACTATTTTTCCATTTTCATAACTAATGTCTATTTTCCTTGTGTAATTTGGAAGTTCAATTTTTTCAAGAACTTCATTAAAAATCTTATAAGACGCTTCATATGAGTTTGTTCTTTCTACCTCTTTCACATCAAAAATTTTAGGTAATATAGTATCATTTAAATAATCATTCATTACAGAAATATCAAAAAATCTTTTCTTTAGCAAACTTATAACAGTACTTCTTGTATAAGATGTATTAAGACAAGTAAAATATTTACCATTATTACACGTCCACTCTAAAGGAACTAAACTATAAAAGTCTTTACCATCAAAAATAATGTCATCAGGTAAGCCCTGAACTTCATATTTTTCTTCATTAGTTGGTTTTGTTTTTTTCTTCTTTTTAGCATTAATTGTATCAACTTTAGGTATTAAAGAAACGTGTTCATACTTTAATTTTACTATTAAATTTTTATCTTTGATTAATCTTTTTTCAACTCCAAAAAAATATTTATTATTTTCGTATTTTAATGTACTATTAAATTTATCTAGGTTACCTTCAATATACATTGTAAGAAGCCCATTTTCATCAAAATCTAAATATAATTTATCCATATATCCCCCTTTTGGTAAGAAATATTCTACCACACAATAAAGAAAATAGAAAGTCTATAATTTTATCTTATAGCTTTCCATTTTCAAATCTAAATCACGTTCATACTTAACATTTAAATAAAATCTATATAATTTATTAAATATATTAGTTAAATAGGCAATTATTTCCATACTTTCTAGTGCTTGATAATTAATATTTAGCATATTTAAAATGTCATCAATATCAGCAGTTTTGTCAATGCTTAAAATCTCTTTTTTAGTTTTATCTATCTCCTGCAATAAAATTGATAAATAATTTTTAATTGGTTCTTTATAATTAATTTGCATTTGCATATTTGTATAATCTTTAATTACTTCGAGGATCTCTTCTTTATTTAGATAGTTTCTTATACTAAGTAGTGTTATATTCAAGTATGTTCTTATGTTTAAAATAAATTTATCCATATCATCATAAGGTTTATTTTCTCCAGTAAGAAGATAATTTTCTAATTTTTGTTTTTCACTTTCTAAATAATTTCTTAAATCATCAGTTATTTTTTTTTCGACAAACGGAAGTATATTTTTTGATAGTAAATAAAAATCACTTTCTAAAGAATTATTTATAATTACTTCTTCACCATTTAAAATGCTTATTAAAATATTTTCTTCATCAAGCATATCATAAACCACAAGATTTTTTTCAAATTTTTGATAAAGGCTATCCTTTAACTCGTTAAGTTTTAATAAAAGATTTGTATATAATCCCTCATTACTATGTAAAGTTAAACCTTTATTTGAAACTTTTAAATTATCTAAATCTTCATTATATTTGTCAATAATTGCTTTAAGCTGTCCATTTACTTTTTCTTTATCAAGGCCAAAATAATTGATAGACTTTATCTCTTCAATTACATCATCCGCAATCAAAGTAATTTTATTTACTTCTTGATTCTGATCTTTAGTTTTCTCTAATTCATCAATTACAAAATGTACTTTATCATTTTTAATCATCTTTTTTATTTTATTTTGAACTTTTTTAGAAAGTTCAGTACCACATAACATAATGTCAATATCAGATAATGATGTATTTTTTTTTAAAAAATATAAAGGAATTTTATAAACTTCATTATCAAACTTAAAATTAACTCCAGCTTCAAGTTCTCCTCTAGAATTTTTTAATAATGACCGAATATTTTTACTATCTAATTTTCTATCTAATCTGATAAAATAGTTTAGGAAATTTAAAAGTTCATTTTCATCTTTATAGGTTATTGTTAATTTGCTATTTTTACCAAATATATATGTAAAACCATCATAACTAAAATTAATAATACTTTTCATTAGCTCTATGTTACAAGGAATTTTTAAATTATTAACCGAGTCAGAAGAAATAAAAGCATGTTTAGCAACTTGCCCATTAAAATCTTTGTCAAAAATAAGTGAGTTTATTTTATCGGAATAAAAATCATATAAATAATCAACTTGTTTTACACTGTCAGGAATATATATATCATACAAAAAACCATTTCTTGTATATTTAGAGACGAGTTCACAATTTATCTGTGAAGCAGTTTTTGGAATATTTATTTTTATTAAAGTAGTAGGCCTTTCTAAAATAATTTTACCATTCTCGTATTTTATATTCATTTTTCTAGCGTACGCAGGAAGTTCAATTCTATCAAGAATTCCATTAACAACATTACATTTTGCTTCATAAGAATCAATTCTATCAACGGTTTTTACTTCAAAAATTATAGGTAATATTGTATTATTTAAATACACATTTGGTAAAGCATCATTTAAGTAATCACTATCATACATACTTATAACAGTACTTCTTGTATAATTGGTATTAAGACAAGTAAAATATTTACCATTATCTTTCCATTCTAAAGGAACTAAACTATAAAAATTTTTACCATCAAAAATAATGTCATCAGGTAAACCACGAACTTCATATTTTTCTTCATCAGTTGATTCCACTTTAGTTTTCTTTTTACAGTTAATTGTATCTACTTTAGGTATTAAAGAAACGTGTTCGTACTTTAATTTATCTATTAAGTTTTTATCTTTGATTAACCTTTTTTCAATTCCAAAAATATATTTCCCATTTTCATATTTCAACGCACTTTTAAATTTTTCTAGGTTACCTTCAATATACATTATAAGAAGACCGTGTTCATCAAAATCTAAATATAATTTATCCATATATCCCCCTTTTGGTAAGGTATATTCTACCACAACTAAGATAACTATACAATAATCTATGTAAACATAATTTTTAAAGTAGCAATAAATAGTAAAATATGATAAGATATTTTTAAGGAAGTGAAAGTGTGAAAAAATTTTTTATAACATTACTTTGTATTGGACTTGTAGTCGGAGGATTTATTGGAGTAAAAAAATATCGTGCAGCTAAAGTTGAGGAAAGAAGAATTGAGGAAGCTAAAAAAGGATGGCATGTAGAAATTCTTACTGATTATATTAATATTAGAGATCAAGCAGATAGATATTCAAACATTCTTGGTCAAGTTAAAAAAGGTGGAATTTATAAAGTAATAAAATATAGTTTAAATGATCCTAACCTATATTGGTATTACGTACAGCTTCCCGAAGGTAAACGTGGATGGATTGCAAATAATACATCAGGAACATATTTAAAAGATTGGAATAATCCCGAAGATATTGCTACACCAATCATTAAATTTAAGGAAAACGTTTATAAAGTAGTAAGTATTAATGATATTAATTATAATCATTTAGAGCCTTGGGATGATAAAGATGATTATAAAATAACTCATATTGTATACCATGAAGTTGATGCATTAAGGGGTATTGACCAATACTGGATTAAATATACAATAACAGATGCATCAGGGAAATATTCTTCGAAAACACAAAAAATTGAATTTGAAAATAAACCATCTGAAGATGAAGTAACATCATTTGCATATTATGATCCAGATTAAACTTAAGTATTTTGCTTAAGTTTTTTTGTAAAATAAAATAAGAACTAATTCACTAGTTCTTATAATAAATTAAGTTCACTCCTTACTTAATTTTGCAACATTTTTCAAATACATTAACATTATTTTTTCATACCTTGTTGACTAGATTTGTGGCATTTTGTTGACTACATTTGTGGTATTTTGTTGACTACATTTGTGATAAAAATAAAAAGTCCTTTTCAGAACTTTCTAAATAAATTACTATGTGATCCGGTTTCAACTAGAATAAGTATTAATTTATTGTTATCATATTTATAAATTAATAGCCAATCCGGTTCAATATGACATTCATAACAATCTTTATAATACCTATCATTAATTAATAAATGATTTTTATATCTTAAATCCAATGTTTCACAATTGATAAGTTTATTAATTAACGTGTTAAGTTTAGTTAAATCCTTACCTTGTTTATAAACTTTTTTTATTGCTTTATTAAAAGATTTTGTACTGACAACTTTATACGTCCCATTCTCATAATCAATTATCAAGTATATCTTTCATCAAATCTTCAGCACTGCTATATGCTTTCGAATTAACTTTTCCTTTAATAATTTTGTCAGTCTCTTTTAAAGCTTTTTTAAGTTTATGATTAGGTACTCTATTCTTAACTTCAAAAGGAATTCCATTATGTTTCACAATTTGCTTTAAATAGATATTAATTGCGGTAGTCATATTTAAACCAAGTTCATCTAAAACTTTACTCGCTTCCTTTTTAGTTTCAGCATTAACATTGACATTAAGACTGCTAGTTATAGAGCTCATTTAATCATCTCCTTCCACAAAAAGAATATCATATAATCTTTATAATGTCAACATACTATCATTATCTTTTTATTCAAAAATAAAAAAGCCCTTGTGGGCCTTAAAAGTTTAGCAAACGCAATCTACATAACAATCAGTTAAACATCTAATACAGCATAGACAGCTACAATCCATTGTGAAAAATGAATTCGTAGAAACATAAGGATTTAGTGATGTTTCATCTGGATTAGTTACTAAAACTCTGAAAGTACAACAATTGCCCTCGATTTTCTCTACTCTAAATACAGTTGAACAAGTATCACTTGTAGTTCCTGCAGCACAAGCTGTCGCTTCTTTAGCTATTGGCATTGACCAAGGTTGCCCATTTGCACAGCATGTATAAAGCATTACTGGTCTTGTATTACAAATAAGGCAATTTGCTCCACCACCTAGCATAGGTCTATCACATGTATCTAAACAGTTCTCTGGACAAGCATTTTCCTGAAGAACTAATATAACTGATAGTATTTCATTTATGCAGTTTCCGTTTTTATTTGTGCAATTCATAAATAATCACCCTCTCTTTTACTTTCATTATAATTTATGTGAAAAAACAAAAAATGTGATTTACATAATAAAGTTATTTTGATAAAATTATTATTGGAGGAAATATGTTAAATAATATTTATGTACAATATGCTATTATAGCAATAATTATTACCCTTATCGTTTTAGTGGTTTTAAAACTTAGAAAGAAAAACTTTAATATCGAAGCAAATAAACTTATCACATATCTTGGCGGAAAAGACAACATAATAAATGCTGAAGCAAATATGAGTAGATTTAAAGTCATTTTAAAAGATACTAAACTTGTAGATAAGGAAGGTATTCAAAAACTTGGTGCTCAAGGCATCGTTGAAATTGATAATCAATTAAAAATAATATTTGGTAAAGATGCCAAAACTTTAAAAAAATATATTAGTGAAATTGTCTAATATATTTTTTTTATACTTTCTCAATATTTTTAATATCCTTAATTGGAAGTTTTTCACCCTTTAAGGTTAATAAATATGTACTTGTTTTACCTACAATAGTGCATTCTTTAACATCACTTTCAAAATAAACTCGACATCTTGATTTATAAACAAAGTCCTTTGACGAAAATATTTTATTTATTTTACTAACTATACTTTCATTTGAACTTACCCCTGGAATAGACATCTTGCCATAAAAACGATCTTGCGAATTATTTAACTTTTTCTTTATCTCAAACGCCGATACACTTGGTAAATTATCCATTTAAATCACCCACTATAATATATGATATTTTTTTAAATTTAGACAATAATAATAGTATGAAACATATAAAAAGAAATATTTTAATATCTATATTTTTATTAATGATTATAAGTGTAATAAATATTTATAATGCCAAGTACTTAAATAGTTTATATACTTATTACTATATCAAAGATATTATTTGGTATGTTTTAGGATTTATAACTTTCCTTTTTATAACTAAAATTAATACTAAAAAAATATTCAATATAAGTTTTATTTTATATATTATTAATATCATTTTACTTATATTAACCTTAATAATTGGTAAAGAAATAAATGGATCTAAAGGCTGGCTTAAAATAGGAAGTATATCTATTCAACCAAGTGAATTTATGAAACTTACTCTTACAATATTTTTAATTAAAGTATCTCTTATCAAAGAAAAAAATAGTAAAAATATTTTAAAATTATTTATTATTACTTTTATTCCCTCATTACTAGTATTTTTAGAACCTGATACTGGAGGAGTAATATTTTATATTATAATTTTTATAACAATATTATTTACTAAAAATATAAACTATAAATATAAAGTTATTTTAGGTATAACTTTACTTTTTAGTTTTATATTAGGAATTTATTTAATAAAAAATCCTTTATTAATTCAAAATATTTTTAATAATGAAAGTTATCGTATAAAAAGAATATTAAACTATAAAGAAAGTTATCAAATGGATATGGCACTTACAAATATTTATAGTACACCTTTTATAAGAAATGGTTTTAATAAAATACTTCTTTATTTACCCGAAGGTATAACTGATTTTATATTAGATTTTACTATTGGTAATTTTGGGTTTATTAGTTTATATATTATTTTACTTTTATATCTAAATATTATTTTTAATCTATGTAAACTTATTAAAAGTTCTAATGATAAAAAAACTAATTACTTAATAATTAGCTTTATCATTATGTTTTTTATTAATATTGCAATTAATGTTTCTATGAACCTTGGCACTTTTCCAATTATTGGTATAACTCTTCCTTTTCTTTCTTATGGTGGTAGTAGCCTACTTTTTTACTTTATCTTTATAGGTCTTATCTTTTCTTTAGTTAATAAGGATACTTAGGCATATAGTATGAATATGAATAATTTCCTGATGGATAATATGGATTAAATCCCATATTTGGTGCTGCATTTATAATTGGTCTAGGTCTAGTAAGTCCCACGGCTGCTCCTCCGGCAAGGCCACCGAGTAAAAATGGTACAAAAAATTGTCTATCAGAACTAATATATGTTGGATATATTTTTTTATATGGATACATTTAAAACCCATCCTTTCTATAATAAAATATGTAAAAAGTTTAAATTAACAAGTTAAATAGCCTAATTTCCTTTATTTAACATAAAATTTTAATATAATGATTAGAAATTTTCCTCCAAACTATGATCCAAATTTATTTTCAATGGTAGCCGCAATTGCGGGTGCTATTGTTGTCGGAGATTTTGATGATTATGAACTCAATTCTATAGGTAACTGGATAATTTTATTTGGCCAATATTTACTTACATTTGCATCTCAGCAGCAACTAATAGAGCAACGAATCGAAGGACATAATATTAATATAAATTCTAGAAAAGCTAAAATGGGAGGAAGTCCTTATTCAAATGACAAAAGTAATTTAAATCAACAATATGAAATAGACTATCTTTTAAAGGCAATTAAAATAATCGAAGAAAAGTTAAATGAAATCAATAAAAAAATATAGTAAATTATACTACATTTTTTCTAATTAAAGTCATATATTTATCATCATATTCAAAAACTTTAGTATTTTCGTACTTTTTATATAGATTAGTAATATAATTACCTATATATATTGAGGCAACTGTATATTCACCTAACATATACAAAGTAAATTGTTCAGCAATAAACTCCTCAGGATTTTTAAGTGAGTAACATGAATAATTTTGAAATCTTTTTTTCATCAAAACATCTACATTAGTCATAAAATGCTCGTTATAAGACAAAAATAAAATATTTGAAAGTGTATGACCAACTTCATGAAAGATGACGCCTTTTATATTATAAGCATTAAAAATATTTTTTGATTTTCCTAAATAAATTTTTTGATAAAGTTTTGAGTATGAAAAGAGTTCATTAATTGAAATAGATTCAAAATAAGATTTACCATACGTAAGCCTTTCCTCATAACTTAATTCACCATTTACATATGGATTTAAAATATTTATATTAGGTACTTCATTAGCAAATGCAAGAATTTTAAAATAAAGTTTTAACTTGTATAATGAAGAATAGGATAAATTTCCATCATAATAAAGTTTATATATTTTATTAATATCCTCGAAAGCATTTTCAATTGAACCAACATAATTGATTCTATTTTTTAACTTAGGAAATTTATCAAAAACTTCATTAAAAGCTTCATATACTTCATCTGCTATTTTTACATCAATACCTGTAAAATCAAATATATTATCTACCATGGGAATTACCATTTTCTAAAGTGGCTTTTGTTTCATCACTTAAATATGGATATACGTTTTCAAATAATTTTTGATTAAATGATTTCATAAGGTTAAATACTACTTTACCAGAATAGTCATAATTTTTCCAAACCTTAATTGAATGTTTTGATATGATGGCCAGAGCTAGTTTACTGTCAATTTCTGGAACTTCACATGAAATTTTTGTAATATCTAAATTATTTTTAATCATATTTTTTTCAAATTCTGGATTGCACATCATATATTCAATTACAAACCTTTTATATTCTTTAAGAAGTTCATTATAATAAGTAGGATTTTCCTCTTTGCTTTGATCATTTAAAATTACTTCATATAAATCCTTTAATGTTTTAACAAAAAAACTGTGAACTAACAAATCTTTTGACCCAGTAGCTAAATTATAATTATATGCTATTTTAAAATCTAGTCTATTATAATATAATTCTTCAGTAACCTTTGCATCACTATTGGGAATAACATTACCTAAAAAAGCAATTAAGTCATCTTCATACTTAATCATCGATGCAATACTCTTTAATGATTTTGCAATTTCTTTTTGGTTATTAACCTCAAGTGCATTAAGTAATGTTACATATTCTTCAATAATATCAGAACTATTTAATAATAACTCTCCCTCAGCTAACTTTTGTTTTAAATACTTTCTTTCTTTACCATTTAACATATATACTACCTTCCCTTTCTAATTAATAATGTATCATAAATACTAAAAGCTTTATTTTTGTCATCATTTTTTATAGCACTTTGCATAACTATCTTCCTTTAAAATATCCCTTTGCACAATTATATAATGCATTCAAATAATAATTATCATTGTTACTTTCTACTATGTCTTCTAGATAATTAAGTACTTCATTTTTACTATTTTCATCCATAGACAAAAAGTAATTTTCAAATAACTTTTGATCAAATAAATTTTCAACAATACTTTTTGGATCATAACTTGGATTAATACTTGCAATAAGATTAATAATTTCAAAACAATTTTCTAGTGCAAATGAAGGCTCAAGTGGTGGCAAATCCACATTTATTTTAGTAATGTCAAATCCTAAATTGAGCATTTTTCTTTCAAAATCTGGATTTTGTATCATGCTTTTGATAGAACTTTCTAAATATGCTTGTTTTATTTTTTGATTAAAATTAGAATCCGTTTTGTCTAGTTCAAGTTTGCCTGAAAAAATTATATCATAGATATCTTTTAATGCTTTTATGTGATAACTATATTCCTTAAAATCCTCTTCGTTATTATTTTTTTTACGAAAATACTCATTTTTATAAGACAGTCTCATTTGCCATGTATGCTCATAACCTTCTATCTGATGATCATAGTTTTTGCTATTTAAATAATCTATCATATTATCCTCGTATTCAATTAAACTAATTATCTTTTTTATTGTATTTTCAGCCTCAGTTTGTTTTCCTAATTTCATTGCAAGTAATATATCTTCATAATGAGTTACAATTGCAATACTTACACCATAAAGTGCCATCTGTACTTCTTTATCTTCCATAACTTATACCTCTTTCATTTATAACCTTTTTAAATTCAGAAATTGTAAAATTAACTTTCTTTAATGAATATAAATAGTCTTTTATCTCTAAAAAGTCTTCATAATCTAGACTACTAACTAGATATTCAAATAAATATTTTCTTTTTAAAGTTTTCAAAGTATTATCTTCATCAAAAACTATATCATTTAAACCCTCAGCATATAATATTAAATTCATTGTTTCATTTTTTATGTTTTCTTCATTACAATCTGTATAAACAACATTATTTAAATCAAAATTTGCAGAAAGTAATAATTCCTCCAACTCAGGGCATAACATAACATCCGCAAAAAAACACGGATAAAGCTTTTTCTTCATATTTTTGAAAAATTTACTATCAACTTTTTTTAGGTCTAAAGTATCATTTAGTAAAACATTAAATATTTTTTTATATGAATAAGCATACGCATTTGCTCTTGCATAAATTACACTATCTTCTTCTTCATAAAAATAATTTGTATTATAATAATTAATTATGAAAAAATATAATTTATCAAGATAAGCAGGATTGTTTTCTTCGATATTATCTAAGGCATAATTATATAGATTCTCTACAGTTTTTTCATCTAATGTGGCAAGTATTTCTTCTTCTCTAGATTTATATTCGTTTATTTTTTTTGATAATTCATATATATTTTTCTTATCATCTTTTTCAATAAAATTAATAAGTAATATATATAGCTGATACATTTCTTTAGCTATTTTTTTAAGTTCAATTAAATTTTCCATATACTACCTTTCTATTTTTAATACTTTTTCTTTATATAAATCCTGGCTATAAAAATCTTTACATGATTTTTCAAAATAACGGTAAAATAAATCAATGGTTTTACCAATAGTGCTTACTGCTTCATTATAATTTTGATCAACCATATATTTAGCAAAACAATCCGCAATAAATTCGCTTATCGAAGACATTGTATATTTTGGATAATTTTCATCTATTTGCATAAGTTCTTTTATTTTTTCTAATGTAACAATATTTTTTTCAATGCAAAGCATCCTCGATAAAATATGGCCTATTTCATGATAAACACAAGATGTAACATTTGTACAATATGTCAAATTTTTTGTTTTAAATTGCCTAAACATATATCTTAAATCTTCATAAGAATCCTTTTCATTTATACATATTCCTGAAAAAAGTAATCTATTATAATACATTAGGGCATTTAACTTTTCATAATTATTTGTATCATCAACATTAAGATAAGCAGCACAAAATGATGATGTTTTGTATAGGGTTTTTAAATCATAATTTACGGGTCTTTGATTATAAGTTTGAACTGCCATAATATTTCTTTTTTCAAGTACATATGGATAATCACCAATACAATTTATAACATTTTTTAAAAGTGGATATCTTTGGAAACACTCCTCTAAAGCAGAAAAAAATTCAATTCCTATACGATAATCAATTTTAGATAAATTGCAATCTGGTACTCCGAAAATTTCCATAATTAAATCCTTCTTTTTCTTGCTAAATCACTATTTAATTTATTAAGAACATCAATTTTCTTATATTTTAAATCTTCGAGTAAAGTATTTTCTTGTGTAATAGCATTGTCTACTGAAGTAACACTTAAAATATTTGCATAACCAGTTTTTTGAATATTAATTATAGTATTAATTAAATTATTAGCGATAACTTTTTCAATTTGGTTTATAGTTTCAATATCATTTATTTCCATGATTGCACCACCAGATTTAATTACTAAATCTTCATTTACTAAAGAAAAAGTAATTAAAAATTGTCCATTTGCAAACGTTGTTGTTACATATTTAACAATTGAATCTTCATCATTAAAGATATAATACTCAAATTCACTAGTTTCACTATTCATCACACTAATTTTATTATCTCCTTTTACAAGGATTAAAACATTACCTTTTATAAATACTCTTTGCATTGAGGCAAGATTTAGCATTCCATCACTGTTTTTAAGTGGATAAATAAGTGCATTTTTTAAATTATAATAATATTTTTCTCTTAAATCTAAGTTTTTCATGTTTATTCTCCCCCTTTTTCGTGAAACCTATGATAACACAAAATAAATAAATAGTCAAATTATTGACATGCCTAAAAAATAATCAATAAAAAAATATAGTAATTTATACTACATTTTTAAAAATCGTTATAACATTCTAAAATACTTTTCAAAGTACAGTTAATTCTATTATAAAAATTATAAAATATTCATAAATATTAATTATATTATCTTGCAATAACAAAATCTTGTTCAACATCATTATTTAAATATGAAGATAAATTCTTAAATAATAACTCATTAAATAGACTTATTAAATATTTTTGTTCTTCGTTTTCATATTTAATATTTGAAATATTATTTGTATGTTTTAAAATAATTTTTTTTGCATATTCACTATCAATTTTTGGTAAATCACAAGATATTTTTGTAATATCTAAATAATTATTAATCATTAATCTTTCAAATTCAGGGTTACACATCATATACTTAATAACCATCTTCATAAATTCTAAATTAATTTTGTTAGAATATGTAGCATCTTTATTACTTAAATCATTTGTAATTACAGCATGTAAATCTTTCAAAGTTTTAATAATAAAAGGATGTAATAATATATCATTTGATCCAGTAATGGATTTATAGTTATAAAGTACTTTACACTTTAATCTATTGCGATTAACTATACCTTCAGTAACTTTTACATCTTCTGAAGCACTAACAAGTCCAAGATAACATAAACAGCAATCTTCATATTCTAATAAAGGTGCAAGTTCATTTAATAAATTGATAACCTCACTTTGTTTATTATTTTCATATAATTTAATAAGATTTTCATATTTTGTAACAACCTGTAAAGCATAATAATTTAATTCGGTTTCCGCAAATAATTGTCCTTCAGTTTTTTCATTACTATTAATTACATTTAACATATATATTCATTTCCTTTCTTTTACAAGTGGATAAATATTAATCCCCCTTTTTCGTGAAAACTATGATAACACAAAATAAATAAATAGTCAAATTAAGTATATGATGGTATAATAGATATGATGACTTATGAATATATTAGCAAATAGTATTAGACCAAAAACTATTGATGATGTTCTTGGACAAGAGCATTTAATAGGTAAGGGCAAAGTACTTAGAAATTTAATTGAAAATAAAAAAATGTTCTCTCTTATTTTATATGGAACACCTGGAATTGGCAAAACAACCCTTGCAAAAGTAATTGCAAATGAAATGAATATGCCATACGAGTTTTTAAATGCAACTCAAAATAATAAAGATGATTTTTTAAGAGCAATTAATGATGCAAGACTTTCTGGTGAAAAAATAATAATCATTGATGAAATCCATCGAATGAATAAAGATAAACAAGATATACTTCTTCCTTATCTTGAAAGTGGTACAGTTATTTTAATTGGTCTTACTACCTCAAATCCATTTATAAAGGTAAATCCTGCAATAAGAAGTAGATGTACAATTTTTGAACTTAAAGCCCTTTCTAAAGAAGATATTAAAAAAGGATTAGAAAAAGCCCTATCATATCTTCCTGATATTGATATTTCTGATGATGCACTAATGTATATTGCAGGTGCAAGTGGTGGCGATGTTAGATGCGCTTACAATATTTTGGAAGTAGCATATTATGCCTTTAAAAAAGATATTACCGTTGATAAAATAAAGGAAATTATTCCTAAGGCAAATGTTTTTATTGATGAAAGTGATGATGGACATTATGATGCATTAAGTGCCCTTCAAAAAAGTATTCGAGGAAGTGACATTGATGCTTCTTTACACTACCTTGCAAGACTACTTTATGCTGGTGATTTAGATTCTATAGAACGAAGACTATCTGTTATTGCTTATGAAGATATAGGTCTTGCAAATCCTGGTATTGGACCTAGACTTGATAGTGCTATTAATGCCGCTGAAAGAGTTGGTTTTCCTGAATGTAATATCATTTTAGGAACTATTGTTACAGAAATGGCAATGTCTCCCAAAAGTAATAGTGCATATCTAGCAATAAATAAAGCAATTAGTGATTTAAATGAAAAAGGTGCTACAAAAATACCTGATAATATTAAAACAAATTCAAGTGCATATTTATATCCTCATAATTATAAAAATCATTATGTTAAACAAAATTATATGCCTAAAGAATATATAGGAAGTAAATATTATATTCCCCAAGAAAATAATATAGAAAATGGACTAAATAAAGTCTATAATGAAAGGACTGGTAAAAAATGAAAATAGCAATGCTTGGAACTGGAGCTTATGGTCTTGCCCTTGCTAGTAAACTTGCAGGTAATGGTCATAAAGTTGTAATGTGGACTGAAAATAAAGATAAAGAAAAAGAGTATCAAACTACTCATAATTTAAAAAGTATAAATTCAAGTTATGAACTTTCAGATAATATAGAGGTAACCTCAAATATAGAGGATGTAATGAATGGTGCAAAAATAATATTTTTTACATGTGCATCAAAATATACAAATGAAGTAGCAAGTATGATTCTTCCCTACTTTGAAAAAGATATGGTAATTTGTATTGCTAGTAAAGGTATCGAAGAAAAAACTTGTCATTTACTTTCAAATGTAATTAAGTTTGTATTAAATGCTAAAAATGTTACAGTTATATCTGGCCCAACTTTTGCCGTTGATATGCTTGCCAAAGAACCTGTTGCTTTAGCAATTGCAGGTACCAATAGAAAAAGTCAAAATTTAATAATTAAAGTACTTGCTTGTGATACTGTTAAACTTAGAATTTCAAAAGATTTAATTGGAGTACAAATATGCGGTGCTGTAAAAAATATCTTTGCTATTGCCTCGGGTATTTTGGGAGGTTTAGGTTATTCAGAAAGTACAAGAGCATTTTTAATAAATGAATCCCTTCACGATATAAAAGATCTAATTTACTTTATGGGTGGAAAGCCTAAAACTATACTATCTTTTGCAGGAGTTGGTGATTTACTAATGACATGTATGAGTACAAAAAGTCGTAACTATTCATTTGGTTATGTAATTGGAAATACTAAAGATAAAGATAAAATAAATGATTTTTTAAATAATCATACTGTCGAAGGTTATTACACATTAAAAACTGTTATGATACTTTTAAAAAAGAAAAATATAAATATTGAACTTATATCACTTATCAATGACATAGTTGATTATAAAGAAAGTCCAGAAAAATTAAGTGAATTTCTTATAAACAAAAAATAGCAAATTAAATTGCTATTTTTTTAAAATTTAAAAAAGTGGAGCAAAAAGTCTTAATATAGATTGCCAAATACCTTTAAAAAAACCAACTTTTACATTTTTATTAGTTAAGATTGTACAATTATCTAATGTATCTAAAACATCTTTTTTAATATTTTTAATTTCTTTAACATTTTCCATATAAATAGCATTCTCAAAATGTAAATATAAACTTCGATAATCCATATTTATAGTTCCCACTACTGCTTTAGTATCATCAGAAACAAATACTTTTGAATGAACAAATCCATCATTATATTTACATATTTTAACTCCATTTTTTGTTAAATAAGGAAAAAATGAACTAGTTTGAGTATAAACTATTTTTTTATCAGGAACACCTGGTACAATAATTTTAACATCAACACCTCTTTTAGCTGCTCTTACTAAAGTATTTTGCATATCTGTATCAATTATTAAATAAGGTGTCATGATATAAACATATTTTTTAGCGCTATTAATAATATTTATATAAACATCTTCAGCAACAAATGGTTTATATATAGGGGATATTCCATAAGGTAATACATAACCATTATTACATTTTTTATTAGAAAAGTCATATTTAAATTTTAATAAATCTTCGTCCTCTTTTATATTTGCATTCCATAAACTACAAAACATTACTGTAAAATTAAATACGGCATCACCCTCTATTTTAATTCCATTATCTTTCCATACTCCTAGTTTACTATTAATATTTATATATTCATCACTTATATTTACACCGCCAGAAAAAGCAACTTTTCCATCAATTATTGTCATTTTTCTATGATCTCTATTATTCATAAATATACCCTTAAATGGGCTAACCTTATTAAAGGGAATACATTTAATACCATAAGTTGATAATTGTTTAGGATAATTTGTTGAAAGCATAGCAATACTACCCATATCATCATAAATTATTCTAACATCTACTCCTAAAGAAGCTTTTTCCTTTAATATATCTAAAATATTTTCAAGCATAATACCATTATTAATAATAAAATATTCCATAAATATAAATTTTTCTGCACTTTTTAATTCTTTTAATAGAGATGGATAAAAATCTTGCCCAAAATTATAATATTTAACATCATTATTTGTTGAGGCAGGAAATCGTGCATAATTATTTAAATATTTTAGGTTATCTAAATAATTATCATTTATTTGTTTAGTAATATCATTATCTTGTTTTAAGTATTTTTGATACTCATTTTCTGTATTATAAATGTTTTTAAGTAATTTATTTTTAGCATAACTACCACCTAGAGTTAAAAGTAAGATAGTTCCAAAAATTGGAAATACTAATATAAGCATAATCCAAGGTAAATCATTAGATAAGTTTGTACTATCCTTTAAAAGTTTCAAAACAATAAGTATACTTAATATATCATAAATAATACCTATAATAGTTATATTGTTATGAAAATATAATTGAATTAATATATGAAATCCAAATTGTAATATTACGCCCAAAATAACTATTATTGCTCTTTTTATTGCATTAACCATAAATGATCCTTTCATTTTTTTATTGTACTATTTTGCAATTAAATTTTCAATAGTTTTAATTTATTTATTATTTTTTATATTCATTTTTTATTTTATTATAAATAGATTCTTCATCTAAATTATTTAATTTTATAAGTTCCTCTCTTGTGGCAGTAAACATAAATTTATTAGGAATATTGTATATGTAAAAATCATTCTTACTATTTATTTTACTTGCAAATGAAAGAACTACACTATCTAAACTACATCCTTCCATACTTTCTTCGTAAATAAATACCTTTTTATAATATTTAAGTATTTTAGTAAGCATTTTTTCATCTATTGGTTTTAAGAATCTAGCATTAATAATTGTAAGATTTATATTATTTTTAGAGAGTTTTTCGCAAATATTTTGGGCTCTACTTACAAAATCACCATATGTAATAATTACACCATCTTCTCCGGAGGCAATTACACTCCAAGAACCCAAAACAATATCTTCTTTCTTTTGAAAATCATACTTTAAATTTATTTTGGGATATCTTATTGCAAATGGTTTACTAGTTTTTAATGCAAGTTCTAATAGATTATCCGCTTCTTTAGGACTCGATGGCATAGATATAACCACATTAGGAATAGGAAGTAGCATTGGTACGTCAAATAACCCTTGATGCGTTTCACCATCTGAAGATACAAAACCTGCCCTATCAATACATAAAATTACGTGTTCATTCATTCTCGCAATATCATGGACAATTTCATCATAACCACGCTGAAGAAAACTTGAATAAATAAAGCATATTGGTTTTTTACCATTTTCAGCAAGGGAAGAAGCTAAAACTAAAGCATGTTCTTCATTAATGCCAACATCAATAAACTGTTTAGGAAGTTTTTCTTTTATAATACTAAGTTTACATCCCTTTTCCATCGCAGGTGTAATAACAATTATATCTTTATCTTTTTTAGCATAATTTAAAACATACGAACTCATTATTTCACTATATGATGGTAAATTTGATATTTCTTTAGGTTTACCATCTTTTATATTAAAGGGTCCTACTCCGTGAAATGAACCAGTTTCATCATTTTCGGCAGGTTCATAACCAAAACCTTTTTTAGTAATTACATGAAGTAAAACAGGCTTATTAATATTTTTAACCATTTGCAAATACTTAATCATTTCATTAAAGTCTTCACCATCAATTGGTCCAAAATACTCAAAACCTAAAGAAGTAAATAAACTTCCTTTTTTTACATATAACATTTTAAAATTATCCTTAATACTATTTAAGGCATTAGCACAGACTTTACCAAACTTTGTTTTATTTAAAAAACTTTTAGTGTTTTTCTTAACATCATTATAGCCTTTACCCGCTCGTACAGAATCTAAAAAATTATGAACTGCTCCAACATTTTTAGAAATACTCATTTCATTATCATTTAAAATAATAATAAGCCTTGTATTTAAACTTCCTATATGATTGAGTGCTTCAAAAGAAAGACCATTAGAAATAGAACCATCTCCGATAACACATACAACATTATAATCTTTTTTATCTAAATCTCTTGCTAAAGCAAAACCTAAGCCCGCCGATAAAGAAGTTGAACTATGCCCAGCTTCATAAACATCATATTTACTTTCACTTTTCTTTTGAAAACCCTCAAGGCCATTATATTTTCTTAAATTTTTAAAATCTTTTGCTCTACCAGTTAATATTTTATATGGATATGTTTGATGACCAACATCAAAAATTATTTTATCTTTATTTACATCAAACACATTAAGCATTGCAATAGTTAAATCCGTAATTCCCAAATTAGATGATAAGTGACCTCCTGTATTAGAAACATTTTCTAAAATAAACTCCCGAATATCCGCTCCTAAAGTAGCTAGTTCATCATTATTTAAATCTTTTAGAAAATCAGGATTTTTTATATTTTCAATCTTATCCATTGATAATATCCTTTATTACATAATCTGATAAATATATTCCCGCAACTGAAGTTGTACATACATATGATGAAATTGGCTGACTTTTAATTGGCTTTTCTTTAGAACATATTACATTAACATTTTCATTAAAATCGCATTTTTTAATTAAATAATGATTAAGTTTTTTACCAAGTGGATCAGATAAATTTTCTTTTAAAGTACTTTTACATACTAATTCAGGACAAACTCTATTGCCAATTCCTAAAGAAACAATAATTTTCTTATTATATTTTTTAGCATTTATTATAAGATTTGCTTTTGCCGGAACACTATCACAAGCATCAATTATATAATCATATGAAGAAAAATCAAAGTCTGAATTAAAATCTAAAAATGTATCAAGTACATTAATATTAACATTTTCATTTATACTTTTTGCTCTTGCTAAAGCAGTATCTATTTTCTTTTTACCAAGTGTATCAATTGTTGCATATAACTGTCTATTTAAATTGCTTTCTTCATAAGTATCAAAATCAATAACTGTAATATTTTCTACTCCGCATCTAATTAAGGTTTCAAAACAAAAAGAACCTACTCCACCAATTCCCACTAAAAGGATATGAGCATTTTTAATCTTTTCTAAATTATTTTCTCCAAACAAATTTATTAATCTTTCTTTCATACATACTCCTATTAAAAAACCCAGTAAGATTAGTCTATGCTAGATAAAATCCCGCGCTCTCCGCAGGTGGGCATCACATAAGTTATTTTAGGATTCTTATGTACTTAATGAATAAGCATTCTACACCATAACCTAATTAGATTCCCTTATTTCTATCTTTAGTCGGTTTTATACGCTATAAACTATCAACTAGGTATCTTAATTATAACAAACTATTTATATAAAATAAATATAATCATTAAAAGTTTACATTACATTTTTTCTATTTAGCATATTTACCTATAAAAATTATAATATTATTTTACAGTAAAATAAGTGTCAATATAAAAAGAGAACTATTCTCTTTTTAATTTAGGTTCTCCATACTCTCTTTTCATTGCTTCCATAGTTATAATCCATTGTTTACCAAATTTGCAAACATCAACATTATTTATTAATTTTCCATAAACAATTGCTTTTCTTAAGGTACTCTCATTTAATCCCCATAGATATGTTGCCTCTTTAAAAGACATAAGATTATCAAAAGCAGTTTTATAATCTTTACCATTATCCCATAGTTCATTACAAGATAAATCTAACTCATCACCCCAAATTACACCATAGCCTCCAGTATCAACTTTAGCAGTTTTTAAAACACTTATATCCTTTAATAAACAAAAATTATCATATTTTTCAAATAAGGGTTTTAAATCATATATTTTATTTTTTCCACATACAAACCCTATTAACAAATTATAATTATCAAGCACTGTTACACTTTTAACCTTATTAAACATATTAATCCTTTCTTACTAACCAATTTTAATCTAATGGTTTTATTTCGGCATATTGTTGTGAATTCCAGATTTCTAATAATTCATCTTTATGTATATAACACCAATTTTTAACCATTTTAGATGCTTTTGCTGGTAAAAATCCTTCAATAATTTCACCAGTATCTATATTAAATACTGCAACATGGTCATTATAAATAGCATGCAGATGTGGTGGATTATGCTCACTTTGCTGAAAATACATTCTAATTATAATGCCATAAAATTTAGAAATAGTTGGCAAGTTTACCTCCTTTCACTATAATTAAATCATTATATAGTGATTATGTCAAGAGGTAATTTTATTTCAATCTTCTTCGACGAGAAAAGCCTAAGTCATTATTTAAGGTATAATCTTCATCATAATTATATGATAAATCATTTTTATTTATTTTTTCATTAGTTAAAGTTTTATTATTATTTTCACTCTCTAATTCGATTTTCTTTTCATATAATTCATTAAGTTTTTTTTCAGTATTATTAAGCATATATGAACTACATGCACTAGTTATAATAAATAGACTATCCGCTCCTATTAAACAATAAGATTCAATTAAATGATCAACTCCATTACCTACAAGTATAATAGATGTTATAACTAAACCATAGATTGATATCTTCTTAAATACTTTTAATAAGTATTTTTCCCTTTTCTTAGTATCAATTTCATTATTTATATATTCTTTCTTATTATCCATAAATCCTCCATTTAATAATACTATAATTATATAAAAAAATGACTAAAATAAAAAGAGGTAAGATTAATATCTTACTCCTCCCCATTCAACAGCAACAAAACCAACTCTATTAAATGTAGGAAGTTCTTGCTCTTTTACATTAATTTTTCTATTAACTTTTTTTACATGCATTGTAATTCTTAATAAACTATCTGGTTTGGGATCTATAATCAATTTATTATATTTTTCTTTGCTTTCAGTTAATTCAAAATATACTAAACTTTTTTTATTACTTTCAAGTATCGGAAGCCAGTACATTATAAATTCATTTCTTTCTCTATCATTAAGCCCAATTATTGATAGTTTTTCTTCGAGAAACTCAATTGCATCATCTTTTTCAACATAGAATCCCTCTTTGAAATCTGGTTTAATATTATTTTTTTCTTCCCAATATAATGCATAATAGTATTTACCATTTTCATCATGTAAATTACCATTAGTATCAGCACTAACATTCCAACTATTTATATATTTAGGATATGTAGTTGTTAGATATTCAGGATGTTCAAACTTAACTACAACATTTGCACTTTGTGCTGGATATAAATATAATACAGGTTTTTCTATTGCAGGAGAAAATAAAAATTTTAAAAGAAATAGTTGAATCAATAATATTAAAGCTAATAATATTGTCCAACCCTTATATTGATTACTCTTTTTCACTTTGCACCACACAATTACATTCTATAGTATCCTTTGATAATACCATATCATCATCATAATATTGACATCTTTGTTTACCTTTATTACATTGTGTACAATTTACTGCTGAAGTAAGACACATTTGTGATAAATGAGTATTTGATGGAAATAAGTATTTTATTATACCGTAACAAAAAACCATAACATTTAAAAATATCAAAATATTAAAGGCAATTTTCCATTTATTTTTTTCTTTTTTCATCTTATCTCCAGCAAGAGGAAACATTACAGTTTGATGAATAAGGCATTGGGTTAGGCATTTCCATCTTAACTATCATTGGTATTTTAAAGGCACTACCAAATGATACACAAGTTCCTGGTTGAAGTGTTTTTTGTTTTTCAATAATATCTGCACTAATATTTGGAAGCATTTCTGAAATATACTTAATATCAAGAGGGTGTGTCATTTTAAAGATTAAGAAATTTGAACATTGAGCAATAACTGTATCAGATATTTCAACTGGTCTTTGAGAAATAATATCAAGAATTACACCATATTTTCTTCCTTCTTTTGCAATACGGTCAAATATGTTATAACCAAGTAAGAATGTATCATTATCTTTTTGAATATATCTATGAGCTTCTTCCAAAAATAAATGAAATGGAATACTTGCTCTTTGCTCTAAAGACTTAGAATAATCGAATAAGAATTTACACATTATTTTTACAATAACTTTAGCATAAATATCGTCAACATCCTCGAGATTAATATTAATTATTTGAGCTTTTTTACCATTAAATGATTTTAAAGCATCAATAAATTCAGTATTTGTATAATGTTTAGTTCCATCAAAATAATTACCAACTTCACTATGAAGAATTGTGGTAAGTCTAACCTTTAATATTGAGGCATCGTCCACAAGAGTATCATTATGTAAGAAACCTTCGGAAATTAAAGTAAACTCTAATGCTTTAGAAAAATCAAGTAATGAATAAAAAGCATTTTCATCAGGTTCTATATTTTCAATTTCATCATTAATATTTTTTAAAATATATTCAGTAATTAAAACACTTTCACCAAAATAACCATTTGAATCAATTTCAAAACATTCGGAGAAACTTCTTGTATAACCAAGTCCTTGAATAGTTGTATCAAAATTAAATTCTGGTGTATGACAAGTTTCTATAATTGTAAATATTTCATTTTTCTTTTGAGCAGTAGTCTCTGATGAGAATAATACTGCAAGTAAAGCTTTAGCAATTAAATGATTTTTATATTTTCTAGATTCAGGTGAATCTGTAGCAAATATTTTAGAAAGTTTTAATGTTCTTTCAAGTATTGGAAGTTGTGTATGTTTACTTGCCTGAAGAAGTAGTGCATAATCATCAAGCTTTAATAAATTAACAGGTATTTTAAGTGGTACATCAGTAGCCTCTTTAGGATTAGTGGTAATAAATTTATAATTATATTCAGGATCAATTGTATTAATTGAACTAAAAGCATTTTTATATTCACCATAAGCATCAAAAATAAACATATTTGCATTTTTTACTTTTGCAAATTTATTTAAAAATATATTTTGAACCATTCTTGAAACACCACAAGATTTACCTGAACCGGTATTACCAAATATAGCTAAATGATTTGAAAATAAATCATTAATACTTGGACATACAGTAAAGTTTTTATAAATAGCACTTTGGCCTAAAACAAAACTATTTTCTGAATATGTTCCTACTAGAGCCATTAACTCTTCACCATTAATTATTCTAATAGTCGAAGATAAAAGCGGTTTTCTAAGTACACCATTTAAAAATCTATTACCTTGATATTCACCTAAAAAACGAATTTTTATTTCACTACTATTAACTTCAGTGATTTCTCCTAAAATACGTTCTCCATTACTTTCAAATATTACATGCATATTCATTAAATCTGCCTGAACATTACTACCAGCAAGATTTTGAACATATGCCATACTATCACTTATATAAAGTATTTTACCAAACATGACTCTTCCTACCCTTCACAAACATCTTTTGTTTCATCATATTCTATAGGACTATTTACAGTGCCTATAAAATAAATATTATTACTTCCTTTTTTTCTAATTAAATACACAAATGGTTTATTAAATATAACTTCTTTTTCTTCAGCAGCTGAGGTTATATCAAATGCCCCTCCAGAGGCAGCCGCAGCTTTAGTACCACTTTCCATAAAATCTATATATGTTTTTTGAACAATTGAGCTTACATATATATCTTCAGCAATACCACCAAAATTTGCTTTTTCTTTATTAAACATATCTTTTATTCCCAAACTTTCAAGAATACCTTTTACATTATTAACATTATATTCATATTTAAATCTAGGTATTTGAATATTAGCTTCGCTTTCAGTAATGGAATTTTTTATTACATCATTTGATATATTATTAATTACATCTTGAATATCTTTTTTAGGAAGAAGACCAATAAACTCATATTGTGAATTATCAGAAAGTTTTTCATAATCTTTTATAAATCCTGTATAGTAATCACTTTCTAAATACTTTTCATTAGAATTCATCATATAAACATTTTTATCTAAGAAATTACCCATTAATGTTTTATTACAATCAAACTCTTCATCCCATTTAAAATTAATACCAATTGCATTTACTAAAGCCATAATTGTATCAGCTGAATTAACGCTATCGCTAGGAAATAACTCATTAATCATATTATATGTTTTTTCTGAAACCCATTTATTTATATTATCAGCATTTATAAATTCATCATATAAAACTTCACTATGATAATTAATTTTAAGAGCTGTAGAAAATGTATTATTAATATCATTTTTATATTTATTATTAATCCACATACTATTTGCCATTGATATTTTACTACCTATATTTTCCATAGGCTGTAAATCATAATTATCAAGAGCAATATTAAGTTCATTTAAAGTACTTCCTTTTGCCCCACTTTGAATCATTGATAGTAAATAAGCCATAGATAAAGGACTTATCAAAGTATTATCATTACCCTCTATTTGTTTTAGAAATTTATAATCAAAATTATTATTTTTATTAAGCGAAATATTAGGTTTAGAATTACTTTCTTTCTTATTATGAACTATATAACCAGTTAATAAAAATACACTACATATCAAAAGTGCTCCGATTACAAATAACATTTCTTTTCTTTTCATAAAACATTCCTACTCTCTACTTTAAATGATACCATAATTAAACTAAAATTACAATTAGAAAGCATATAAAAAAATATAGCAATTTTATTACATATTTTTGTTTTATAAAAACACTTCATAAAATGCTATACTTATTTATTATTCTTTTTTTAAACAAATAGCTAAATATACTGGAATTGTTACAATAATTGGATTCATATATCTTAAATATGCATTAACCGGAGATAAAAAGCAAAATGCAAGTGTTAAAAGTATAGGTATCGAAAATATTAAATTTGTATACCTTTTCTTATACATTGTATAACCTATTAATATTAATAACACCCAAGTATAAACACCAGTATTGTAAATTAAACCAATACCCTTTGTAACCTTTAATTTATTTGTAAAATTAGTAATAAAATTTCTTTCTGTTTTAAAAGTTTTAAGATAATGTAAATCAAAATAACCAGTATTAACTCTTTTATTATAAACAACAATAAACCATGCAACACCATCTTTATAATCTTTTTTAAGAGGATAAAAATAACCATAATAGTTTTCTAAAAAACTATCTACATAAACCTTAGGATGTTTTTTAAAACATTTGAACCAAAATTTAAAGTATTCAATTAATTCTTTTTTGTCATTAACTTTCCAAGGAAATTTAACTGGATCTGATAGTTCAGGTTGATATTTCTTTTTTATTTCTTTTATACTCATTCTATAAAGATTTTCTACATAGTTTCTTTCTTTTTTTGAAAGCTGTTTATCATAGTATTTAATATATCTAGCAGTTTGTTGAATTGGTACAGATAAAGTTTCTCTAATATTTGAAGGTTGAATCTTAAAATAATCTAATGACTTATTATAACTAAATTGAAATAATATAAATATTAAAATAAATGAAACTGCTTTTTTTCTAAGATTTTTTTTAAATAGATATGGAATAAGTGAGGCAATAACAATGTATATACCATTATTTCTAAATAGAATTACAAGCATACTAAACAAAAATAATAAATATGTATTTTTTTTAGAATTATCTAAATAAAATTTATAATAATAAATTAAAAACCAAATAAAAAATAAATAATAGTAAGTATCCTTTACAATTGTATAACCATTTACATACCATACTGGATTAAACAAGAAAAATATAAAAGTAAGTACTCTAATTATTTTAGACGTTTTAATGTCTTTCATAAACTTTAAAATATATGCAAATGTAAAACACGAAAACATTAACTGAGGAAATGTATATAAAAATATACCTAGATTGTCATTATAAATAAGTCTACCAAGTTTCATAGATAATCCCATAATTAATGTTGGAAATACAGGGTGATGATTAGAAAATGCATCTATCTTATAAAAATAATTTAATTCTTGGAGTCCATCCCAATGAACAGGACCTGGATAATAAAAAATAATAAACGGAATACTGAAAATGAAAAATATAATAAATGTTATAAGAAGTGGGTTTTTTTCAAATATAAAATTATAAAGTTTATTACCTTTTTCTTTATTATTACTAATTTTATCTAATAGTTTAAATATTATAATTAAAAGTATATAAATTAAAACTAAAAGTATTATAAAAGCAAAAAAAGTTTTTATAATATTTTTTTTATAAAATAAACTATCTATAACATGAAATTTTTTGATAGAATAGCCAAATAAAAAACATGTAGTCAAAATAAAACTTAATATAATCCCAACTTTTGATAACTTCTTCATAAATAGTATTTTACCATGATATTTAGTATTATTCAATTTTTAATGTAATTATTTACACTATTTTACACTTTTGCCACTAAATTATTAATTTAAATTCTCTTGCAAATATTCTTTCATCAGAAGAGTATTCAATTATGTACTTATTATTCCTAGCACATATAATAATTCCAATAGTTTTATCATCAGATAAAGCTTTTACATTTTTATCAATATAATTCATATAAACCTCAACCTGACCTATATGTTCTTTCTTAAGTTCCGTTACTTTGAGTTCAACAACTACATAGCATTTAAATTTCACATTATATAAAAGTAAGTCTATGTAATTGTAATTATTTCCTATTTTAATTTTGTATTCACTACCAATATAACTAAAACCATCACCTAATTGTTTTAAAAAGTTATCTAAATTACCAAGTATTGCCTGCTTAAGCGCATATTCAGTTAAAATTTCCTTATTAATTTCAGTTTTTATTAATATTGGATCTGGAACTAGATCAGGTAGTTTTAGTTCTTCATTCGTAATTAATTTATTTTTAGTTTTTTCGTCAAGTCTTTCATACTCTTTGGATTTAATAAGACTTCTCAAACTTCTTACATCTAAATTTCTTTGCTTACATATTTTAATATAATAATTAATTTTATTTATGTCATTTAACGGTAAAAGTTCTGAATAATGACTCCAGGTCAAAAGTGTCGACATTGTCGACACTTTTTGTTCGATATTTTGTTCGCCAAACAAATTATAAAATTGCTTCATTCTAAATAGAGTTCTTCGATTATATTTTTTACCAACTTCATTAGTTAATTTTTCTGCATATTTTCCGATAATATCATTACCATACTCTTTACCAGCTTCACTTAAAAGTTTACCTACCTCAAAATAAGTAAGAACTTTATTTCTTTCTTTAGAATAATCCTTTACCTTTGCATAAATTTCATTTTTTAATAATTTTTCTTTGATTTCATCATAATAATTTATCATTTTAACACATCCTTTCCATTTTAAATTCACTTTTAAATATTCTTTCATCAGAGCAGTACTCAATTACATATCTATTATTTCTTGCACATATAATTATTCCTATTGTTTTATCATGGTAAGGTTTCTTAATTACTTTATCAACATAGTTCATATAATTTTGAATTTGCCCTATATGTTCTTCCTTAAGTTCTGTAACTTTGAGTTCAATAATAACGAAGCACCTATATTTCACATTATATAAAAGTAAATCTATATAATTATACTTACTTCCAATTTTAATTTTATATTCATTGCCAACATAACAAAAACCGTTACCTAACCATTTTAAAAAGTTATCTAAGTTATTAAGTATTATTTGTCTAAGCGCATATTCAGTTAATTTTTCTTGATTAAATTCACTTTTGACTAATATTGTGTCTTGTACTAAATCTGGTAGTTTCAACTTTTCATTTGTAATTAATTTATTCTTAGTTTTCTCGCTAAGTCTTTCATATTCATTGGATTGAATAGCGTTTTTTAAACGTCTTACATTCAAATTTCTTTGAACACATATTTTAATATAATAATTTATTTCATCAACATTTTTTAATGTAATAAGTTCTCTATAATGACTCCAGGTCAAAATTGAACACAGTGTGTTCAATTTTTCACTATTAAATATTTCATAAAATTTTCTCATATTATGTAGAGCTCTTAAATTATATTTTTTACCTACTTCATTAACTAATTTTTCAGCGTATTGTCCTATGATATCATTACCATACTCTTTACAGGCCTCGCTTAAAAGTTTACCTACCTCAAAATAAGTAAGAACTTTATTTCTTTCTTTTGAATAATCTTTTACCTTTGCATAGATTTCATTTTTTAATAATTTCTCTTTAATTTCATCTATATTTTTTAATGATAAAAATTCTCTATAATGACTCGATAGCAAAATTGAACCGAATGGGTACAATTTTTCACTATTAAATATTTCATAAAATTTTCTCATATTATATAGAGTTCTTCGATTATATTTTTTACCTACTTCAATAGCTAATTTATCAGCATATTGGCCTATAATATCACTACCATACTCTTTACCAGCTTCACTTAAAAATTTACCTACTTCATAATAAGTAAGAACTTTATTTCTTTCTTTTGAATAATCTTTTACAGTTGCATAAATTTCATTTTTTGATAATTTTTCTTTGATTTCATCATAATAATTTACCATTTTGTTCCTCCATTTCTAAACGATTTAAACTTTTACTGCAAAATAAAAAGCAGAAAAACATACCATTTTCCTTAAGAAAAGGTATATTTTTCCGCTTCGTATATATTTATTACCTCTATTAAAATATATGTAATCGTCTAATAATAATTGCTTGGTTTATAAGAGGTTTACCTTGCATATCAATAATATCAAAAATAATTTTATTAATCAAGCTTTTTATGAAGTAAATCTTTTGTAATAATTGGATTAGCTTTACCCCTGGTTTCTTTCATAACTTGACCAACAAAGAAATCAAAAATATTAGTTCTACCATTTTTATATTCGGTAATTTCTTTTTCATGTGAAGAAAGAATATTATCAATTATACTTTCAATTAAATTTTCATCACTAACCTGTGCATCTTCTTTAGAAATAAAGTTTTTAGGTTCTTCCTTTTCCTCTAAAGATTTATAGAAAACTTCTTTTACCCCTTTTGAGGATAAAATTCCACTTTCTTTTGCATCATTAATTTGTTTTAAATATTCTGGCTTTAAATAAAAATCATTTATATTAATATCTTTTTCATTTATATATGAAGTAATAATTCCATTAATATAATTTGCAGCTATAATTGGTTTAATTCCTACTTCTACACATTTTTCAAAATAATTTGCAATATTAATATCCTTAATTAAAATATTAGCATTATATTCATCAAGGCCTAAATTATTCATATAATTATCTTTTCTTATGTCCGCTAAAACAGGAATAGTTTTTCTAATATTCTCAATAAAATCATCAGTTATTTCATAAGGTGGAATATTAGGTTCTACAAAATATTTATAATCTATTGCATCTGCTTTACTACGCATATGAATTGTTGTACCTGAAGACTCATCAAATCTACGAGTTTCTTGATATAATGGTTCGTTATTTTTTAGTGATTCAAGTTGTCTTTTTTCTTCGTAAAGAATAGCTAGTTTTACATTTGCTAAACTATTTACATTTTTTATTTCAACTTTTGGAGTAATATAATTTCCATTATCATCCATAAGATTTACGTTAACATCACATCTAATTTGACCTTTTTTAGTATCAGCCTCAGAAATACCTGTATATTTATAAATTCTACACATTGTTTCTAAAAAGGCTATTGCTTCATCAGCTGAATGCATACAAGGCGCAGTAACAGTTTCAAGAAGTGGCACACCAGCACGATTATAATCAATTAGTGAAAACGTAGGTAAATGGTCAAGTGCTGCAGCATCTTCCTCTAAATGGATATCTAATATTTCTACATTAAATTTACTACCATTAAGTGAAACCTCTAAATTACCATTAATACCTACAGGTCTTGTATTTTGAGTAATTTGATAACCTTTTGGAAGATCAGGATAATAGTAATTTTTCCTATCAAAAATCATATATTTTGCAATATCACATTTTAATATTAAGGCCATTTCAACTGCTTTCTTAACACATTCTTCATTTAAAGAAGGCATAAATCCAGGAAATGCTAAATCAATTTCATTAATATTTACATTAGCCATTTTATTATATACATTTGATGATGGTGAAAATACTTTTGTAGTACTTTTCATTTCAGCATGCATTTCAAGGCCAATAACTAACTTAGTCATGGATATCCTCCTTTATAATTTTTTCAATATCATTTGCTACTGCAAGCATATAACTATCATTTTTAAAACCTGATGTAATATTTATTCCAACTGGCATACCTTCAAGTTTATTATAAGGTAAAGTTATTGATGGATACCCACCAAAGTTTCCTATTACTAAATGATTGTCAAGTACATTTTCATCTTTACCCATTTCATCAGTTGTATCACATATTTTCGGAGCAATATCACTTTGTGCAGGAAGAATTAGTCCATCATACTTAGTAAATAATTCATTAAATGTATTTACAACTACTCTTCTTACTTTTTTAGCATTAATAAAATATTTTTCTTGATTTTCTTTTTGTAAGATAAATGAGCCAATTACAAATCTTCTTTTGATAAGAGAGGAAAAGTTTTTAGTTCTAAAGTTTTTAATAACATCCATTGCACTTTCACCTTTTTCACGATGACCAAAACTTATTCCAGTAAGATTTGAGTTATTTGAGGTAACCTCAGCACAAGAAATTGATGTATAAACTGGTTTTAAAGCCTTTAAAAGGTTTTCATCAATACTTTCTTCATAAATTTCATAACCTTTACTTTTTAATAAATCTAAAAGTTTATTAAAATCATCAATTATTTTAATTGTATTTGGATTTGTATATTTTGATTTATCCACTATTTCTTTAATATAAAATAATTTTTTGCTTTTTAAATTATTAAAATCTTTTGTTAAATCTATTTCATCCATATCCTTAATTGTAGTCATATCTTTGTCATCAGAACCTTTAACTGCATTTACTACTACTGCGGCATCAATTACAGAGTTTGTTAGAACGCCAATTGTATCAAGAGAGGAAGCAAAAGCAAAAAGTCCATATCTACTTATAAGACCATAACTTGGTTTATAACCAACTACTCCAGTATAAGCTGCTGGTTTTCTAATTGAGTCTCCAGTATCTGTACCAATTGCAAAAGGAACTGTTTTAGTTGCCACTGCAACGGCACTTCCCGCTGAGGAACCAGCTGAAATCCTTTCTTCATCATAAGGATTTCTAACTATGCCAGCATTACCAGTAAGGCCAGTTCCACCCATAGCAAGTTCATCCATATTAGTTTTACCAATCATTATAGCACCACTTTGAGAAAGTTTTTCATAAACTGTAGCATTATAAATAGGAACATAGTCTTTTAAAGTATTAGAACAAGCAGTAGTTCTTATTCCTTTAGTTGAAATATTATCTTTCATTGCATATGGAATACCACTTAATAATGTATTTATTTCATTATTTTCCTTTGAATCTAATACTAAATTATAAGCATTAAATTTTTCATTTGTTTCTAATATTTTATTTTTAGAAAAATCAATAAGTTCTTTTGAAGCAACCTTCTTATTTATTAAATCATTATGAATTTCAATAATATTTTTATCATAATAATTCATTACTTCACCACCCTTATTATTTCAACTTCTCTATCAATATAGTCATCGCAATTTTTAAGTGCATCTTCAATATCAATCATTCTTGAAGTCCTTCCATCACGTATTTCTTTTACCATTAAATCCTGAGGAAAATGTAAAGGTTCTACATTTTCTAGTCCCTTTACATTATTTATTTTAGACATATTATCATTAATAACATCAAATTCCCTTAATAAAAGTTCATTTTCTTCTTCGGTAAGACCAATTAATAGTTTATCAGCATAATCATTTATTATGTCCTTAGTAAACATTATTTTTCCTCCGTAATGGTAATACCTAACTCTTTTAATTGTTTATCAGTAAGTGTATTTGGGCTTCCCATTAATAGGTCCATACCTTGTACATTTGGAGGGAATACTTGTACTTCACGAAGATTTTCTTCATCAGTAAGAAGCATTACGATTCTATCAATACCTGGAGCCATACCAGCGTGAGGAGGTGCTCCAAAAGTAAAGGCTGTATAAAGACTTCTAAACTTATCTTTAACAACATCTTCACTATAGCCTGCTATAGAAAAGGCTTTTTTCATAATATTTATATCGTGATTTCTAACTGCTCCTGAGGCCATTTCATTACCATTACATACAAAGTCATATTGATATGCAACTATATCACCAGGATTCATATTATTTAAAGCATCAATTCCGCCTTGAGGCATACTAAATGGATTATGTCCAAAATCCCATTTTTTATCTTCTTCATTATATTCAAAAAATGGAAAATCATTAACAATACAAAATTCAAATCTACTATGATCAGTTATCTCTAACTCTTCACCTAAATAGTTACGAAGAAGTCCCGCAATTTTAATTATGTGTTCATCTCCAGCAAGGATAAATAATACATCACCATCTTTAAGTTCAAATCTTTTATCTAAACTATTAATTTCTTCTTCAGATAAGAATTTTAAGATAGCGCTTTTAATTTCACCATCATTCTTTTTAAGGTAAGCAAGTCCACCTGCTCCTTTACTTTTAACAAACTCCTCTAAATGTTTATACCAAGAATTACTTTTAGTTACATTAGAGCATTTTATGCATCTAACTATTTTACCTTTAAAACCAGCAAATTCACTATTTTCAAATATATCTGAGGCATCCTCAATAATAAGTGGATTTCTTAAATCTGGTTTATCGCATCCATATTTTAACATTGCTTCTTTAAAAGATATTCTTCTAAAAGGTGCTGGAGAAACATATTTATCTGTAAAGTTTTTAAATGTTTCATAAAATACTTTTTCACCAACTTCGTATACATCTTCATCAGTTGCAAAGCTCATTTCAAGGTCTAATTGATAAAATTCGAGTGTTCTATCAGCACGACAATCTTCATCTCTAAAACAAGGAGCTATTTGGAAATATCTATTAAATCCTGATACCATTAAAAGTTGTTTATATATTTGAGGTGCCTGAGGAAGCGCATAAAACTTACCATGATAATTCCTTGAGGGGATAACAAAGTCTCTAGCTCCCTCCGGAGAAGATCCTGTAATAATTGGTGTAGTAATTTCAGTAAAATCCATTTCTTTCATAGTTTTACGGATAAAATCTACTACTTTACTTCTGAAAACTATTTTATCATGTACTTCTTTATTTCTTAAATCAAGATAACGATATTTAAGTCTTGTTTCTTCATTTGCTTCTTTACTACGATTTATTTCAAAAGGAAGTACATTTTCACATTTACCTAATACTTCAATAGTATCAAGAATTATTTCTATTTCACCAGTTTTCATATTAGGGTTTACATTACCACTTCTTTTTTGAACAGTACCAGTAATTGTTACAGTACTTTCTCTAGTTAAATCTGAAAGTTTTTCACTTTCTTCGCTTATAACTTGAACAATTCCACTTTCATCACGAACTGTTAAAAATACAAGTGAGCCTAGATTTCTTATTGAATTAATCCAACCACCAATTCTAACTGTTTTACCAGCATCCTCGATAGTTATTTCTCCACAATATTTATTCCTATATTTATTATTACTATTCATATTAAATCCTTTCTAAAATTCACAATTTTTTGGTGTTCTTGGGAAAAGTATTACATCACGAATATTATCTACACCAGTAAGATAAATAAGAAGTCTTTCAAATCCCATTCCAAAACCTGAATGAACACATGAACCATATCTTCTTAAATTTAAATACCAATCCATACTTTCAGTATCCATATTAAGTTCTTTCATACGAGCAATAAGTTTATCATAGTTTTCCTCTCTTTGACTTCCACCCATTAACTCACCTGCTTCAGGTACTTCAAGGTCAACTGCAGCAACAGTTTTACCATCATCATTTTGTTTCATATAAAATGCTTTAATGTCTTTTGGCCAGTTATAAATAAATACTGGTCCATTAAAATATTCTGTAATATATTTTTCGTGTTCTTTAGCAATATCTTCACCATATTTTGGTTCAAATTCAAATTTTTTACCACTTTCAAGTAAAAGTTTAATACATTCTTCATGTGTAATTCTTGTAAATTTTGAATTAACTAATTTTGTAAGTTTTTCTATTAAACCTTTTTCTACAAAACTATCTAAAAATTTCATTTCATCTTGTGCATTATCAAGAACATACTTAACAACATACTTAAGCATATCTTCCATAACTACCATATCTTCATTAAGATCTGCAAAAGCAATTTCTGGTTCAACCATCCAAAATTCTGCAGCATGAGTTTTTGTATTACTATCTTCTGCTCTAAAAGTTGGTCCAAATGTATAAACTTTTTTATAAGCAAGAGCACATGTTTCAGCTTGAAGTTGGCCTGATACAGTAAGTGCAGTCTTTTTACCAAAGAAATCTTTTGAATAATCAGGTTTTTCTCCTAAAGGAAGAGTTGTTACTTCAAACATTTGACCAGCACCTTCGCAATCACTTGCAGTAATAAGTGGTGTATGTACATATACATAGTTATGTTCATTAAAATATTTATGTATTGCATAAGCCGCTACACTTCTTACTCTAAATACAGCTGTAAAAAGATTAGTTCTAGGCCTTAAATAAGCTTGCTCTCTTAAAAATTCACGAGAATGTCTTTTTGGCTGAATTGGATAATCCTCAGGACAAGAGGATAAAATTTCAATAGAGTTTGCTTTAATTTCATAGTCTTCTTTTCCTTCCGAAGGAACTAAAGTACCTTTTATTTTTAATGCAGATGACACTAAAAGTTTACTTACATCCTCAAAATTATTTAAAGTTTTATCATAAACTACTTGAATTCCACCTTGAGTAGTACCATCAGAAAATGATATGAAACCAAATTCTTTCTGAGGACGATGATTTTTAATCCATCCACATATTTCTATTTCTTTTCCAACATATTGCTTTTTTTCTTTTAATAAATCTTTTATATCCATTTTAAATCACTCCTAAAATATAATCTATTATTTCATCTTCAGGAACTTTTACTTCTTCTTTTGTAACATTATCTTTTACCGTAATAAGTCCTTTAGATAAATCTTCACTATTAAGTATAATTAAATTTTTTGCATTCATATTATCAGCCTCTTTAAACTGGGTTTTTAAACTTTTACCCATAACATTAGTTTCACATATAATATTATTTAGTCTTAAATCTTGAGTAATAATATTTGCTTTAATCTTTTCTTCATCATTTACACACATTACATATACATCAATGTTATTAAAACTTTCATCATTCATTTCATTAATAATTCTTTCTATACCACAAGCAAAACCTACGGCAGGAACTTCAGGTCCTCCTAAATTTTTAACAAGGTGATTATATCTTCCACCACCACCAAGTGCTAAAGAATCATTAAGTTTAAGTTCATAAACCATATAATCATAATAATCAAGACCTCTTACTAAAGTATTATCTACCTCATAATCAATGTCTAGATAATCTAAATATGTTAATATTTTATTAAATCTATCATTACTTTCTTTAGAATGATAGTCCAGTATACTTGGGGCATTTTTAAGTATTTCACTTTGATCATCTACTTTACAATCAAGTATTCTTAAAGGATTAGTTTTAATTCTATTTTGACAATCTTCACATAAATCATTTATATGTGGTGTTAAATACTCTACTAAAGCTTTCTTATAATTTTCTCTATCTTCTACTGAACCTAAATTATTAATTTTAACAGTAACATCAAGTCCAAGTTCTTTTAAAATATTATAGGAAAATGATATTACTTCAGCATCCATCATTTCATCATCAGAACCTAAACATTCAACACCAAATTGAGTAAATTCACGGTTTCTACCTAATCCTGGTCTTTCATAACGATACATTGTTCCAATATAAAATTCTTTTACTACTGATGATTGATTTCCATAAAGCTTATCCTCAATAAAGTTTCTTACAACTCCAGCAGTACCTTCAGGTCTTAAAGTAAAACTTCTTCCTCCACGATCAGTAAAATCATAAGTCTCTTTTTGAACTATATCTGTGGTATCTCCTACACCTCTTTTAAAAAGTTCTGTACTTTCAAAAAGTGGGGTTCTAATATATTTATAATTATAAATCTTAGCATATGCAGAAACTACTTCGCATATTCTTTGATACTTTTTTGCAACTTCACCAGTTACATCATAACATCCTTTAGGTTTTGTAATCATTTTAATTCCTCCTTATTACAAAAAAACCTAGATACTGTAAGGGCAGAAATAAATTCCACGGTACCACCTTACTTCTAGGTCTTAACTTTTTATCGCACTTATGCGTTTCTATGTTAACAAAAGTTTGTCAGGCTTTCCATAGAAAAAAATATTACTTTCTTAATATAACACAAATATAATAAAAATGCTACAAAAAATCGATGATTTTTTTACTTTTTAACTATATTAAAAAAAGTCACAACTAAGTGACTTAAAGTTTTTTAAATTCTTCTTTAATTTCTTCTAAAGAACGATATCCAATTTCCCTGTTTTGTTCAAGACCATTATTAAAAAATATTAATGTTGGTATGCTCATTACCCCAAATCTTTTTGCAATTTCTGGTAGTTCATCAACATTTACCTTTAAAACATCAGTAAAGTCAATTTCATCAAGAATTGGAAGAAGCATCTTACATGGTCCACACCAATCTGCATAAAAATCAACAATTGGTTTTCCCTCTTTTAAAAGGTCATAAAACTCCGTTTCATTTTGAATGTGTTTAATCATATTTGTTCCTTTCTTACGCTATTATAACATGATTTAAATGTAATTTACCATTATCAATGCTTGCTTGAATAAGTGGTTTTTCAACTAAAGCATATTTAGCAACTGAAGTAGCAATAGAAATATTCATATTTTCAACATCTTCTTCATTAAATGTATAGTCTTTTAATTTTAGATATACATCCTCTCCTACTAAAATACCTTTACTAAATGTAACATTTAAAACTGGTGTTCTTTCAACTATTTTTGTAGCCATAGAACTTTCCATAACATATTTTTGAGTATATGGAATTTCAAGCATAATATAACAAGCAATAAATACAAATATTAATCCATTAACAGCACCTAAAATAGCACCAATTATTTTTGAAACTGTATTATAAACAAGACTAAGTTTAACTAAATAGTCAATGAATCCTGCTATATTAATTAGAATATTCAAAATACAATATAATAATACAAAAACTACAACAAATGATATTACATCATAAATTAGAAAGTTTAATGAATAAAGTCCAACATATCCTTTGAAATTAAAAAATGGCATAGTCTTAATTAATAAAGCCGTTAAATAACTTTTTAATAAATAAGAAATAATTAGAATAGCAAGTGTTCCAATAAGTTCAAATATTTCTTTAACAGCACCTTTTTTAAGTCCAATAAGCACACCTAGTAACATAATAATTAAAATAACAATCTCAATAATTTTCATTTGTAACCTCTTTCCTATTATTAATTATATAATATAAAAAATAAAAAATAAAGTCCAAAAATTAACTTTTATTTTGTTTTACATTATTTTAAATCTAAAAGATGACAATTTAATAAAAATATTTTATAATATATCTAGGTGATGAAATGAACTGTGTAGTATTTAAATTAGATGAAAGACTTCATGAAAAATTAATAAAATTTTATAAGGATTATGAAATAAAAACTCCACCATATGCTAAATTTGCCGCTAAAAACTATGATGTAACTATAACTTTATATGAAAAAGGCAAAGTTATGTTTCAAGGAATTGGAGCTGATATCGAGGCAAGTATATGGCAAAGTATGCAATCTAAACTAACTGGTAAGCCAGTGGAAAACACTGTAAAAAGTAAAGATAATAAAAAAAATGAAAAAGATGATTTTTATGTATACTATTCCTCTATTGGAAGTGATGAAACAGGCTGTGGAGATTTCTTTGGACCAGTTGTTGTCGTGGCAACTTATGTACCCTCAAATAAAATTAAAGAATTAGAAAATTTAGGTATAAAAGATTCTAAAAAAATAAATGATGATATTATTATGAAAGTTGCTCCAGAAATTATGAAAACAACACCTTATACTTTCTTTGTTTTATGTAATAAAGATTTTAATGATTTAATGGAAAAAAACTACAATATGGTACAAATAAAAGCAATTCTTCATAATAAAGTTTTAATGGATTTAGTAAAAAAATATAATCCAGATTATAAATACCCCGTTGTTGATCAATTTGTTAATGAAAAGAAATTTTATAGTTATTTAAAAGACGATGATACAACTTTAAGAGGAATAAAATTTTATACAAAAGGTGAAAGTAAATGTATGAGTGTTGCAGCAGCATCAGTTATAGCAAGATACATCTTTATTATTGAAATGGACAAATTAAGTAAAATATCTGGATTTAATTTACATAAAGGTGCAGGTATTGAAGTTGATAATCAAATTAAAGAAATAATTCAAAAAAAAGGAAAAGATTACCTTTATCAAATTGGTAAAGTTTCCTTTAATAATTACACTAAATTAAAATAATTAATTACAAAATTCTAAAGCCATTATATTTAAAATAACACTTTTATCATATAAACCAGATTTATATTTGTAATCATAATCAGCAAGTCTAATTATGATTTTTTTTATTTCTGATAATGAATAATTATCTTTTATATTATTATAATCATTTAATTGCCAAGACTCTTTTCCATAAGTAAAACATAATTTTTTAACATCATCAGTGGTTTTTAAAAGATATAAAAAGTTCATTTCTTTATAAAAAGTTATAATAATAACATTTGGATCTATTTTAAGTTTTTCTAAATCATTTATTAATGATGTACAATTAATATCTTTATTCATTAAACATCTTACAAATTTAAATGCACTTACATTGTAAGACACACTTACTATTTTTTTAATGTCCTCTAAAGAAAGATTACCTTTTTTAAAAAACAAACATATTTTATCTATCTCTGATAAACAAATATCATAATTTACATAAGAATTTTCAACTATATAATTACCTATTTCATAATTAATATTAATATTATTTTTTTTAAGTACATTTATACATTCATAAACCATTTCCTTTTTATTAAAGGGATTAAGTTCAATGTAATTATTAGAAATACTTTTAAAAATCTTTTTTCTTTTATCTGGAACTTCATAACTTGTAAATATTAATGTAACTAAATTATTAGGATTTTCAATATATTTAAGAAGTAATTCTTCGTTTTTATTTTTACCTTCTTCTTTATTTTTTTTTGCTATAAATAAATCATTGCTTTTTACTATAATACATTTTTCTTCACCAGTAAGTGAATAATAATTTGCTTCCTCGATTACATCTGTTATACTATTTACTTTTAAATCAAATTTTAAGACATTAGAAAAACCATTAATGATTTCATTAACTTTTTCATTTATTCTTTTATAGCTGTCTGAGTAAATTAAATAAATCTTCATAAGAATATTATATAAAATTTTTCATCAAAATAAAAGAGCCTTTTAAGTAGGCTCCATCTATTTAAACATTACAAGTAATGTTACCTTATTTTATGATAGTATTTTAAGTTTGTTACTAAAGGTTATCTTTTATTACAATTAGTTTATCATAAAGATTTTCATATAAAAGCTTACTTGCAAGGTCCATCATAATACCATTATTCATCATATGGCCCTCACCTTCTTCGTCTTCACTATTATCTTTTATAATATTCCAATACACATTACTATATGCTTTTTTAGTTTTATCACTTATATTATTTAAATTTTCGCCAACATCAACAACTATTTTAATTATTTTCATATATTCATTTGTATTATTATAAAAATAATCATAATCTTTATCTTTAGTTTTAATATTTAGAATTTTTAAATTTTTTATAATTTTTTCTACTTTTTGTTTATCAGTCATAATTATAATACTTTGCCTTCTTTATAGCACTCATAAATATAAGATGGATTTTCATAATACATACTGCTGTCATAGTTATCTATTTTTGTCACAATCCACGAAGTTAATACTTTAATTAAATTATCAATATAATCCTCTTTACTACCACTTATTTGTTTAATAAGTCTTCCATATACAGCACCAATTTCAAAATAAGATGGTACTCTATTTTTGCAATTATCTATTTTATAATTACCATTTTCTATATTGCATTCATTAATTATTTCATCACTAACTTTATCTATATTTTCAGAATGATATACTTCAGCTAAATTATAAATTTTTACTAAAAAATCTTTGCCAATTTTATTTACAATGTATTTTTTTGTGTTATAAGTTTTTCTAGCAATATATTCAATTAAACTACATAAATAAAATAAATCGTTATCGTAACTACTCATTTGTGCACTCCTTACACTCTAAAAATTTTAAACATTTTAATGCTTTTTCACTACAAAATGCAATTTGATGTGTTGGATGTCTAAACTTTGCCAATTCCCAAAATGCCTCTCTTGTTATAACACCATCTATCAAGTCAGTAATATAATTATAAATTTGGTCATCTGCCATTGCTCCGATTACAATATCATAATTATGTTTTTTACCATTTCTAGAATTAATTATAAAGTCAAGCCATTCTTCGCTTAACATATTAAACTCTTTAATTTTTAAATTTAAATTTTCATTGTATTCATATATATTTAATACAGAAGTATCAAATTTTTTTGCCCACTTAATTGCTTGTTCTTTTAATATTGTACAATAAAAACCTTCACCAAAATCTTTCGTGTATTTTCCAGCTATAATTTTTGGATTTTCAATTTTACAATAGCTACCATGATATATTATTTGTTTTGCCATAATAACCTCCATATGTAATTATTATACAATAATTTAAATAATAAACAAAGTGGATACTTTATATTTTTAACAAAATTCAATTATTTATGAAATGTTAAATGTTTTTAGTTAATTCTCCTTAACATAAAATTATAGTATAAAAATTTTTGAGTTTCTTTTATAAATCGAAGTAATAATTTTTGCAATCTTTATTCCCTCAATAGCACTTGTTGTAATACCTCCAGCATAACCAGAACCCTCTCCAATTGGATATAAACCCTTGATATTACTTTCCATATTTTCATTTCTAATAAATTTAACAGGACTACTTGTTTTACTTTCTACTGCAGCAATTATGACATTATCATCATCAAAACCTTTTATTTTTTTACCAAAATAAGTAATTGCCTCTTTTAAAGAGGTGTTTATATAATCAGGAAATACTTCATTAATATTTGCATAGGTATAATTTCCCTTTATTTTTAAGTTTAATAAATTTTTTGGATTATAAACATTATTTTTATAGTCTTTAAACGTTTGAACTAATATTTTACCATTTCCTAAACTATATGCTTTCTTTTCTAAGTTTTCTTGATATTTTATACCATCTAAAGGACCCTCACCAAAATCTTTATTATTAACTGTAACAATAATTGCACTATTTGATATATTACTATCTCTTTTTGAATAACTCATACCATTAATTGATAAATAGCCATACTCACTCGAAGAATTTACAACAAATCCTCCCGGGCACATACAAAATGAATATACACCCCTATTAGTGCTTGCTTGATAAGTTAATTTATATTCTGCTGGTGGTAAGAAATCTTTATACTTTCCATATTGATTTTCATTAATCATATTTTGATCATGCATTATTCTAATTCCCACAGCAAAAGGTTTATTTTCTATTAAAACACCTTTTTCATAAAGCATATTAAATGTATCTTTTGCACCATGACCAATTGCAATAATTAGATTATCTGTTTCATAAATATCTTTATTATTAATAACTACTCCAGTAATTTTATTATCCTTTATTAAGATATTTGTTAAAGTGCTTTCAAAATGTATTTCACCACCATTTAAAATAATTTTTTCACGCATATTTTTAACAATACCAGTCAATTTATCAGTACCAATATGAGGATGATTTTCATAAAGAATCTTTTCATCAGCACCATTATCATAAAATATTTCAAGTACTTTTGAAATTAAACCTTCTTTATCTTTAATACTTGTCATAAGTTTTCCATCAGAAAATGTACCTGCTCCACCCTCACCAAAAAGTACATTAGAATTTACATTTAACTTATTATTAAGCCAAAACTCTTTAACATCTTTTTCTCTTTCCTCAACTTGTTTTCCTCTTTCAAAAACTACTACTTTATAGCCAAGTGAAGATAAAATATATGAAGCAAACATACCTGCCGGACCAAAACCAATAATTATAATAGGTTTTGATAATATTTTATTACCAGTTACATTTATTTCATTATTAATAAAATTTGGTTCTAAAATATCTTCATTAAATCTAATTTTTTCATTTGTATTTATTAAAACATCATAAACATAAAGAACATTACTTTTATTTCTTGCATCAATAGATTTATGTAATATCTTTTGAATAGTAAAATTATCTGTTTTAATTTTCTTAGAAATCATTTCCTTTAAATTATTTGTTTTAACATCTACTTTAATATTTCTAATTCTGATCATTTATATTCCTTCCGGCAATTAAACCTGTTATAAAACACTGCATTAAATTATAACCACCACATTTACCTGTTAAATCAAGTATTTCACCAATAAAATATAAATTTTTTATAGTATTTGACTCCATCGTAGAAATATTAATATCTGTAAGAGGTATCCCTCCCATAGTTACTTGAGCTTTATCATAATCATTAGTTCCATAAACTTTTAAAGTAAATGATGTAAGATATTCCTTAAATAATTTTTTTTCATTTTCAGTAAGACTTTTATATCTAGCTGTTTCTGATATATTAGTTTTTTTAAAAATATATTTTAATACTTTATAATTAATTATACTTTCAAATGCGTTAATTAAGCTTAAGTTTTCAAGTAATTTCATTCTATTTTCAATAAATGATTCCTCAGCAAAAGGTAGAAAATTTATTTTGATAGTTAGATTAGAATTATCCTTTACATATCCACTTAAATTAAAAACACATATACCAGAAATACCATAGTTGGTAAACTGAAGTTCACCAGTTTCACAAGATAATAATTTATTATTTTCAAATAAACTTACTTTTGCATTAAGTCTTACACCAGAAAGTTCTTTAATTGAATCTGCCTTAATTTGAGTTAAACAAGGATACATTTTAGTAAAATTAATACCTAACTTTTTAAGAATTAAATAAAGTTCTCCATCACTACCTGTTTTAGGATAACTTTTACCTCCACAGGCAATAACCAGTTTATCACACTCATATTTATTATTAATTTTAAATCCAATATTACTTTTCTTAATATCATTTACTTCCTCATTAAAAATAAAATTAATACCTAAACTTTTACATTTTTCAAAAAGTAAATTATTTACACTAGCACTATTATGTGAATAAGGATAATAATAACCATTTATAATATCAGGATATATCCCTATACTTTCAAGTTTCCTATGCATTAAATCTATTTCCCCAGGATTTATAATATTTTCTATTAAATCAGAGTTTTCAGTAAAATAACAATCACTATTAATAATTTCATTTGCATAATTACATCTTCCACTTCCTGTAAGAAGAAGTTTTTTTCCTACTTTATCATTTTTTTCAATTATTGTTACATTATTATTTCCATTTTTTGCTTTTATAGCACACATCATCCCTGATGGACCCGCACCTATTATTATTATATTCATACTTTCACTCCTACAACTATTATATCAAAAAAATCCTAAAAAGGATTATTATATTTTAAAATTAGTTATCTTAATATTTTAATTATTTTAGTATAAGTTTTCTAACCATTGGTTTTGATAAAGTATTTTCTTCAGTAGCATGTAAATAGTTTTCATAAGATTTAACTTCTTTATATTCATAATCTCTTTCTAAATTTCTTTCTTCCTCCTGAAGATTTTCAATTAACTCTTTTAAAATAAGTGCACTCCCATTTAAATCATTGATTTTTTCATTAATTTCTTTTTTAGAACCCATTATTTGATCAGATATAACTTTAAAACAAACATTTAAGCCTATGAAACATAATATGTTTTTAACATTTGGAAAAGTACATACAAAACCAGTTATAGTCATAACATTAATTAATACTTCAATTAATATTTTTATTAAAAGTTTCCTTGTTTTTTTACTTTTTTGACTTTCAATATCTTTTTTCTCATTTTGTTTTTCCTCGATTAAATTTTGAAGTTTTAAAACCATATCTGGTTCATCATTAGTTTTAATAACCTTTAAATTGCCATTTTCATTTGTTACAGCATATGTATTCTCATTTAAATTAATATATTCTTTATTCATAATTACCTCCGAATAAAAAGTATACTAACATTATTATTAGTAAAAATCAATAAAAAAGATGCCTTAGCATCTATTTTGAATATATATCTTTATATCATTAAGTAAATATTCTTTACCTAGTGTATGAAGTAATTCATAATTTTTTTCCAAATAAGAAAAGACATCATACTTAGTAAATAAATCGTATGCTTCTTTTCCAGATAAATTATTTTTTAGTTTATATTCTTCGAGTAAAAAAATTACAAAATCATTTAATTTCTTATCAATCTCTTGGCACATTTAAAACTCCTGTTTCTATTTCCCCTTTTAGCATATCAAATAGCATAAAATAACTAAAATACCACATTTTTGTATTTTCTTTTTCAAGCATTGTATATAACTTTGAATTATAAAGTATTTCTCTTGCTTTTTTATAAGATACTTTATAATAATTAACTATTTCATCGCAAATTGAACTTACTTTTGGAACTAAATATAAAGAAAACTCTTTATTACTCATAATCTTCCTCCAATGCATATGTGCAAATATATTTTAAATACTTTAAGGATTTTTCAGTATGAAAGGAAATTTGATTAGAAAGTTTATATGTTTTTAATCTTTCAATAGTTTCTTTATAAGTTAGTACTCCACTATCATATAAATCTAAAACTTTGTATAATGTATCGTCAGCTACTGGTCCCATAACAACATCATATTCATGAGTAAAGTTATCATCTTTTCTATTAGCATAAACAAAATCAAGCCATTTTTCTGACGCAGTTAAAAAATTTAAAACATTTAAGTCATTATCTTCATTATATTCAAATTCATTTACATATCTAAAAATTAATTTATCTGAATTTATTCTAGATTTTTTTACAAAAGTCCATTTTACTGCTTGATCATAATCAGTTGTAGTATAAAAACCTTTACCAAAATCAGTCTTATTATTAAGTAATTCAAAATCTGGAACTACTACAGGTGATAAACTTCCATGAAATAATTGCACATTAATCCCTCCATATATATTTTATCATAATTTTATTATCAAAAAAAGATGCCTTAGCATCTATTTTGAAAGAAGTTCACATACTAAATTAGAAAGTTCTGTTGGATTATCAATAGGAAGTCCTTCGATTAATTTACTTTGAGCATATAAAACTTTAGTATATTTTTCAAACTGCTTTTCATTATCTTTATATAATTCTTTTAATTTAGCAAGTATTGGATGACTATCATTTATTTCAAGTGTTAATGATGAAGATACTTTTTCACTGTTTGGCATAGCATTAATTACTTTTTCCATTTGAGTTGAAATAGCACCGTTACTTGTTAAACAAACTGGATGATTTTTAAGTTTATCAGTAATTTTTACATCACTTACTTTATCCTTTAAAATATCTTTCATTTTAGATAGCATATCTTTACTTTCTTCATTTAATTTAGAAAGTTCTTCTTTTTCATCCTTAGTATCTAAATCAAGGGATGAATCACATACATTTTTAAATGTTTTTTCCATAAAAGTATTTATAGCTCCAATTGTAAATTCATCAGCATAATCAGTTAAATATAAAATATCAAAATCTTTTTCTTTAACCATTTCCACTTGAGGTAATAAATCAATTTTTTCTACAGTTTCACCACAAGCATAATAAATCTCTTTTTGATCATTTTTCATAGAATCTACATACTCTTTTAGAGTAATAAAATCTTTTTTCTTAGAACTATAAAAGATTAATAAATCAAGTACTTTATCTTTATTTATACCATAGCTTCCATAAATACCAAATTTAATTTGATTACCAAAATCCTTAAAGAATTTTTTATAGTTCTCAAAGTCTTTAGTAAGAAGTTCTATTAATGCAGAATGAATTTTAGTTTCTATTCCCTTTGCAATTCCAAGAACATGTCTATCATTTTGAAGTGTTTCACGAGATATATTTAAAGGTATATCATCAGTATCGACTACTCCCTTTACAAAAGAATAATAATCCGGAAGTAATTTTTCACATTTATCCATAATTAGTACACCATTTGTATAAAGTTCTAATCCTTTTTTATATTCTTTATAATAATAATCAAATGGAGCATGTGATGGAATAAATAATAGTGCTTTATAATTTTCTAAACCTTCAGCATTATAATGAATTACTTTTAAAGGTTTTTCATAGTCAGAAAATTTTGATGTATAAAAGTTATTATATTCTTCCTCACTAATATCTTTTTTATCTTTTTTCCATAAAGGTTTCATAGAGTTTAAAGTTTGAACTTCAGTATATGTTTCATATTCATCCTTAGTTCCCTCTTTTAAACGAGAATTCTCTACTTCCATCATAATAGGGTATTTTATGTAATCACTATACTTTTTAATTAGATTTCTTATAGTGTATTCTTCCATAAAATCAGAATATTTTTCATCTTCAGTATCATCTTTTAAATAAAGAATAATATCTGTACCATTTTCTTTTTTTGTAGCCTTACCAATAGTGTAACCCTCTACGCCTTCACTAGTCCAAATATATGAATCATCACTACCAATCTTTTTAGAAATAACTTCAACTTTTTTAGATACCATAAATGCTGAATAAAAACCTACACCAAATTGTCCAATTATTTCACTATCTTTACTATCAGGATTTTCCTCTTTAAATCTAAGCGAACCACTTTCTGCTATTGTACCAAGTGATTTATCAAGTTCTTCTTCATCCATACCAATACCATTATCTGAAATAGTAATTGTTCTATCAATTTTATTTACAGAAATAAATATTTTAAAATCTGCTGGATTAATATTAAGTTTTGCATCTTTAGATTTTTCAAAAGCAAGCTTATCAATTGCATCACTTGCATTAGATATAAGTTCCCTTAAAAATATTTCCTTATTTGTATAAATTGAGTTAATCATTAAATCAAGTACTCTTTTACTTGATGACTTAAATTCTTTCTTTTTCATTTTTTTCATCTCCAAGAATGTTATACCACATAAAAATAGCACTTGTCAAGTTAAAGTGCTATTAATTATTCAACTTTATTAATTAACTTATTGAGTTGTTTCTAAACTTTTTATTGTGACTTTCTCGACAAGTTTATAATATTTATTTACATAATAATGACAACGTTTTATATTTTCTTGATCAAAATTTATTTCTGTAGTAAAAGATTATTTTCATTTATACAATCTTCTTCATTGTTATTTTTTTGTAGCACCAAGACTAAATACATTTACATTTACTGCAATATTATTACTAAGATTAACATTAAATGTTCCAAATTATGCAAATGAAGCAAATCCTATAATAATTATTAATAATACTGTGGTAAACACTGGTAGTGATTTTGTTATTTTACTTTTAACCATAATATCCCCCAATTCCTTATAAATACTAGGGTCATTTTTCTCAAATGTATAAGATTTAAGAAAATACGAACAATATAAACACTAATGAAAATAAATATTTAAATATATAAAAAAAATCAGTATATCATTTTACACTGATTTATAATTATGTTTTTCTAATAAGTAATCTAGTTCGTCTTGACTAAATAGATAACTATATTTATTTAACATATATAATTTAATTTCTTCATTAGCTATTTTATGAATTACGATTTTCTTTTGTATTTTTGTAATTTGATTAAAATATAACTCCATATTTTCTAAAGAAAGCATAGCAATGATATCTGTTACTAAAATATTTTTATTAATATAGGATATTTTATCTTCATCAGGTAAGCTACCTACAAAAAGTAAAAAATCCTCTTGGGTTAAATATGAAATGTTTTGTTTGATAATATTTTTGTTAGCTAAATGAACTAGAGCATGTGAATAAAATTTTTTAACTGTAAATAATCTTAATATACTTATTTTATTTGCATCATTATTAAGAGTTTTATAAAGTTTAAATAAATAATAATCATTAAATGGAAATTTTTTATTAAAATCTAATATATATTTTACTCTATCATTTTCATTTGCCACACCTTTTATAATAATTAAGTAAATAAGTTTATCATTTTCAATATCTAATAATTTATTAAAATAATTACTATCATTAAAATTAATTATGTAATTTCTATTAAAAATATCTTCGAAATAATAAGTTAAATATAATCTATTTTCTAAAGAAGTAAAAAAATTAAAAATATCTTTATCATCTTGATTTATAAAATTTAAAAATTTATCTATAAACATATAGCTCCTTAAAAAGTTAAATGTGAAGTATTTTCTTTTATAAAGGAAATATCTTTATTAACTTCAATATTTCTTTTAAAACGATAGTCAAATATATTATATAAATAATTATTATCTGAAAATAAAAGTTTTAATAAAATATCTTTTCTTTTTTCTATAGGCATATCTATAGTTAATAAATTAACTAATATATTATTTTTACTATATTTATCCTCATTAGAAATCTTTTTAGAGGTCATAATTAAATATGATATAAACATTATATTTTCATGTAAATATTCAAAATTCATTTCTATATTAGGAATTCTTATTTCAATTGTATTTTTAGAGTTTTCAAAAACATTATTAATATTAATACTAGAGTGTCTACCGTTTTGAGAATAATGAACAAATGAAATAAATTGTTCTACTGAGGAAAATACTGGATGAAATGAATTAATAATATTTTCATTTAATCTTTTTGATAATGGATAAGCATAAGTTTTAATATTACTTCGAATTATAGAATTTGGTCTATTTAAAATTAAATATAGAATGTCTTCAGTATTACAATATATTTTATAAAAGAGTAAAAGTTCTTTAATATTATCAAATATATGTATATCAAAATGAATATGACCTGCGGATTCATTAGTATAATTAAAATTATTATTATTTAAAAATTCACACATATCTTTTAAATTATGAAGACTTTCTTTATCATAATGATAAATTGGAGATGTAAATTCAATACCATTTTTAACTGAGGCTTCCGAAACTATATTCCAATTTTCAAACTTATGAAATTTTAAAAGTAAATCATTATATATATTTGAGCTCTCTAGTTCAACTCCAAATTTAATTCTTTTATCAATATTTGAGTCTATATAAAAGTTATCCTCTGTAACGGGAAGAATATTACTTTGAACTTTTTTTACAACCTCTATATCAATTTTTTTATATAAATCATTTATAATATTCAAATCATTTATATCTTTTAAAATAAGTCTTAATGCATAAAGATATTCATCTTTATTAAAATTAGAGTTAATAAGTAAATATATTTGTAAATCATTATTATATTTTATATTTTCCAAAGTAATTAATTTATCATCATATGAAAGATTAAAATAGTATCTTAATATTAATTTTTCATCATCAACACTGGCTATAATATACGGAAGTAAATCTTTATTATTAATATAATCCATTTTATTAGGTAAATATGAAATACATCTTTTTTGTTCATAAATAGGTAGCATATCAAAATATTTACATTTAGTTTTATAATCTTTTATTTTAAGAAGTAATCCATTTATCTTAATTTTACACTCAAACATACTTATAAACATTTCATAAACTTTATCCTCAAACTGAAGGTTCATAAGAATATAAAATACTTTTTCTTTTCCTAAAAGATTAAAATTGTTTTTCAAAAATGTAGGAAGATAACCTATTTTAATATACATATAAAATTTATCTTTTTCATTATCAGAAAGTTTTAAATAAAGTTTATCATAATAAGAATTATCACTAAAAAAAATATCTTGATATGTATTTTTAAAGTATATTTGTCTAATTTTAGGAATAAGTAAAAAATTATATTTATCTTCATCATTTTTAATATAATAAAGAAAATCTATAATAGCATTAATATCATTTAAAATATTATCTAAAATAATTTCATTAATAAGATCTATATTTTTACCAAGTATTTTTAAAAAATGTGAATCATGTTTTAATTCAAATAAATTTTTTTTATTTTTATTTAAATAATAATCTATTTTAATTTTATCTATATTCATATTTCCCCCAAAGTAATTTGTATTATATCACTATTATACAAAAAAACTACCTTTTTAAGGTAATTTATCTTGAAAGTTCATCAATTTGTTTTTCTTCGCCAAAGAAAACACGTCGATATTCATTTACAAAGTAATATGGTTTATTTTCATATTTGTCTTTCATCATTGGATTTAAATAAAGCATGCCATTTTCACCTTTAACATAGAAAATAGCTTTACCTAAGTCTATAAAAGGTATGTTAATTCCTTTTACGCAAATCTTATCATAGTCTGTAACCTCACTTAAAGTTCCTTTTACTGTCATAAGGTTTTCATCCCACCATATTTTGCATTCAACATCAGTACCTTCTGCATTATGTAAGTTTTCAAACATAGTTTCAACCATTTCTTTTTGAGTCATATACCCTCCTTAAGAATATTATATATTGCATTATAGAATTATGTCAAATAATTTAATATTTTTGAATTATTTTATTTAAACTATCAATATCTTCGTTTATAATATAATCACTAAATCCATCTTCAATATAATGTTTTGCAAGTCCTTTTTTACTTTCATTAAGCATTACTATACAAGGCGAACTAAATCCCTTTACCTTTTGCATTTCTTTTAATGTTGATAATCCACTTACTTCTTTCATTTCATCACTTATAAGAATAAAATCATATTTTTTATGTGATTTAATTTTATCTACTGCATCTAGTCCATAATATAATACAGAATATGAAACACTATTTTTATTTAATATATTTTTAATTTTACTTATTAATGTTTTATCTTGGGATACTATTAAGGCTTTTTGATAGTTATTAACCACATTTTCATAATTTGATAAGATACTTTTTGTTTCATCGTGATATACTCTTTGAT
>ERZ827168.342-NODE-342-length-79561-cov-5.125865_pt1 | contig 79561 bp, 49 predicted proteins | sample MGYA00519868_ERZ827168 | MGnify/ENA primary metagenome ERZ827168 (study PRJEB31778, sample SAMEA3449271) | human gut metagenome | biome: human gut; feature: human-associated habitat; material: faeces | place: United Kingdom | collected 2010/2012 ... | reverse complement strand
ACACTGCCCACGTTGAGTATGAGACCGACAAGCGTCACTATGCCCACGTTGACTGCCCCGGACACGCCGACTACATCAAGAACATGATTACCGGCGCTGCGCAGATGGACGGCGCAATCCTTGTTGTTGCCGCAACAGACGGTCCGATGCCGCAGACCAGAGAACACATCCTTCTTGCTCGTCAGGTTGGCGTTCCCTACATCATCGTATTCCTTAACAAGTGCGATCAGGTAGACGATCCCGAACTTCTCGAACTCGTTGAAATGGAAGTCAGAGGACTTCTTGACGAATACGGATTCCCCGGCGACGATACTCCTATCATTAAGGGTTCTGCTCTTAAGGCTTTGGAAAAGGCTTCGTCCGGCTGCCCCGATGCGGAAGTTCTTGCCGCTCCCGAATGCAAATGCATTCTTGACCTTATGGATGCTATCGACAACTACATCCCCACTCCCGAAAGAGACGACGCTAAGCCGTTCCTTCTTCCTGTAGAAGACGTATTCACGATCTCCGGTCGTGGTACCGTTGCAACCGGAAGAGTTGAAAGAGGTGTTGCGCACGTCGGCGATCCCGTTGAAATCGTCGGACTTCAGGAAAAGCCCACCACTTCGGTTATTACCGGTCTTGAAATGTTCAGAAAGACCCTTGACGAGGCTCAGGCAGGCGATAACGTCGGCGCTCTTCTTCGTGGTATCGACAGAACCGGTATCGAAAGAGGACAGGTTATTGCTAAACCCGGTTCCGTTCACGCTCACACCGAGTTCAGCGGTCAGGTTTACGTCCTTACTAAAGAAGAAGGCGGAAGACACACTCCGTTCTTCAATAACTACAGACCTCAGTTCTATTTCAGAACTACCGACGTTACCGGAACCATCAAACTTCCCGACGGCGTTGAAATGGTTATGCCCGGCGACCACATAACGATCGACGTTACCCTCATCACTCCTATCGCTTGTGAAGAAGGTCTTCGTTTCGCTATCCGTGAAGGCGGCAGAACCGTTGGTTCGGGCGTTGTTGCCAAGATCATTAAATAATCGATCTTAAGCGATTTCACTCGATAACCTATCGATAAAATGCTTGAAAATCCCGCTGCAAAGCGGCGGGATTTTTTTGCGTGTTCGGAATAATTCCGTCGCGGCGGGATTATCGGGGGTTCTTCTCGGCAATCAACCAAAACGCCGATATTTCCGATGATTTTTGGCAAAGGCGAACGCAGACGTACTTGCCGTACTTCAAGCGAGAATTTGACAAAAAGCGCGTAAATTGCGGCATTTTGGCAAGGTTCGTATTATTCTTGTCTGGCATGGTATGCCGGACAAGATTAAAACGAACCGTCGTCGGATGTTCGGCGAAAAAATTGCTCATATAATTCACCGTTACACGTATCGGGCGCAAGTACCGGCAAAGAGAAGTTTCAGTATAGCGGAGTCGTAAAGTGCCGGTTGTAATCATGTATGAGTGCTTGACTGTCGTTTGAATCTGGCGGGGGTTACGCCGTATTTGCGTTTGAATAGTTTATTGAAATAAGACACGCTTTCAAAACCTATCGATTCGCATATTTTCTGTTGGGTGTAATCCGTTGTTTGTAAAAGATACGCCGCGTGTTTTATTCTTAAATCATTTATATAATCGGTTAACGTAACGTTAAAAACGCTTTTGAAGCGTTTGCAAAGATACGATTGATTGAAACTGAGTTCGTTCGTAATCTTTTGCATCGCGTCGGGGAGAGCGAAAGATGTATTTATGACGAATATGCACCGCGATTTAAAATCGTTAGACGGCAACTCTTCGTCTTTTTCGCCGAATAAAAGTTGGTTGAGTACCGAAGCCGTTAATAATTTTTCGTGAATATGCCTTAAATTTACGTCATAGTAAGACAAAAATTTTACTATTTGTTTTTCGTAAGATAAAATCTCGCTCGGTTGCAACTTAAAACGGATGAAGTTCTTTTTCAGTATGTCGGCGTAAAGGTGTTCTTCCAAAAACACGCATACGCTTTTCATAAGTTCGTTAGAAATGAGTAAGTCGCGGTGAATACACGACTTATCGCGTTTGAACCTGTGATAAACGCCCGGGCAGATAATCCCCGCGTCGCCCTCGGTCAATATTTCGTTTTTGCCGTTACATTCGTGATAAATCGAACCTTCGGTAACGTAAAAACATTCGAAAAAACCATGCGCGTGTCTGAATTCGTCGTTCGATTCGGTCAGTTGCGTTGTGAACGGTATCTGCAGCGGCTTTAATAATTCTTCGATATTATTATCTTTGTCCATAATGGAATATTATAACGACTATTTTTATTCAGGTCAAGAAAAAACAACCCAAAAAAACAAATGCAGAGCAAAATTTAGCGAACGTAGTACCTTTCGCACTCGGATAATCTGCGTTATAATTAAGCAAATTCCGAAAACGGAGGGAAAAATGAGAATTAAAAAGTTAAAGACGATAGCGACGTCGATAGTTCTCGCGGTGATTTTGTCGGCAACGGCTTGTAACGGGAAAACCGAATGTTCGCATAACTATGTGATCGACGAAACGGCAAGCGTGACTGCGACTTGCGAAAACGGAGGAAAGACGGTGGAAAAATGTACTGAATGTGGCAAGACGAAAACCGAGAATTTATCGCCGCTCGGTCATACTTTCGGCGAATGGGGCGAAAAAACGCCCGCGACTTGCGAAAATCCGCAGATTTTGGAACGTAAATGTACGAGAAGCGGTTGCGAAAAGACCGAAGAAAAAGAAGGAACGCCGAAACTCGGACACGCTTACGGCAACTGGACGGAAGAAAACGGTAAACTCGTTCGTCGTTGCGCCCGCGCAGGTTGCGCCGGTTACGAAGAAAAAGACGCGCCTGCGGTAAGAGTGTTCAATATGCCGAACGCCACTCAATTTACGGCGACCGCTATGGAATACCTTTCCGCGGAAAACGCCGATATATCCGATTACGTCGGCGAAACGAACGACGGAATACAGGGCTTTAACGTTCGTTGGAGAAATACGTTCGAAAACGTCTCGGCGTGCAAGGTCGTTTATTCCGAAAACGCCGATTTTACCGACGCGATAAGCGTAAACGCGGAAAGCGGCGCAACGTCCTGCGCGATATATAATCTGAAGAAGGCGACGACGTATTATCTTAAAGTCGTCGTTACGACCGAATACGGCGAAAAAGAATCGAACGCGATTAACTTTTCTACGATTGACAAAGGTCCGAGGGTTATGAAAATAGACGGAATTCATAACGTGAGAGATCTCGGCGGTTATCGGACGGCGGGCGGCAGAACCTTGCAGGGGCTTATATATCGCGGCGGCGCGCTTTCGCCGGATAACGCCTATTACCCGAACGTGCAGCTTACCGAAGCGGGCAAAAAATATATGAAGGAAACGCTGAAAATCAAAACCGATTTCGATCTGAGAAACGCCGCGCAGAACAAGGGGCTGACCGAAAGCCCTATACCGAACGCCGTTTTAGAGTATTACAATGCCGACGGTTACGATACGGGCATAGCGCAAAAAGAAACTTACGGAAAGATTTTCGCGGCGTTGTCCGATAAAAGCAGATATCCCGTATATCTGCATTGTACGGGCGGCGCGGACAGAACGGGTACGGTTTCGTTTTTGTTCAACGCGCTTTTAGGGGTAAGCGAAAAAGAACTTATACAGGACTACGAATATACTTCGTTTTCGACGTACGGCGAAAGAAATTCCAAGGGCGGCGAGTATTCGTTCGATAAGTTGCTCGCGGCGATAAAGGCTTACGAGGGCGAAACTCTTGCCGAAAAGGTTGAAAACTACCTGCTTTCGGCGGGCGTAACCGCAACGCAAATCCATAATATAAAGGCTATAATGCTCGGTAAAGATACCGAAGATGAAGAAAAGCCGACTTACAAAGAGGGTTTCGATTTTTCAGAGGGGGATATTACGCTCGATTCTTCCGTATCCCGCGCGACGGGCAACGTAATAGGCTATGACGGCGCGGTTGCTACCGTAAAAATCGCCGAAACGAGCGACGTAAACGGCGGAACGTATATATTTATCGGCAGTTACGGTTTTTATATTCGCGGCGGGACGGCGAGAGTTGCGTATAGGAACGGCGATAAATTCAAACAAGTATGGAGCGCCGAAAACGGTTACGAGCACGCGGGTAATATAAATCAATCGTGTTTAATCGCGGGCGCGACTTTGTGGCTTAATGCGAAGATAAAGGACGAAACGACCATAACCTTGACGCTGTGGCTTAACGGCGCAATCGTTTGCAGTTACGATTTCACCCGCAGGTCGGACGAAGTCCCGGCTGAAAACGCGAAATTTGAAATTGAGATTGCGCAAGGCGCGTCTGCCGCGGTTTTATCGGCGGCGAAATGAGCAAATATAAACAAAACAACTCAAAAAAACAAATACAGAGCAAAAAACAAACAAATTGAGATATTTTTTTTCGTAAAAAGCGTGGTATAATTATAATGTAAGAGGGGGTACCCCCTTTCACGGCGTTGCCGTGAAATACCCTTAACAGGAAAGATGATGAAGAAATTTACGAAAATTATAGCCGCTTCGGCGGTTGCCGCAATCTCGATAACGACTGCGGGAGCAAACCTTAAGACTACGGATTTTGTTTCGGCAAAAGCCGACGGGGAAATAAACGATATAATATCCGTCGTTTCCCCCGAAAACGCGAAGTCGTTTTCGATTGACAATCGGAAGATAACCGACTTTTACGAAAGTTACGAGCCGAATCTCAGCAGTGATGAAAAATTTTACGGCTGCGACGAATATCTCACCACGCCCGTAACCCTTAAATGGACGTGCGATAACGGTTGGTATTATCAGGTGTATTTGTCCGATGAAAGACACTTCGTAAACTCCGAAAAATACCTTACGACGGAAACGAGTCTGACTATCGATAATATAATACCTAACCGCGAGTATTATTGGAAAGTCAAAGTAACCGATAACGACGGCGGTCAGAAGTTTTCAAACGTTTATACCTTTACTCCGACGGCGTACGTCAGAACTATGGATATAGACGGAGTAAAGAACATGCGCGACGTCGGCGGACTCGTAACGACCGACGGAAAGACTATACAATACGGAATAATGTATCGTTCGGCGCATTTCGATTCAATCACCGAAAAAGGTAAAGAACAGATTAAAAGGCTCGGCGTAAAAACGGATGTAGACCTTCGCGGCGAAAGCAATACCGTTTCGCCGCTCGGCGAAAACGTCCGGAGACTTAACTATAACGCGCCTTATTACGTAGACGAAGCGGACGGAAACGGGATACAGAGCGGACTTAACGGCGCGGAAAGTTACGTTAAGGAGTTCGTGAAAGAATTTAAGGCATGCGCCGACCCGGATAATTATCCGATAGGCTTCCACTGTTCGCTTGGGCGCGACAGAACGGGAACTCTCGCGGCTATGCTTTACGCCGTAAGCGGCGTGTCGAGATACGATATAGTTAAAGAATACGAGTTATCGTGGCTTTCGACGGCGGCGGCGAATAACGTGTCCATACAGATAGGCGCGATAAACAAACTTTGTGATTTTATAGAAAGCAAGGACGGCGAAACGTTTAAGGACAAGGCTTGTAATTTTCTTTTGTCGATAGGCGTTACGCAAGCCGAACTGAATTCGGTCCGCGATATTTTAACGGGCGTAACGGCGATTCCCGAATACGTTCCGAGCGTTCCAAGCGTCCCCACGACGCCCGACGCTCCGCCCTTACCGATTTTCGCAGACGGAAATTTCGGTTATACCGGCGAAAAGATAACGGGAGTAAACGTCTACGACGGTTCTGCCGTCGCGGTAATGACCGCGGAAGAAGCGGCAAGTCAGAACGTTCCCGCAGGGTATACCGGCAGCGTTATTAAAATGACCGCCTCCGAACAGACCGCCGCAAAATATCAGATGGATATCGCTCTCGATTTTTCGTCGCAGAAGTTAACGAGAAGCAAAATAGAAGGGATTTCTTTCAGAGTTTACGTTTGTTCCACGCCGAAAGATAATAAAAAACATCCCGAAGTGAGGATTCCGAAACCGGGCGGCAACTGGATACTCAGGCATAACGTAACCGCTACAAAAGATCAATGGATAACGATTACGCTTACCGATTCCGAAATAGACGATCTTTGCGGCATTAACGGCGGAACGCTCGGTAAATTCGCGTTGGCTTTAAGGTCGGAAGCCGCGACTACGATGTATATAGACGAAATTACGGTAACTAAAAAACCGACGAGCGACGACGTTCCCCCGACAATAACCGTAAAGGCGGATAACGTAAAGGCGACCGACGGAGCGTACCCGATGGAAGATTATACGGTTACGGACAATTCGGGCAGCGCAAACGTAAGCCTTGAATGGTCAAACGGCGCGCTTGACGGCAAGGGCAGGCTTACCGCCGGAACGCATACCTGCGTTATCACCGCGACCGACAGCAGCGGCAACGAAACCAAAAAGACCGTAACTTATACGGTCGCAAAAGAAACCGAAGTCGCTCTTTATAAAATAACGTTCAGAAGCGGAGTGGCGGACGATATAGTCGTAGCTTACGCCGACGGCGAAAACAAGGCAGATTTCACGCCGGCCGTTCCGAATAAAAAATATTACGAGGGCGTTTGGGAAGATTTCCAACCCGAAAACAATCAGACGCAGATTGTAAACGCTAAGTATACGGCTATAAAGTACACGGTTACGTTCAAAGCCGACGGAAAAACGGTTGATAAGCAGACTTATACCGTAGAAAACAAGAACGTCACAGAGCCGAAAGTACCCGAAAAAGAAGGTTATACGGGCAAGTGGAAAGATTATAACTTAAACGGCGGCGACAGAACGGTTATCGCGGTGTACGAAAAGATCGGCGGAACAGACCCGGTCAACCCGAATCCGACGGAATCGACTGATTCAACGGAATCGGCGGATTCGACTGATTCGACGTCTTCGTCCGGTTCGGCTCAATCGACGAAGGAAAGCGGTTGCGGCGGCTCTTTGGGCGGAACAAGCGCGGCGCTCGCGGCGTTAGGCATGGCGGCGGTTGCGTTAAAGAAAAAACGCAAATAAGTTCCGCAGGTTCTGCCTTTCCGGGCAACGTTTTGGCAAGATTCGTTTTATTCTTGGCCGGCATAACGAATAACGCCTGACGTGAATATATGAAAAAATTCCGAAATGGGAGGAAAATAAAAATGAAAAAACTTTTAACTCTTTGTCTTGCGCTTGCAATGACCTTGTCGGTCGGCGCGTACGCATTGACAACCTTAGGCTCGTCCGCTGCCAAAGCCGCCGACGAAACCGCAACCGAAACTTCGGACACGTTGACCGTTAAGGCTTCCGAAGCGTCCGGCTTTTTTACGACGGATACAGGCAGTTTGACTCCGTTCAGCACAAACCCGTCTGTCGCGGCGTGGAGTAGCAAACTCGGTATGACACGATTTGCCAAAACATCGGGTATTCAAGACGATGTCGGGTATTTTATTAAATTCGACACTCCGGTAAACGTTGCGTCTTATTCGTATTTAAATTTCAAGGCGATGTATTGGGCAGAAGGCGGCATAGGAAAATATAGTGCGAGTGATATTTACAATTCCGAAAACACCGATACAGGATATAAAGCGGATATTTTGGCTTCATGGACTAACAGCTCGTGTGAAATATACACTCAAGAATCGCTTTGGGTAAGTGTTCCTGTCGCAAAAATTAAAAAAGACGATGGGACGATAGACGGCTTTATTATTAAAAGATCAGTCGGTAGCGAAGGTTGGGGGCTAATGTTTGGTGATTTCGTGCTTTCAAACGAATGCCATGCGAGGGTTGATATTGATAATACTGTTTCTGTCGCTGACGGAAATACGTTTAACTTAATACGCCAGGGCGGTACGGAAATTAATAATGGAAAACCGAATTTCCCTGTTAAAGGTTGGAGAGACGAAGAACTTGTCTATAGAATGGAAATGAACAGTAAAGCGTTTACGATGACTGTTAAGTTTACGTCAGCGATAGACGCATCCACCGTAGATTATTTTTATTTTAAGGCGCTCGGCTGGGCAAATTCAATGTATGCACCGGTTAAATTAAAGAACATTGACGCCACCGAAGTGGACACGTTGGATCTTTATTATGCTTGGGATATTAACGGTGTTTTAGATTTTTATATACCCGCGGATAAACTTAAAAACGAATCGGGATTTATTGAGGGGTTTGTTTTAGACGGCGCAAATGGTGTAACAAATCTTGTATTTTCCGATATCGTAGGCAAAAAAGGTTCGCCGGAACCGGTTGCAGATATGCTTAAGAGTAGCGCAACGGAAGGTGATTTCAAAAGGGGAGTATGGGGAGCAATTCCTCCGACGACTACCGACGGATTATTATATAACGGCGCAAATATCAATAACGGCACAATCAATATAGTTTTCAAGATGCCGATAAAAGCCTCCGTTTATAAGACTATAGATTTCAAGGCTCTTATCTGGAACGGTAAAGATCTTAAAGACGTAAAAATCAGCAAACCGGACGGTACGATCGTAGAAACGATTAAAATGAAATCGGGTACTACAGCAGAAGAGTACGGCGACCTTAACGTAAAAATCAACGCAGAACTCCTTGCAGACGAAAACGGGCTTGTAAGCGGATTCTCGATGACTATGTCCAATAACAAAGACGGACATCTCGTATTCTCTGCGTTTACGGGTAATGCGGAAGAAAAGGTTTACAACGCTACGTTGACTCTCGTCGACGGTACGCAGAAAAACATCGCGTATACCGCAAGCAACAGAGCGGCGAAACTTGAAGAAGTTAAAACAAAACTCGGAACCGATGACGCTCAATATACGTATTCTCACGACCTTCCCGCCGAACTTCCTTTTGAAGAAGGCAAAACTTATACCGAAACGAGAACGGTAAACAAATATAACGTTACGTTTAGGAATTACGACGGCGAAACGCTGAAAACCGAAACTCTGGACTACGGCGCAACTCCCGTTGCTCCCGAAACCGCTCCCGTGAAACCTTACGACGACGATAATCACTTCACGTTTAAGGGTTGGGATAAAGAAATCGCGGCCGTTACCGGCGACGTAACCTATACGGCTGAATTCGACGCCGTTGCTCACGTTTACGGCGAATGGCAGGAAGTTACCGCCGCAACTTGTCTTGAAAAAGGCTCGCATAAAAAAGTTTGCGAATGCGGTAAAGAAGTAGTCGAGGAAACTCCCGCAAAAGGACATACCGCGGTTACCGACGCGGCTGTTGCTCCCACTTGCACCGAACCGGGCAAGACCGAAGGCTCGCATTGCTCGGTATGTAACGAAGTTCTGACCGAACCGCAGGAAATTCCCGCAAAAGGACATACTCTCGAGAAGGTAGAAATGGTTGCCGCAACCGAAAGCAAAGAGGGCGTTAAAGAACATTACAAATGCGCGGAATGCGGCAAATTGTTCCTTGACGAAAACGGAACTACCCCCGCGACGGAAGCCGACCTTAAAATTGCAAAACTTCAGAGCGGAGGTTGCTTCGGGTCCGTAAGCGGTTTAGGTTTTACGTTTGTTGCGGTCGGTATGGCGTTCGTAGCGTTAAAGAAAAAACGCGGTTAAACTTATAAAATAATAATATAATAAATAACAAAACACGAAACTATGAAAAAATTTATATCCGTATTATGCGGAGCGGTTGTCGCCGTGTGCGCGGCGGCAACCGCCGCTTTCGGCGGAATAAACGGTTATTCCGCAAAAGCCGAGAATACCGCAGAAAATCAGAAATTTGCGCTCGATACGGGCGCATATACCCTTAAAATGGACGATTCCGTTACCATGGACGTAAGTTACGCCCATGGCGCGTATTTATACAATAAACGCGATACGAGCGGTAATATTCGTCTTAAATTCAAAACCGTTTCATATTCTTCCGCCGTTACAAGCGCTAATTTCAACGGACTTGTTAGAGGAAGCAGTAAAGATATTGCATACGCTTATATACCCATGACAACGAATCATTGGTACGTGTTTGGCGATGGTTCGAATCCGACAAAAGGCGATATTTATTCCGTTGATGAATATACGGATATAATTTACGACGTTACCGCGCACGCCTTTTCGGTTAAGATAGGCGAAAAGACGCCCGTGATGGCTAAAATGTTCCAGACTGCCGAAGCAGCCGTTACGGATGCCGCTGGTACGGGGCGTATAGCATGGGACGCAAATAACGCCGAAGCCATAATAAAGGCTACGCTTACCGATTTTTCGATTACGGATGCCGACGGATACAATCTCGGCGTTGCCATGGGCAGAATGCAAGACGCTCGTATGGTGTATACTTACGAGGAGAACTGTTACGGCTACGCGGGCAAAACGGTAACCGTTAAATATATCGGTGACGACGACGGCGGTTCGCCGCTCGTTTACGGTTCCGACGGCGCAAGACTTGCAATACCCGTTACCTCGCTCGGCAAAGGCGAATATTCTTTCGTTATGCCGAAAGACGACGTAAAACTCGTTATGAAACGCCGCGTCGAAAATTCCGGAATTTACGGTACTTATCTGAGCGCGGTAAGCGGCGATTATTTCGTTTTCGGCGAGCAATCGTATAAGTCGGTAAACGGAGTTAAAACCAATATAAATCTCGCCGCGTATTCGGGCGGGATAGTTGAGATTATCGAGGGCGAAAACACCGCGGAAGGCTCATATACTATAGGTAAACTCGTTCTCGGCGAAACCGTCTACAAAAAATTGCTGAAATATTCGGTCGCTTTCGTCGCAGACGGAAAGACTGTCAAGAGCGAAACGCTGTCCTCGGGCGATTATTTCGCGACCGCGCCCGCAGATCCGAAAAAAGACGGTTACGTTTTCGCGGGGTGGAGAACTTCCGACGGAAAAGCGTACGAAGCCGATAAAACGATAACCGAATCCACGACTTTTTACGCGGTTTTCAACGAGGAGGGCGGACACGTCAACCCCACAAATGAAAGCAAAGGCGGATGCGGAGGACATATCGCGTATTCGTGTTTTGCGATTATTCCGCTTGCTGCAATGATTTTAGGCTTAAAGAACAAACGCGAAGGCGGCAGGTAAAATGATCAGATACGGTGTTGCGTATAAATTAAAAAAAGCGGGCTTCATTCTTTCGTTCGTAATATTGCCGACGATTACGTTTCTGGTGTTTTACGTCTACGTCAATTTAGACGCTTTCGTGATGTCCTTTCAACAGAATATCGACGGAGTAAAGATATGGACGCTGAATAACTTCAAAGACGTTTTCGCCAATCTTTTTCCTCCTAACGACGAGATGAAAGAGGCTTTCAGAAACACGTTTATAACTTTCGGCGTAAACATGATAACGTTCATCGTCGGAGTATTCGTGTCATACTTTCTGTATAAGAAGATTTTTCTGTATAAGGCGTTCCGGGTAATATTCTATCTGCCGAGCATATTGTCGGCGGTTGTGCTTTGCGCGATTTACTATAATCTTCTCGAAACCGACGCATGCAGAAATCTCGTGCAGAAAATTTGCGGGCTTTCCGAGCCGCCGCGGATATTTTCCGATTCGAGATTCGCAAACAAAGCCGTGCTTCTCAATATGGTATGGCTAACGTTCCCCGGCAACCTGATTATCTGGGGCGGAACGTTTTCGAGAGTCCCCGACGGGGTTATCGAATCCGCCAGGATAGACGGCGTAAACTGGGTGCAGGAGGCGTTCAGGATAATTATTCCCATAGTATGGCCGACTTTCGCGCTTATGTTCGTTTTACAAATTGCCGGCATATTCGGCGCAAGCGGACAAGTTTTCCTGCTTACCATGGGTACGGAAGGCACGCAGACCATATCCAACTGGATGTATCTGCAAGTCTATTCGGTGGCGATAAACAACTCGTCCAACGCGTTCAACTATATGTCCGCGCTCGGCTTGTTCTTAACGGTAATATCCTGCGCGGTATCGCTTACTATCCGAAAAATTTCGGGTAAGGTATTTCAGGGGGTGGAGTATTGATGAAAGTCAAAAAACATTTTCTCGGCTGGCAGAAGCGGAGCGCGTCGGAAAGAGTTCTTTATTGCATAATCTTCGCGATATTCGCGCTCGTCGCGTTTTCGTATCTGTATTGCCTGTGGTGGTGCTTTATGTCGGGAATGAAAACGCCCGACGATATAGTCGCCAACCCGTTCGCGCTCCCGACCAAATGGCGTTTCGACAATATTCCCAAGATGATGGAAATGTTGAAAATCAACGACACGGGCTTTTGGGGAATGCTTTTTAACAGCGTGTACTTTTCGGTAATCGGCGCGTTTTTCTCGGCTTCGTGTACCGCGATGCTCGCCTACGTTACCTGTAAATATAAATTCCCCGGTTCCGGCGCTTATTTTATCGCTTCGCTTATAACTATGATACTTCCGATATACGGCACGGGCGGAAGTATGTATCTTTTACTCGATAAGTTAGGGCTTCTGAACAGCCGGCTTATGATAATAACTTCGTTTTCGGGCATAGGCGTTTACTATATGTATTTCTACGCCTTTTTCCAGAACGTAAGCAATACTTACGCCGAAGCCGCAAGAATAGACGGCGCAGGCGATTATACGATATTTTTCCGCGTAATGTTTCCGCAGGCGTTCCCGATGTTCGGGGCGATATTCCTTATGATATGGATGGCGGAGTGGAACAACTATTCGACGGCTTTGTTATATCTTAACGAACTGCCCACTCTTTCGGTAGGTATATACCTTTTCAGAACGGAATCGGGCGGCGACTTCGATATTCTCTATATGGCTTACTTTATAACGTGCATACCGCCGCTCGTAATCTTCGCGTTTTTCAACAACGTGCTTATGAGTAACGTATCTTTGGGCGGTATAAAAGAATAGGAGGTTAAATTATGAAAAAATCAGTTAAATTCGTTGCGGCGGCTCTCGCTGCGGGGCTTGCCTGCGCGGCGTTTGCCGGTTGTAACAACAAGGAAAAGCCCAACAGCGCGACGGATATCGAAATATCGTTCTGGGAAGGTAGTTTCGGAAAGACCTTTATGGAAGATATAGTTTCCGGCTTTATGGATAAATATCCCGAATATAAAGTAGATTTAAGAACGAGCAAGAACGCGCAGACTGTTGCCAATTCCTTGCAGAAACGTAAAAACGACACTACGGATATTTACTTCAATCAGTTGTCGATTTTTATGAACTACACAGACTTGTTCGCCGACCTTTCCGAAATCGTTACCGAAACCATACCGGGCGAAACGAAATCGATTAAGGACAAATACGACAAATCTCTCTACGAATCGCTTAAAAACGAAAACGGAGAGTTGAAAACACTCGGTTGGGCAGGCTCGACGACGGGTATTTTCTACTATGCCGACGTTCTCGAAAAAGAAGGAATCGACGTTCCGAGAACGACCGACGAACTTGCAGACCTCGTTACGTCACTCGGTAAAAAAACGTCTTTCGTCCAACTTAAAGACGCCAGAATGGGTTATTATCAATATCTCGTGAAAGCATGGATGGCGCAGTACGCGGGGCTCGATTATTACAACAACAATTGGCTTCAACTCAAAGACGAGTCGGGCAAAACCCCGTCGAAAGACGTTTATTTAAGCGAAACGGACGGCAGAAAATATGCTCTCGACGTTCTCGGCTCGTTACTTAACAGCAAGACGAGTATCGAAGACCCCGACAAATTTAAGGTCGCAAGAATGTTCAATCTCGGCGACGCGGTCATGATGGTAAACGGCAACTGGGTGTTCGGCGAGGTTGACGCGCTTAAAGAAAAGAACATAAAGATGATGCGTACTCCCGTTATCAGCGCGCTTGCCCAGAAACTCGACACCGTAGCCGACGACGAAGAACTCGCCGCGCTTGTTTCGGCTGTCGATAACGTGCTCGACAACGGCGCGACCGTTTCGCTTACCGGCAGCGGCTACGACGTATCGCAAGCCGATTGGGACAAAGTTTACGCCGCGAGAACCATGGTATATAACAACGGCAGCGAACACGCCATGATCGTCAACAAATATACCAACGCAAAGGACGGCGTAAAGAAATTTATTCAATACTACTATTCCGACGAAGGATTGGCGAAGTTTATAAACGCCACGCACTATTCGGCTAACGCAAACCTTACGGACGAAACTCTCGTAAACACTTCGGGCTGGACGGCTCACGAAAAAGAGCAATACGCGAGAAGTAAGACCAACACCAACGTAACCGACGGTAACGCGACGAGCCCCGTATTTTCAAAAACGGCGACTCTTCACCTTTACGGCACGGTAGATATCGTAGGTCAACTCACTACTACGAATAATCCGCAGAGCGCGGCTGCTCTCTGGACGGCATTCAAAAATAACGTAAACGACGCGAGGACGGGCTGGACGATGTGGCTTAAAAACGCGGGTATAAAGGGGTAAAAAATGAAGAAATTATTACAAAAAATCGCGCCTGCGTGCATTGCGCTCGCGCTGTGCGCCCTTCCTGCCGTTACCGTTGCGAACGCAGGTAAATCGAACGTTAACGTTGCGGATAAAGCTTCCATTACCGGTCAACTCGACAAAGGTAAATGGAGAATTGCCGGCAACGTAAAATCCGAGAACGACGCCGTTGTTTTCGACGGCGATTGCAGCGAAGACGCAAGGATTACCACGAGATCTGTTTTTAAGGATTGTTCCGCCGACGGAATAGACGAAATTTATACCTCGTCTTTCACGCTGACGATTTCCGATATTCCGAGCGGTGAAAACAACCGCTTTGCGGTTTCGTACGGAATGGATAAAATCGCGGGCGAACTCGGAGAAAAAGGGACGAGCGAGGTGTATTTCGTCAACGATAACGATCGGCTCAAAGTCGGCGTTTGCAAATTCGACGAAGAAAGCGGGGCAAAGACGGATATAGTTGCTCCCGTCGAATATCCGTCGCTTGATTTCGGCAGCAGTTTCACGCTTAACGCGTCTTTGGTTACGGACGGGTATATGACCGTTACGATCGCTCCCGCGGGGGTTTCCGCGCCGTACGTGCTGTGCGACGACGCGACGGTTGGCAACACGGACCATTCCGTTTCGGGGCGCGTTTGCATAGGTCAGACGACTGTGTGCGAAGCGACGATATCGGCGGTTAAGATTAAGTCGTACGACTATACCAACGCCGCCACGCCTATCGAACTTACCGAATCTTTCGATAAAGACGAATACAACGGCAACGCCTTCTATACTCGTTCCGACCCCAACGACGGAACTAATCTGTCGGGCGGAGTAAAGGTGGAAAACGGCGCGTTGACTTTCACGGGGCGTCCGTGCTTTATAAGTTCGGTATACTCGTACTCCAACTTTGAAATGACTTTTGATCTTATCGACGTAACGAGAAAGACCGTGACAGACGCGGACGGAAACGTCGTGAAAGAAAAGGCGAGCGGCTGGCTCGGATTTTCGCTCGAAGCACCTACCGGAAGAGGCTCTTTCGACAACCACGCCCGTACAAACGTGCTTTACACTATGGAAGTGGAAGGAAAGATAAATAGACTTTACAACCAACTTAACAGCACTAAAATGCAGGAATATCCTTCAACGTATAAAACCGTCGAAATGGATATTTTAAGCGAAAAGAACGAAGGCAAAATATACAACTATAAGGTATCTATGCAAGACGGAGTTTTTTCGGTGTGGTATAAACTTTCGGACAGCAAAACTTATCCTGCCGAACCGCTTTTTTCAAACGATTTAGGTTATACTCCTTACGGAAGCATTGCGATTATGGCTTACGGATATTGCGGTTATACTTTCGATAATATAAAAATCGTCAACAAGGATATTCGTCCGCAAAACGTCGAAATAGAGTATAACGGAGTTAAAAACAGAACCGAACCCGACTTCGTTTACGCAGACAAGTGGTCGGACGGCGACCTTATAACGAACAAAATCGGCAAAACGACTTCGGAAAAATCGGGTTGCGGAGCGGCTTTGAGCGGCTTTACGATTTTGCCGATATTAGGCGCTATCGCTTTTGTGAAAAGGAGAAAAGACCATGAATAAGAAAGCCCTTTCCGTTATGATGGCTGGCGCGCTTGCGGTTTGTTCCGCGGGTTGCGCAAACAAGACGACAGCCGACGACGTTAAAAAACTTACCAACGGTAATTACTACGTTTCCGAAAAAGGCGTAGCGGCCGAATATAACTCGCTTTACTTCGACTTTCTGGGAGGTAAAGACGTTATGCCGATCGGCGGCTTTTACGGAGTTTATAATTCGGGCGGAACTATCGACGGACTTGAAATTCCTCAGATGGTAAGCGATAAGTATTTCGGACTTATCTCCGACGCCGGCGTAAATATGGTGGTGTATTCCAGAGACGAAGATTCGGCTACGGTAAAAAGGACGCTCGAACTCGGTGAAAAATACGGAATAGGTCTGTTCGCGAACGTCAATTCGATAACGTCGTTCTGCGGAAGACAGGACGACGCTTCCAAACGCTACACCGCGGGCGATAAAATGCCTTTCGGCGTGACCGAAATGACGAATTACATTTCCGCGTACGCCGCGTACGATTCCTTCCTCGGAATAAAGGGCGCGGACGAACCCTTCTGGTATCAACTCGACGCGTTGAAGGCAACTTACGACGTCTTACGCGAAGTGGACTACGGCAATGCCGAACTATACGTCAATTCGCTCGGCTACGGCGGCGGCGATCTGACTTACGGCGGCTGGGAAGAGCAAATTACGCAGAAACAATATTTCGATAAGATTTACGGCGAAATTAAAGTGCCGTTTTTGTCGGCCACGGGTTATTTCTACACGCAAAAGGACACGCCCGACAAAGAACTTTCGATGATGTTCACGCAACTTTCGCAAATTCGTTCGCTTGCGAATAATTACGGAGTGCCGATGTGGAGAATGTTGCAGGCCGGCGGTCAATGGAACGACGCCGCGCAGGAAATCGAATCGGTAGATCCGTATCCCGACGAGGGAGAACTGTTGTTCGACGTGAATATCGCGCTTTGCTACGGCTGCAAGGCAATACAGTACTTTCCGCTCGTCGAGCCTGTGCATTTCGCTTACGCGCCCGGCGGAACTTACGATTTCGACCGTAACGGCATAATTTCGGCGGCAGGCAATAAAACGCGCTGGTATTATTACGTTCAGAAAGCAAACACGCAGATTAAGGCGATAGACCACGTTCTGATGAACAGCGCGAATATCGGTATGATAGTACACGGCGAAAAAGCAAATCTTCTCGCCGATACGCAGGCGGACGACAGAGAGGAACTTATAAGAGACGGTAAATTCCGTCAACTTACTTCCGTTTCAGGCGACGATTGTTTCGTCGGTTGTTTCGATTACAACGGCGGCACCGCGCTCTACGTCGTCAATTATTCGAGAAAGGATAAGGCGAACGTAACTCTCAACTTTGATAAAACCTATGGCTACGAAGTAATTCAGCGCGCCGTATCGGCGGAAGTCGCGGCTAAAAATCTGCCGCTTACGCTCGAGGCGGGCGAAGGTGTACTCGTAGTTCTCAAATAACAAGATGCTGACAATTGACAATCAAACTCTGAATAAATATTCCGTTCGCGCGGAAAAACTTACGGAAGCGGTCGAAAAAAAAGCGACGGAAACGATAAAAAAATACGTTTTCGCGGTTACGGGCGTCAGTTTATCCGATGACGGCGAATATAAAATTCTTCTTAAAGTCGACGCGAATCTCGGCACGCCTCATGCGGACGGGTTCATAATCGACGCGCAGGGTAACGATATAACGATAACCGGCAAAACGCAAATGGCGGTCGTTTACGCCGCTTTCGCGTTCGTCGAGGAGTGTTTAGGAGTTAAGTTTCTGACCGCCGATTGCGAAATCGTTCCGAAAAAAGACGTCGTTAAGGTGGAAAGATACGTCTATGAACCGCTTTTCGAAATGCGGACTTATCTCGTCGGAGATACTTTTCAAAGTTTAGCCGATCAGGACTTTATGGCGAAGGTCAGAATAAAGGACGTGTATACCGAATCCGACGACGCTCACGGCGGCAAGATCGAAGTTTACGGCAGGAACGTATCTCATAACTTCCACTATTACGTTCCTTACGAAAAGTACGGTAATACTCACCCCGAATTCTATCGTCACATAGTCGTCAACGACGAAAAAATGACTACGATCGATATAACGAACGGGCTTTGCGAAGACGGAACGGTCGACGAAAAAACGTCGGAAAGCGTTGTGAAAGCGGTTATCGACGAAATGTATAAAGACGTCGTAACGTATCCTGACGTAACGACTTTTATGCTTACGCAGGAAGACGGTTCGGACTATTTCGACGATGAAAACAATCGCCGTTTAGCCGCGAAATATAAACGCAGCGGATTGCTGGTGCGGTTTTGCAACGCCGTTATACGCGGAGTGAACGAAAGAGCGAAAAAGAATCTCGGCAAAACGGTAAAACTCATGACTTTCGCTTATGATTATACAAAAGAAGCGCCCGTAAAACAAGAAAACGGAAAAATCGTCCCGATTGACGAAAGCGTGATCGCCGACGAAAATCTCGTGATACAATTCGCGCTGTTTTCCAACGCCGCTTATCACTATTTCGACGCGCGACAGGAAGAAATAATCAAGACGACGCGCGAGTGGGGATATATCGCAAAAGAGTTCTGGTTCTGGGCTTACGATATTGCTTTCAATAACTATTTCGGTTATTACGATTCGTTCAAAAACATAGACGCTAACGTTAAAGGTTTCAAGAATTACGGCATAACTTATCTTTGTATGCAGGGAAGTAACGACAGCCGAAAAAATTGGCAGTGCAATATGCGCGCTTACGCTTACCGGCAATTGATGAACGGAAGTAAAAAGTCTGCTAATCGACTTATAGACGAGTATATCGACGGGTATTATTCGGTTGCCGCGGATAACGTAAGAGAGTTTATACGGTTGTTTTCCGATAACTACGCCAAAAAACTTGCCGACGGCGAAGATATAAAATTCACAACTTTCGGCAATTTCACAAGCGGCGAAAATAACCCTTACGAAATGCTTCAAAAAGCGATTAAAGCGATCGAAGACGGGGAAATAAAGATAAAGGAACGCTTTGCGGGTAACGAGAGAGAAGTTTACCTCAGACGCCTTGCGGGCGTAAAAACCACTCCGCTCGACCTGATTTACATCAACTACTATTCGTATTTTCCGAACGGAAACGAAGAAGACAGAGCGCGGAAACGCGAGGAGTTCGTTCTGGCGGCAAAGTTTGCCGGAATCGACAGAGCAAGAGAAAATTATTCGCTCGAAAGATACGTTGCGTTTACCGAAACGGAAGTGAAAATTCCGCACACAAGCGACAAGTACGTGGTTTAACGACCGAACTTCCATATAAACGTCCGGAATCCCTATTGAAAAGACCTTGAAATGCGAACTGTGATTGTTCGGTTTCAAGGTCTTTTATATGCGGTTTTTATGTGAGAAATAAAGCGGCAATACAATCCGAAAGTCTGCTTATAAGTCGATTATCGCAGAAAAACAACAAATTTATTATCCTGCTTTGATTTTTCTTAAACACAAGTCGGGCAGAGCGACGGCCGTTTCGTTTTCGTCTTCTTTTCCTTTCCATGCAAGGATGAATCTGATCGTTGCAGAGCTCGGCTCGTATCCTTTCCCTTTTAACAAATCCAATTTTTCTTTAAACGCTTTTGAATATCTGATAACCCTTACGAGTTTACCGTTAACGACGGCGCAAAGATGGTCTTCTTCCAATTGCAAATTATCGCCGCCGCGCAATTTGATAATGACGTCTTTCTTATCCTTGAAGAAATCGAGAACGACGTCCTTGTACGTAAGTTGCAACATAATCTCCGACGGCGCTTCATATATATTTTCGTCGTAAACGACGTCTGCGATACCGTCGCCGATGTTATCGAACAGGTCGTTATTGCAGTGGATATATAACTCTTCCTTTGCTCTTGTCAGACCGACGTATATTTTACGTTTCTCTTCATCGGTATTGCAAGGAACGTTATTCAGAAGCATATATACCGTATCGAATTCGCGACCTTTGGATTTGTGTATGGTAGATACCGATACCGTTTCTTTTTCTTCCGTATAGAAATCTTCGTATTTCGATTCTTTGATGAATTCTTCCAGATCCATTCTGTATTTTGTTTTATTAATTTTCTCAAAATCCAGAAGCATCTTTAAGCAGATTTCATAGCAGGAACTTTTATTATAGGAGTTTTCCAAACGTTTTTTTGCGTCCTCCCATAATGCGTCCGAAATGACCGGGGTTTTTAATCTGTTATCTATTTGTTTTAAGAAAAACCTGATTTCGGCAAGATTATACATCTGAAAACCATCTGTCGATTGAATGAGTTTCGCGGGTATATTGTTCCGGTTAAGTACGCCCGATACTCTCAACGCCTCGTCGTTGGTGGTTGTTAAAACGCACACCGAGCCTTTATGTTTTCTTTCAATAATACAATTAACTATCGGCTGTTCTGGATTCGAGTCGTACTTTGTTATTTTAACTATGCCGTCAAAATTTCTTACGGGAATTCCGTCATCCGTTTTCATTCTTGATTGTATTGTTTTTGCGAAGGCGTTTGCAAAGTTTACGATGTTTTTACCGCTTCTGTAATTTTCGGTCATTTCATATTTCTTTGCGCCGTAGTCTTCAATAAGTTCTTTAAGATACTTTGAGTCGGAGCCTCTGAATTCGTATATATTCTGGTCATCATCTCCGACGGCAATGATTCGCATATCGTCGTTACGGTTCATAAGCGCTTTTATTAAAGCGAACTCGTTTTCATCCATATCCTGCGCTTCATCGATAACGACGACCGTTTTTGTTATTCTGCCTGATTCTACTTCGCCTTTGTTAATGAGTTCCGCCGCATCTTTAACCACGTTATCCGATTCTTCAAGGCTGCCGATTTTACCCAACAAATCAAAACAGTAAGAATGAAAGGTTTTTATTTCCACAAAAGCAGCCGCGTTACCTATCAATCCGATAAGACGTTTCTTGAATTCGGTGGCGGCGGCGCGGGAAAATGTAATCATAAGCAGTTGTTCGTGTTTTACGTCTTCAAGCAAAAGAAGCGATGCCAGTTTGTGAACTAAAACCCTCGTCTTTCCGCTGCCGGGACCTGCGGCGACAACGATATATTTTGATTCGTCGTCGGTGATAATTTCGGATTGTTTGTCGGAAAGTTCGCCGAACAATTGATTGTATTTTTCCGGAGTAATGTTTCTTTCGATTTCTGCCGCGCGGTTTCCTTTAAAGTATTTCGCAATAAAACGCTTAAAGTCCATCCGGAAATAATCGTTTACGAATCGTAACGCCGCATTATAATCGCGTACCATCATATTGGCATATTCGCCTATAATATGGATTTGTTGTATTTTCTGCTTGTAAAATTCGCTTAACAAACGATAATCTTCGTTTTTATAACGTATCTTGTTGTCCATCACAAGCCGTTTTATTTCCATTCCGTTGTAAGTAACGAGGAAGCCGCCTTGCAACGCGATTGCGCCTATTTTAGAAAGATATAAAAGAGCGTCTTCTATATCGGCGGAAGTTACGGGTGTGTCGTATGGTTCCGGATTTGTCGTTTTTTTATACGATTCGTATAAACCGACCAAAGAAAAACAGACAAGAACTTCTTCGTCCTGCATATCGGGCGCTTTTGCGCTCATGCGATATAACTCTTCGACAATAAATTTGCAGATGTTGTGCCTTTTTTTCGATTTCGCCGACAGTTTATCAACCGCAAGGGCGGGGATATAATCCGTTCTGTTCTGAGAGTTGAATTCGCTTTTGCGTATATATCCCTTAATCGTCCAGAAATAATTGATGGTTCTTATATTTTTTACGGTCGAAGCTCTGACACCTTCTTTAATGGCGGCGTCGTTTAATTCTTTCAGGTTGAAACTGCAGCCCTCTTCTGTAAGTTTTGACAGGATAAAAGATTCGAGTTTTATAAATTTCTCGAGAACGAGTAACGCTTTATTCTGAGATTCCGAGCGTTTAATATACGCCGTCATATCCTGCGAGTCCTGAAGAAGTTTAATTTCCCTCATACGATTCACAATATCGATCACTTCTTCTTTCTCTATGGCTAAATTATCTGCGATATAGTCGATTCTCGATTCCGCGTCGTCATTACCCGCATCGGCTCTGCTTCTGCTTGAAATGAGATATTTTATAATTCTCTTCGCCGACAAACGTTCGGTTTTGTTAAATAATTGAGACGTTTCGATCATATCGGACGCTTCCTGCATATTTTTAACCAATATGCTCGTCGCATAAACGTGCGGAACGTTTCTTCCGCGTTTAACGTATCCTGCGGTTTCGAGAGCGGATATTGCGGTTTTTACCCTTGTTTCGATATCGGCAACGGAATCATCCCAACCTGCCTGTCTTGCTATTTCCAAAGCGGAGCAGCAGATTTTGTTCCTTGCCTTCGTCATGTCTTTGACGGCTTTCCAGACCTGCTGAATTTCGCTTATACTCAACTTTGTCTGGTTAAGCAATATAAAATGCTTATCCAGGTCGTTGTCGCTGTACAAAACGTAACATTCGGCTTCTAACGATTGGTCGCGCCCGGCGCGGCCTGCTTCCTGAACGTAGTTTTCAAGAGAGTCGGAAATGTCGTAATGAACAACCAATTTAACGTCTTTTTTATCTACGCCCATACCGAAAGCGGAAGTCGCAACGATTATCTGAACTTCATTTTTAATAAACGCTTCCTGATTGGCTATTTTTTCGGAAGATTCCATCTTTCCGTTAAATGGTTTTGCGCGGAATCCGTCTTTGGTAAGTTTTTCGGCGAGCGTCAACGTTCTTTTCGTTCTTGATGCGTAAACGATTGTCGGACAATTTTTCGCTTCTATCAAAGAACGAAGCGTGTTGTATTTTTCATCTTCCGTTTCTTTATATAAGACGGCGTAATGCAAGTTTGTTCTCGTTGCGTTTGTGGCGAAAATTTCAAGATCGACGTCTAATTTTCTCTTAAAATAATCACATATATCGGTTATTACTTTTTGTTTTGCCGTTGCCGTGAAACAGGAAACGGGAACAGGGTTTTTTAACTTTTTTTTCTTTTGAAGTTCTCTGATAAAATCGCCGATATATAAATAGTCGACTCTGAAATCTTGTCCCCACGCGGAAAAACAGTGCGCTTCGTCGATGACGAAACGGGCAATGTTTCTCGACATCAACAGGCGTTCTATAGTTTTCGACCGCAACTGTTCGGGTGAAATATAGAGCATGGATGCCGTTCCGTTCATAACTCTGTCAAGAGAATCTTTTCTTTCGACGGGGCTTAACAGTCCGTTAATCGTAACCGCCTCCGCAAGCCCTCTTTCTTCGAGATTATCGACCTGGTCTTTCATCAGCGATTGAAGAGGGGAAATAACGACCGTAAGTCCGTGAATGGCTTCGCCTGCCATAAGAGCAGGAAGTTGAAACGTGACGGATTTTCCGCCGCCTGTTGGAAATACTGCAAGAAGCGATTTGTTTCTTACTGCCGCCTCCGCGGCTTTTTCCTGAAGAGGTTCTCCGTTATAAGTTCTGAAGCCGTCAAAACCAAAGAATTTTTTTAATTGTTTATGTATATCTAATTTCGAGTTGCAATAAACGCAACCGCTTTCACACGGAGTATGTCTTAAAAATTTTAAAACGTTTTCCACTTTCGGATAATTTCTGAGTACCCAGAAAGGAGTGACGGAAGTTTTATCGTCGCAGTTTATAATAGCCAAAGCGTAAGCGAGTTCTATGGGATAATGCTTCATCATTAAACCGATATCTGCATTGGCGCATATTTTACCTTCAAATTCGCTTTTTACGGCATGCTCGTTCAAACCGTACGGCTCAAAGTTTATATACTTAAAAAATCCTTGAAATTCGGGATAGGGATATAATAACGCGCATAGAATCCATTTCATTCTGGAAGACAATGCCTGAAAGGCGTTTACTTCGTCGTAAAATAACTCCTTCGCCTTTATCGCGTCGTTAAGCGGATTGTTGAGTTCGTCTGTCTGGAGTTTATCGTCTTTAAGTAATTTATGATATGGTTTTTTGGGGAAAACGAGCGGCGACAAATAAAGCGTATCGATATAATCGGGCGTATTATTTTTATCGAACAGTTCGCCTATATATTTCAGGTCGTGATGAATTATATTATGACCGCAAACAAACTTAATATCTTTAACAAAATCTGAAAAATCCTGCTTGTCGGCAGAGTGAAACTGCTTGTTTTCTTTAATCGCCCCTAAATCGGCTGTCACGCCTTCGTTTGTTATTTCGCTGTCAATAAATACTATCGATTCCATATTTTCTCTCGCCGGTTCTTTTAACCGATAATTTTTCGGTTCCCGTAAATTAATTGTATCTTATATAAAAACAAAAGTCAAGAAAGAATGAAACCGGGGCTTAAAAACGATGACAAAATAACTGTTTTTTCAACCATCGCGCGCGCCGGACAAGAATAAAACAGAAGAACGGAATCGGAAGGCGATAACACGGAAATCGCGCCGAAAGAGTATCGGTTGAAGAAAAAAGATGGTTTTACAGAATTATTTGACTTAAATGCGAAAAAATGTTAGTATATTAAAAAATGTTAGTATATTAACCGATACAGGGCAAGGTTTATTTTATTTTGTCCGGCATAGAAGCCCATCCGGCTAAGGTGAAAGAATGGATAAAGAAATTCGGAAAATAGGAATTGCGCAGTTTAATCCTTATATCAGGCTTGTAAACAGGCTGGTTTCGGCAGAACATTCCAGCCACATAATTCCCTGGAGAATATTGTACGATTTTGAGATGATTTTCGTGACAAAGGGGAAACTGCAGGTTGTGAAAGAAGATTCTTCATACTACATAAACGAATGTTGTTTGCATATCATGCCGCCGTTCGTAAGGCATACCAGAATTGTTCCGGAGGGCATAACCACAAATTATTTCAGTGTGCATCTTGATTTTACTTTTGACGAGAGTAGCCCCGATTTTTCCGCCTCGGAAGTTTATCAGGTTCCGTGCAACAAAAAACTGAACATCGTGCCGGATAACGACAAACTGAAAGAGGAAAGACCTAATTATAAACTCGATATAGCGGAAATCGTGGAAAGTTACGAAGTGAAAAACAAAAATCTGTTCACCGAACTTTTCAACAAACTTTACGAGTCTTATAATATAGGTACGACAAGCGAAAAGTTGAAATGCAAAGCGTATCTTATCCTTATCTTTACAAGTTTTCTGGATGATCTCAGTTTAAACGACGCCGCAAACAATAATAACCCCGACTATGTTTCGCAGTTTATCGATTACGCGATGAATCACTACGCCGATAATATCGACCTTAACGAAATCGTTAAAGAATACGGGATTTCTCCCAGCAGATTCAGAGCGATTTTTAAAAGTCAGATGAACAGAGCGCCGTGGGAATACGTTATAGATTACAGAATAGAGCAGGCGAAGAAACTTTTATTGTCGGGAAAATTCAACACGACGGAAGTGTCTTACATGGTCGGTTACGACGATATACATTACTTTTCAAGGCTGTTCAAACAAAAAACGGGTTGCTCGCCTATGGGATACGTAAAAAAATACAAACAATAAAAAAGTGCAATTATTTAGTCATTTTATCTAAATACAAATCGAAAACTCCGTGTTACAATATAGTTGACACGGAGTTTTTATGCGCAAAAAAGATTTATACAAGAAAATAAATTATCCGGTTAGCGTGAGAAAACGATCGGGAACGATCGGAGCGGAAAATATTTCAGATCACAAGGGTTCGCTTATTATTTGCGGCGGCGAATACGTCGTATACGATATGGGCGCGGCGTCCGTCGGCGGTTATCCCGTATTTAACGTTAAAAGTTTTAACGGCAATCCGAAACTGCATATTTCGTATTCCGACAGATTTTCGACTTATGAAAAAGAGGACGGCGGTTATAACGGCGACTTCGGACGAGATACGTGCAAATATCTCGGCGTGGAACTGCCGGTTATGCCGGGAAACCCTTACAGACGCGAGGACTATTCCATAAACAGAACGGGCGAATACGTATATCCGCTCGTGCAAGGGCAGGAAAGATTCGTATATATTTCCGTTTCGGGGACTTCGGAAGATAAGGTGGAATTGTCGGATTTTTACGTTTACGATAATTCCATAGACAACGAATTGTACGGGGAGTTTTGTTCGGACAATCGGATTCTGGACAAAATATACCTCGCGGGAGCGAGGACGATAAGGCTCGCGACGATAAACGCGATGCAGTTTGAAAACGTCAACGGAAAATTGTTGCTCCGCAAGTTGACGAAATCACCCGAAAAGGCGGTTCTTAAAGGACTTGATCTTAAAAAAGCGGAATTGGAAGCGGTGTTTGAACTCTCTCTCAATCCCGAGCATAGCACGGGCGTTGGCGTTGCGATTTTTTCCGACGGAAAAAGCGGATACGAATTGACTATAGAGGATAGCGGCAGAGTTCTGCTGAAAAACGGAAACGAAACGCTTTTCGAAGGTCGGACAGATGCGTTAAAAGACAATCTCGGTTATACATTGAAAGTTTCCGCCGACGAACACGGCATAACGGCGCGACTGGACGGTAAAATCATCGTCGACTACAAAGATATTGTAAAAGCGCGTGATTCGGTCGGTTTCTGCATGAAGAAGGAATGGAGAGCCGTGATAGACAAACTGAAAGTCGTCGCCGACGGAAAGGAATACGAAGACGCCATAAATTGCGAGAATTATAATATTTGCGAAAGCGGATATTTCATTTCGGACGGAGCGAAAAGGGACAGACTTCCCTGGACGGGCGATCTTGACTGGGCTTTCGGGAGCGGTTTTTACTGCTTCGGAAGCAGATGCGAAGCGGTCAATACGTTGAAGGTGCTCGGGTTCAACCGGAATCCCGAAGGCTATATTTACGCTACCGAATATCCCGAAAATACCGTTAAACCCGAAAGGAACGAATACGGATACTATCAATCGGATATGTTTTCGGCGTGGTACGTGGTTTCCGCTCTTACTTATTACAGGTTAAGCGGTGATCTTCGCGTGAAAGATTTCTATGAAATCATGAAGAGTTGCGCAGACTATCTCTGGGATTACGTGGATAAAAAAGATTATTTGTTTGACCAGAGATTCGAAACGAGCAAAGGACTGTGGGATCATAAGTTAGGCGACGTCGGAAAAAATGCCTATACGAACCTGATAATATGCGATATGTACAAAAACCTCGGTGAGTTTGCGGAAGAAATCGGGTTTGCCGACGACGGCGACGAGTTTTTAAACAGACACTCGCTGATGACGAAAGCGATAAACGAGTATTTATACGACGCGGCGGCGGGCGGATTTATCAAAAAAGTCGGGACGAACGAATTGTGCGATCTGGCGAATCCTTACGCTATGGCGAAAAAAATGCTTACTGCCGCGCAGGCGAAACAAATTGCCGCGCAAGCGGAGAAAATAACTCACTGCTACGGCAAGATAATCGCGCTTATGGCGAAAGGACTGTACGAATACGGGTATAAAGAAACCGCCGAAAAACTTTTGTTCGGTAAACACGCGTTGTTGAATCCGGACGGTTCTTTATCCGCTTACGTAGACTGGGTGTCGGCGATCGACAACGACGATTTGCCCGAAACCGTTTACGAGTGCATGCACAACCCGCCGATAGATTTCGGAGCGGAAAAGAATTGGGGCGATTTGTCGCACCCCGACAGCGCGATTTCGGATATCATCGCAACGTATATCGGCGGTATCCGTAATATCGGAACGGGTTTCGACAAAGTTCTCATAAAACCCGAACCTTACGAATGTAAAAAAGCGAAATGCGGCGTTCCCACAAAATTCGGGTATATAGAATTAAGTTACGAAACGACCGAAAACGAAACGACGGTCATTTTATCCGTTCCCGACGGAATCGAAGTCGTTACGGATTTTTCGGCGTTTAATAAGAAAGTAATATTTAAAAAAACAGGAGGAAATATATGAAAAAAGTATCTTTAAGCATTGTGACGTTGTTGCTTTGTTTCGTCTGTCTTTTTTCGGTTGCGTGCGGAGGTCCGCGCGGCGACAGCGAAAGCGTAGGCGGCTCTTCGTCCGGGGGAGGAGATTCTTCCGTAAGCAACAGTATAAACTACAACGGCACCATCAATATCAATTTGCCCACGTCCGAATTCGTTTACGAGGACGTTGCACTGAAAAAGGTTGCGGCAGAGTATATGAGCATACATCCCGAAACGACCATCAACGTGGAGCAGTGGACCTCGGCGACTTACAAAGACAACCTCGACTCGCAATTCACGGGCGGCGCGCAGATAACGTCTGCCGATATCGTTCAGACGTTGCTTATAAGCAATACGTATTTAACCACGAAAATGGTGGATTACAGTTCGTATCTGGTCAAGAAAAATCCTTATTCGGACAACAAAGTCTGGAAAGACACTCTCGAAGAAGAGGCGTATCCGTTGTCGCTCGACAGGTCCGGCATATATTCTCTGAATTATACCACAAGCCAGAGTTTCTTCTTCTACAATAAAGATTTGTGGAGGCAAGCGGGGCTTGTCAACGCCGACGGTACGGATAAAATTCCCGCAACGTGGGACGAGTTGGTAACGTTTTGTCAGCAGATAGAAGAAAAAACCTCCGCGAAAGAAGCGATTTCGCTCAGCGGCGCGACTTACACGACGGGCGCGATGAGTTGGCTTCTCAATATATATACCGACCAATATTACAGAAGTATCGTGGAAAATTGCCACGCCGTTGCGGGCGATTATTGTTACGATCCCGATATCGATTCGGACTGGAGTTACGATCCTGCCGATAAAAACAATGATTCGCCTTCCAAATACACGGTAAACTCTTTGCGTTTCTATAAAATGCTTATGGAAAACGAAGCGGGGCCAAACGACGCGAAATACAAAGCGATGCTTAAAAACCTGAAGAAAGTTATTCCTTCTCACGTGCAAAGCACGTTCGTTTCGGATAACCACTATCAGGCTTCTAACCATTTCTGGGCGGGCGAAGCCGCTCTGGTATATAACACCACCGATTTCTTCAATACTTATAAGAATATATTCGCCGACGGAGGTATGTACACCGAGAAATTCGACGTAGGCTTTTTCGAAGCACCGCCGATGACGGGCAGCGGCGAAGAAACGCCCGATTGCGACACGGTGCGTTCGGTCGGCGGCGCGGTCGGTTACTACGGAGTTGTGAAAAAAGATAAAGAACATAACGACCTCGTAATGGACTTTATGATGTTCTGGGGGTCGAAACGCGGTCAGGATATTTATAACGCCAGCCTTAAAAGTCAGCAGGCGTATATCGGCGGAGCGTCGCTTATCAAAAACGTAGACACGCCGGAGGAAATTCTTCCGTCCAAGGATTACGCGTTCCCCGGACTTTGTCACAACAACCCTATGGGACAGTTCTTCGGAAACGTTGTAAGCATGAACGGCGCTCTTTCCGCTTATCAGATGTATGAGTCTCTGACAAAGAACCTGTTCAACGACGATTCTACCATAGATAAATATTGCAGTAATTTAACCAAAGCCATTCAAGCCGGTATTCCCATTTATTTTCAGGGGTTAGGTTGGCAGAAAAACGCATACGATACGCCGGAAAAAGCCCCGACGATTTAACGTGTAAACAAATCGCGAAGCGATTAAAATAAAAGGAGGAACATATGAGTTCGATAAACAAGAAACTTTTGTCATTTGCGCTCGTCGTTATCGCGGCGGTAATGCTCACGCTCGGCGGCGTATGCCTTTCGTTTGCAAAATCTGCCGACACCGACAAGTTTACGCTTCTGACAAACACTGAGGAAAACGGCGCTACCACGGTAGCCGTTTCAGAAACGGGGAGCGGGTATAGCGTAAGCGGCGCGCAGGCGAATAACTACAGCGCTATAGTGTACGATCACGCATACAATCTCGGCAGTAAGATTTCGTTTTCTTACAAGGTAAACTTCGACGACACGGATTTGATCAATACTAACGTAGACGCGTTGAAGTCCAAAGTTTATTTTGCGGTGGCGTTCGCTCAGGCGAGCGGCGCGACTGTTTCCGCGATGGATTTCGACGTGAACCGTACCGGCGGAAACGGCGCGTATATGCACCTTGTTACGAACAGTAACGATTTAAGACCGCAAAATCGCGCTATGGTCAACTTTTCCACTTTCAAGCATAAAGACATCATAAACGGTGATTCCGTTTATAGCGGACTCGGCGACGGGGCTAACGACCTCGGCTGGGCTTTCGTCAACGGCGAAGAAGTAAAAGTCGAAATCGGCAGCGACGATACGAATTTTTATATGCAGTTTTCTATCGATAGACCGGGCAGAGCGGATACCACCGTTTACAAGATGACCGCTCCTTTGACCGATCTCGTGCAGGACGACTCGAACACCGGTAAATATTACGTCGCGATTATGCTCGCGAACGGCGACGGAACTTCGAGAAACGTCGATCTTACGCTTTCGTCGGTAACCGCGGAAGAGGTTAAAGATCCTGTGGATTTAAGCGACACCGATACTTTCGTTACGAGTTCGCAGAAAGGAACGAGCGAAGTTAAAATTACCGACGGAGAAAACGGCGCGATCGCCGTCAGCGGCAAACAAACCAACGACAGCACGGTCGTCGTATACGACCATTCCTTCGCGTTGGGAAGCAAAGTCAATTTTAACCTTTCCACGATAAACGATCTTACCGGCACGGGAAAGACTACCGACCTTCGTTATAACACTTATTTCGCCGTTTATTTCGGCACGGCTACAAAGACGGAGGACGGCTTCGACGCGAAGGAATTCACGAGAAACCGTACGAGCGGCAACGGTATGTATCTGCATTTATTCACCAACGTCGACGACCTTTACGGTCAGGAAAGAGCGGTAATAAACGTAAGTACGTTCACTAACCGCGATATCGTAAACGGCGACTCCGTTTATAGCGGACTCGGCGATGCGGCAAACGACCTCGGCTGGGCGTTCGTTAAGGGCGGCGACATGGCTTTCGAAATCGGCACGGAAAACGTAGGCGGCGTTGAGAAAATGTATTTGCAGATCACCGTCAACAGACCCGGCAGAGGTTACGAAAACACTTATAAAGTTCAACTCGACGCGGATAAATTCTTCGACGCGAACGATTCGAGAACTTCTTATTATCTCGCGTTCGAATTCGCCAACCTCGACGGAACGGAAAGAACTTTCGGGGCGAACGTTTCCGCGGTTACTTTCGAAGAAATCGGACTTAAGATAACGCCCGAAAACGTGTTCCTTAAACCCGGAATGACAGCGACTTTAACTGCGAAAAATTCGGCTACGGACGAACCCGTAACGGGGCTTAGTTTCGTTTCTGCCGACCCGCAGACAGCGACCGTCGACGAAAACGGCGTCGTGACCGGCGTTAAAGCGGGTACGACCAAAATCCTCGTTACCGACAAGGACGGAAAGAAAGGCGAAGCGTACGTAACGGTTGCCAACAACGTAACTCTCAACGTTTCGGGAAAAGACTTATTCGTAGGGCAGACTTTCACCTTATCGGCGACCACGAATCCCAAGGGACTTAACGTGATCTGGACGAGCGACAACGAGAGCGTCGCTACCGTCGAAAACGGACTTATAAGTGCTCTTTCCGCCGGTACTGCGAATATTACCGTCACCGTGAAGAACTTTGAAAGCGGGGATCTTCTGTTGAAAGCGACCGCCGTTATCAACGTCACGCAATACGTGCAACCCGCAGACGTTCGCGGCGAAAACTACGACGTTCTTTATACGGACGGAGTTATCGCAGGCGGCAACGGGGCAAGTTACGAAGACGGCAAATTCTCTTACGGCGGTACTATTCAGAACGGTAAGAGTTACATGGTTATCGCCAAAGATTTATCGTTGGGGAGCGCGCTGACATTCGATTTCATCAATAATTACGACGTATCCGAAACTAACGATAATAACCACAAAAAGAGATTCTTCGGATTGTCGCTTATTCAGAACTATAACGAAAACACGACTGCCGCGGATCTTCAACTCGGCGCGGGCAACGGTTTGCAGATCGATCTCTTCGCAAACGGTTCCTGGTATGCGTGGGGCGGAAAGTTCTTCATGAACTACGCGACTTCGGTTTCGGGTTCGGTAACGGAAGCGCGGACGCCCGAAAACACCGGCTCTCTTACCGGCACGGACAGATTCGCCAACGCGTTCTGCAGAGCGTTTGCAGACGGAATGCGTATTCAGGTAAAAATCGTGAAAGAAGGCGATTTACTTAAAGTTTCGTTCACTCCCGTGTTCAACGAGGGCGACGTTCCCGACGGAAGCGAAAATCTCACTTATCCCAACGGCGGTCAGTACGACTATATAGGACCTTACACGATGACTTTCAATTGGAGCGAAGTCGCTTCTTCCTCGGGTAATTTCGCGCTTGCGATCGGCGTCGGCAACAATATCGACGGCACGATTGACAACGTGAATTATGCTATAGAAAACCTCGATACAGGCGTTCTGCACGGCGTTGAATTAAGCAAAACGTCTTACACGATGAAAAAGGACGCGACTTATAAACTTACGGCAACGTTCAACCCCGTGACTTACGTTCCTTCGAATGCGGCGTGGACTTCTTCCGACGCTTCGGTCGCTACGGTAAACGCGGAAGGTAACGTAACCGCTCTTAAAGGCGGCAAAACGACTATCACTTACACGGCGGACGGACAAAGCGCGAGTTGCGAAATAACCGTAATCGCAGGATTGACTGTCAACGAAAACAGCGTCGCTCTTAAAGTGGGAGAAACGTTCAGGATCGAAGCCGTTGCGGATCCTGTCGGCGCGGCGATCACCTACGCGAGCGGCAACGATAAATACGCAACCGTTTCGGCAGACGCCGTTATCACCGCGGTTGCGGAAGGTCAGGTCACTGTTTACGTAAGAGCGGGCGGCGGTCTTTATACGCAAGAAATCTCCGTAAACGTAACGGCGGCGGGTTCGGGCGAATCTGCCGATACAAGCGAATCCGGTAAAACAAGCGAACAATCGGGCGGTTGCCGCGGCGCGATGTCCGGAGCGGGCATTGTCGGCGCGATCGGAATGATCCTCGCGTGCGCGTTCGTGATCGGTAAACGCAAATAAGTAAAATACAGCGTACTCTTTCCCGCAATTCGCGGGAAAGAGTAGCCGTGTTGGTAGGTATTGCCTAAAGTTTATGACAAAGAGAAAGAATCTGATTATATTTATATCGTCCGTAATATTGTTTGCGGTCGTGTTATCTTTAACGATAACCGCGTTCGTTCTGAGTGCTGAAACGAGCGATTTTTCCATGCCGGAAAAACAGACGAACGCCGTTGCCGTAAGAATTTTCGACGACGAGGTTTACGTGTCGACGGATTCCGACGTTATCGCTTGTTATAAAAACGATTCCGCGTTATGGGAAACGTCCGTTACGGACAGGGTGTCCGATTTTAAGATAACGGAAAACAAAGTCGTGGTTTCTTATAAGTCTTCGAGAAACGTGGACGTTTTTTCCAAAGCGGACGGCTCGCTTTTGAAAAGCATAGAAATACCGTACGCGGTGACCGAAATCGCATGCGATGACGATAATATTTACGTTCTGGCTTTTAAGGGCGCTCTTAAAGGAAGTAACGTTTATTATTACGAAAATTACGAACAGGAAAACGAAAAGAGAATTTCTTTTTCAACCGTGATAACCTCCGTTGCTTTAGATAAGAAAAACGCTGTTTTATACGGCGTCGGCGCGGATTATAACTTATATAAAATGACGCCCGCTTCGTCTTTGTCTTACGAGAACTTCGCTCACGTGGATTACGAGCCTCTTTCCATAGGTATGGCGGACGGCAAACTCGTCGTCGCCGACAAAGAAGGCTTTATAAGCGTCTTTTCCGATGACAGGCTCGAAAGAAAAATCAGCGCGGGTATGACTTTATGCGCGTTCGGTTATAACGAAAACGTCGGCGACGTGGTTGCGGCGAACATAAGCGGTAAAGCCGCCATAGTGAACGTAAACGACTACGGCGTGAAAAAATTGTCCGTTCCCACGGAAGTGCAGTTTATTTCCGTATCGGATAGGGGAACGGTGGCGCTGATCGAATACCGTAATTTCAAATCGGCGTTTATCGATACGGGAAAAGCGGACGTTTTGATTTTTCTCTCATGGAGTCGTTGGGTGGCGCTTGCGCTCGCGGTGTTTTCCGCTTTGTATCTGGTCACAGGCATACTTCTATACGCGATCAGCGACAGATTGAAGTATCTTGCGACGAGGGCAAAGTATAATTTCGTAAAACAATGGAAGAGTTACGCGTTTATTCTGCCGACGTTCGTTCTGCTTGGCGTATTCATGTATATTCCCGCCGTCTGGGGACTGTGTTTGTCGTTTTTCGACTATGTTCCCGGCGTGTATTCGAGATTCGTCGGCTTCAGTAATTTCGCGGCGGTTTTGCGGGACGAATGGTTTACGAACGGCATCGTAAACATGCTTATTCTTCTGGTAACAGATATTATAAAAGCGCTTGTTCCCGCGCTTATAATAGCCGAACTTATTCTGGCGTTGAATTCCAAAAAAATGCAATATTGGGTGAGAGTTCTCATTTACATTCCGGGTATTTTGCCCGGCGTTGCCGTGCTTCTGATATGGACGAACGGAATCTACGGCGATACGGGACTTCTCAACTCCTTTGCCGATCTTTTCAATTTATCTCACGTCGATTGGCTGTCGAATAAAAACACGGCTCTTCTTTCGCTTATCATGATAGGTTTGCCGTGGGTAGGTCAATATATACTTTTTTACGGCGCGTTGATGTCCGTGCCTAACTCTTACAGAGAGGCGGCGGCTCTCGACGGTTGTAACTGGTTCAAGCGGGTGTTTTACGTGGATATCCCCATGATAAGACCTCAACTCAAATACGTATTCATAATAACTTTTATAAACTCGATTCAGGATTTCGGGCGGATATACATGACGACGGGACAGAAAAAAGAAACGAATATCCCCGCGTTGCAAATGTATATGACGTTGAACTCCGGCAACGGCTACGGAAAAGCGGCGGCGATGGGTATGCTTATATTCATAGTGATATTCGCGGCGACGTTATTCAACTTCAGGTCGAATAAAAAATCGACCGAGATTATCTGAGGGGTGACGCTATGAAGAATAAAAGAAGAGGAATTCAGGGCGTTTTCGGTCAGGCGATAGTAATCATCCTGTTGATAATTATAATATTGTTGGTAATAATGCCCATTTACGTTACCGTTATGTACTCTTTAAAAACCAATTCGGAGTATATCAAAGGCGTTTGGGCGTTGCCTAAAAACCCGCAATGGCATTATTATACAGCCGCGTTTCTCAACATAAAATCGTATATGCTGAACAGCCTTCTGGTGTGCGTTTTAACCACCGCTGGCGTGGTGCTTTTCAGTTCGATGACGGCTTACGTGTTTTCACGGCACGAATTTTTCGGCAAAAACTTTTTGTTCGCTCTCGTCATGGCTTTAATGATGGTGCCGAGCGTTCTCACGATGACTCCGCAATTTCTCATCGTGTTGAAATTAGGCATTTACGACACAAGATGGGCTTTGATTCTGCCGGGAATCGCGGGCGGACAGGTAGGCGCGATATTCTTGTTCAGAACGTTCTTTTCTCAGCAACCGTCGTCGCTTTTTGAAAGCGCGACTCTCGACGGCGCAAGCGATCTTACGATGTATTTCAGAATCACTTTGCCGCTTGCGATCCCCGTTCTGATAATACAGGCTCTCGGCACGTTCGGACTTATGTATAACGACTTTTTGTGGCCGACGCTGGTCGTTAAAGACGAATCCATAAAAACGGTAATGCAAAGCCTGAAAAACATCGCCGAAAAAGTTAACGGAACGACGCCCGGCGTATCTTACGCGATGTATCTCGTTTCGGGAGTGCCGCTCATACTGGTTTCGTTGTGCGGACTTAAATTTTTCGTAAACGGCGATTTCGCTTCGGGTATGAAATTATAAAAAAACGGAGGTGCGGAATGAAGAAAATATTAACGGTTGTTTTATCGGGTATCATCGCTTTGGCTTCGCTCGGCGGCTGCGGCTCGCAGAACGAAACAGCACCCGAAGTTCCCGGGCAGGACGCGGAAATCGCCCTGCTTAACACCTGCGAAAGTTCGGTGTATTCCTTAGCGGCGACCGATTCTCTGGGCAGAACTTTCTCAAAGGTTTCGGGGGTAAATCCGGAAAAGTACGTCGGATTATTTTATTTTCTCTGGCAGGGGCAGGAACCCACCAAACAAACGGCGATTTACGATAATACCGAACTTTTAAGCAGAATAGGCGATGAATTCTGGGACGGAACTGAAATATTCGATTCCATGCCCAACCAGTATCATTATTGGGGTGAACCATTATTCGGGTATTATAATTCTCAGGATCCGTGGGTTATGGCAAGGCACATGGAAATGCTTACGTTCGCGGGCATAGATTTCCTTGTTTTCGACACGACGAATCAATTCATATACCGTCAGGTATGGTCTGTTTTGTTTCATATAATGGAAAATTTTCAAAAACAGGGTTTCGCCGTTCCGAAAATAGTGTTTTACACCAACACCGATTCTGCCGCCAGAACGAAGGAATTATACGATTCGTTGTATTCTCCCGGATTGTATGAGGATTTGTGGTTTAAACCAAACGGCAAGCCGATCATAATTTGCGGAGAAAAGTCTAAATTGTCGTCCGAAATACAGAACTTTTTCGATTTCCGTTCAAGTCAGTGGCCGGGAACGGCGAAAAAGGACGACGGATTTCCGTGGATAGACTTCAACAGAAATCAGGAAGTTTATTCCAAAGGCGGCGCGAAGGGCGGCAGTATAATGAGCGTTTCCGTTTCGCAACATCCCGGCTGGCCGTTCTCCGATTCCGTGCAATATAAAGATCTTGATAACGGCTCGGGAACGTATTACAACGCTAACTGGGGCAGAGGATATTCTACCGCCACGGGAACGAACGATATTTCCAGGGTGAACGAGGGAAGTAATTTTCAGGAACAATGGAACAACGCTCTTCAAAAAGACCCGTCCACGGTGTTTGTGACGGGTTGGAACGAGTGGATCGCTGTGAAGTTTTACGAGGATATAACGGTTACGACAGGCGTTCCGCAAAGGCCTAATATTCCCAACAGACGAGTGTTCTTCGTTGATACCGTAAACGAGGAGTTTTCGAGGGATATAGAGCCTATGAAGGGCGGCTACGGCGATAATTATTATCTACAACTGATAGAAAATATCCGTAAATATAAAGGATTGACCGACGGAGAAAACGTCAAAGGACAAAAATTGACGATCGACGTAAACGGTTCGGTAAGTCAATGGGAACAGATCACGGATTCGTTCAGGGATTTTACGGGCGACGCCATAGAAAGAAACTTCAATAATTCTGCCGGCACTTATGCGTATACGGACAACTCCAACCGTAATGATATTGCGGAAATAAGGCTTTGCCACGACGACGAAAACGTATACGTTCTCGTTTCGACGCTCGATAAAATAACCGAATACAATGCGGGCGACAAAGGCTGGATGAATTTGCTTATAGGTGTCGACGGCTCGAAAGACAAGTCGTTCGAAGGGTATAATTTCGTAGTCAACCGCAACCCGTCCGGGAATATGACTTCCATAGAGCAGTCGCTTGGCGGATATGCCTTCAAAAACATCGGCGAGGTTAAATATTCGGTAAAAGGCAAGTATATTCAGTTCGCGATCCCGAAAAAACTTCTCGGGATAACCGACGGAGTTTCGTTGAAAATTAAGGTGACCGACAATATTACGAAACCGGACGATATAATGGACTATTACGTGAGCGGCGACAGCGCTCCCATAGGAAGATTATCTTATACGTGGAGTATTTAATATGAAAAAGAGTTTGAAGTTGTTTTGCTTGTTGTTATCTCTCGCCACGTTTTTTTCGGCGGCGGCCTGCGGCGCGGGCGAAAGCGTAAATACGGGAACGGATTCAAAGATAAATTCGGAAATCGAATCGGAGAATAAAATGAAACTTGAAAATATAACACCTTTGAATGAAAGACAAAACGTTGAAAAAGCGTTGTGCGGAACGGACGCCCTGGGGCGCGAAATAACCCCTGCCGGCGAAGAAAACGGCAGACTTGTCGGATTGTTCTATACGTTATGGCTGGGCAATTATTTTTCGGACGAGGGCGAATCCTACTTCGGAGATACGATTCTGGATTTATCAAAAATGGATTTCAACTACGTTTATTCCGGCGGCGGATCTCCTTTCGTAAAAATGCATTATTACGCAGAGCCTCTTTTCGGCTATTATAATCAAAGAGATGTCTGGGTGGTAGAGAGACACGTTCAGATGTTTATCGCGGCGGGAATCGACTTTTTGGGTATCGACGCGACAAACAACGATTATTACCCCGTGACTGCGGAACTGTTACTGCAAACGCTGGACAGATATTACCGTATGGGATATAAAGTGCCGCAGATTATGTTCCTCACGAACACGAACAGCGCCGACAGAGTAAACGAAATTTACGAGTTTTTATATAAAGACGATAGGTATAAACACTTATGGTTCAACGATTCCGACGGCGGGAAAAACCCCGACGGAAAGCCTTGGATTACGATGAGAAGCGATGAAAAAATATGCCTGAAAAGCACGATAAGGAACAAGTTTTATATGAGGGACAGCCAGTGGCCGAACGAGAAGTTTCTCGATAACGGATTCCCCTGGATAGAATTTACCCGTCCGCAACCCGTTCATAACGGCATTATAAGCGTGTCGGTGGCGCAGAATAACGGCATGCATATGAGCGATTCCGTTCAGTACGAAAAAAGCCCCAACGGCATCGATTATTACAATTCCAACTGGGGCAGAGGTTATTCCTCCGTCGATAATGTCAATAGTAAGAGCAGAGTGAACGGGGGAAGCAATTTCGAGGAACAATGGGACGTTGCCGTAAATTCCGATGCGAGAATAGCGTTTGTTTTGGAGTGGAACGAATGGGCGGCTTTGAAACTCGCAACCAACGTCTATGGCGTCGGCAACACCGTGGTGTTTTTCGATTGCGCATCGGTGGAGTTTTCGAGAGATATAGAACCCATAAAAGGGTATTACGGCGATAATTACTATATGCAGTTGATACGGAACGTCAGACGGTTCAAGAATTCTGTCGGCAACGGAATCGACGTCGATAAGGTATCTCTTAAAGACGGAAACGTCGACTGGAACTCGGTTTCGTCCGGAGTCGGCGAATTTACCGTCAGCGGAAACAGGGATTTCGAAAACTCCGTTTCGACCGACAGATACGTAAACGATACTTTGCAGAACGATATACAGGAAATAAGGTTGGCTCAGGACGAAAACAACGTATACATTCTCGTCACGACGAAAAACGACGTAGTGAAAAGCGTCGGTGATCGCCGGATGAATATCCGGATAAAGAACGACGGCGAAACGTCGTCCGCGAGCGGGTACGATTACGTTATAAACAGGTCCGGAGATAACGAAAAAGTTTCCATAGAAAAAATCGGCGAATCGGGCATGACGGTCGTTGGATATGCCGATTGCTACGCTGAGGGGAAATACATTCAGTTTGCCGTTCCTAAGAATATTTTTGCGGGTTCCTTCCAACTTAAGTTGACGGATAACGTCGATTTAACGAGCGATATTATGAATTCGTACACCACGGGCGACAGCGCGCCTTACGGCAGATTGAACTACAAGTTTAATCTGAACAAATAACCTTTTTCGATGAAAGACCTCGAAATCTGAACTTTAATTGTTCGGTTTCCGGGTCTTTTTATATGCGTTTTTCCGTGGATTATGTCCGGCGGAATATCCGTCGCGCTGTAACTATAAATTTGCAAAGATAACAAAATTGATTGCGATTTTTATGAGGGCGTGTGTATATAAAATATGAACAACATAATAATTACTATGCGATACTTTACGTGTAACGAGTAAATAAAAACACCCCGCGAGCGGTTAAAAACCGCTCGCGGGGGTTTAAATATGCTTTTAAATTATTCGTTTAAATTTGTCGTCGGTTTGCCGGATTTTCCGAACTTACCCGATGTGTCCGCTCTTGTTTGCGGGGGTAAATACGGTTATGCGGTTTTCGGCTACGCGATCGTCATCAGATTTTTTCATCTTCTTTGTAAAGAGTATCCGAGCAAGCGGAGAAAATCTTTGCAAGCGGGCTGCCTTTTATCATCTGAACGTCTTTGGAAACGACGACGGTATCGCCTTTCTTTACGGTTATGATTCCGGTGCAACCGTTGAATGCCTTTTCTTCGACGAAAACTCCGTCGTCAAGCGAAATGCTTGCGCTGAGGTTTACGTTTACAAGACCGGTGCAACCGTTGAACGCGCTTTTGCCGATTTTTTTGCAATCGGTAAGGTTGAACTGTCCGATAGCGAATTCGCTGCTTACGCCGAGCGTCGTGCAACCGCTGAACGCGCTTTCGCCGATTACGGCAATGTTCTTGAAACCGATTTTTTCTTCTGTCGTAACGTTTTTCAAAGCAGTGCAACCGTTGAACGCGCTTTTTCCTACGGTGACTTTTTCGCCCTCGATGTAAACGTTTTTGAGAGCGGTGCAACCGTTGAACGTGTTCGCGAAAACGTCGTTTCCTTTAAGGTAAACGGTCTTTATGGTAGTGATGCCGTAGAAAGCGTAAGGCTGAACGGCGCAATCCGCATAAGTTTTAACGGTGATTTCGTATTTGCCCTCTTCGCCTTCGGCGGGAAGAACGTATTCGCCGTCCTCGTTTTTGTTGACTTTAATCGTCTTTTCGGCGGCAGCGATAGTACCCGTAACCACAACCGTTTCGAGAGTGGTGGGGATGTAATAAGTTGCGGTGTTGCCCGAAGCCCCGTCGTTATAAGTCTGCGTGCAGGAAGTGAGCGACGAAGTGGAAGCCGTTCCGAAGATGTAACCGAAAAGTTTCTTTGCGTTTGCCGCGCCGATCATATCGTTGGTTACGTCTGCCGCGCCCTTCATCGAGCCGACGAACGGAAGAGTTATTTTCTTGAGCGAGGAAAGGTTCGAGAACGCGCCGAGTTCGATTTCTTTAACGTTTTTGCCGACGACGAGTTCTTCGATGAAAGAAAGACTGTCGATAGCGTTAGCCGAGATTTTAGTTACTTTTTCGGGAATGGTTACCGTTTTAACGGTGTTCTCGTCATAGGTTTTCCCGTCGGTATTGTTGGCGGTAAATCCTTTCGCAAGTTCCTTGTATTTCTTGTCCGCGATGAGATCTTTCGCGCCGTCCGAAACGGTGTAGCCGTTAAGCGTAACTTCGCCGTCCGCTTCGGTGATGTCCCACGTGTATTTAACCGTGGTATCTTTCTTGCTGTCGCCGTCGCACGACGTAAGCGTTGCGAAAAGAGTCGTCGCAAGCGCGAGTGTTAAAATAAAAGCAATGAGTTTTTTCATTCTTTCTCTCCTTGACGAAAAAAACAAGCGCTTCGCAAAACCGGAACGTTTGCGAAACGAAGCCACATTCGTCAATTTTATTGTTAATATTCTTTAAAATTTTAGCATTAATTATATAATTTGTCAATAATTCGATCGCGGTTATTTACAATAATTTATTTTTTCAAACAACTTTCGCAATCGCCGCCGTCACGTTAGCCGAGAGAGATTCGAACCCTATTAAGCCTTAAAGCCGTCTTTTTTGCCTGTTGCGGCAAATCTTTGCTTGAAGTACGTACAGTACGTCTGCGCAAATCTTCGTCACAACCGCCTAAAAAATACGGCTTTAAGGTGCTTCGCATTTTAACGGCGATAAATTTAGGAAAATCAAGGCAAACGAACGCGATAATACTTGCCGTATTATAAGTGAGTTTAACGCCGATTTTACAAATTTTGCGCCGTTAAAACTTATATGGTTCGAATCTCTCTCGGCTAACCGCGAACGAGCGGCGTCACTTGCAACCGCCGCAGGTCTTGCAGTTGCCCGTGCAGTTGATTTTCTTTGCGCCGGTGGAGGAATAAACCGCTCCGCTGTAATTTTTCCCGGCAATTTCGCCGCAATCGGGGCATTTGACATCGTCGTCGAATTTTTTAACGTATTCTTCAAAGATTTTACCGCATTTGCGGCATTTATATTCAAAAAACGGCATAACATCGCTCCCTTTAGTTCCATTTTGCTTTTTAAAAAAGCGGCTGCCCGAGCAACCGCAAAAAGTATACCACCGTCCGTTATTTTTGTCAAACAACTAAATAATCGCTTTTCCGTTTAAATAATCACTTTCCCGTTTAAATAATCACTTTTCCGCTCACGAACGACTCGAAATATTCTTTTCTGCCGAACGCTTTCGTGAGTTCGTTCAACCCGATATTTTTGAATTTATTGTCCTTATAGAGTTTTCTCATTGCCGACGTATTCTTTTTTACGCCGACGGTTTTTTCGAGTTCGGCGAACATAACGAGGCTTTTGCGGTAGGTTATCGCAACGTATTCTTCCTCGTTCGCGTAGGTGTTCAACGGTCTGTTCATGCTCGTGTCTGCGTTGTCCGAAAAAAGCGATTTTATATCGAAGAACGACTTATAGGCGGCTTTTGCCTTATCAATCATACCGTTTGCGGCGTCCGTTTGTCCCGAGAAAAGAAGATATAGATAAGCCGAATATTCGCAAAGCCCTTCGTCGATATAGCCTTCCGTGGTCTGGTCGTTTCCCACGACCGCGCCCCACCATTGATGCGCCGTTTCGTGCAGAGCCGCGCTCTGTTTGTTTTCGTCGTCGATTTTGTCGGAGATGAAGCAAAGTCCCGAAAATTCCGCCCCGCCGCAGAAAAGTCCCGTTTCGACGACGGAAAAAGTTTTGTAGGGATATTCGCCGAATTCCGACGAATAAAAGTCGAAATATTTTTTAACTTCATCCGATTTTCTGTTTTCGGCCGACGCGGAATAATAATAAATATCCGTATTTCCCGATTTTATCGCAGAAACGTTGAATTTGTCCGAAAGCGCGAACGCAAAATAACGCCCGTTTTCGAGCGAAAAAGAATAATTCGTTCTGTCGCCGTCGATCACGGTTTTTTCGGGCGCGCCGGAACACGCGACGGTGAAAGCCGACGGGACGTTGATCTCCGCGCGGTAATCGAACACGTCGGAAAAACAGGAATCGCCGAACGAATGATATTCCGTCGGAACGAATCCGTTTTCGGCGATTTTGCAAAGCGCGGGGTAACATTCGCCGAGATTCACCGCGTTTTCGGTTATTCCGAGCCGCAGGCGGGCTTTCGGCAAGGTCGTTTCAAAATCTATTGCAATTTCTGCCGTTTTGCCGGGAAGAATATCTCCGCAAAGGACGTCGAGCGTAAGTTCATTTTCCGAAACGGTAAAACCGAGATTTTTTTCCGGGGCGTTTCCGGACGAGTTTTCTCCCGAAGAGCAGGAAAGAATTTTTATTCCGCCGAAACTCTCGCACTGATAATACGCGTCTTTATAACTCTCGAAAAAGGCTTTGTTTTTCTCGGTGTAAGCGTTCGGGTAAAGGTTGAATTTTATTTTATTCATTATCTCGTTTGACGAGTTAACGAACTTATAGACGGCTTTTCCGCTTATGATGCCCGCGTCGGAATCGTAATACAGGTCGAGAAAACAAGAGTTCGGAGCGGTTGTTTCCCTGCAGGCGGAAAGCGGCGCGATAAAGAGAATCGCGGCGGCGCAAAGGAAAAGAGTTATGATTCTGCGCATAAAAAAGTCTCCCGTACAGTGTACGGGAAATCTTTTCAGGATATGACTTTTGAGGGATGAAAGGTGTGTTTTTGGTCAGACTCTTATGCGACGGATTATTTTTCGGATGAAAGCAAGTAAGTTTCCGGGTCGATTTTCTCGCCGTTTTCGATAACCTCGAAGTGGAGATGCGCTCCGTCCTTATATTCCTGCCTGTTGTTGTCCGAAACCGCGCCTATCACGTCGCCTTTTTTAACGGCTTTGCCTTCCGTGAGATTTTCGGCGGCTTCGATTGAGTTGTAAACGGACTTCAGGCCGTTGCCGTGGTCAATCGTCACGGTCGTTCCCTGAAGGTAGGACGTGGTGACGCTTTCTATTGTTCCGTCGTAAACTGCGACCACGTCCGTTCCCGCGTCCGCGGCGAAGTCGATGCCCATATGTCCTGTGTAAATCCCGAGCGTTTTGTTGAATACCACCGTCGAGGACGTGTAACTCTTGATTATCGTGGACGAAGCGACCGGCAGATCGAAAACGATTTTGGTCGAAGCGGACGTTTCCGATTCTTTTTCGGGGTCTTTCGCAGAGCCGCTTTCCGATTCGTTCGGCTTATCGGGATTTTTTTCCGATTCTTTTCCTCCTCCTGTGGTTGAAGATTGTTCGCTTTCATAAGGCGTTTCCGATTCGGGTTTGCCCGCAACGTTCGGTTTTTTGTTGGTGACGAGAACCACCGCGATAACAGTGGCGATGATCGCCAGCGAAACGCCTATCACGAGATAGTAAAGGTTTTTCTTGATGAAACCGAGTAACGATTTGTTGTTTTTCTTTTCCGACATAATGATGTATCCTCCGATTTTTTTATTGATTGTCGAGATCGGGTAGTTGTTTCTTTGCCCGACGCTGAAGATTATTGACGGCGTTTTCGCCTTTTATACGTCCGCGAGAAAAATTTTAAGCGGATTTTTGCGGGGTTAGTTGCGGCGTCTGCCCGCGTCGGTTTGTCAGTATCCGCCGAAGTTTATCGGCGTAGCGATTTTCGCTTGTCCGTCCGCCGCGCCGAAAGCGACGTGAATATTTACCTTTTGTCCGTTCACGACGACGTAATCGGAAACGAGCGGGGAGAAGTAATAAACGTTATCGAAACATTCGCCCGATTCTTTAAAAATCTCTTTCGCTCTGAGTTTTTTTAAAAGAGCATCAAGATCGTCTGCCGCCATAAAGCAACTTTCGCCTTTCTTTTTTTTCAGCGTCGCCCCGAAATTCAAAAATTCGAAAGACGGTTTTTCGGTCGTCATTGCGCCGTTTTCCGCTTCGTAAAATATTTCGTAATTATTTCCGCCTTTCAATATCGTTCCGCCGCTTGTTTTGAGCGAACAAGCCGCAAGACAAACGGCGATAAGGTAAAAGAGATTTTTTTTCATAGCCGGTATTATTGACCGAAGAACAAAATAATATACAAAAAAGGCGGGGCGAGCTTTTTTGCAAAATGCTCGCCCCGCCCGGCGTTATAAAATTTTTTAAATTGATTTCAGAGCGTTTTCAGGTCGCTGCCTTTAAGCCCTATTCTCGAAAAAAGCCTTATGCGTTCTTTAAGCGAAGGGGTGTGTTCGAGCGTTATTCCCGAGAACATTCCGTCGCACGGGTCGAGAGAAGAGGATATTTCATGCCCGATTACGGCAAAAGTCGTTTCTCTGTAAAGGCTCGCTGTTTCTTCGTCGCCGAACTCGCGGACGAGTTTCTTTTTGGGGTAATCGCAAACCATTCTCGCAATCGGCAGAATATTCGCCGCGATGCACTTGTCGTAAAAAGTCCTCGCGTCGAAATCGTCGGGTTGTTTGTCGATATTGAAAACCACGCTCCGGATTCCGTTTTTAACGGCGAAGTCGATCGCTTCGTCTTCGTCGCCCTCCATAACGAGCGCGGAAATTGCCCCGAAACCGTTGCTCGCGGCAACGAATTCCGAAACTTTTTTCAGTTTTCTCGGCGGGAGTTTCATTTTGTAATTAAAGAAAAGCGTGGCGGCGAGGTCGATTTCGTAATAAACGTTGGCTGTGTCCTCGAGGCGTTTTTCGTCGTATTCGGAGAGCGAAATCCCGAGATCCTGCGTTATAAACGCGGTTATTTTATCCGCCGTTCTGAACTTTTCGATGATTGCGTCCGCAAGGCAGACGAAAACGTCCTCCGTGGAGGTGGTTTTGAAAAACGACCGCGGGGGAGTGGAAACCGTAATTCCGTATTTTTTCAGGCGGGAATTAAGTTTGCCGAGAAGTTGGTCGGTAAAATCGTTCTGAATTTTTCTGTAAAAGAATAGGTCAAAGTTGAACGCCTTCACGTTTTTGTGGGGAATACCCATCGAAATCATTCTGACGGGCGCGCCTTTTTCGTCCTCGACGTCCGTTTCCGCGCCGATATAATACAAACCGCCGAGGATTTTTTCGGCTTTCATCAGTTCTTTCGCGCCGGAAAGAGAAGCGTAATCGACTATCGCGACGGCGGGAAATCCGTTTTTCATCAGCCTGTAGGCTTCGAGCGACGGCGTTGAACCGAAGCAGGAATATTCTGTGCGGCAATGAAAATTGAAGTTGGCTTTCCGGTTTTGTTCCGGTTTGAAATCTTCGCTTGCCGCAAGTTTTTTCAGGGCCGAAAGCCGTGAAAATCTGCCTTTATTTCTTAAGTTGGAAACTAATTGTTCGTCCTGCATAGAAGTCACCCGATAAAATATCTGAAACAACTATAACATTTAATCCCCATTTTGTCAAGCGTATCAACCATAGCCGAAAACCCGACGAGCAAAAACGCAATCTCTCTCGGCTAACCGGGAGAGGTTCGAATACGCCGCGGCGGACGAATTTTCCGTGAGAAAACGCCTTTTTTTGTGAAAACTTGTCTAAAATTTAAAAAACGCCGAAAAAAACTGAAAAAAACGATTGATTTTTTTTGCAAATATGTTATAATGAGCCTAAGCGCACGGGGAATTGACGAGAAGTTGTTTCCGGGGTCGCAAATCAAGTAATATCGGAGGAAATTATGAACAAAAGTGAATTTATCAGGGCTTATGCAGACAAACTCGGCGTAACGATCAAAGAGGCAGACGCGAATTTCAGCGCGTTGGTGGAAACGCTCACCGATTCTCTCAAGAACGGGGAGTATATTCACATTTCGGGCTTCGCTACTTTCGAAATCAAGGACAAAGCGGCAAGAGACGGCGTAAACCCCCTTACCGGCGAAAAGGTTCAGATCAAAGCGTGCAAGGCTCCCGCGGTTAAGTTCAGCAAGACTTTCAAAGACGTTTTCAATAAGTAATTATCCATAAAACAACGATTTGGTCCGGCAAAAATGCCGGGCCTTTTCTTTTCACAAAAAAATCGTTAAAAAATTGCCCTTTAGTATTTACAAAACGGGGTATGTGTGATATAATAACTTAATAGGTAAAAACGTCGGTCGCAGGGGCGAGATTTTAAGACGATAATACGCCGAAATGCCGGCGGAATATGAAACGAACGGAGGGCGAAAACTTGAAAAACATAAATAAAGAAATGTCGGTTAGGCTTCTCAACGCCCTTTCCGAGGATTACAAAACGGACGCGAAACTTCAGAGCGACAAAGAACTCACTCTTTCGCTTGTCGAAAAGAGACCCGAATTGTACGAATACGCTTCCGAAACGCTTAAAGCCGACGAGGAGATTGCCTCGATTTGCTTTAAAAGCGACGGGCGGCTCATTCGCTTCGCTCCAGAAAGTATCCGCTCGAATCCGAAAATCGCGCTCATCGCCGCAACCGATTATCCCCTTTGCATTTCGTTTTTAACGGGCGAAGCGGCTGATTCGAGAGAAATCGCGGAGGTGGTTGCGAGAAGCGGCGGCTCGGCAATCGAATCGTTGCCCGAAAAATATTTTTCCGATAAGGAAATCGCCCGCATAGCGGTAACGAAAAACGCGAAAAATATCCGTTTCTTTTCGGAAAGCGTAAGGGCGGACGAGAACGTTTGTCTTGCCGCGCTTGCTCAGGACAGAACGGTGTGCGCTTATTTTGCGGACGACGCGTTCGCGAGCGATAAAGTTTTCGAGCGTTCCGTGCGGGCGGATAGGGGCGTGATCGGCGCGAACACGCTTTCCAACGATATGCCGCTCGGGCTTTTCGAGAAAATTACCGAAAAAAACATGACCATAAGGCTCACCGCGCAAAAACTCGACCTTCTTACAATAGACTATGATAAATTGTACGCCGTTTTGAGAGCGTGCGAGGGCAACGTTATCCGCAAAAAGGAACTGCTCATGCGCGTGGTGGAAAAGGACGACAGAAAATGCGCGGAACTTTTGTGCGAAAAATTCTCTGTTTTGCCGCAGACGGTTAAGGAAATTCTCCCTTACGCCGTTCAGCACAGAAAAATGCGCGTTCTGCCTTATCTCATGTCCTTTATGAACGCGAGAAGCGTTGGAGAGAGAGAAGAAAGAGAAAAAATAATCCGCGGATTGAAACGCAATTCGCCAAAAGCCGTGCAGACGCTTTTCGATTCCGTCGCCGAATATAAAAACGACAGAGAAGTTATCGCGCTCTGCGCCGGCGTAAACGGCGAGATTCTGAAACATATCGAGGATTCGCCGCTTTTCCGCGATCCGGAAATCGTTTCGGCGTGCGTAAAAAGTTACGTGGTGAAAAACGCGGACAAACCTTTCGTTCAGTGGTTCAAGGACGCGAATTTTTCCTATGACGACCTGAAAGTTCTGTGCCGCAAGGATTACCGCAACTATTTTGCGTTAAGCAATGATTTGCAAAAAGACGTCGGTTTGTGCGTGGAAGCGGTGCGCTCGGGAATCGGCGTTTACGATAAAATGGACGAGGAAATGAAAAAAATCCCCGCGGTTAAAGAGGCGAAAAGATGAGCGGACTGACGGAAAGCGCAAACGAAGTTTTAAAACTCGCCGTTTCGGCGTTCGGTTCGGCATTTTCCTATCTTGCCTATGCGGTGGGGAAAGCGAATCCGGCCGTCACCGAAGAAAAACCGTTTTGCTATACGGACGGCAACGGGATTTATTTCGGCGAAAAGCAGTTGTTGTTTCAAACTGCGTCGAAGGGGTCCGAACTCGCGGTGCTGGGGCTGTGCCACACGATTCTCCATTGCTTGTTTCTTCACCCGTTCAGAGCCGTCGGCAAAGATGCGGATATTTATGACGTCGCGTGCGATTTAACGGTTGCCTATTACGTGGACGACCTCGGCGCTCCGTTCGGCGACAGAAAACATATTGAATACAGAAAACACCTCTATAAGTCGATTATCGAGCAATTCGGCGGCATAACGGAAAGTTTTTGCTCGGCTTATCTCGCCGGGGTTGATAAGGAAAAACTCGAAGAAATCGGCAATGCGATCAGGGTTTGCAGCCATTTTATGTGGCGGCGGGGCGAACAGAGAGAAAACGACGGCGGGGCGTCCGGTCAGGATAATCGCGACGAGGGCGAAGAAGATAAAAACGCGGAAAAACAGTGGATAGAGATCGCGAAGAAAATTATTCCGAGGCTCGGAAAAGACCAGCGGGAACTCCAAAGGAGGCTCGAAAACGTAACGGGCGGGAAGAGAGATTACCGCAAACTTTTGGAACGATTCATCAAAACGAGCGAAAAACGAACGCCCGACGACGATTTCGATTATATATTTTATTGTTACGGGCTGAGCCTTTATAAAAACGTGCCTCTCATCGAAAACTTAGAGACGAGCGACGCGAAAGATTATTCGCAGATAGTCGTCGCCATCGACGTGTCGGGCAGTACCGCGGGCGAACCGGTCAAGGTGTTTTTAAGAGAGGTTTATTCCATTTGTTCGCAGATTTCCGAACGCGACAATCTGAAACTCAGGATAATTCAGTGCGACAGCGATATTCGCTCCGACGAAATTATCGACGGCGACGAAGATTTCAAAAACAAAATGAAGAATTTTAAACTCGAGGGCGGCGGCGGAACGGATTTCCGACCTGTTTTCGAGCGGCTCGAACTCGATAAAAAACGCGGAGCGAAAATCCGCGCTCTGTTATATTTCACCGACGGATACGGTACGTTCCCCACGGAGAACCCCGATTTCAAAGTGTGTTTTCTGCTTTACGGCGAAAACGCCGACGAGATCAGAACCCCGTACTTTTCATACAAAATCGTTCTCGATAAGGACGATCTTTCATAAAAGCGGCGGTTTATATGTTTTGCGCGAGCAAAAAAGCCGCCTGCATAAAAGCGAAACTCAAACGATTTTAACGCCGAAAGGAGAAATTTATGAACATTCTCGAAGCAAAAAACGAAATTAAAAACGCAATCACGATTTATCTCGCCAAGGACGCGAACGGCAACTACGAAATCCCCGTGGAAAGGCAACGCCCCACGCTCGTTATAGGCGCGCCGGGAATAGGTAAAACGGCGATAATGAGTAAAATCGCCGCCGAACTGGACGTAGGTTTTTTAGGTTACACGATAACGCATCATACGCGTCAGTCGGCGATAGGTTTGCCGTTTATATCGAAGAGGACTTTCGGCGGTAAGGAATATTCCGTGACGGAATATACGATGAGCGAAATAGTCGCCGAGGTTTACGAGGCGATCGAAGCGCAGGGCAAAAAAGAGGGCATTTTGTTTATAGACGAAATCAACTGCGTTTCGGAGACTCTCGCGCCCGCGATGCTCGAACTTCTGCAACATAAAAAATTCGGGACGCATAAAATTCCCGACGGCTGGATTTTAACCGCCGCGGGCAACCCCGAAGAATTCAACAAATCGGTCAACGAACTCGATATGGTCACGCTCGACAGGGTGAGAAAACTCGACGTGGAGCCGGATTACGAAGCGTTCAAAACCTACGCGCTCAATTCCGGCGTGCATAGCGCGATCGTCGGATTTTTATCGCTCAACAGCAACTGCCTCTTCACGGCGGAGAAAAAGCCGGAGGGGCTTGAACTCGTAACCCCGAGAAGTTGGGAGGACCTTTCTTACGCGATTTACGAGTATGAAAAACTCGATATACCCGTCAATATGTCGCTTATCGGGGGATATATTCAAAGTCCGGCGATAGCGAGCGAGTTTGCCGGGTACTACGCGATTTTCCGTAAATTCGGCGCGATCGTTTCGGGCGACGAGGTGGAAAACGGCAGTCTTAAGGATATCGACCTTTCGGGAAGCAATTTCGAGGAGAAATTCGCGCTTTCGGAGATTATGCGCGCGAAGGCGGTTAAGATAGCCGACAAAGCAATGGCTAAGGAGGAAGCGGCGGACGCCGCGCTCAAAGCCGCGGAAGCGGAAAACGTCAACGTTTGCGTTAAGGAACTTTTGAGCAAATATAAATCGGGCGCGCTCAGCAGATATCAGAAATCGGAATACAGAGCGGTTATAGAAGGGCTTTCGTCCGTGAACCCGCGCGACTTTGCCGCGAAATATGCCGCGGACTGCGAAGAATACGGGCAAAGCCACGTTAAAAAGATAGAAAACGTTCTTTGTTTTGCCGAAAAATCGCTCGGCAAAGGTCAGGAACTCACTTCGTCCGTCACTTCGATGCTCACGAGCGAAAATTTCGTGGGGTTCATCGCCAAGTTCGGTTGCCCGAAGTTTTACGAACTCAACGGCGAACTTCTTCTCGGCGGCGGAGATAAGGCGAGAGATATCGCAAGACGCGCGATAAAAGCCGCGTCCGGCAAATAATTTTATGCGCGCCGAGTTTCCGACTCGTATTATTTTTACTTGCATTAAAACGTTGACCGACATTAAAACAGAATATGAACAAAGTTTTTTCAAACGTTAAAAAGTATAAAAAAGAGTGCTTTTTCGCGCCGCTGTGCAAACTCGTGGAAGCGCTTCTGGAACTTATCGTTCCGCTTTTCGTCGCGGATATAATCAATCGCGGCGTGAACGGCGGGGATACGGGTGTTATAATCAAAGACGCGCTCATAATGGTCGCGCTTGCGCTCGTCGGGTTCGGATTTTCGATTTTCGGGCAGTATTTCTCGGCAAAAGCCGCCACGGGTTTTTCGTCGGAAGTAAGATCGGGATTATACAAAAAATTGCTTTCCGCGCCCCTTTCCGAAACGGACAGGATGGGCGTTTCTTCGATGCTCACGCGGATGACGAGCGATATAAACCAGATGCAGAGCGGTCTTAACATTGCGTTAAGGCTTCTTTTGCGTTCGCCGTTCGTCGTTTTCGGCGCGTTTGTCTGCGCGTTCTTAATCGACGCGGAAGTGTCGCTCGTCTTTCTCGCAACCATTCTCGTTTTGTCGATAGCCGTCGTCGCGATTATGAAGATAACGATGCCGAAATACGTCAAAGCGCAGAAACTTCTGGACGACGTGGCTTTGTCCGCGAGAGAAAATCTCACGGGCGTGAGAGTTATCAGAGCGTTCGGCGCGGAAAACGACGAAGTGAAAACTTACGAAGCAAAGAACGCGAAACTCGAAAAATTTCAGAACGCCGCAGGTAAAATTTCGGCTCTTTTAAATCCGCTTACGTTCACGATAGTCAATTTCGCCATAGTCGCCCTTTTGTGGAGCGGCGCGATTAAGGTCAACGACGGAGTTCTTTCGCAGGGTATGACGATCGCGCTTTACGATTATATGTCGCAGATTCTCATCGAACTCGTCAAATTCGCGAACCTCGTCGTTTCGATCTCCCGCGCGCTGGCTTCCGCCAAGAGAGTTCAGACCGCGCTCGATATGCCCGACGAAAAGAGCGGAACGGAAAACGGCGATACCTCGGACGCGTATATAGAATTCAGAAACGTCGGAGTGACTTATGCGGACGGCTCTACCGGCGTTAAAAATATTAATTTCAAAGTAAACAAAGGCGAAACGATAGGCGTGATCGGCGGAACGGGCAGCGGAAAATCCACCGTTGTCAATCTCCTGCCGCGGCTTTACGACGTGAGCGAGGGGACTGTCTTTCTGGACGGAAAGGACGTGAGAAGTTATCCGCTTAAAGAATTGAGAAAAAAAATCGGCTCGGCATTGCAACGCCCCGCGATTTTCAAAGGGACGATTCGTTCCAACGTTCTCCCGCTCGGTGAAGCGGACGAAGAGAGACTTTCTTCCGCCGTGGACACCGCTCAGGCGCGCGACGTTGTGAACGCCAAGGAAAACGGTTACGATTCCGTTCTCGAACAAAACGGCAGAAACCTCTCGGGCGGGCAGAAACAGAGAATTTCCGTTGCGAGAGCCATCGCAAAACGCCCCGAAGTGCTTATTCTCGACGACAGTTCGTCGGCTCTCGATAATATAACCGATCTTAAGTTAAGGCGCGCAATAAAATCGCTCGATTATCCCGTAACCACGTTCATCGTTTCGCAAAGGGCTTCGAGCGTGCTGGGAGCGGATAAAATAATCGTTATGGACGAGGGAGAAATCGTCGGAACGGGAACTGCGGACGAACTCAGAAAAACCTGCGCGGTATTCCGCGAAATCGAGGATTCGCAATCCTCGTCGGAGGCGCGCAAATGAACGAAAAGAACAATAGGAAAAAGAACAATCGGAAAAAGGACAATCGGGAAAAGAACAATCAGGTCGGCGGGCAAAACAATCGTATGAACGCAAACAACAATAAAGCAAAAAACAAAGGCGTGATAAAACGCCTCTGGAAATACGCTTCCAAATTCCGCGCGGCATTCGTCGTTTCGCTTGTCGCTTCGGCGGTTTACGTTGCGTTTTCGCTTATTCTGCCGATAATTTTCGGCAAGGCTACCGACCTTATTGTCGGCGAGGGCAACGTTTCGTTTTCCGAACTCATAACTCTGCTTATTTACGCGCTTTGCGCGGCGGCGGGCGCGGGAATCAGCCAATGGATAACGGAAATTCTGTGCAACAAAATCTCTAACGGCATCACCGCCAAAATCCGCGACGATACGTTCGGAAAATTGCAGAAAGTTCCGCTCAAATATCTCGACGGACGCTCAACGGGCGACGTTTTAAGCGTTGAAATCGGCGACGCAGACAAACTTTCGGACGGGCTTCTGCTCGGCTTTTCGAGATTTTTTACCGGTATAATAACGATTATCGGCACACTGGCGTTTATGTTTGCGATCAACCCCGTAATCGCGCTCGTCGTGGCGGGGCTTACCCCGATATCTCTTCTCACGGCGAAGTTCATCACCGGCAGAACTTACGGTCTTTTCAAGGCTCAGTCCCGCCTTACGGGCGAACAGACCGCGCTTGTCGAAGAAACTTTGTCGAATTTGCCCACGGTCAAGGCTTACGCCACGGAAGAAGTGAACGGAAAAAAATTCGACGACATTAACGAAGAGCTTAAAACGACTTCGTTCAAAGCGTTGTTTTTCTCGTCGCTCACCAACCCGTCCACAAGACTTATCAATGCGGTGGTATATGCCGCCGTCGCGCTCACGGGCGCGTTGCTTGCAGTCAACGTTCCGCAAGGCGCGTTTCTGGCGGTAACCGCGGGCGAAATACTTTCGCTTTTGAGTTACGCCAACAGATACACAAAACCGTTCAACGAAATCACTTCGGTCATGACCGAACTCACCGGCGCGAAGGCTTGCGCCGCGCGTCTGTTCGAGATTCTCGACGAAGCCGAAGAAGTACGTTCTCCGCTTGAAAAGCCCGTTTCGGGGCTTTCCGGCAACGTGGATATAGACGACGTGAATTTCTCTTACGTTCCTGACAAGAAACTTATCGAAAACTTCAATCTTTCGGTTAAAAGCGGCACGAAAGTCGCTATAGTAGGTCCTACGGGTTGCGGAAAGACCACGCTCATCAATCTTCTTATGAGGTTTTACGACGTGAATTCCGGGGAAATCCGTTATGACGACACCCCGATAACGGAAATAGAAAGGCGGTCTTTAAGGCTCAACGTCGGCATGGTTTTGCAGGAAACCTGGATAAGAAAGGCGAGCGTTTACGATAACGTCAGAATAGGCAGAAAGGACGCTACGCGCGAAGAGGTAATCGATGCTTGCAAACTCGCCAACGCGCACGGATTCATAACCCGTCTCGAGGGCGGTTACGACGCTATTATCGGCGAGGACGGCCTTTCCGCCGGGCAGAAACAACTTCTGTGCATCGCAAGGGTGATGCTTTGCCTGCCGCCGATGCTTATTCTCGACGAGGCTACTTCGTCTATCGACACGAGAACGGAAATGAAAATCCAGCGCGCTTTCGATACGTTAACCGCAGGCAAAACGAGTTTCATCGTCGCGCACAGGCTTTCCACGATAAAGAGCGCGGACGCGATACTCGTAATGAAGGACGGAAACGTCATCGAGCAGGGTACTCACGCCGAACTTCTCGAAAAACACGGATTTTACTACGATTTATATAACAGTCAATACGCGGCTGTTTCCGCCGAAGGGGCTTAAAAAGAACCCGAACGCCGAAGGAAAACCGAGGAATTTAATCACTTGTGGCTAACTGCCGGGGAGTGTAAAAGAAATGATCATCACGATTAAAAAACGCGCGGACGAAAAACAACTCGATAATCTCATAGTCTGGCTCAATCGCTCGGGCGTGTCTGCGGAAACCGAAACTTTCGGCGACAGGCTCGCGATAGCCGTTTTCGGCGACGTTTCTCTTATCGACGAAGAACTTTTAAGGGATATGGATATCGTTGAAAGCGTTACGCGGGTGAGTGAAAAATATAAACTCACCAACCGGAAACTTCACCCGGAAAACACGATTGTGGAAGTTGGCGGGAAGAAATTCGGCGGAAATAATTACTCGTTCATCGCCGGACCTTGCTCGGTGGAGAGCGAAAAACAGATTATCGGCATCGCGAAAGCGGTCAAGGCGGCGGGCGCCGCCGCGCTCCGCGGCGGCGCGTTTAAACCGCGTACTTCGCCCTACGATTTTCAGGGTTTAAAGTCGGAGGGGATAAAACTTCTCAAAAAGGCGAAGGCGGAAACGGGTTTGCCGATCGTGACGGAAATAACGAGCGTTAAAAGCGTGGACGATTTCGAAGGGGTTGATCTGATTCAGGTCGGCGCGAGAAATATGCAGAACTTCGAACTTCTCAAAGAGGTGGGCAAACTCGGCGCGCCCGTACTTTTAAAACGCGGACTCGTCAACACCGTGGACGAACTTCTGCTCAGCGCGGAATACGTTATGGCCGAGGGGAATAAAAACGTAATTTTATGCGAACGCGGCATAAGAACTTTTGAAACGCTCACGAGAAACACGCTTGATCTGGGCGTTATTCCGCTTTTAAAAGAACGCACTCATCTGCCGGTTATAGTCGATCCGAGCCATGCTTCGGGATTGAAAAGGCTTGTCGAACCGCTCTCGCTTGCGGCGGCGGCTGTCGGGGCGGACGGAGTTATGATCGAAGTTCACAACGATCCGATTCACGCTCTGTGCGACGGCGCGCAATCGATTTTGCCCGAAGAATTCAAAACCGTAGTCGAAAAAACCGCGGCGATTTTAACCGTTTGCGGCGGCAAAAGGATAGAAAAATGAGAGAAACGGTTATAAGAACACATAAACCTTATAAATATATAACCTACGATTCGTTTGCGGGGCTTTCGGAAGAACTTTTCGCCGTCGTGAAAAGCGACAGGCTTTTCGTCGTTTACGATAAAAACACCAAGAAACTTTTCGCGAAAGAATTGAGAGAGGAACTCTGCGAATTTTCGCTTTGCGAAATAGTCGTTCCCGAGGGCGAAAAATGCAAAAATTTCGGTTGTTATAAAAGGCTTGCGGAAAAACTCGCCGAAAACGGCGCGGACAGGACTTCCGCTCTTTTAGCCGTGGGCGGCGGAGCGGTGAGCGACCTCGTCGGGTTCGTCGCGGCGACTTTTATGCGCGGGATAACCTATTGCGTATGTCCCACGACGATTTTGTCGGCTATAGACGCGTCCGTCGGCGGAAAAACCGCCGTCGATCTTTCTTTCGGGAAGAATCTCATCGGCGCGTTTTATTCCCCCGCGCTTGTTTATGCGAACGTTTCGTGTTTCGATTTTCTGCCCGCTCGCGAGGTTGAAAGCGGAATGGGCGAAGCGGTGAAATACGCTTTCATAGATAAACGCGTTTCCGCCGAAGATATTGCGGGCGATATGGAAAATCTCGTTATGAAATGCGTTGAAATAAAGAACGAAATCGTTAAAAAGGACGAGTTTGAAACAAAGCCGCGCGGCGGCAGAACGGTGCTTAATCTCGGACATACGATAGGTCACGCGCTGGAGGCGTCGAGCGGCTATTCGCTTTCGCACGGGCTTTGCGTTGCTTACGGAATTAAGCGGATAATCGACTTATCGGCGGACTTTTACGGTTTGAGTAATGAAAAAATCGAAGAGATGAACGCGCTTTTGAACGTTTATCCGTTCGATTTTTCGTTTGCGGCGGATATGCGGGACGTCAAGTCGCGTATGTTATTCGATAAAAAGGTTACGGGGAGCGACGTAATGCTTGTTCTGCTTAAAGGCGTGGGAGAACCAGCCGTTGAAAAAGCACCGATTTCAAAGGTCTGGAAGTTGTTGAAATGAACGTCGGGATATCGAAATTTTCGGCAAAAGGGAGCGTGGTCGCGCCTCCGTCAAAATCGCTCGCGCATCGCTTGCTTATTGCCGCCGCGCTTAAAAACGGTCGCACGGTCGTAAAAAACGTAGGTTATTCCGCAGACGTGACGAGAACCCGCGATTGTTTGGCGGCTTTGGGCGCGAAGATAACGGTTGAAAACGGCAATGCGGCGGTTTACGGAATACAAAATTCCGCCGCTAATGACTTTTTTGGAGAGAAAGATTTTATCTTAAACACGGGTGAAAGCGGTTCAACGCTAAGATTTTTGATGCCTGTCGCAGCCGCGCTCGGAATCCGCGCGGAATTCATTTGCGATAGCGGACTCCTTTGCCGCCCGATTGACGAAATGATAAACGTTCTTTCCGCTCACGGCGAGAAGATCGAAAAAACAAATCGCGGTTATCTTCTTTCGGGGAAAATTCATCCCGGGAAGTACGTTATAGACGGTACGGTTTCCTCGCAGTTCGCTTCGGGGCTTGCGTTCGCTCTTCCTCTTTTAAGCGGAGAGAGTACGCTTGAAATAACCGGTAAACTCTCGAGCGAAAGTTATTTCGATATGACTTTGAACGTTCTCGGACAAAGCGTCATCAAATTCAAAAAGATAGGCTATAAGTCGATTATTTTCAATAAAAGTGATTATTGTTTACCCGATGAAACGGTCGTTCCGGGCGATTTTTCCTCTGCGGCGTTTATGCTTGCCCTCGGCGCGCTCGGCGGCGACGTTACCGTTTCGGGGTTGAGTAAACACGATAGCGGCGGGCAGGGCGATGAAAAAATCGTCGATTTATTGCGCCGGTTCGGAGCGGAAATAACCGTCGGGAATGATTTTATACGGGTTGCGCGTAAAGCAATTAACCCGATTGAAGCGGACTTTTCCGATACTCCCGATCTTGCGCCCGTGGTTTGCGTTTTGGCGGCGTTCGCGCAGGGCAAAAGCGTGTTCCGCGGCGTGGAAAGGCTGAAATATAAGGAGTGCGACCGGCTTATCGCCATAATCGACATGCTCGAAAAAGCCGGAATAAAAACGGACTATAAAGGCGGCGTTCTGTCCGTTTTCGGCGGCCTGCCGAAGGGCGGAACGACGTTTGATGGGGTCGGCGACCACAGAATGGTCATGGCTTCGGCGGTTTTCGCTTCCGCGCTCGAGCCTGCGTGCGTTATAAAAGGAGCGGAACACGTTTCTAAATCTTATCCAGATTTTTTTGCCGATTTCGGGCGGCTCGGAGGTAAAACAGATGTCGGTGTTTAACGGAAAAAGAATCAAAGCCGAGATTTACGGCGCGTCGCGCGGGGAAAAAATCGGCGTTAAGATCAGCGGACTTGACGGTTTTTCCTTTGACGAAAACAAACTGAAAGATTTTTTAAAACGGCGCAGTCCTTCCGACAAGGTTTATTCCACCGCAAGAAAGGAACGCGATATCCCCGTTTTTTCCGGCGAAATCACAGGTAAAATCACAGGTAAAATCACGAGCAGAATTACGGGTGAAATTACGAACGAAATTGCGGGCGGCGTTACCGAAAGAAAAATAGGCGGCGAATTTTCCTGCGAGATTTTCAACGAAGACGCGGAGAAAAGCGACTTAAAAAAAGCGAGCGGGAAAAACGAGGTCGGCCCGGAATACGGAAAAGAAACCGTGAAGTCGAAATTTTACGGAATACCTCGTCCGTCGCACGCCGATTACGTGAGATACGCCCTTTCGGGTACTCTCGATTTTTCGGGCGGGGGCGAATTTTCGGGCAGGTTGACCGCGCCGCTTTGCGTTCTCGGAGGAATCTGCAAACAGATTCTCGAAGAGAATTTCGGCGTTAAAACGCTTGCGTATCTTACTCGCGTCGGCAATGCTTCGGGCGAAGATTATTACGACGTTTGCGGAAAAACAAACGTTGCGGACGCGTTCGGTTATATCGGCGGTAAGTTGGGGGATAGTAGTTTTCCGTCGATTTCGGACGGGAAAGAAATGCTCGATGAAATAAAAAAGGCTAAAAACGACGGCGACAGCGTGGGAGCGACGGTTGAGTGCGTTACGACGGGGTTGAAAGTCGGTATCGGCGGCGCGCTTTTCGGAGGTCTTGAAGGTAAAATTGCTTCCGTAGTTTACGCAATTCCCGCAGTCAAGGCTGTGGAATTCGGTTACGGAGAGCGTTTCGCTTCGGCGCGTGGCTCTTTCGTTAACGACGCTATGCGTTTTGACGAAAACAAAAACGTGATTTTTGAAACCAACCGCTCGGGCGGAATCAACGGCGGCGTTTCAAACGGAGCGGACATCGTGTTCCGCGCGTCGTTCCGTCCTGCCCCGACGATTTCAAAACCACAGAAAACGATCGACCTTGTAAATAAGGAAAACGTCGAAGCGTCATTTTTCGGACGTAACGACGTCTGCGTGGCGGTGAGAGCGGTTCCTGTTGTGGAAAGCGCGGCGGCGATTGCTTTGCTGGACGAAATTCTCGCCACGACGAATCGTAAACTAAACCGATAAAAACGAACAAGATTATAACCGCAAAGCGGAGTTAAAAAACCAGAGTTAAAAAGCGGAGTTAAAAGGCGGAGTTAAAAATATGACTATAGACGAATTGAGAAAAAAAATCGACGAAAAAGACGACGCTCTTTCCGAACTGTTTGCGGAGAGAATGGCTCTTTGCAAGGAGATCGGCAAAGTTAAAGCCGAGGAGAACAGAGCGATAAACGCGAGCGGACGGGAGAATGAAATCATCGTCCGCGTTGCGAAAAACAAGCCGGAAGAGTTGATTAAATACGTCGCGTTGTTTTATCGGAACGTCTTTTCGCTCAGCAAGGCCTATCAGAGCGAATTTTACGCCGAAAACGCGATTATCGGAAAAAAAATAAGCGAATCCGTGAGAAAACCCGTGGTTTCCGCGACGATTGCGGTGCGAGTCTCGGCGGAAGAAAGGGCTGTCGCTTCGACGGTTTTCCCCGTTGCGGTCGTTACGGAATTCAAAAACGACGAAGGAATCGTTAAAGCCGTGAAAAACGGATTATGCGGTTTCGCCGTTCTGCCTTGCGACGAGGGCGACGGGTTTGTGTCGGACACGCTTGAAAAAATAATCGAAAACGATCTGAGCATTGTCGGCATGATAGACTGCGAACGCAATCCGGACGGAGAAACGCGGAAAACCTGTTATGCGGTTCTCGCGGCAAAGCCGACGATATTCGCGGGCGCGGACAGAGCGGCGGTCGTTCTGGAATTAAAAAACACTGCGGGGAGTTTACTGTTGCCGGTGTCGCGGCTCGCGGGAGCGGGGCTGAACGTTACGCAGATAAAAAGTTTTGGTTGCGGCAGAATGAAAACGCTCGCTTTTATCGAGTTTGAGTGCGACGTAACTCAAAAGGAAACGCTCAACGTCATCGCGGAATTGAGCGGTTCGTCCGAAAAATTCCGCTTTCTGGGCGCGTATAAACATACGTTATAACCACGGCGTATATAAACAACATACGTTATAACCCAGGCGTATATAAACACACTCCGTAACAACGTCGGAAACTATAAAAAGTATTAAATATAAAAAAGTATTAAATATGAAAAAGTATTATTTGCTCGGCGAGAAACTTTCGCACAGTTATTCCGCCGTTATTCATTCGTTTTTCGGGTTGGATTATTCTCTTCGCGAGTTACCGCCCGAAAAGTTGAGCGAATTCGTAAAAAGCAGGAAGTTCGACGGGCTTAACGTTACGATGCCTTATAAAAAATCCATCGTTCCGCTTCTGGACGAAGTTGACGGAATCGCCGAAAAAACGGGCGCGGTGAACACCGTTCTGAACAAAAACGGTAAACTTATCGGGTATAACACCGATTATTACGGTATGAAATACGCCCTCGAAGCGGCGAAAATCACGCTTAAAGGAAAGGACGTTCTCATTCTCGGGAGCGGCGGCGCGGGAATCGTTGCCGAAAAACTCTCTATAGACGAGGGGGCGGCGAGCGTTGAAATCGTTTCGAGAAAGGGCAAACTTAACTATGAAAATATTTACGATCGCGAGAAAACGCAGGTTATAATCAACGCCACGCCCGTAGGAACGTTTCCTTTTGCGGACGGCGCGGCTTGCGACGTTTCGAGGTTTAAAAATCTCGAGGGCGCGTTCGATTGCGTTTATAATCCTTTCCGATCAAGGTTTGTTCTTGACGCAGAAAAAATCGGCGCGAGGGCTTGCGGCGGTTTAACGATGCTTGTTGCTCAGGCGGTATATTCCGAAAAAATCTGGGACGAAACAACGGGAGGAATTGCGGACGGAACGTTTGAAACGGCGAACGGAACGGCGGACATAACGGCTGACGGATCGGTTGAAACGGCGGATTGCGAAAATAAAATCCGCGCGGTTCTCGGCGAAGTTTTGAAACGCGAAACGAATATTTCGCTCGTCGGAATGCCGGGCGCAGGGAAAACTACGGTCGGACGGATTTTAGCGGAAAAACTCGGAATGAAGTTTTGCGATACGGACGAAGAAATCGAAAAAATCGCAGGCGAGTCGCCGGAGAAAATAATAGAAAAATACGGTGAAGAGCGTTTCCGCGAAATCGAAACGGAGGTTGCGGAATCGGTTTCATCATTGCGCGGAGTTGTAATCGCGACGGGCGGAGGAACGATTCTGCGCGAAAAAAACGTTGAAAAACTGAGAAGTTGCGGCGTTGTGATTTGGCTCGGAAGAGATCTGAATCTGCTTGCGCAAAATAACAGACCGTTATCGAAAAGTATGTCTATAAGTCGATTATTCAAGCAAAGAGAGGGGTATTACGTTGCCGCGAGCGATAAAAAAATCGAAAACGACAAAGCCGCGGAAAAGACCGCGGAGAAAATAATAACGGAGATTTTCGGGTAAAGGACAAATGAAAATACTTGTGATAAACGGAGTGAATCTGAATATGCTCGGCATAAGAGAGCCGGAAATTTACGGCAAGAAGTCTTATTCCGCGCTGAAAAAGTATATCGTCGCCGGAGCGAAAAAAGCGGGCTTGAAATGCAGGGTTGTTCAAAGTAATTACGAGGGCAAAATCGTGGAGTTTATTCAGAAGGCTTACGGCAGGTTCGACGGAATAATCATCAACGCCGGCGCGTATACTCATACGAGCATCGCGATTGCGGACGCGCTCAGAGCGGTGAGTTTGCCGGTCGTCGAAGTTCATTTGAGCGATATCAATAGCCGCGAAGAGTTCAGGAAAAAGAGTTTTATTTCGCCCGTTGCCGAAAAGGTTATCGTCGGAAAAGGCTTCGCCGGTTATGCCGAAGCGATAGGTTATTTCGCCGGGCTGGCGGGAAGTGTCGGGCAGTAAGGTCTGGTAACGATTGAGATAAATCGGGCGGTTCGTCCGAAAAAATATCTTATAGACGGTTATCGTTTTATAGATGGTTATCGTCATTGCAAGGTAGATTGTTCGACTTAAGACATTGTCGATGAAAAGCCGTAAAACTTTCATAATATAAACGCCGCCCGAAGCCGTTAGAAAAAACGGCTTCGGGCGGCGCTCTTAATTTATGGCGTTCTTCGCGAGTTAATGGTCAGTTTTCTCGTTAAAATCGCCGCAGCAGGTGCAACCTTTTTGCGAGCAGGTTATCTTAACCGTGCCGAGGGAGCAGTTTTTACCGTGGTAATTGTGTTCGCATTCGCAAACGTCGCATTTGATACTGTCGTTTTTGTTTTGCATAAAAAAGACCTCCTTTTAAAGTCCTTGTATATTATGGACCAAAGGAGGTTTTTTATACGTTTTATAAATTTTAAAATCCGTCGGTCGAAAATTCCGATTAAATTTCGCCGTCGTTGCGATTGTTCTGCGGTTTAAGCGTTTTCGCCGTCGTTGATGTAGAGAATACCGAGCGTGTTCTTTCCGCAGTGGCTCGAAACAGTGCAGCCTGCGGTGGTTTCGTAAACGTTTTCGAAACCGTATTCGGCAACCACGGCTCTTGCCGCTTCAACCATTTCGGGTTCGGCAACGCTGTGGGTTATGAAGATAACCGATTTGTCGGGCGTGTTATATTTTTCGAGCGTCGCTCTGCAATATTTGGTAACGCAGTCGGTCATTTTGCCGCGGAATTTCTCCGTGTTTTTCATCGTTCCGCCGATCACCTCGATTTCCGGTCTTATACGGAGAAGGTTTGCGCCGAGAAGAGCAAGCCCCGAGCATCTTCCTCCTTTATAGAGGTAGTCGAGGCGTTCGATAATGAAACTCGCCTGAACGCTCGGGATACGTTTTTCCACGGCTTTGACTATTTCCGCGGGGTCGTCCATTGTTTCGGTGAGTTTTTTAGCGTAAATCGCTTCGAGCGAAATAGCGGTGGAGAGGGTTCTGCTGTCGACAACGTAAACGTTTTCAAACTTCTTTGCTGCGTTCACCGCGTTCGCGTACGCGCTCGACATCTCGGAAGAAATATCGAAGTGAATAATCGCGTCGTAATCCTTGAGGATTTTGCCGAAATGTTCGGTGAAGGTTTCTTCGTTTACCGCGTTCGTTTTGGGCAGGGTTTTGTTTTTGTCGGCATACTCGAAAATTTCGAGCGGACTTACCTCGCCGTCCAGAAAGGATCTGTCGCCCATCGTGACGCCGAAACTTACTACGTGAAAGTCGTATTTTTCTATGAGTTCCTTTGAAAGGTCGCAGGCGCTGTCGAGCGATATTGCAATTTTTTTCATAATAATCTCCGTTTTTTGTTTTTGTTTTTCAGAATATGCGGAATTTTATTCGCCGCATATATTCATATTATATATAAAACGTCGTCTTTTTTCAATTGTTTTAAGTGAAATTTTTGTTATTTTTTCCGCAGCAGGCTTTTCAACGTTCGTCACTTTGTAAAATATTATTGCGTTAATCGGCTTATAGGGCGACTTTTCGCGTTTAATCGACTTGTTTGCGGCGGTTTTTTTGAAAAAACGGAATTCATATGGTTTTCAGAATTACGGTTGATTTTAACACAATGTTGTGCTAAAATATGGGCGAAAACAAAGAGAAAACAAAAAGAATGATTCGGCGGCGACGAACGAAATCGCAAAACGACCGCCGATCGAGAGAATGATTTAAGCAAATGAAGAACTACAAACTCACGCTCACCGCCTGTTATATAGGCTATGTTATTCAGTCGATAGTAAACAACCTTTCGCCCCTTCTGTTCGCGAGATTTTCCTCGCAGTTCGGAATAAGCGAAATTCAACTGACTTCGCTCGTTTTTATCAACTTTGCGATACAGATTCTCGTCGACTGCTCGTCGGCGTTCATCGCGATGAAACTCGGATACAGAAAAAGCACGCTCATCGCTCAGGGTTTTTCCGCTCTCGGGCTTATATCGCTCGGCGTTCTTCCGTTCGTTATGCCGCCGTTTGCCGGAATTCTGGTTGCTACGGCGCTTATGGCGGTCGGAGGGGGCTTCGTAGAAGTGGTGTTAAGTCCGCTTATCGAGGCGTTGCCGCTTAAAAACAAGTCGGGCGCGATGTGCTTTTTGCATTCGTTTTATTGCTGGGGACATATATTCGTCGTTCTTGCCGCAACGCTGTTTTTCAACACGGTCGGCATAGACAGGTGGTATATTCTGCCGGTAATTCTTGCGGCGTTGCCTGTTCTTAACAGTATATTATTCGCGAAGTGTCCCATCGAAACGCTCGAGGGCGACGCCGATCCGATGACGTATAAACATATTTTCGGAATGAAAGGCTTTATGCTTTTTATTATATTGATGATAGCGTCCGGCGCGGCGGAGCAGGCTATCGCGCAATGGGCGTCATACTTTGCGGAAATCAGCCTTAACGTAAGCAAAACCGCGGGCGACTTGCTCGGCGCGTGCCTTTTCGCTCTGGGAATGGCGATCGCGAGGACGGTTTACGGAATGCTCGGCGACAAAATGAACTTAAAAGCGTTTATTATCGGTAGCAGCGCGCTTCTCACCTGCGCGTATCTTCTCGCGTCGCTCGCTCCGTCGCCATACGTCGCGCTTGCGGGCATCGCGGCGGGCGGACTTTTCGTAGGGATAATGTGGCCGGGAGTTTATTCGCTCGCCGGCAGAGAATATAAGGTGGGCGGCACGAAAATGTTCGGCTTGCTCGCTCTTGCCGGCGACGTCGGTTGTACGGTCGGCCCCACTCTTTCGGGCGCGGTTTCTTCCGATATAAGAACGGGTTTGCTCGTTTCGACTGTTTTTCCCGTTGTTCTGCTTGTCGGAACTATTGCTCTGAGTTTGCTTTTGAAAAAATCGCATCAGCAAGCGAAAACCACGCTATAGGTCGATTAATAAATAAAATCCGAACAAAACTTCACGTCGTTGAACATATATGTTTTAATTTTCATTATAAATTACGTGTTAAACTTGTATGACGGGCGAATAAAAACCCCGGAATACGTTTAAAATAAAAAAAGAAAAGGAGAAAAATTATGGTAAACAGATTTGTGCTTAACGAAAAGAGTTATCACGGCGCGGGAGCCGTGAAGGAAATCGCTACGGTGATTAAGAGCGGGAATTATAAAAAAGTTCTCGTGTGTTCCGATCCCGATCTCCTGAAATTCGGCGTGACTAAAAAGGTGACCGACGTTCTCGACGAAAACGGAATACCTTATGATATTTACAGCGATATCAAGCCGAATCCCACGATCGAAAACGTTACCCACGGCGTGGAAGCGTTCAAAGCGAGCGGCGCGGACGTTATAGTTGCCGTCGGCGGAGGCTCGTCGATGGATACGGCAAAAGCGATAGGAATAATCGCGACGAACCCCGAATTTTCCGACGTCCGTTCTCTCGAAGGCGTTGCGCCCACAAAACATAAGAGCGCGCCCATTATCGCCGTTCCGACGACTGCGGGAACCGCCGCGGAAGTTACGATAAACTACGTTATAACCGACGTGGAGAAAAAACGCAAATTCGTCTGCGTGGATACGAACGATATTCCGATCGTTGCGATTGTGGACTCCGAAATGATGAGTACGATGCCGCCGTCACTCACTGCCGCCACGGGTATGGACGCGCTTACTCACGCAATCGAGGGCTATATCACAAAAGGCGCGTGGGAACTTTCGGATATGTTCCATATCAAGGCTATAGAGATTATTTCGCGCTCGCTCAGATCGGCTGTCAAAGGCGAAAAAGCCGGACGCGAAGGAATGGCTTTGGGGCAGTACGTTGCGGGAATGGGCTTCTCAAACGTAGGGCTCGGCGTCGACCACTCGATGGCGCACACGCTTTCCGCTTATTACGACACGCCGCACGGAAAAGCCTGCGCGATTCTTCTGCCCGCCGTTATGGATTACAACAAAGATTACGTCGGCGAGAAATATCGCGACATAGCGATAGCCATGGGCGTTAAGGGCGTTGAAAAAATGACTAAAGAGGAATACGGCAAAGCCGCCGTCGAAGCGGTAAGACAGTTGTCGCGCGACGTAGGTATTCCCACGTCTTTGGCGGGGATTGTCAGAGAAGAAGATATACCCGAACTTGCGCGTTCCGCTTACGAGGACGCCTGCCGCCCCGGCAATCCGCGCGAAGTAACCGTAGAGGATATCGAAAATATTTATAAATCGTTGCTTTAAAATTTCGCTGTTCAAGTAACTGTCGGGCGAATAATTTTATAACCGACCGGGTTCGGGCGAAACGGAAACAAACCGATTGCGGTATGTTTCCGTTTCGCCCGCTTTTCTTTTCGTCTTTTTGTCTTTTTTTCGCCCGAAATTACGTTGATTCGCGAAAAATTTTTAACGCGGCGCAAAGTTTTTGGTTAAATCGGTTGACAAGATTAATTCATTATGATAAGATTAAAAGGCTTTAAGCGTTGTCGGGCGAAAAGGCTCGGTTGCGGCGGGCGGCTTTATTTTTAAGACGGCTTGAATTTTGAGGCGATTTTAATTTTAAGACGGCTTTAATTTTAAAGCGATTTTAATTTTAATAAGCATATAGCGGCGCTATAGCCAAGTGGTAAGGCAAAGGTCTGCAAAACCTTTATGCCCCGGTTCAAATCCGGGTGGCGCCTCCAGCGAAACGGGTTGTAAGTTTTCTTACAGCCCGCTTTTTTTATCAGAAAGCGCTTATCTTCGATACGGTTTTATAATTTCCGACGAATGGAATCCCTATGAAACAATAAACTTTGCGCGAGCGGGGCGAAAATCGTTAAAAAAAACTTGACTTGCATAAAATAATGGTGTATAATGTATTTGTAAAAGGTGGGGCGTTGCCGATGTCGGAATTTAGCCGCATGCGGTTGCGTTACGGACACGTTTTACGGTGTATTTCCGCTTTGCGGAATGTATTTGCGTATTAATTTTTATGCGTATCGATTTAATTGAATAATTTAGCAAAACCGTCGCGAGGCGGTGACGCAAAACTATCGGGACTCAACGAGTCAGCCAGTTGCCGGATTATCCTTGTATGGATAGCCCGGCTTTTTTTGTTCAGGCGGAGCATATCGCAGAAAGAACGCGGCAAGAAACGCGACAAGAACGCGGCAAGAACGCAGCAAGAGCGCAGGAAGAATTCGGAAACAACATAACACGACGAAAAGGACGAAAAGAATGAACGAACGGATTAAAAACAGAATAAAACTTGTTTCTTCTTTTTTGATGTGCGTGCTTAGTCTGTCCGCCGCAATCACTCTTTCTTTCGCCTGGTTTGCCAAAAACGACACCGTAAACGGCGGCGGAATGTCCGTTGCGATCGAAAACGACGCGAACGTCGTGGGGGCGGAGTATTTTATTGCGGAAAAAAGCGTTCCCCAAAGCAGTTCGTCGGAACTGAAATTTACGAAAATTACCGACGGCAATCCCGTGCGAATGGGCGCGTATGATATTCTGGACAAAAAGTATCAACTTCTTGCCAAGGTGTATCTCAAAAGCGACATGGAAACGATCCGCGTGACGGGGAACACTCAGACGGCTTACTTTTTGGGCGCGCTGGAGAATAACAAAAGCAAATATCCGTTGCTGCCGCCGAGCGGCGACGTTAACGTTCCGCAGGAAAGCACCACGGACGACGGCATAACGTATACCAACGTTCTTTCGAGCGTGATAAATTTCACGATTTTCCAAGCGGGCGAATTAACGGCGCTGACGAACGGTAGCGGGTATGAACTTGTAAGCGATACTTTGCCCTCGGGGAACAGAATCGCGAAATTCATAGCCGACAGCGCAACGGCAACCGCGCCGACTTCGTCGATTAACCTCGTTCAGACGGAGGGTATCGACACGGTTACGACGGGCGGACCGGAAGAGTTCAACGGGCAGACATGCCGGACGCTCTTCATAATGTTCAGTTACGACGAGGCGATTATGGAAAAAATCTTTTCCGATAATCTCGGCAACACTAATATATATGTTGAGAACAACGACGGCACTCTTATAAACATACCATTCAAGTGCGATTTTACGATTTCTTTTGAAAAATTCGCGGGGTAATTACGCAGGGTAATCGCAAGGCAACGCGCCTGACGAGCCTTTTATAAAAAAACAAAAAACCGACGGAGGTGAGAACGTGAAAAGAATATTCAGAAGTTTAGCGGCTTTATTAATTATCGTCATATCTTTTTCGGCGATATCTTTCGCGTGGCTCGCGAGCGGGAAATACCTTAATTTTCCGTCGTCGTTCGGCGGTTCGGCAACGCCTGCGTATTTTGCTGGCGGCGACGGCTCGTTTGAAAAACCATTCAGAATAACCAACGCCGTTCACTTATATAACCTTGCCTGGCTGCAATATCTCGGTTATTTCAATCGGCGCGAGGGTTTCAATAACGGTCTCGATCAGACTTATTTTGCGCTGGACGGCAATATCGATATGCGCGGCAGGGCGATTCCGCCGATAGGCACGGAAGAATATCCTTTCATAGGTAAGTTCAACGGAAACGGTCACAAGGTGACGAATCTCACGATTTCAAACAAAAAGGGTACGGGCGACCTTGTTTATGCGCCCACGAACGCGAAGTTTTCAAACAATATACTTCGTTTTGTCGACGATACAAAGGCGCATGATATCGAAATCGTGGGAATGTTCGGCGTAACCGGCAATTATAACAAATATCTCGATACTTATGCGAACACTTATAAAGGACTTAACAAGGCTGACGTGAACGTAACCAATTTTTACGTAGATAAAATTCACGTAAGGAGCAATTCGGCAAAAACTCTTGCAGGCTTGGCGGCGGGGTATATCGGCGGAAACTTTTCAAACGTCGGCGTTTATCGTAGCGACATAAAATTTGCCGCAAACGCGCAAGCGAACGGCATTGCGGGCGACGGAGTTCTCTCAAAATATTCGCTCGTCGGCGCGTATAACGAAGACCTTATAACGTGGGACGACATCGGTGGTACTACCGGTTGGGGTGGTTCTATCGACATGAAGTCGTTATTCACAAGGCTTCAGGGATTCAAAAGCCATACGCCTATTTCTTATGTGGATAAAAATTTTAATGATACGAATAGTTCGAGCAATATTCGTTATTACGACGAAAAAAAAGGATCTGTGTATTTTACATCTGTTAATCAGGGTGGTGTTCTTTATCTTTATGGCGGAAAAATAGGATCTAAATTCGAAAAAGATACTTATATAAATAAGCCCGGCGAGGAGGGATTTTATATTTCATCCGGTAGTAGCGGCTACTATTTAACTCTTAAAAGTCTTGGTACTTATGGCACCGATAGGACTAACGATATTAATAATGCTGTGACTTGGTTTTATAATTCCGCTGAAAAAAGTTTATACACTTATGTAAACGGAAATCAAACCGACGGGAGAAAAAAGTATTTGAATATGAATTCCTACGGAACATTAACGCTATCGGATACATCGACTGTTCAGTGGGAGAAAAACGGCAAAACGCTCTGTACGAGTGTTCAGTATAGTGTTAATTTGTATACTTATTATCTTTACTATAGTAGTTATGGTTATTGGAGTGGTACCACTACACCTACGGATATAGAGTTTACGTCGGACCTCAAAGATATGCGATACTATTCGACTGAATATATTTATAGAGGAAACGTAACTGCAAACAATACTACCACAACCAGGAATTTTGCGACTTACATTCCTTTGCTCACGGATAATGACGGCAACGTAATCAATAAAAATACAGGATATATTGCCAGCGGGTCTACTACTGTGTCTTCGGGTAGTGTAACAGGTGACGTTCGAGTGAGGGAAATTTCACTGAGCAGTGCACTAAAAAACTCACTTACAAACAATTCTTCTTACGAAGAAGGCAATTCGATAAAAATATACACCCGAACGGCAAATAGCAACGGTTTTGTGTCGTTTACCGACGCATACGGCTCTGCAGAAGAAGGGAAAAAGATGGGATTGGTAAAATATGAAAATGCTAAAACCAACTTTGACAATATGTTTAACGGTTCTTCTTCTAAAGTTTACGGTATGCACTTCATGAATGCGCCGATAAGCATAAAAAACGTCTATACGGCGGACTACGCTATGATTAACGGCGACGAGTATACAGATGGAAATTATCAGATGGTCGCAAATTCGATTGACTTTAAGGCAAAAAAGAAAGGTCATATCAACTTTTTTTCCGGAACATATTACAACGGTGCCGACAAAAACTTTTTCTCTCTGCATGAGGTAAAGCGGAACGGAAATAATATCACAGAGATAAAAAGTATATCTAAAATTTATGCGCACAAGACGAACAGCAAAGCGGATTATATTTATCTTTACGACAACAATACTTATTCCGGCGATTATTCGGAAGAAAATTATGAATTGGCATTCGACGTCGATTGGATAATAAACCCCGAAATGAACTATTATTCGGTTTATTATTTCGAAATCCCCGTCAATGCGGGCGAATACGCGCTCGGCTCGGCTTCCACCGGTGATGGCGCATACCTTATGTATCTCGATATCGGCGCGAATGGCAACAGCGACGGTACCGAGGAAAATTACACAATGGATAAAGTGCGGTTCGTCAACTCCGGCATGCCATCAGACGGCAACGGGAACGTTAACTTGTCCGCTTACGAACCCGCGTTGATAACGCTCAGCGGCTCTTCAACCGCCGAGGAAATCGCCGTTTTCAAAAGAGACGAACAAGAAACCGACGGTAAGTTGAAACTCGCTTATCGCATTATTAATAACAATGCAAATGCGATAAAAGTCAACGAAACAACCACAGGAATGACGCGCAAAGATACCACTTTAACGCCGTCCACCGACGACGACTAACCGTAAAAAATAGCCCTATAAGCCGATTAACGGCAAAAAAAGAAGGTTATCGCATAAAACGCGATAACCTTTTTCGGTGGCTTTAAAACCGATTAATAAAGTTTGATTTTTTCTTCCACGTAAGCGGCAAGTTCCTTAACGGGAATACGAATCTGTTCCATTGTATCTCTGTCGCGGACGGTTACGGTGTCGTTTTCGAGCGTGTCGAAGTCGATTGTCACGCAGTACGGCGTGCCGATTTCGTCTTGACGGCGATATCTCTTGCCGATAGAACCCGCGTCGTCGTAAGTACACATAAAGTGACGGGAAAGTTCGTGATAAATCTCTTTCGCCTTGCCGCCGAGTTCCTTTTTCTGGAGCGGCAACACCGCCACTTTGTAAGCCGCGAGAGCAGGGTGGAAGTGCATGACGACTCTCGTTTCGCCGTCGTCGAGTTTTTCCTCGTCGTAGGCTTCCGATAAAACGGCGAGCATAAGTCTGTCCGCGCCGATAGAATATTCCACGACGAACGGAATATATTTTTCGCCCGTGATCGGGTCTACGTAAAGCATGCTCTTGCCCGAGTATTCCTGATGGCGGGAAAGGTCGTAATTCGTTCTGTTGTGAATTCCGTTGAGTTCCGACCAGCCTATGGGGAAGAGATACTGAATATCGCAGGCGCATTTTGCGTAATGCGCGAGTTTTTCGTGATCTTTAAATCTTAAGTGTTCGGGCGCGAAGTTGAGCGAAACAAGGAAGTCGAACGCCGCTTTTTTGAATTTTTCGTAGTATTCGATATCCGTGCCTTCCTTGCAGAACCATTGATGTTCCATCTGCTCGAATTCTATCGTTCTGAAAATGAAGTTGCCGGGGGTGATTTCGTTTCTGAACGCCTTGCCGATCTGCGCGATTCCGAACGGAACTTTTGCTCTCGTGGAACGCTGAACGTTCTGGAAGTTGACGAATTCGCCCTGCGCCGTTTCGGGGCGGAGATAAATTTTATTCTGACTGTCCTCGGTAACGCCTCTCGAAGTTTCAAACATAAGGTTGAAGTTTCTTATCGGCGTCCAGTTGAACTTGCCGCAAACGGGGCATTTTATCTGATGTTCGTCGATATACGCCTGCATTTCGTCCTGAGTCATCGCGTCCACGTCCACCGCGCCTTTGGAGTAGTTTTCGATAAGATTATCCGCGCGCTGACGGTTTCTGCATTCCTTGCAGTCCATTTTCGGATCGGAGAAACTCGCGGTATGCCCCGATGCCTCCCACACTCTGCTGTTCATAAGTATAGCCGCGTCCACGCCGAACGAGTTTTCGCTCTCCTGAACGAACTTTTTCCACCAGGCGCGTTTGATGTTGTTCTTTATTTCCACGCCTACGGGGCCGTAATCCCACGTGTTGCCCATTCCGCCGTAAATATCGCTGCCGGGGAAAATTATCCCTCTCGATTTGCAAAGATTGACGAGTTTTTCCATCGTAACGGCTCTTTTTTCTTCCATAAGTTTACCTCTTTTAACCGCGGCGGGGCGTACTCATACCCGCCTGATACTTCATTTATTTTATGCCATAAGGGGCTTAAAGTCAAGCGGTTTGAGGGAAATTGGGCGAAAAGAATATAATTGACGAAAAACCGCGCCGAAACCCGTTAAAAACGCTTTTAAAATTCGGGATATTGTGTTAAAATATACGAAACAAAGACTTCGGGACGCGTATTTCCGAAGCCGACGGAGAAAGAAAATGGAAGCGAAAAACTTTATCGAAGAAATCATCAACGGCGAACTCGAAAGCGGCAAAGTCACGACGGTGCATACGAGATTCCCGCCCGAGCCGAACGGTTACCTGCATATAGGTCACGCAAAATCTCTTTGCCTCAACTTCGGCACGGCTCAGAAGTATAACGGACTTTGCAATCTGTTTTTCGACGACACGAACCCTTCCAAGGAGAAAACCGAATACGTCGAGGCGATTAAAGCCGACATCGAATGGCTCGGTTTTAAATGGTACGAAATTCATTACGCGTCCGATTTTTTCGACGTCATTTACGAAAAGGCGGTTAAACTCATCAAGGACGGAAAGGCTTTCGTGTGCGATCTTTCCGCCGAAGAAATAAGCAAAACGCGCGGCACGCTCACCGAACCGGGCATAGAAAGTCCTTACAGAAACAGGACTATCGAAGAAAACCTCGAACTTTTCGAGGGAATGAGAGCGGGCAGGTTTGCCGACGGCGAAAAGGTTTTAAGAGCGAAGATAGACATGGCTTCGCCTAACATCAATATGCGCGACCCCGTTATTTACAGAGTTTTAAGAGCCACTCACCACAGAACGGGCGACAAATGGTGCATTTATCCGATGTACGACTTCGCGCACCCGATCTGCGACTCGATGCAGGGCGTAACTCATTCGCTTTGCACGCTCGAATTCGAGGATCATCGTCCGCTTTATAACTGGGTTGTGGAAAACACGGGCGTGGAACACAAGCCGCGTCAGATAGAATTCGCAAGGCTCAACATAACGAATACCGTCATGAGCAAGCGTTATCTCAAAAAACTCGTCGAGGACCATGCGGTTACGGGTTGGGACGACCCGAGAATGCCCACCCTCACAGGACTTCGCGCAAGGGGAGTTCCCGCCGAGGCGTTGAAAAATTTCTGCGAGGCGATAGGCGTTTGCAAGGCGAATTCCGAGATAGAAGTTACTTATTTCGAGCATTTCATCAGAGATTATCTCAATCTTCACGCCGAAAGGGCGATGGCTGTGTTCGAGCCGATTAAGGTTACGATAACCAACTTCCCCGAAAACAGCGAGCAGGAAGATTTCGAGATTAACCCCAACGACGAAACCGCCGGAACGAGAAAAATAACCGTTTCCAAGCATATTTACATTGATTCCGAAGATTTCGCGCTCGTTCCGCCGCCGAAGTATTTCCGCCTCAAAAAGGACGGCTACGTAAGGCTTAAAAACGCGTATATTATCAAGTGCGACGACGTAAAATTAAGAGAGGACGGAAGCGTTGGAGAACTTTTCTGTTCTTACGTTCCGGAGTCGAGAAGCGGCAACGACACGAGCGGAATAAAGGTGAAAGGCGTTATCCACTGGGTAGACGCGGACACGGCGGTAGACTGTGAGATAAGAAAATACGATTATCTGCTTAAAGACGCCGCGTATCCGGGACAGGATTTCTCCGAGAGAATGAATTACGACAGCGTTCACGTTTATCGCGGAAAAGCCGAGCCGTATCTTGCCGAGGCGAAGGACGGAACGACGTTCCAGCTTATGAGAAAGGGTTATTTCAAGAAGATAACCGAGGGCGGAAAACTCGTTTTGTCGGAAATCGTTTCGCTCAAAGACGGTTACAAGCCGCAGAAATAAGTCCGAAAAGGCGAAAAAACCTCAGCCACAGGTGATTGTTGCAATCTCTCTCGGCTAAAATCGCATAAATCAGAACGATTCGACGGAAAAAATCGATAAAATTCCGAAATTGTATTGACAACCGCGGAATTATTTATTATAATAAGCGTATGAATTAAGATGGGGTCGGTGTTATGTATTTTGTAGTCGACGGACTTTTGATAGGAATATTCTTTCTCGCGCTGTGGTCGAGCATACGGCGCGGGTTTTCCGGGCATTTCGTTTTCGGAATCCTGAGAACGATTATAGGCATCGCCGTCGGCGCGGTCACCGTTTTCGGCGTCTATATGCTTATGAAGCATTTTTCCTGGATAGAATATATGGCTGACGGAGTTATCGCCTTCTTCGGCGAACTCACCACGAGTTTTATCCCCAACGACCTTTACAGAATGGTTATGGGTATCGTCGCGTTCGCGCCGTTCGCCGTTCTTTTCTTCATCGTCGGTTATCTCATCGGCGTGAAAGTCATCTGCGGACTCATCAAACTCATATTTACCCCGATAAAGTTGCTCAGAAACAACGCTAAAGTTTTCAGAATTATCGATAACGTTCTCGGAACGGTTATAAATCTCGCGCTTTATTGCGCTGTGGTATTCGCGATTTTCGGCGTGGTTTACGTGTTCAATTACGATAAGGATAACGTGCCTCAGGCGGAAGTTTCCACGATCGCGATGGCGACTCCCGACGAAGGGGAGGACGCGAAAATTCTCGCCCGCACCATCAACAATATCACGACGCCGATTTTAGGCGGACTTCACGAGAGTTTCTCCGCCGCGCCGATAGGCCACGTTTTCTATGAGAACAACCCGCTTATGTGGTTCAAATCCGAAAACGGCGAAGGGTTTTATACCCTTATCCACAACGCGCTTATCGATAAAAAATAAGGCGTGAACGTAATCGGCTGCGGCTGAACGTGAAAACGTGGAAACGAAAATAATTTTAATCTGAAAATTTTGTCGCGAATTTCTATGAGATCCGCGACAATTTTATAAAACGAATAAATATTTGAGAGGAAAAATTTATGGCAAACGAAAGAACTCTTTGCGTAATGCTCGACGTTTCGCGCGACGGCGTTATGAAAGTTGAAGAAGTAAAACGTTACGCTGGTATAATTAAGAAAATGGGTTATAACGCCCTCGGACTATACATGGAGGACGTTTACGAAATCGAGGACGAGCCTTATTTCGGGCATCTTCGCGGCAGATATTCAAAAAATGAACTCAAAGATATCAACGATTATTGCAAGAGTATCGGCATAACCGCGATTCCTTATATCCAGACTCTCGCTCATCTCGAGGGCATTTTCAAATGGGTGGAATATCAGAACGTCAGAGATATAGCGAATATTCTTCTCGTCGGCGAAGAGAAAACCTATGAACTCATCGAAAAAATGTTCAGAACTCTCCGCGATTGTTTCGATACCGAAAAAATCAATATCGGTATGGACGAAGCGCCGATGATGGGCAGAGGAGTTTATCTCGACAAGCACGGTTATCCGGACAGCGTTCAGGATCTTTTGTACGAGCATCTCGTAAAAGTCAGCGCGATAGCCGACAAGTACGGTTTTAAACCTACTATGTGGTCGGATCTTATAATGCACATGGCGCGCGACGGGAAAGAAGTCAAAGTCCCCGAAAACGTCACGCTTTGCTACTGGGATTATTATCGCGATTCGAAAAAGGAATACGACCAGAACCTTAAAAAACACCTCGCGGTTACGGATAAAGTCGCTTTTGCAGGCGGCGCGTGGGCTTGGACGGGTTTCGCTCCGATGAACGAATTCAGTTACCGTACTATGAAATACGCCATGCAATGTTGCCGCGAACGCGACATTAAGGACGTTACGATAACAGTGTGGGGCGACGACGGACGCGAATGTTCGTGCTTTGCCGTTCTTCCCGCGTTGTTCTATTGCGCCGAAAAATATCGTTATCAGACGAAGGACAGCAACATAAAAGCCAAGTTTGCCGAACTTTTCGGAATTAAATTCGACGGTTTCGCTTCGCTCGATCTTCCCAACGAAATCAAGGATTGCGACGGTTGCAACAACCCGAGTCGCTGGGGACTTTATAACGATCCGTTCTGCGGCAGATTCGATTATCACATCGAAATCGGCGACGGCGAACAGTTTAAAAGCAACGCGCTTAAACTCAAAAGGGCGGCTAAGTCCGCGGGCGAGTTCGCGTATCTTTTCGATTGCTTATCCGATTTGTGCAAGGTTCTCGAACTCAAATACGACCTCGGCGTGAAAACGCGCGCGGCGTATCTCGCAAAGAATAAGAAAAAACTTAACGAGATTGCGAACGTCGTTTATCCCGAAACCATAAAAAGGCTGAAAAAATTCATAGTTTCCTTTAAGGCGTTGTGGAACAAGGAAAACAAACCTTTCGGGCTGGAACTTCACGAAATGCGCCTCGGCGGGCTTTTGTTAAGGCTGGAAAGTTGCCGCGAAACGCTCGTTTCTTATCTGGGCGGGCAAATCGGCAACGTCGAAGAACTCGAGGCTCCCGTCCTGAAATTTATTCCCGACCGCGAAAAAACCGCGAATCTGTGCTGTCAGTCGCATATCAACACGGTAACGGTCGCGAATATGAATATATAACACGAATATGAATATATAAACTTATACCGGATTACCTGATATTCGGACGGTCGGCATTGTATCCGCTTGTCGGGGAGTCGTTCCCGACGAAGCCCGATTGTTTTCCGACCGCCGAAAGGAGCGTATATGAGAAAAAAAATTTATCTTATAATTCTTACGTTGGTGCTTGCGGTGACTTCAACTCTGTTTGCGGGTTGCGGCGGTTCGGCTTTGCCGAACGTAAATTCCGACGAGGACAGAATAATAACTCAGCAGGTTACCGTTCCGCCGACGGAATACAATGCAAAAAAGGCGGTTTACGCAACTATAGGCCGACTTTCCAAATACAGTACATATAAAGCAACGAGCAGCGGAACGTCCGTCGCGGCGGTTTCGGGGCTGTTCGATTACGTTCAGAAAACCGATTGTGTTACGATTAAACACGGCGACGAATTTTACAGCGAGAGCAAGTCTTCTTCAAAACTCGTTTCGGTCAGACACGAGGCTTTTGCGAAGGGCGATAATATCGCTTACAGAAATAACGGCGGAAAAATCTCGAATTCCTCCGCGCTCGCCTATAAAGAAGTATACGGGGTAACGCCCGACAAACTTCTCAGCGGACACGTTTTCAATGATGAAACGATTATGTACGCCAAGGCGACCATAACCGAGAACGGCGATTACGAAATAGAAATCGTCCTCGACAAAGACAAGGGAAACGTTCTTTTGCTCAAGCAAATGAAGGAATTCGGCGGGCTGAAAGACTATCCCGTTTTCACCGACGACACTGTTTTCACGCTTACGATAACAGGCGATTACACGCCCGTTAAATTCTCGTATAAAAGCAAATACAACGTCAACGTTGCGATGCTCGGCAGTCTGCCTTGCGAAGAAAACAACGAGGTGACTTTCTCCGATTTCAACAAAGACGTTGCGATTCCGGATACGGAAGCGTTCAACGCCGCCATGTCCGAAACTCCGTCCGAAGTTAAGCCGTCCGAGGAAAAACCGGCAGACGAAAACCGCGAAAAAATAGTTTCGGCTCTGCTTAAAGCCGATCTCGTCCGCGGAATTTCTCTCAGCGGAAGCGTATCCGTCAACGGCATCGAAATGCCGCTGAAACTCGGCGCGAGAGCCGATCTCGACAAGTTGATGAACGACGAAAATGCGGACCTTCTTTCCCTTGTCGATTTCACGCTTTCGTTCGGTATATACGAAAAATCTCTTTCGGTTACATATCACGACAGAAAAGTTTTCGTCAATCTCGGCGATACGCGCTTTGTAAAAGACGTGTTTGAAGACGACGAAATTTCCGCGGCGATTTCCGCTTTGCAGGGCGTTATCAAGGGCGCGGACGTATCGTCGATGCTTTCCGTAAAAAAGAATGGAGATTTGTACGAAATAAGGCTTAACGACCTTATGGTCGAAGTGACGATAAAAAATCTGCTGAAACAACTCGGGCTTATGGGCGACGGCTCGAAAACCTTTGACCTTTCGCTCGGCTTGTATATCCCGAACGACAGAGTGGGCGTGGTTTCGTTCAATCTCACGACCGACGTTATCGACGTAAAAGCGAAGATGAATTTGTCGGACGAGAAGTTCTCTTTGCCGAACCTCGAAGATTATTATCCCGAACCGCAGATTCTGCGCGCGGGCGCGGACGTTGGTTTGACGATTAATCTGCCCGATTCCGGGAAGTTGAGCGCGACGGCAGAAGCGTTTGTGTCGTATGACCTGACTAAGCAAAATTCCGCCGAGGCGTTCAATGCGGAAATAAACGTAAATTTGGATGACGAATTCAAGAGATTTCTTGCCGGGAAAAGCAATGCCGACGGCGGCTTGTCGCCGATACTGAAACTTGCGGCAGAATCCGATTCTCTGAACGTTATCTGCGCGAACGGTAAAGTTCTGTTCGTGATTATGAAAGGCGGCGTGCGCGTTTACGCGAAGAATCTTACGCCAGGAGAATACAATTTCGGAACAGATCCGCTGACCGATGAACTGATCGGGTTAATCGGCGAAATATTCGTTTATCCCGTTGCGGATGCCGGTATGACGAAATCGGACGACGGTAAAACGGTTTCGGTTTACGTCAACGCTTATAACGTCAACGTCGCGCAGGGCGAAGAATTCGTTCCCGGAGAAAATTACGAAACGTTTGAAATACTCAGGCTGGATATAAAGTTCAAGTCTGCCGCCGATTACGTCTTCGGGTGGAACGTCGATGAGATTTACGCCGAAGCGGTTGCCCCGAAAGGAACAACCGAAATTCCGGAGGAATATTTTTCGGCTTGCGGTTATTTAAACGTTTTATTCTTGTCCGGCATGCCGGATTTGACAAACGTCGGAAAAAGTGAGATA
>ERZ827168.333-NODE-333-length-80766-cov-5.425023_pt1 | contig 80766 bp, 62 predicted proteins | sample MGYA00519868_ERZ827168 | MGnify/ENA primary metagenome ERZ827168 (study PRJEB31778, sample SAMEA3449271) | human gut metagenome | biome: human gut; feature: human-associated habitat; material: faeces | place: United Kingdom | collected 2010/2012 ... | reverse complement strand
CCGCCAAAGTGCAGGACGCGGCCCTCCGCGCCCACCACGCGCTCGGGCTCAAGGGCTACAGCCGCGCCGACTTCATCCTTCAGGACGACGGCACCCTGTATATCCTTGAAGTCAACACCACGCCGGGCATGACCTCCACCAGCCTCGTTCCCCGCGAAGCCGCCGTCAAAGGCATGTCCTTCGCCGATCTCGTCGAGCGCCTGCTCGAACTCGCTCTGGAACGATAGGGCGGAAAAGGACTTCTGCGAGGGAAGAGGGAACCTTTCCAGAAAAGGGCTCCCCTTCCCTCGCCGTCTTTCAAACCAAGGATACCTCACAGTGAAACGCAGCGTGCTCCGCGCCCTGTTGAGCGCACTGCGCCTGTGTTCCCGTAGCCTCCTGCATCCCTGCCCCGGCGGCGTGCGCCGCCAGTACGATCTCGTCCTTATTTTCGTCCAGATACGCGCCTGGAAAATAGTCGCATTCTATCATGCGGTTAAGATCATTCTTCACTGTTTCATAGGGTAAAACGGCGGCGTAGGCAATCTCGTTCAGGCGGTACATCCCCTGATTGGCCACCAACGCGATATATTTTTTGTACTTAAGCGCGGTCACCTTCATCCTGCGGCCCCACACCAATAAAGCGATCCCGCCGGCCAGAACAAGAAGAATCCCGGATAGGCTGTCTTTCAGCTCCTCATCCCCGCCTGCCCACGCAAATAACGTCACAACTCCCATCGCGAGCAGGACCCAACCGATCACAATCACCTTTGAGTAAGCGTTTAGCTGGGTTTTATTGTCCGCCGTCTGCCGCTTATACAGCAGGTAGATACCGACCGGCCATAAAAAAATCAGAAATAAAACAATGCTTTTCCATGAATAGATTCCTGATACTTCCTTTTGCTTTTCCATTTCCCAGCCCCCCTTTTCTTTATTATAGTGTTCTTTTGGTCATCTGTCAAGAACAAAAAATATATTGACATTTATCACTAATAATAGTGTTATATTATTGTATATATTGTATCCAATCTGCGTATGTCTGTACAAAAAGTGTACACCGAATTTACAATTTATGGGTGTTAAGAATGAAAAAATTATTTGCAATTCTGTTATCGTGTGCTCTGGCTGTAACGCTGTGTGCCTGTTAATCGCCGTCTGAAAAGTGGGACGGTATGGCGCAACAGGCGGCAGCGTTGGTGGAACAGGAAAATTTTACCCAGGCAAGCCAGGCATACCAAAAGATGAAAGATTATTATGATAAGAAGAAGCCGGAGGGCGCCGTCAGTATGGAGGACGAGAGGGAGAAGCATCTCACCGCCTACCTCAAGGGGGATAAGGTTTTGGGCGGGCTGTTAACAGGTGACCTCTCTGCCATACATGGGGAGATAGGGAAAGATGCTGCGGCGTCCATTGAAAAATATGTCCAAACCGCAACCAAGAAATTAGAAGAGGGAAACTTCCAGAGTCTCCCCTTCGTGGTAAAACTCAAGGAAGAAGCCGTTTCCACAGGCATCTATTTCAAAGCGTTGGAAATCTATCAAAAGGGGGACGCCACGGCAAACCTGACTACAGCCGTTGATCTGTTTCAAAAGGTAAAGGAGAATTCCTCGAAATTCGGTGATAGCCAGAAAAAATTGAGGAAATTCATAACACCCTATTTGCACGCTATATCCAGACTGCCGAGGAGGCGTTGGGGAAATTGGATTTCGACGCGGCGAATAACAATCTTACGCTTGCCCGTGAGATTGCGAACAATGAGCAGACAACGGATTTGCAGTCCAGAATCCAGACCGCTGAACAGGAGGAGAAGGCGCGCCAGGAGGCAGAGCGGTTGGAGGCAGAACGGATGCAGTATGAAACCGGGATTACTTTTGACCAGCTTTCGCGCGATCCGGATGCGTATAACGGTAAGAAGGTGAAGTTTTCGGGTTATGTCTTACAGGTTACCGAGGGGAGCAGCGAATATCAGATACGGCTTGCGACCAGTGGCAAATATGATAATGTGATCTTTCTTTCTATTAATAAAAAGTTGCCGACTCAAAGAATTCTGGAGGATGATTATATTACGGTCAAGGGGACGTCAAAGGGCTTGTATACCTATACCACCGTAATGGGTGCCAGCAAGACCCTGCCGCTGGTCTTCGTTGAGGCGATAGATTAAAATTATAGTAAAAGGAGGCCTATAAAGGCCTTCTTTTACTATAGATAAAAAAGGAGATGAAATTAACAAATGAAAGCGGTTCATTACCCGCCGGTTCTAACGTCTTATTTTAATTTTCAGCAGCCTTCCATGTGTCATACTGCTTTTGAATCTCATCCATGACCTTCTGCTTGCCGGCAAGCTCCAGCTTTTTGTCATACGCGGGGATAACATTGTCCGGATCGTCAAGCCCAAAGCTTAAAATCTTGCTGAATTCTGTTTCTACCGCCTGCAATTGGGCGATCTCACTCTCTACAGGAATCGTGTCGAATGAAAACCCTATGTTCGGGTCAAAGGTAGCTGTTTTGTTCATCCGGTCGGTCTCTTCCCACACGTCATCCTCATAGGAGGGTACCAGGTAGGCCAAAAACTGATTGCCGATCATGAATTCTGAGATATAATAGCTCCCGCTTTCCCGAACCATCCGATTAGGGGTGTCAGGGTCTTTGGTATAGTCTCTGCCCTCCAGACCGTAGCACAGAAGGTTCAGGATATATGGGTCTGTGTGCAAAAGCTCAATCAGCTTTAATGCGCGCACCGGGTGCTTCGAGGTACGGCTCACCGCCGTCATCGTCGTCTGCACCCCGCTTCTTGAGAGGAATGGCTCATCGGTTGGTACCGCAATAATATCATATCCGTAATTAATCTTGTGTTTTCCTTCCACGCCTGGCAGGTATCTTGCATATCCGCTGAATACCTTTTGTGCTTTCAGCAATGATGTCTTGTCAGTCAATGTCGCCACATCAGCCGGAAAGAAACCGCGTAAGTTCCAATCTCGCATTGTGCGCCAGTACCTTTCATTGATTTCCCTTTCATCATCTGCCCTGCCGTTTACAATGTGTATACCATTGGAAACGTCGGTTGTCTGCTCCGGTCTGAGAAAATAACCACCTGAATCAGTGGTAACGATAGTATTTGGCTCTCTGTCATGTACCAATTGATAGATCTGGGACACATCCTCTAAGCTGTCTACACTTTTGACGTCGAGGTTATATTTATCTACAATTGGTTTAATAAAATAAATACTACCCTGGTTGTACAGCACCTGATTCATCGGAACAGCATAGATTTTGTTGCTGATACGTGCCGCGTCCCAAATATAATCGGCATAGAAATCACGCATTTGGGGAACCTGTTCGAGTAAATCGTCCAGTTCCAGATAAGCCCCTTTGGTAACGTTTGGCTCATATTTGTTCGCCCAGTTAGCCGTCCACACCAGATCAAATTCCTCCTGTGCGGCAAACGCCATCTGCATCTTCTGGTCATAGTCGCCCGGCTGGATGCAGACCAGATCCAGCGTCACGTTCAGCTTATCATTTAAATATTTGTTAGCCTCTTCCATTACCTCGGCAAAACCGGAGGGTTCCTGGCAACGGATGTACCATTTCAGGTTTACATGCTCACTCATGTCATCCTGATAGGAAACAACCTCCGGCTCCTTCCCGCATCCTGTAAATGCCAACAGTATTGTACCAATTAATAGGAAAGCTAATATTCTTTTTTTCATATCGGTCCTCCGTCAAATAGGAATTTGGAACCGGGAAGTTTACGCTTCCCGGTTCCCTTTATAAAAAGGAGATGGAATAAGCAAAGCTCAATGCGCGTGGGGCAGACAAGCCGGCGCGTATATTTGGCTGCGTTAAATAACAAGGAGACGGAGAAGCGGAAGAAGTTACTTCTCCAACAATCTCTTGATAACAGAGGCGGCTTGTGCGCGGGTGGTGTTTTCGTGCGGGGCGAAGGTGCCGTCAGGCATACCGCTGATTAAGCCTGCGGTGGCGGCCTCGTCTACATACTCATAGGCCCAGTCCGAAATCTCTGCGCTGTCTGCAAACCGTGCGATTCCCCCGCGTTCTGCCTTCTTTTCCATAAATGCGTTGGCTTGCCCTAAAATGACTGCCATTTCTTCCCTTGTGATCAGGTCGTCCGGCCGGAATCTGCCGTCATATCCTACGATGATTCCGGTGTTTGCTGCGGCATTTACATATGGATAATACCATGCATCCGCCGCTACATCCGAGAAGCCTGCGCCCATCCGGCTCTCCAGTTCCAGCGCCTTGACGATCAGGGTCGCAAACTCTGCCCTTGTGATGCTTCTGTCCGGCTCAAAGGTGCTTGCTGTGACACCGGTGACGATCCCCTTTTCGGCCATTTCTTCAATATCTGCCTGGGCCCAGTGGCCAATGGTATCTGTAAACCGTGTTTCATTCTCTAATGTTTGTTCAGAATTTGTCACCCCGATCGGACTCCCCGCTCCGCTGCCTATAGATACTCCGCCACTCCCATTGCTGTTGTAGGTCGGTGTTGAAATCGGCTGGCTGGTGGATGTGCTGTCGGAAGAAACCGAGGTATAAAGCACGATCTCTCCTAACGCAGTGGTACTGATTTGTAAGTCGTCTCCGTCTATTGCACGTGCATACTTTTTGCTACCCAACTCAGTGTTGCTAAAGGCAAAAAATTTACTGTTGGAAATATACCCCGTCTTTTTGCTTCGTGCTCCGTTTATATACAGAACAATTGGTTGATTGCTCTCAATCTGTCCGTCCGTCAACTTGAGGCTGGTGAGTTTCTCCGCATTTTCTACCGTTACACCAGCCGTCTCGCTTTCTCCAAACAGATTGAGCGATACCCTTTCCTCGTCAGACCGGATCACAGTACCCCGTTCGATTGTCAGGGTAGCCGGTACCTTGACTCCATCGACCGTTATGGAATATTTCACCGTTATTTTGGGCAGGCTCTCCCCTGCAGGGACACTGATGCTGGTTTCAGAGGAGAGGTCAAAAATCAAATCATTCATAAAAGGATAGACATTGTTAACATCACTCAGTTTGCCGGTATCCTGGCAGACTAAACCTGTAAACTGCCGGATTGCCTCCTCCAGCATAGCCCACGCCGAGTACTGGACGTCATCATCCCCGCTGCTTGCGTTCTGCGCCGCTGCAATCGCCTGCGCCAGCACGTTGTGCGCATCGTAGGAGGCCTGACCGAAGTTTTCACCCGTTCCTATCTCTTGTAGTTCCTGCGCCTCTTTGATCGCCTCTTGAAGCAACTCGGAAATCGTGGAACCTCGGCCAATTTGCACCACTTCGGATGTTACAGTCTTCCCCTGCAGTCCGTTTACATCATAAGGCGTGACCTCACAATACACATACTTGTTTTTATAAGAAGAGTCAACCGGCAAGGTGCTCTCGCCCCGCGCCTCGATGAGTTGATACTCCCCGTCCTCAGAATCGGAGGCATACCAGTTATAGCGGGTGAACCCTTCCCTATCGTTATCACTGTCTTCGAAAGTGTAGTTCAGTTTCAAAAACCCGTTCGATTCTGTGAGAACCATGTCGCACACCGATGGTTCCACACCGCCTGGAATCATCATTGTACCGTTTATTGTGGCTTCCTGTAGACCCATTTTAGAAAAGTCAACATTTTTAAAGGAAGCATTTAAATCCTGAACGCTTGCCAGACCCGCTTGTGAGAGGTTAAAATCACCATTCGCGTAGTCAGAAAGCACGGAGGAATTCTTCCATATAGTGCCTGATTCGGTTCCACCCCCGCCGGTGGTTGTCTCTGTGGTGTTAATCAACAGATTGTTAGTATAGGTATTGGTTACGGACGGTGCATACTGATCCGCAAGGGCGTACAATTCTTTTGTGTCCATCGTCGCCTTGTACGAAGCGAACAGTCCCTGCAGTTCGGTGGTAAATTGATCAAAGGCCGGCTCCCATTGGGTACCTTGAAAATAAGTCCGCCACTCTTCGTTGTTAACCAGGTATTCCTGTGCCTTTTGCCATTTCCCTGTGACGGTTCCATAGCAGTCTTGCCAGTACAGCCACCAACGAACCTCGTTGTCACAATCGGTTGCATCCCAGCGCTGGAAGTAAGTGGTAGCACTGGGTGAATCGATGAAGATATTGTTGTCCACTGAGCCGAACTGCGAACCATGTGTCTTGATCGCCGTGCTGGAGGCAGAGGCCTTGTAAAACACGTTTCCGGTTATCTGCGGCGCTATCGAACCGTCATCTGCAAAGATTGACTGCGCGCCATAGGTTGCATGCCCCTCATAGGTATTTCCCATATCATGAAAATAGTTTCCGATAAACCGGACGCCCATGTTGGTCAGGGAGTTAGTCCAATACACCGCCCCCATATCTGACGCTTCTCTCACTGCGTCATGGATATTGTTCCCTTCAAACAGGATCTCCGGCGCGGAGCAGGATATCAGCATATGAGGTGCGCCATAAATCTCATTGTTTTTTACCTGCAGGCCGGCGCTGTTACAGCTTATAGTGTTTACATAACTTTTGTAGACACGGCACGCATCGTGGATTCTGTTGTTGAGAATCTTGTTGCCATAGGATTCCAGCTGGAGTGGATTGGATATGCCGATACCGCCGTCTCCAGAATCGTACATATGGCAATTTTGAATTGTTGTATTGGTGCTGTTTACGCAATTTATAAACCCTCCTGAGGTATGCCTCAGGGTACAGCCATCGATGGTGACCATATCGCAATTTTCGAGTTTGATAAACCGTTCCAGGGTGTACTCCATCTGCAGACCCTCAAGCTTGATATTGGAGGCACCAACTCCATTAAACATCACCTTTGACAGGCTTGGTACATAAACCTCCGCACTGCTCAAATCGCCATTAGGATAAAGGTAAGCTACTTTTTTATCCCGGTCAATGAACATTTCGCCTGGCAGATCAATCTCCTCGAGCAGATTCCAGAAAAACACGCGGGTGTTGTTTTTGACTGTGCTAACCTGTGTATTATTCGCCCCGCTTATGGTCGCCGTGTCGGTTTCAAAATCAAAGTCGGTAACCTTGTAGCTGGAATAGAAATAGGGAGCGCTCATCCACCCGGCAGCATATAGGGTTTTCACCGTGTTCTCGTCCCAGTAGGTTTTGGCCCGGCTGGTCGGATCTTCGTAGGTAAAGGAGGCCGGATCGGTCGCCTTCCCACCCGCCTGTACGTTGGCGGTGGCCAGGAAGGTTTCGCTGCCAGCGTCATTGGGCCAGCGGGCATAGGTCATCGGAAAGCCATCTACATAGATTTCCTGCTGACGGTAACCGCCGATTCCCTGCCCAAAATAATCTGGGATAGCCCCCAGCACAAAGTCACTCAGATCGATCTGCATCAGTTTTTCCCGTGCGTGCGCATCGATCACACGTTCCAAGACCGTCTGGTCGGTTACTTTGGTAATTTTGTCGTTTTCAACTTTCTGCCCGCCTCTTAAAAAGACGTTTTCACCATTATACGCGCGGTAGGTCGTACCGGAATCGACTTGCTCCAAAGTAATGGTGTCGTCGATGGTATACGCTCCGCCACGAATCTGGACTACCACCTCAGAAAAACCACTCGCCAGCGCACCTCGGGCAAGTTGCTGCGCCTTTGCAATGGTCTGTACCGGATACAGCTGCGAACCGGGATTTTCATCGTCCCCATCGGCCGACACAAAAAACTGCGCCCTATCAGTGTTCCCTTCTATCTCTATGGAACTAGAATGGAAATCCTCACCGGAGCCTTCCTCGTTTACTGGTTTCACGGTTACACGGACGGATCGCCCGCTCTGTTCATACCCAACGGTATAGGTTGCGTTGGTCGCGCCATCTATGACTCTCCAACAATTATCGCCGTACAAATACTCCCACTGGTATTGGAAATCACTTGCGTTTTCAGCTGAAACATTTGCTGACAGTGTACACATGGGTTCACCTACACCCTGCAATTCCACAGAATTTACCTTTGGGATCGTCTCCCTGCTCCCAACCTTGTCTTTCGAGAATACCTCCAATTTGCCATTTTGCCCCTCGATCTCCAGAACCGCTTTTATATATTTCTCTTTATCCTGATCCAACAAGGTATAGTTTTTTTCTGTGCCTATCTTGTCCCAAGTCTGCTTATCATCGCTTGCATACCAAGTGATGGTGAAGGGTACAAGGTCGTATGCATTGGAAAAATCCGTGAATTTATGGTTCCTGACGTTCAGGCTCGTACCCACTGCGAGTGGACCGTTGACTGTTCCCTGACACAGCAGGCTGATTGACAGCACCGGCAACCCGCTGTTCTCATAGTTCTCATCGGCGAAAAAGCCGTTGCCGAGGCTATCAAGGTCAGGCGTTACACCCAGATAGCAATTGGTTTTGCTGACATTAGTTGTGTCGGGACTTGTATCGGCATTTACCGAATAGCAGTTGGTGAGAACCGCACTTCCAGCTGACGTACCACTGCTTCCCGTGCAATATACGATACCGGACTTTTTTGTATAGTCACCCTTTATCGCGGTACTATAGCAGTTTTTTACCGTCAAAGTCGCCTCTGCCAATACCCCTCCAGCTATTCCGCCGCTGCCACAATCCTGTGCATTTCCATATAAGTTGAACACACAACCGGTCGTATAGCAATTCTCTATGCTCGCGTCTCCCACAATTTTGCCTGCGATCCCGCCCATGTAGTTCTGCGTCCACGCTTTATTATTTTTAAAGGTAACTTTGTTTACTCCGAGGTTTCTGACAACCGCATTTTCTCCCAGTGCGCCGAATACGCCGTATTCACGCATTGTTTCAGATTGGTCTTCATTGCTAATATTCGATACCACGTGACCATTGCCGTCAAAACTACCTTTAAACGGGTTCGCCGCCGTGCCGATCGGCTGGTAGAGTTTTCCGTAGGATGTAAAGTCCAGATCATCCGTCAGTCTGTAATATGCGGACACATATTCTCCATTTGCCGCGTTGATCAATTCAGACAAATTCTGCAAGTTCTCTTCCGATGTTATCAGGTAAGGGTCTCCCTCCGTGCCTGAACCGGTAAATTCCACATCAGTAGCCAGTACCGCCGTTAAGCTTGAAAGTACAAGCATGACTGTAAGCATAATGCCGATAAATCTCCGACTTAACAGTTTCATTTTTTCACCTATCCTTTTTAATATTATATTGTCCGGCTAATGGTTTCACAGTGGATGGACGTAGTTTCCCTCAGTCCATTGATACACTGCGGACCAATGCTTCAATCAAAATATCATCTCCAGCATCCATCGAGCCGGCGGTATCAGAAATCACGATCAGGCCGCGGTCATCCCAGAATACCTGTTTACCGAGCGCCTCCACAATAGCCCGCAGTGGAATCAGGGTGCGGTCATTGATGGTCTGCGCCGCCACATCCAAAACAGATTCCCTTCCATTGACCAGCATTTTATTGCTACCCAACCGCAACGAAATCTGATCTGTGCCGGACTGGATATCGACGGTTTGTGTGTTCTCCTCCCAACCAACCTTTGCGCCGAAGCTTTCAGAGACCATCCGTACTGGAACCAAGGTGCGTTCATCAATCACCAGGGGGACCACTTCAATGTTCTGCGGATCCACCAGCGTTTTCGCCCCATTTGCCCACGCGCGAGGCGAATCGACAAGCATAATGGTGGAACTGGCTTCTACCTTCGCAATATCTTCATCCCGCAAACCGATCCTGTTAAAGTCTACGATTTCAAAATCCGGAATTTTTTTCGTGATCTCGCTATCTTTCAAAACGGTAAAATCGCCGTTTTTATAATCGGCAAAGCTGTTGGTATTTTTTAGTTCGATATTGTTTTCAACCGTACCATGTTGAACGACGTTTTCGTTTATGTTATATCCAGCTGACTTATATTCCACATTGCCGGCTATGGTATTATATTTTGGAACGCCGGGATCATCCTCAAACTGCAAAAGCTGGGGATACTTCTCCGCCCACTGGGAGGCCTTCTCCAAGGTGCTCAGGAAACCTTCTACCGCATTGGTTTGCCAGGTCATACCGCGGTTATCAAATACAAACGGCTTTTTGCAGTTGAGCATAACGTTGTTGACAAAGGTATTGAACCGCCCGCCGCCGTATAGCGCGACCGAATCCACATCGTAAAAGAAGTTTCCATAAACCCAGTTGTTAGAGGCCTCGTCGTCCAGATACACCGCCTGCATCTGCATACCTGTATTGGTATCGATCATCGCAAGATCGTGGAAATAGTTATACCGGATGTAATTCGTCTTGGCAAACCCTCCCCCGATATAGATTGCTCCGGAATCGGCAGTGTCCCTGCAGACCTGCGAAATGTCATTGTATTCAAATACGTGATCCCATCCGCTGGAACCCATGGCCACATGGGGCGCGTCATAAATCTGGTTGTTTCTCGCGACATTCGCCACGCCATTTAATGAGATGGCGTCTGCATAGGTTGTTTTGATCTTCGCGTAGCTGTGAATTTTGTTGTTCTCCACCACGCAGTTACCCGGAATCATTTTTTCTGTATCCCCGGCGATGATCTTGATCGCCAGCGCACCCACATCATGGATGTAATTGCCGGTGATCTTACAGTCATAGCTATCGGTCAGCCAAACGCAGTTGAAGCTGATATTGGTAAATTCGCAGTCTGCCAACACGACGTTTTTGCACCGATCGATCTTGACACCTTCCCCAACGCTTTTTTCAAAGGTAATTCCCTTGATTTCCACATTCTCACAGCCGGACAGGGTGACCAGCGGATCGCCGAAGGTAGCCAATTCTATCTTCGCCTTTTGAATATCCCCATAGGGATACAGGTACAGCATACCACTGGTGCGGTCAAGATACCATTCTCCTTGTGTATCAATCTCTTCCAGCAGATTATAAAAGTATAACCGTCGGTCGGAAACCACGCCGGTATAGACCGGATACTGCGTGGTGACCGTGTTTCCTTCCAGCGTAACCGGCACATTGGATTCGGCCCAGTCATGCTTAAAATAGCCGAACGACCAGATTTCCTCCGCCGCGCTCCATTTTTTGAGCCGGTCGTCGTTGACCGTAAAAACCGATGGCTCGAAGGTACCGTCTTTTTTGTAGGCGGAAAGAGTGGAGCCATCCTTAGTCACAGCTCCAGTTTCCAGATAACCGTTATTAGGATATCGCGCCAGGGTCTGTATCTGGTCGTCATAATAGAGCGCGGGGGGAAAGTGAAGCTCTCCGCCATATGTATTGTCAACCTCGCCATAGCCATGCGGCAGGATCTCCCCGTAATCGTTGATCCCCTGCTCCCTCAAATCCAGACAATATACCTGATCGCGCGCCTTTTCGTCAAGGATCCTTTCCAAAACCACCGCGTTGGTAACCTTTTGAAAGGCGGAACTTTCAAGCCGGTTAGCCGCGGTGATGGTGACCGCCTCATCCATATAGGGGCGTATCACCAGATCGCTGTGTTCAGCGGTTAGCGCAAGCGTCCTGTCGAAGCAGTAAACGCCTTCGCGCAGGTTGATCACCACCCTGCCCTTTATTTGAGCCGCTGCCTGCACCGCCCGCTCGATGGTTGCGAACGGCTTGTCGATCTCACCTGTATTTTGGTCGCTGCCATCCGGGGCGACAAAGAGCATCTGCGCACCATCGGCATATACGGCTGGAATGACGGATAATAAAAGCAGTAAAGACAAAGTCAGGATTGCAATTTTTTTCATATCGGGTCTCCTTTTGATAAACTGTGCTTTGCATTATTCTACATTTTCTGTGACGGTAAATTCCTCGCCATTTTCCGATTGGATCGTTTCATCTTCATAGATGATGTAGGGCGTCATGATATAGGTACGGCCATCAATGATTGCCTCTCCGTATACCGCGACCGCATAAGCGCCGTTGGAGTCTGCTTCTGCTTTCAGCTTGAGCTTGTTCTGCGGATTCCCCTTTTCTTCCAATATCACGCCATACTCAGCCACCGGACCGGTAAAAATAGCGTAAACGACGTTGGTCTGAAAAACCATACCAGTTTCCCGATCGGTGAAGGTTCCCGTTTTGTATCCCCCGACTCGAATGGCAGGTGTAATCTCCTGCAAGGCCATACCGGCGGACAGTTCTGCGCCGTCCACCAGCGAATCATAGGCAAAGATAGCCGAACCGGTCACAAAATTCGCGGACATGTCCTCTCCGCCATAGGTTATAAAATCCAGTCGGTAGCCCGGATCCGCTGAAACAGTATAGGTCACAGAGTTACCTGACTTTATGTATACCAAATTGTCTTTGACAACGACATCCCCTTCCGCGCCGCTTGCCGAAAGGGTTCCATTTTGAACCGCCGCAAGTGTGTTTACTTTATAGTTTTTCTGCCAGGAGAGAATTGGCAGGCCGTTATTTAGGCCAAATATGTCTGTCTCGAAGGAGGAACCCAAGTGTTCAGCTGTACAATCAGCATCACTTGCCAGATAGCAATTAGTTGTGTCGGGACTTGTATCGGCATTTACCGAATAGCAGTTGGTGAGAACCGCACTTCCAGCTGACGTACCACTGCTTCCCGTGCAATATACGATACCGGACTTTTTTGTATAGTCACCCTTTATCGCGGTACTATAGCAGTTTTTTACCGTCAAAGTCGCCTCTGCCAATACCCCTCCAGCTATTCCGCCGCTGCCACAATCCTGTGCATTTCCATATAAGTTGAACACACAACCGGTCGTATAGCAATTCTCTATGCTCGCGTCTCCCACAATTTTGCCTGCGATCCCGCCCATGTAGTTCTGCGTCCACGCTTTATTATTTTTAAAGGTAACTTTGTTTACTCCGAGGTTTCTGACAACCGCATTTTCTCCCAGTGCGCCGAATACGCCGTATTCACGCATTGTTTCAGATTGGTCTTCATTGCTAATATTCGATACCACGTGACCATTGCCGTCAAAACTACCTTTAAACGGGTTCGCCGCCGTGCCGATCGGCTGGTAGAGTTTTCCGTAGGATGTAAAGTCCAGATCATCCGTCAGTCTGTAATATGCGGACACATATTCTCCATTTGCCGCGTTGATCAATTCAGACAAATTCTGCAAGTTCTCTTCCGATGTTATCAGGTAAGGGTCTCCCTCCGTGCCTGAACCGGAGAACGCAGCCTCCTGTGCAAGCGCGTAAAGAGGTACGGTCAGCATAGTCAAAACCAATAGAGATCCTAAGAACTTTGATACGTTTTTCATTCCTTTTTCCTCCAATCGTTTTATTTCATAATTATTGTAACATTCCGCGATCCCCCCCTCAACCCCCGCAGTTTTGCAAATAACCCCCACAAAAAAACATCCGCCCGTTCCTTTTGAGAACGTCGGATGCTTTTACAGAGACCATTATTCCAAGATTTCAAACCACTTATGTATCTTACGAAGATAACCGCGGTATTGCGTAGGCGTCATCCCCACCAGGCATTTAAAGTTGTGCACAAAATTATCTGTCTTCTTATACCCAACTTCTCGCGCGACCTGTTCGACGGTTATATTCGTATTGCGTAAAATATGTGTACTGGCATAAATACGCCTTCGCGCCAAATAGTTATTAAAGGAATAGCCCACTTCCTTTTGAAATACCGCCGACAGGTGGGTGGGGTTATAATGAAGATACTCCCCCAGTTTCTTTAAGGTAACGCCAGACATATAGTTTCCATGAATATAATCGAGCATATACTGTACAATGTCGGAATAGGAAAACGCCGGTGAGATATCCGGAATCGATCGGGATACAATTGTTATAATAGATTTAATATGGTTTTTAATGACATCGGTATAAAAAAGGGGGCGATTTTGATACTCCTTGCAACAACGTTGCACCAATTCTGCAACAGCGCCGTCAAAATCCTGATAAACCAGCAGGTCCGGAATATCCAGCCCCTTCATTTGCCCTAAGCCCGTCAGGAGGGATTGGATCAACTGTGATATCGTCTTCGGTTCGGCGATCAGTTCGTTGAATATCTGTGGAACAAAATCAATATTGCAAGCGACACCTGCCTCCTGATCAAACAGTTGGAGATTCTCCTGTGTCGGCCTATACAGGAAGCAACTCCCTTTCTTAATAAATATATCCTCACCCTTCCATTGAAGCGTAGCCGAACCTTCTATGAAATAAAAAAGAGAAAAAAAGTTTTTTTTACACGGACTCCCAAAATTTCCGCCGTTGGCAGAAATAGTCTGTGTACTGATACGTATTTTTTCATAATCGAACAAATATTCACCGGCATAAGCTCCAGAGGCATCCTGTAGTTTTTGCTCTAAATAATCATCCATTCTTGTCATCTCCCTATCTCATATTCTCATATTTTATAAAATAACAGGGAAAAAGTCAATGTCAATAAGAGGGGATACCCGTATACTTACCAGATTACTATAAATAAAGATGCTCAAGAGTTCTCTCCAGCATCTGTGAAATTTTCACCTTGCCTAAATCAAATATGCAGGTCTCCAGTTCATTGTTAGCCGGTCTGGTTCAGGAAGCCGAATAACAAAAACTCCACTTTTCCTGAATTCAGAATTAAGTAATATCCTGTTACCTTTTGCGACAGGAAATAGGGCAAGAACTTTACTGGGATTAAAAATTCGTGATTTTGATACATGGTTATTATAGATGTGCTCTATATGATGTATCGCATAAGAGACCAACAGGCAAATCTGTATAATTCCATTCTTGTAACAAAGCTGCCGCTTTTACCGTCGTTTTTTGTTTACCTTTCCCTTGCTTAATCCACGCCAATAAGATATAATGTAGGCAATTCATTTTCAATAAAGTAGTATCTTTTACTATAATGATGAATTGTGTCATGATAGAAATTGCCACGGCTAGATATGAGGAGGTAGACAAATGAAAAACATGCTGGTGGAAGCTGAAAATATGGTAAAAATATTTTTTCGTGCCTACCTGACTGACGGCGATGCGGCTACAATGGCCTCCTGCCTCGCTGACGAGGTGGAATGGTTTGGCTGTGGCGAAGCCAAAATTACATTGGGAAAAGATGCAGTGATAAGTCACCTTTGCAATAAAATTAATTCGAACCGGTTTCAACTCTCCTTCCGCCGTATGGGAGGACAAGCGTTATCTGGGGCTTTGGTCTCCCTTCTCATGCTGTCTGAAGTCAAAGCCCCTGAAAGAAAAAACAGTTCGATTGAGATTCTAAGCAGTCTGGTTTGTCGCTGCGATGAGAAGGGATGCAAAATCATCACTTCCTATTCGACGATGCATTCTCTTGCGTATCCGTATGCAGACAGCTATTCCAGTTTACGAGAAGTCTTTGAGGATGCGGAAAAACAAATCCGTGCCCGTTCCTTCGACCTGTTGGGAAAAAGCATTCCCGGCGGAATCATGGGTGGCTATCTGGAAAAGGATTTCCCCCTTTACTATGTGAATAAACAGATATTGGACTATCTGGGATATACCTATGAAGAATTTGTCAGCGCTATTGACGGAAAGGTAATCAACTGCATGCATCCGGATGACCGGGATCGGGTCGATCGAACGGTTGATGAAGCGTTTTCACAAAACAGAGAATATGAGGTCCGGTACCGGATGCAAAAAAAGGATGGCAGCTTCATTTGGGTCAACGATATCGGCAAAAAGAGCTTTGCAGAGGATGGACGACCGGTCTGTCTGAGCGTTGTTCGGGATATTTCCGCTGAAATGCAGGCAAGCGATAAAATAATAAAAGAAGCACAGGAGAAGGAAAAGCAGGCAAACCGCTATAACCACCTTTTCCAATCCGTTCTGTGCGGTATCGTACAGTACCGGAGCTTACCTGACGGAAAGGTAATTTTTAAAGATGCCAACCAAGAGGCTATCCGCATTTTTGGGTACAGCGAAAGAGAATTCTGGGAGAAGGATGATTGGTTTCTACCAGACCTTGTAGCGGAAGAAGACCAGGAATATTTGTTGGGCCTCGCCAAAAGCATGGGTGGTGTGGGCTCTAAGAGAGACTATGAATACCGCCTGCGTCAAAAGGATGGCAACCCCTGCTGGATCATCGGCAGCGCTGAAATCATCTTAGACATGGATGGAGACATTTTAATCCAAAGTGTATTTTTGGACATTGATAACAGCAAAAAGGCAGAGATTCACAATCAAATGTTGTCCGAGCAGGTAGAGGCGGGCAACATTTTGTTGCGGCTTGCGCTGAAGCACACCAACTCTTATGAGTTCTATTATTATCCACAAGAACATCTTTGTAAGATACCGCGCCGCACCGCTGAACATTATTTATGCGATGAAGAGTATACCGATATGCCCGAGAGTTTTGCCCTTGCGTTTATATCTGAGAAGACGCGTAAACCATATTATGAGATGTACGATAAGATCCATAGGGGTGAAAAAACTGCTACAGCTGAATTTGAATCCAAATTTAACGGCGCATGGTGCCGGGTCACGTTATCTGTGATCAGTTATAACGAACAGGGACATCCCTCTTTTGTCGTCGGGATCGTGGAAGACATCACCAACGAAAAAGTGATGGCACTGCAGCTGGAAGACGCGCGTTCCCGCGATAGCTTGACCGGTCTGCTTGCCAAGGATGCGGGGCTCTCAAAAGTGCGCAAATATTTGGCTCGAAAGGATCCCAGCCAGGTTTGCGTTCTAATGCTGTTGGATTTGGATAATTTTGAAGAAATCAACGCAAGCGAAGGGTCTGTATTCGCTGACGCTGTTTTGCAGGATGTTGCCGGTATCCTGCGCTCTGAAATGGGTATGGACGATATTGTAGCGCGTCTCGGCGGGGATGAATTCTTATTGTTTATCAAAGGCATTGGCAAAGCGCAGGCAACCGTGCTGGGCCCGCGTATCGCCAAACGTGTACAAGCCCTATATTCTGGCAAGGAGCAGAAAGTTACAGTTTCGATCAGTATCGGCATGTGTTCGACCGAGGTTGTCAACGAATACAGTGGCCTATATCGCTGCACGGAAAGCGCTCTGCTCTATGTCAAAGAAAACTGCAGGGGAACGGCCGCCTGCTATCTGGATACCTCCAATGAGCTTGGAAGCGCGCTGACACAGATTTATACCAACGAACATCTCTTCAATGATATTGACAACCCCTCAACCGTCCGGTCGGAGAACATGGTGGATTTCGCTCTCGACCTTTTGGGCCGGTCAAAAAAATTGGATGATGCCCTATTTCTATTACTGGCCAGAATTGGCAACCGTTTGGGGCTTGACCGTGTTTCGATCCTGGAATTTGACCCGGAATATTTATGTTTCCGTTATTCCCACCAATGGGCCAAAGACAGAAAGGACCTGCAAATGGGTCAGGCATTCTATCTCACACGCGAGGAATGCAACGCTCTGCCCAGACTCTATAACGATGAAGGGCTTTGTGAGCAGAATATTAACCCCGGTTCTCTCATGTCTACCTGCTTGCATTCCGTCATCTGGGATCAAGGCGCATATGCAGGCTCCCTAACATTTGAAAGTAAAAGCGCGGATTTCCTATGGAACCAGGAGCATCGCAGCCTGCTTGTGGAGATGACCAAGCTGATTTCCTCCTTTATTTTAAAAGCGCGTTCAGACGCGGTTAGCAGGGCGAAAACCGATTTTCTCTCCAGAATGTCACATGAAATCCGCACACCAATGAACGCCATATCCGGTATGACTACCATTGCAAAATCTGCGCTTGGAAATCAGGAAAAGTTGCTGGATTGCCTGAATAAAATTGAATCTGCCAACGGTTACCTGACCTCGTTGATCAACGATATTCTGGATATGTCCCGTATCGAAAGCGGTAAGCTGGAATTGAACATCGAAAACGCCGATTTGAGTGAGCTGTTGTGCAACTTGCATGATCTGATGGCGTCCCAGGCGGAGGAAAAAAAGATCAGCCTTGTATTTATCAACCACTACTGTTCGAATTGTTTTTTGCTTTTGGATGAGCTGCGGATCAACCAGATTTTGATTAATATAATTGGGAACGCAATCAAATTTACCAATCAGGGCAGTGTTACCGTCGCGGTTGAACCGGTTAGTGAGAACAAAGGCATGGTATTCCTCCGCTTTTCGGTGCGTGATACTGGTATCGGTATCCGCCAGGAAGCGCTGGGACGAATCTTTAACCTTTTTGAGCAAAGCGACAAAGAGACCGCCGCCCAATACGGCGGAACGGGGTTGGGATTGGCTATCTCTAGCCGTCTGGTTCAGATGATGGGCGGTACGCTGGAGGTCGAAAGCGAGTTTGGAAAGGGAACAATGTTTTATTTTACTCTGCCGTTGCCCTTTGGCGAAACACCTGTAAAAGAGAAGGAATCCGCCGTCGCGTCTCCTGTATCTGATAATTTCAAAGGAAAACGGATTCTCGTTGCCGAGGACAACGAGCTTAACAGCGAAATCGCGGTTTCGATTCTTCAGATGCATAGCTTTACCGTCGAAACCGCTTCTGATGGTCTGGAGGCTGTCCGCCGCTTCACCTCCCATAGCGCTGGCTATTACGACGCTATTTTGATGGACATCCGCATGCCGCGCATGGATGGCCTTGAGGCTACGAAGAGGATACGGACGGCGGGAAGGAAGGATTCTCGAACCATCCCCATTATTGCCATGACGGCCAACGCTTTTGACGAGGACAGCAAAAAATCATTGGACAGCGGTATGAACGGGCATCTGACCAAACCCCTTGTGGTACAAGATTTGTTCACATTGCTCCAAAGGTGCTTTGAGGAAGAAAAATAGATTAATACGGTATTCAATAAAGGAAGTGATTGAACTGTTCCCTATAAACGAGGCCTCCCCCGATCTTGCGAAGATGATAGAGCAGTTTGTATTTTTTGACCTGTACCGCCTGGTGGATGTCGACAGTTACCGTGTATACGACTGGCACGGCAGCGGGCTTTTTCCGCAAACTATCAGATGCTATGATGTGTGGAACCGCAGTTCTGCCTGCACTAACTGTATATCCCGTACCGCCGTCAGCACGGGCAGACAGATCGTCAAGCTGGAATGTCTGGAGGATAAGGTCTTTTTGATCGTTTCCATGCCGGTTACTCTAAAAGGCAACACAATGGCATTGGAGCTAATTAAGGAAGTGACCGACAGCTTGCTTGTAAACGACACCCATCATCAGGAAAACCTTTTGCTCTATAACTTGATTCGGCAGATTAATGATGTTGCGGTGCGAGACCTGTATACCGGTCTGTTTAACAAGCGTTATGCCGAGCAGGAGCTAAGCAAACTGACGTTTGAATGGGATGGCTCGGTAGAACTGTGTATCGCGCTGCTCGATATCGATCATTTCAAGCAGATAAACGACACCTATGGGCATCTGCTCGGTGATGAGGCTATTAATGTTTTATCGGATATTCTAAAAAATTATGCCGCACGCGGAAATGGGTGGGCCAGCAGGATGGGCGGAGATGAATTTTTACTCGTATATCCCTGCCTTCCCTCTAAAAAAGCGGAGATTTTAGCCAATGAACTGCAAAGAACAATCGCAGAGCAAAAATTTTACAAAAACGGGCGTTCCTTCAGCATTTCCGTGAGTATCGGTCTCAGTCAGTACCATAAAGAGTTTTACAGCTGGAAAGAATTCTTAAACGCCGCCGACGAAGCTATGTATCTGGATAAAAAAAGAGAAAAGAATAGATAGAAAAGGAGGCATATACATGCGAAAAGCCAACCGCGAGATAAAAGAATTTGATAAAATTGTTAACCTGGTAGAACGCTGTGACACGATCCGTCTCGGCATCAGCAACGAGCCAAGTCCATATATCGTGCCGCTTTCTTTCGGATATGAAATAGCCGATGAAAAGATTGTATTCTACGTGCATGGGGCTAGGAAGGGAAAGAGGCATGAACTGGTTGCCAAAAATCCACGCGTATGTGTTGAAGGGGACCTTTGCCACGGATTCATGGAAACCGGACGAGGCAGCGTTACCTGTGAATATGAAAGTTTTATTGGGTATGGCAATGCGGAACTGGTAAAAGGAGAAGAGGCCAAAAAAGGGATCGATCTGATTCTGTCCCATTGTGGGTTTCCCGGATATCCTTATAAACCAGGCGTATTTAAAGTTATGTCGGTCTACAAGATCGTTCTGGACGAGGTCAGAGGGAAGCATAGGAATCTATGAGCCCCAAATCCCTCACTATCCGTTTAAAGGGCAATGGAATAAATTGACCCGTTCGCTTATCCATTTTTAAGCTCGGAAAGCCCATAGATTCATAATCTGGTTTTTGATATCGGAATAAGCCCATCTCTTTTTTGAATTTGCACGGCTGTTAGGGTCGTTGATCCGTATCTTTCCATCTTGATATCCTGTCATTACAATAAAGTGACCGGAAGCTGTAAAGTCTCCCTTCCCTACTGCGACGATAATCGGATTTCCTGCCTGTAAGTTATCGACGATCCGTTGTTCATCCAGCGGGAGTTCTACTACGTCGAGGCCAAGCTTCTTTCCGCCTTCCGAGAATAAGGTCCAGGTAGAACCGATCCCATCGGAAACGTAACCGTGTTGGGTGGCGAAGTCGGCCATCCACGCAGGGTTCATGGTGGTATCGCCTGTCAGATAGATGGAGACCATCGAGAGGCAGGTAGGCCCGCATCCGGCCAGGCCGAACAGGCTACCGGAATATTCCCGATATCCCCACCGCTGATCCCATTGCATGAGGAGGGGGACGGAAGAGGCATTTTTGTACTCACTGAGGTCGATAGCTGTCGCCTGATCCTTTTTTTGCGGATACTCCAGAACAAACGCCTCAGCTTCAGGATTACGCTTATAGAGCTCCACAAGCTCTTTCGTATAGGGGGACAGATCGAGATCATTGATGGGAACCCGCCTTTTTAAATCCGCGGCAGCAGGCAATCTTCCTGATTTGACTGCTGCTACATAGAGTAACAGCGCTGTAAAGGTAATACATATTAAAAAAAGAAATTTGTTTCGTTTTTTCTTTCCGCTGTGGCGCCGTACGCGGGCGGAATCACTATTTGTTCTGCTTTTTTCGATTCTTGCATGACTACTCATAAAGCCTTTCCTTTCTACCAAATCTTTTGTACATCCCATACCGGCTGAATATAGAAAACAGCCCTGTCCGTGTATCCTTAGCATACCATGACGAGGGCTGTTTTTTATTCGGATTTTAGAAAAGAAAGCTGCTTTTTTTCTCATAAAATACTTAAGATATTCTGAAGGAAATGCAAACGCTGTCGATTCGTATTTCATTCGAAACCATCTTCATAAATTTTTCTAGTAGTCATTCTTCAAATGATTTGCCGCCAACGGTGGCTGGCCGCCCTGACAGCTTTCTATTTTTATTCCAGCAAACAATGGTTCTTCACCAAATGTTCTTTTATTTTTTCAAAGCTTTGATTGCTGATATCATGCTCGATCTTACAACTGTCTTCATACGCTGTTTTTTCATCAACACCCAAGACCATCAATGCCCTTGCGATCACCTGATGGCGTTCGTAAACCCTTTGAGCGATTGCAAGACCTTTTTCCGTTAACGATATCCCGCCTGTTTCATCTACTGTAATATACCCTTCCTCCCGAAACGATTTCATCGCTACCGAAACGCTGGGCTTGGTAAAAGAAAGCTCGTGTGCAATATCAATGCTGCGCACATATCCTTTTTTATTCTTTATCATTAAAATAGTTTCCAAATAATTTTCTGCTGATTCCTTGATCTGCATACCCATGCCTCCTGTCGCTTAAAGTATAGCATATTTGGTTAGCTATGTCAAACCAGCCATCTGACTGTTTCCCATTGTTTTATAATTATTGATTTTTCTGAAAGAATATATTGACAATAGAGGTTAGTTGTGATAAACTGATTCATGGGTTAGGTAATACTAACCACTATTTTTCAACCGTAGTTAGTTTGAACTAATTGATAGGAGGAAACAATGATGCCTTTGTCTATGGCCAATGTAGGTGAAAGAATGCAGGTCGTCAGGATCGGCGGTAAGGATGACACCAGACGTTTTTTAGAAAATCTCGGTTTTGTTGCGGGTTGTGAGGTGACAGTCATAGCAGAGCTGGCGGGAAACATGATCGTTAATGTTAAGAATACCCGTGTCGCCATCGATAAAGCAATGGCAAGCAGAATATTTGTATAATCAATAAGGATACAGAAAGGAAGTTGAGTATGCGCACACTGAAGGATATTAAGGTTGGGCAGTCAGCAGAGGTTGTTAAGCTCGAGGGGGAAGGCGCTGTGAAACGCCGGATTATGGATATGGGAATCACGAAAGGAACCCAGATTCATGTCCGCAAGGTTGCTCCCTTAGGCGATCCGGTTGAGGTGACGGTTCGTGGGTATGAACTATCACTGCGCAAGGCAGACGCGCAAAAAATTTTGGTAAACTAAAATTTTTGAGATGAGGTTAGGTTATCCTAACTCGCTGAAGGGGGTATTTTTTATGTCAATCAAGATCGCACTTGCCGGAAATCCAAACTCCGGTAAAACGACCCTGTTCAACGCACTGACAGGCTCCAATCAATTTGTTGGTAACTGGCCAGGCGTTACGGTGGAAAAAAAGGAAGGCAGATTAAAGGGACATAGGGAGGTTTCTATGATAGACCTGCCTGGTATCTATTCCCTGTCACCTTACACGTTGGAGGAGGTAGTGGCAAGAAATTACCTGATTAACGAACGGCCAGACGCAATACTAAATATTGTGGACGGGAGTAACATCGAAAGGAATTTATATCTGACCACACAGCTGACTGAGCTTGGAATTCCCGTGGTTGTAGCAGTCAACATGATGGACGTTGTTAAGAAAAACGGCGACCATATTGATTTTGAGAGACTAAGTAAGGAATTGGGCTGTGAAGTCGTGGCGATTTCCGCTTTGAAGGGTACGGGTGTACATGAGGCGGCGCAAAGGGCCGTGACGGTTGCGAAGGACAAACAGAGATTTGTTTGTGGGCATCAGTTCAATACGCAGGTGGAAGGATATTTGAACCAAATAGCCGACCGGCTCGGCGACAGTATCGCGCCGGAGCAAAAGCGTTTTTATGCCATCAAGCTGTTTGAACGGGATGAAAAGATCTCGGTGTTGCTAAATAACTTACCTGATATCTCGGATGTCATCGGTGAGGCCGAACGTGAAATGGATGACGACACCGAAAGTATCATTACCAATGAACGATATAACTACATATCCTCTATCATAAATAAATGCTATCATAAAAGAAATAAATCAACGTTAACCACATCGGACAAAATCGATAAGGTTGTCACCAACCGCTGGCTGGCGCTTCCGATTTTCGCGGTAGTCATGTTTATCGTATATTTCGTATCGGTTACTACAGTCGGCACATGGGCGACCGATTGGGCAAACGATGGCGTGTTCGGCGATGGTTGGCATCTGTTTGGCATCGGCAGCTCAGCCTATGAAGAGTCGGTCGGAGAATGGGAAACCGAACAGGCAAAAATCGAGGCATTTCTGGCAGGGGCTGCAGAAAGAGGTATTGACACAACAGGGATTACAGAAGCTTTAGAAGCAGAAGAACCGGATGAGACCGCAATGGAAGCATTCGCGGAGGAGGCCGCAACGGTTAACGCCATTGCGGAAATAGAAAATGAGGATGGCGAAATCGAGGAAGAGATTCCTGTCAACATATCTGCTTTTCAACGGGCGCTTGCGACGCAAGAACCCGACCCCGCCGATTTTGGAGTATGGGTACCCGGCATTCCGGTGCTGTTTGATAAAGCTCTGGAGGCGATGGGTACGACTGACTGGCTCAACAGCTTGATTTTAGACGGTATCGTAGCCGGCGTCGGCGCTGTCTTGGGCTTTGTGCCGCAGTTGTTGGTTTTATTCCTTTTTCTTGCTTTTTTGGAGGCTTGCGGCTATATGGCTCGTATCGCCTTCGTCATGGACCGGATCTTCCGGAAGTTCGGTTTGTCCGGTAAGTCCTTCATCCCGATTCTGATCGGTACCGGCTGCGGCATTCCCGGCATCATGGCATCCAGAACCATTGAGAATGAACGTGACCGCCGTATGACCATTATGACCACCACCTTCATTCCCTGCGGCGCAAAGCAGCCCTTCATCGCTATGATGGCAGGCGCAATCTTCGGCGGGTCTGCATGGATCGCCACCGGTGCATACTTCCTCGGCATGGCAGCCATCGTGATTTCCGGTATCATCCTGAAGAAAACCAAGATGTTCGCCGGGGATCCCGCTCCCTTCGTTATGGAGCTGCCCCCCTACCATATGCCCACCGTGGGCAATGTGCTCCGCTCCATGTGGGAGCGCGGCTGGTCCTTCATCAAGAAGGCAGGCACCATCATCACCCTGTCCACCATCTTTGTTTGGTTCACTTCCTTCTTCGGTTGGGTGGACGGTTCCTTCGGCATGCTGACCGAGGATCAGATGTCCTGCAGTATCCTGGCATACATCGGCAAGGGCATCTGCTGGCTGTTCGCTCCTCTTGGCTGGGGCAACTGGCAGGCAACGGTTGCAGCCGTTACCGGTCTGGTGGCAAAGGAAAACATCGTTGCAACCATGGGTATCCTGTACGGCGGCGGCGACGGGGTTTACGCAAACCTGGCTGCTGCATTCACCGGCGTTGCAGGCATGTCCTTCCTGATCTTCAACCTGCTGTGTGCGCCTTGCTTCGCAGCAATGGGTGCTATCAAGCGTGAGATGAACAACGCTAAGTGGTTCTGGTTCGCCATCGGCTACGAGTGCGGCTTTGCGTATGCCGTATCTCTGGTGGTATATCAGCTGGGTGAGCTGTTCAGCGGCAATGCAAACATTCTGGGCACCATCGTGGCATTCGCTCTGGTAGCCTTCATGATCTACATGCTGGTTCGACCCTACAAGGAAAGCAATACTCTGCGTACAAAGGTTCGGGTATAATTTCCAGGCGAATATCCAAAGGAAGTGGCTTTTATGGAATGGTTCAGTGCAAACATCGGAACGATCCTGGTTTTGCTGATCGTGTGTGCTTTGGTGGCATTGGTGGTGCGGAAAATGATCCGTGACCGACGCAAAGGCAAATCCTCCTGCGGCTGCAACTGCGGCTGCTGCCCCAACAGCGGCATGTGCCACTCAAAGCCCCCGAAAAAATAGTGTCTACCATTTGGTGAGGACGCTGCCGAACGGCTGCGTCCTCCTTTTTGTCTCCGGGGCGGATGCATAGACAACAGGGCATAGGGGCTGTACCGGAATTGGTATAGCCTTTTGGCTATTGCTGGTTGACAGTTCCACACGCATTTGCTATACTATAATAAAAGAAGTGTATGTGCAGCACATTGCTTTGCAAAACAGGGAGGATGAAAACATGAACAACCGCAAACAGAAATGGACTGCGCTTGGGGTGGCAGGCGCATTGTTGCTGCCTTTGGCAGGCATCACCGGATTTGCATCGGATGCAGCCGATGTGCGAACCCTGCAAAAGGCGCTGATTCAGAAGGACGCCCTTGCCCAGGGACAGGATCTGAACGAAGACGGGGCAGTCAATGGTTTTGACCTGGTGCGGCTGCGCCGACAGGTGCTGGAGGCATCCCAGTCCGGCGAGATCCGGGAAACGGACGTTGCCATTACGGAGCAGACCGCCAAGCTGGTGGGCAGGACCCTGCGGAAGGGGGACACCACCTGGCTGGTACAGAGCGGTGCCGCTGCGGAATTTACCGTGACCGGTACATCGGCGGAGCTGACGCTGGCAGGGGACGGCTGTGCAGCAGGAGATGAGAAATACCGTCCCCGGTATGCGGTATATGTGGATGGAGAACAGCTTTGCGACAGCCTGATGAGTGAAACGGAAACAAAGCTCCAGTTGTTTTCCAGTGATACGGTTCACCAGGCAACGGTGAAGGTGATCCACCTGTCGGAGGCGAACAACGGTGCCATCGGTGTAAGGAATCTCCATGTCGCCGCTCCGGATTCTTTGGCATCCCCCTGCGCTCCTACGGCGAAAAAGCCCCTGTCCATCGAGTTTATCGGGGATTCCATCACCTGCGCTTACGGGGTGGAGGGCAAGGATCAGTATGAAGCCTTCCGGACGGATACGGAGAACTTCATGAAATCCTATGCGTATCTCACTGCCCAGCTGCTGGACGCAGACTACAGCGCCGTATCCTACAGCGGATACGGGGTGGTTTCCGGCTACACCACCGGGGAGCGGAATACGGAGTCCCTGGTGCCGGATTGCTATGACCTGGTGGGGAAACTGCCGGATTATGCAGAAGCATGGGATTTCGACAGCCATACCAACGATGTGGTGGTCATCAACCTGGGCACCAATGATTCCTCCTATCTGAGCCAGGATTTTGATGGGCGCAAGGATGAATTTACCGCAGCCTACACTGCATTTCTCAAGCAGGTGCGGGAGAAGAACCCGGCAGCAGTCATCATCTGCACCATGGGCACCATGGGGGGCGAGGATTTGTATCCTCTGATCCAGCAGGCCATCACGGATTACACGGCGGAAACCGGGGACAGCCAGGTGCGCAGCTACCAGTCCGCTACCCAGAAGCCTGCCAACGGGCTTGGCTCCGACTGGCACCCCTCCGCCCTGACCCATGAGCTGAGCGCCTATGTGCTGGCGGATCAGATCTGCACCGCCATCGGCAGGGAGTGGAGCAAGATCGGGCTGGATGCTGCATCGGACGGCACCTACGATGTGAAGATCAACACGGAAGCCGGCGCCAATGCCGCCCATTATGTGGGCTACGACAAGTCCTTCTGGATCAATATGGTGGGCGGCGGCACGAAGCCGGAGGATATTCAGGCATATGTGGGGGGACTGACCCTGACGCCGGGCACCTATGAGCTGGCGTTTGATTACACCTCCACTGTGGATGTGACCGTAACCTATGGGGTGCAGCAGCTGGATGATCCGGAGCAAAGCTGCGTTTCCGGCAGCATCGATGCCACCGGCACCAAGCAACATGCAGCCAAGACCTTCACCATTACCGAGCCTGTGGAGGATGCGGCAATTGTATTTAATCTGGGAGGGACGGATTATTATAACATCACCCTGTCGGATATTACGCTCTTTAAAAAGGCATAAGCAATATACTACAAGGATTGCATGCTGAAACGAATGGCACAGCTGATGCAGAAGCGGCAAAGCCCTTTCCACTGCGGAGATTAACGGATGCAATACCGAAACAAAAAGGCAGCAAGAATGTGCACGAATCATAGCATAATTGTGCATTGACTATTCAAGAAAATATGATACAATAAGCTTGTGAGACATGCAGGCAGCGTTTGGTTCACGTTGCATGGTGGATTTTTTGGGGAATAACCCTTGTTATTCCTCTGTGATGGATTCATCCTCCCTATTACCGCATGTTTCCACCCCTGTTTCAGGCGTACCGTAGCTGCATCTGCGGTGCGCTTTTCTTTTGTCTGAAAAGCTGCTCCTCGCCACCTGAACAAAAAAGCGCATGCGTTCTGCGTGCGCTTTCGTTTATATAGCGTAATATTCTTTCAGAAATTCCAGCAGAACGCCGGACACATCGCTGCCGTAATGCCCCTCTATGGGTTCAAACGAGCCGGGAGCGGACAGTTCCACGAGCCGCTGGGTCAACTGCTGTATAGGGTCGGGATCGGAATCCGCATTCTGACTGGAAGCAAGATCCTCCGGCATTCGGGTACTGTACCGGAGCATTACGAATTTGTCCATATGGGATTGAGCGCAGCCGAAGTCGCTTTTCCAGGCATCCGGTGCCGGATCATGCTTTAGCTGGGAATAGACCTGGAAGGTAGGGTCTGCGATCAGATAGCCCCCGAAGGGCTGGTTTTCGTACTGATCCGCCTGGAACAGGGCGTAGTGACTGAACAATGCGCCGGTGCCGTAACCGCATAGGGTGGAGCGTTCGTAGCACAGGGGGAATTCCTGTCCCAGCCGGGGCATCAGATTGTCGGTAATGAAATGCAGCAGGGCTTCCCGTTTCTCCAGGATGGTCTGCATTTTGGCACGTTCCGTCTGCCATTCCACCGGATACCTGGAAAATCCCAGACTCACCAGGATCACCGGCTCATAGTTTGTTCCATCCATCAGCTCCCGGAGGGACAGGGCACTGGTCAATTGCCACAGGTCATCCATATGGTAGTAGACCCCGTTTGAGCCGTCGTCCCGGAGGATCGTCGGTGCATGCTCCTGCAAGGGCGCCTGGGGCACCAGTCCCGTTCGCCAGATGCCGTCCGTATCCAGCATCACCGGGTATTTTTTTCTGGGATCATATCCGGGCGGCAGGATGATTCTGGCTGTAAACTCCATTCCCAGTTCTTCATCGTAAATCCTAAGCAGCCGCAGGGAGCGCTCCAGCAGGAACTGGGCGGCATGATCCCATTCCTCGGCGATAAAGACGGTGAGGGCGGTGCGTTCCCGTTCCGCCTTGGTCATGCGGTTTACCAGAGTGATGGATGAATCCTCCGGTGGAGGATTGACCTGGGAGTGTATGGATTCTGCCTGTCCGGATGCCTGGGAAGCACCCGAAGACAGACTGCATCCGGTGCAGCCCAGCAGCAATACGCTTGCTGCTATAAGAGCCATGGATTTCATGGGCATATCCTCCCTGTTGCACGTTTCCTTAAATACAATCTGATTATATCAGACAATTCCTATCTTGTCAATCCCTATAAAATCTGTACAGCATGTGTGCGCCGGAAAAAGAGGGCAAACGCCTTGCAAATGGACGGGTATTGTGCTATAATACCAATATAATATACAGCAGCATGCGAGAATTAGATGGATTGTACAGGGGCAACCTGTACGCACATGCTGACTTTAAGGGGGAATTTATCATGAACAGGTACAAATCCTTTGGGGCAGCCCTGGTGTTCACCATTGCTGCCCTGTCTGCGGCTCTGCCGGGTGCCGGCGGCGCAGACACCAGCTATCAGATGCAGGTGGCAATTGACCTTGGCGGCGAGGGCAAGGCGATCAGCCCCTATATCTACGGCATCAACCAAAGCGGAAACCAGGATAACTACAGTAAATTCACGGTTAACGCCATCCGGCAGGGCGGCAACCGGTTTACCGGCTACAACTGGGAGACCAACGCATCCAATGCCGGGGCAGACTGGCAGCACTGTTCGGACAATTATTTGTCCGATTCCAGTGATCCGGCGGACTGTGTGCAGACCCTGTCCAGGGAGGCGGCGGCCAACGGCATTGGCTATAAGCTGGCGACTTTGCAGCTGGCAGGCTATGTGGCGGCGGACAAGAACGGTTCCGTATCCGAAACGGAGACTGCTCCCTCCGACCGGTGGAACCAGGTTGTGCTGACCAAGGGCAGTGCCTTTGCGGATACGCCGGATCTGACGGACGGAAACGTATATATGGATGAGTATGTGCATTACATCATCGAAAAGCTGGGAAATTCTCAAAGCGCTTCCGGCATCCAGGGCTACAGCCTGGACAATGAGCCTGCTTTGTGGCATACCAGTCACAGCCGGCTGCATCCGAATCCGGTGACCATTGCGGAGCTGCACGAAAAATCCGTGGAAATGGCAAAGGCGGTAAAGGCACTGGATCCCGATGCGGAGATCTTCGGCCCCGCCCTGTATGGCTACACCGCCTACGATCACCTGGCGGATGGCGACAGCTCCACCGAATGGGAAACCATCCAGGCAGAGAAGGGCTATCACTGGTATCTGGACTGCTACCTGGATCAGATGAAGCAGGCATCCGATGCAGCCGGTACCCGTCTGCTGGATGTGCTGGATATTCACTACTATTCCGAATCCGCAAGAGTCGGGGCGGAAGATCGTGTCCAGTCCGTCCGGACGCTGTACGAGGCTGGCTTTGCGGAAAATAGCTGGATCGGCAAGTGGTGCCAGGCGAATGTACCCATTCTGCCTACGGTGCAGAAGTCCATTGACACCTACTATCCCGGCACCAAGCTCGCCATTTCCGAGTATAACTATGGGGGCGAGGATGTGAGCGCCACCATCGCCCAGGCAGAAGCCCTGGGCTGCTATGCGGATGCCAACGTATACTTTGCGTCTCTCTGGGGCGGCAATGAATACATGTTCTCCGGCATCAATCTTTACACCAATTATGACGGCAAGGGCGGCAAATTCGGAGATACGCTGATGCCCACAAAGACGGCGGATGTTTCTCTTGCAAGCGCCTATGCGGCTGTCAACGGTACGGATCAGAGCGTTGTGACCGCCATGCTCACCAATAAGGACATGTCCAGACAGGAGACTGCCTCCATTGCCCTGAATCATTCCGACAAGCAGTATGAAGCGGCGGCTGTGTATGCAGTATCCGGAGACAGCGCCGACATCCGGCTGCTGGATATTGTAACGGATGTGTCGGATAATACGGTTCAGGTAACACTGCCTGCATACTCCGCAGCCATGATCGTGATCACGGATGACGCCTCCGACTTTGACGGTCTGGAGATCTATGACCCCAGCAAGGTGACCGAACGGGTGGAGTGTTTTGAGGATCCGGAGAGCATGCTGAACGCAAACGGCTATGTGGAGATCCCCATTACGGATCCGGATCATCTCAAGGAGATCCGTCTGACTGCGAATGTGACCTCCAGTGCAGGCTCCTCCTGGGCGTATGCAGGCTGTGCAGTGTGCATCAACGCAAAGGATGCCGCAGGCAACAAGTTCTGGACCTCCAAGGGTTATCAACTGAGTCTGGGTACCGGCAGCAAGGCAAAGGTGGAATTTGACGGTACACTGGAGAATGCCGACAAGGAAACGGTGGAGGCAGTGGTTGCCGACGGTAAGGTAGAACTGCAAAAGTGGTGGGATTCCTCCGCTGCAAAGGAAGAAGAGAAGGAGGATACCATCACTGTCAAGTACACCAGGGTGGAGGTGGTATACAGTGTCAGCGACACGCCTTCCATCCTGCGGGGAGACGTGAACAGCGATGGAGAAGTCACCATTGCGGATGTAGTACGGCTTTGCCGCTATGTGGCAGAGGATACGGAGCTGACCCCCGCCATGACAGAGGAACAGCTACCCTGTGCGGATGTGAACGGGGACAGCATTGTGGATTCCAGTGACATTACCCTGATTGCCCGGTATCTGGCGCATCTGGTGGATGCTCTTTGAGCGTTTTCTGAGAAACAAAACAGCACCATGTATTCGTACATGGTGCTGTTTTTGCGTTATACGGGTTTGGATGCTTTCTGGGAGAAGCATCGGTGGATGAGCCATTCCAGGGTGGCACACAGCAGGCAGAACCCAGCAGTGAGCATTGCCATCAGCAGATAGCGCTGCAAATAGGGGCGATCCAGCCACAGGTCAAATCTCGTGATCAACTGCCGGGCAGCGTAGTGATTGAAGTAAATCAGCATGGACAGCCGGTTGATGTGCCGGAGCCAGGGCATCTGGAACAGGGCGGAGATCCGGCTCTTGCCGCTGAACACCACTGCCACCAGCAGGGGGATGGGGAGCAGGGCGCCGTACATGAGATGCGCACTGAAGCTGGGGAAGATCCACACCAGGAGCAGATAGACGCTGAACAGCACCTCGATGAGAGTCAGCTTGGTGCTGTACTTTCGGTCAGCGAGATGCTCCCGGATCCACTGTGCCAATGCCCAGGTGGCAGTCCCGGCGCAAATGCCGCAGAGGGCACGAAGCACGCCGCCGCTGAAGGGGCCGATACAGTCGTTCTGATCGAAGTAGCCATTGTCCATCTGGGTGAAAAAGCCGTACAGCATCAGCGCCGCCGTGGGGCTGAATACATGCAGGAAAAAGTCCGGCTTTTTGCAGAGGAAGTAGTACAGGGGCAGCATCACCAGCAGCATGGCGGAGATGTACCAGGTCACGCTGTTGACGCCGATCTGCCGCACCCCGGACATCTGCACCAGAAACAGCTCCGGTACGCTGCCCAGGATCAGCTTCCACAGCGTGGTCAGGGCGGATACATCCTGGTGGGCGTGCAGCTCAATGCAAAACCGGATTACAAAGTTAAAGGAAAAAGAAATGAAGTAGATCCCGGCGATGCTGCGGAATTTGTGCACCACAAAGCGGACGGCGGCTTTTCCCGGCTCCTGGGTCTGCTCCGTCCGGTGGCGCATGAAGCTGTTCGCCATCAGCATGCCGGAGACGATGAAGAAGAAATGCACCCCGAACCAGCCCCACTTGTCGGAGATCTGCCGGGCAAGACCGCCGGCAGGCGCCAGCAATCTGGCGTGGTACAGGAAAATACACAAGGTAAAAAAGAATTTCAGCACATCCAGTTGATAGTTGCGTTTGGATTCCATATAACTCCTCGATTCTGATTAAAACTACATAGTAGTATAGCACCAATGGAGAAATAAGTCAAGGAAATCTTTTGAAAATGCGGTCCCGGAATGTTCGCAGCTTTTTTTCCGTGTTTTTCACTGCACCCTGTGGTATGATACATACATCGGAAGTCCAGAGCCGCTGCTTCCCCAAAAAGCAGGGCGGTGCACGGGGCAATGCCCACAGTGTATGCCGGAGCCGATGAGATGAATGTATAGAGCATGAACTCTAGCACACATTCCGTACCGTTCATACGGAACCAGCCGCATGCCGCCCACCGGCGGTGTGCAGCACAAGAAAAAAGCGTATGATCCATGTACCCCTGCGCCTCTGGCGGGAGCAGACAGGTACCATGCCGGCTGCCCTGCCCGGCGGCGGATACCGTATGCGCCCACCCCGTGCCGCAGATCCTGCCGCCCGGGCAAAGCCATACTGAAGCTGTCGGCCGCACGCCGGACATGTCCGGATCATACCACGACCATCCGGCGGCACTGCCGCTGTTCCATAGGAGGAATACATATGAAAACTACGATCATTCAGGACAATCAGAGAGGCTTGCTCATCAAGCACGGCAGATTCATGCGGCTGCTGGAACCGGGAAAATATCGCCTGTTCGGGGATACCCGGGTGGAGGTGCTGGAGCTGAACCAGCCTCTGACCTCCGGCAGTTGCACCCTGGAGACCCTGTTGGCATGCCCGGAGATTGCCAAGCAGACTGCTTCCGTCCAGGTAGCAGACCAGCAGCTTGCGCTGCATTTTGTGGACGGGATCTTTGCGGAAGCCCTGTCCAAGGGGCAGCATGCCTTCTGGAGCATCCAGCACAGCCATACCTTCCAGTTGGTGAGCATTGCTACCCCGGAGGTGGCACCGGATGTGCCCTGGTATATCTTTTCCCGGCTGCCTTCCGTATATTATGTGAAGGTGGAGGTATCCCCCTACGACCGGGCACGGCTGTACTTTGACCGGAAGCTGGTGGGCGTGCTGGAGCCGGGCACCTATTACTACTGGCGGTGCAGTGTGCAGGTGCAGGCGGATTTCGTGGATACCCGGCTGACCTCCATGACCGTCACCGGTCAGGAGCTGCTGACCCAGGACAAGGTGAGTCTACGGATCAGCTATGTGTATAGCTACCGGATCACAGACTATGTGCGGATCGCCCTGGAGATCAACGATTTCAAGGAGCAGCTGCATGTGGCAGCCCAGCTGGCGCTCCGGGATTATGTGGGCATGCACCCGCTGGACGAGATCCTGGAAAGCAAGGAGGAACTGTCCGACTATGTGACCGGGCGGCTCCGGGAAAAGGCGGAGAAGCTGTTTGTGGAGATCACCGACGGAGGCGTGAAGGACATCATCCTGCCCGGGGAGATCCGGGACATCATGAACACGGTGCTGGTGGCGCAGAAGCGTGCCCAGGCCAGCGTCATTACCCGCCGGGAGGAGGTTGCTTCCACCCGTTCCCTGCTGAATACAGCCAAGCTCATGGACGAGAACCGCACCCTGTATAAGCTCAAGGAGCTGGAGAGCATCGAGCGGATCTGCAGCAATGTGGGCAGTATCAGTCTCAGCGGCGGCTCGGATCTGCTGACCCAGCTGGCAGGACTGTTGCAGGGGGAGAAATAGAGGAAAGCGCCTTCGGAGCATCCGGAGGCGCTTTTTGCGGGCGAAGGAGTATAGGTCGCAAGTGTGCTGTTGCATATGAAAAATTTATCTTTCATTATGCAATATATACTTGACATTTCGCAATACATAGTGTATAATGAAAATGAAATAGGGGATCCGGTTCATATGCACTGGCATGTAGTCCAGGAAGGAGGAGGTATATTCCGGATGAAAAACAAACGCATGAAGATTGCCCGTATTGCCCACGACATGAATCAGGAGGAGCTTGCAAAGCGGGTGGGTGTAACCAGACAAACCATCGGCATGATCGAACAGGGGAATTACAATCCAACCCTGAAGCTTTGTATGGCAATTTGTGATGCGCTGGATTGTACTCTGGACACACTTTTCTGGATTCCCAAAGAGGAGAGGAGCCAAGAAGATGAAACAAGATGAAGCATTTCGGAAAAACCTTGCAAAAAAACTGCGGGGCGCTTATGAGACGGATGAGCGCATGGATGCAGTCAATACCCAGGGACTTGCAGCCTGCGGCATGATCGCAATTCTTTATGTAATGGTACGGATTATTTACGTGGGAGTTCACGGCGGACTTGCCTTGCCGGAGTTGGTGTTGCTGTTTCTGATGGGACTTGCCATCTGGAAGGTGAATCGCCAGCATAAAGTGCATAAACTGCCTACGGTGTTCGGGAAGGTGGTGGATCCGTCTCCGAAGGCAAGAGGGAAGCGCCTTGGCTTGTATACACTGAATGGGGCGGCTCTGGCTCTGACCTGGTCTTTGATGGACCTGTTCGGAGATATCACCGGGCAGGGTATGTGCGTGCGGCAGTTTGCAATTGATTTTATGATGATGCTGGTTATTTCCTTTCTGATGGATCTCGTAATCAATGAAAGAAAGATTCAAAAGTACAATGCCTATATCGCCCGGTTGGAGGCAGAGGAAAATGATTTGAGTTGAGGCGATACTTGCGCATAGCTTGCAGGACATTGCCGAGCATCGTTCCATCTTGACAAACCGTATGTGTTGTGCTACAATAAAGGCAGAAACGGGTTAGCGATTGCTAATCTTTTTCTGTCATTTTTTATCGCTTTTTGGCGAACTATGTAGAAAAGAGGATGAAATCATGAAAAACTTTCTGAAGGATGAAAAGACCCGTTATTTTGCAATCGGCGTACTGGCGGCAACAGCAGGCGTAAAGTTCCTGAAGAGCCGGGTTTTCCATGACGGCTGTGTGAAGGCAGTTGCCGGCGGCATGAAGCTCCGGGAGGATGCAGCAGCGTCTTTGACCAGGATCAAGGAGGATGCTGAGGATATCCGGTTTGACGAAAAGGCAGAAGCAGCCTGTGCGGAGAACTGCGGGAAAGAAGCATAAACCATGCAGTACACCATTGCGTATGATAACCACAATCGTCTGCGTCTGCGCTGCGGGGACTATGTTCTGACCCGGGAAAAAGCCAACGGTTTGACGGAGCAGCTGCTGGAGCTGCAGGGTGTACGCACTGCCCAGGTGAATTTCCGCACCGGCAGCATCCTTGTAACCTATACCCCCGGCGCCCGGCAGGAGATTCTTGCCTGGGTTGGGGGCTTGCAGCGTTCTCAGATCCCGGAGGTGGGGCTTACTGCGGCAGAACAGGCGGACGATGAATTCCGCCGGGATCTGGAGCAGATGCTGGCAGGGCGGTTGCTGCGAAAGCTGATTCCGTCTCCCATCCGGAATCTGATGACCATTTACCGGGCGGTCAAGTACATCCTCCGGGCGCTGGACACATTGTTACGGTTTGAAATGGATATTTCCGTGCTGGATGGCGTATCCATCGGCGTATCTATCGCTCAGGGACACTTCAAGACTGCCTCCTCCGTCATGTTCCTGCTGGCGGTATCCGACCGGCTGGAGGCGTACACCAAAAAGCGTACCCGGCTTGCATTGTCCGAGCAGCTGTCGCTGAATGTGGACAGTGTATGGCTTCGCTGCGGAGCGGACAGCGTCAAGGTGCCCTTTGACCGGGTGCAGGTGGGAGATCAGGTCATTGTCCGGACGGGCAGCGTAATCCCCTTTGACGGAACAGTCTGCGATGAGGAGGGTATGGTGAACCAGGCCACCATGACCGGCGAATCCGAAGCGGTACATAAAAAGCCCGGGGACAGCGTGTTTGCCGGCACTACGGTGGAAGCAGGAACCCTTGTGGTAGAGGTCAGAAGCCTTGCGGCGGATTCCCGGCTCAACCAGATTATCAGTCTGATCGATGAATCCGAAAATCTGAAGGCAGGGGTGCAAAGCAAGGCAGAGCATCTGGCGGACGCCATTGTACCCTACAGCTTTCTGGGATTCGGACTGGTCTGGCTGCTCAGCGGCAATCTGACCAAGGCACTGTCGGTGCTGATGGTGGATTTCTCCTGTGCCATCAAGCTGTCCACCCCCATTTCCGTGATCTCTGCGATGCGGGAGGCTGCGGAGTATGGTGCTACCGTCAAGGGCGGCAAGTATCTGGAGGCGTTTGCTGAGGCGGATGCCATTGTATTTGACAAAACCGGTACTCTGACCAATGCCAGCCCGGAGGTTTCCGATGTGATCTGCTTCAACGGCTTTGAACGGGATGAGGTACTGACCACGGCTGCATGCCTGGAGGAGCATTTCCCACATAGTATGGCTGTGGCAGTGGTCAAGAAGGCTGCGGCAGAGGGACTGCTGCACGAGGAGCGCCACGCCGAAGTGGAATATCTGGTGGCACACGGCATTGTGACCCATTACGGCGGCAATCGTGCCATCATCGGCTCGGAGCATTTTGTGTTTGAGGACGAGGGCATCCCACGGACGCCGGAGCAGACCGCACTGATGCGGGAAAAGGCAGCAGGCGGCTCAGCGATATTTCTGGCGATCGGCGGTCAATTGGCAGGTATGCTGGTGATTGATGATCCGGTGCGCCGGGAGGCAAAGGATGTGATTCGGGCACTGCGCAGCAGGGGCATCCACCGGATCTGCATGCTGACCGGAGATGCGGAATCCGCAGCGGCTCGGGTCAGCCGGGAGCTGGGCATTGATAAATATGTAGCGCAGGTGCTGCCGGAGCATAAGAGCGAGTTTGTGAAAAAGCTGCAACAGGAGGGCTTCCGGGTCATCATGACCGGGGATGGGGTGAACGATACCCCTGCCCTTGCGGCGGCGGATGTGTCCGTAGCCATGAGCGACGGCTCGGATATTGCCCGGGAGGTGGCGGACGTTACCCTGTGTCGGGATGATATTACGGTGCTGGTCACTGTCCGGGAGATCAGCGAAAAGCTGATGCACCGGATCTCCTCCAACTATCGGTTCATTGCCGGATTCAATGCGGCGCTGATCCTGCTTGGCGTAGTGGGCGCACTGCCGCCGGGGATTTCTGCACTGCTGCACAATGGCTCTACCATGCTGATTGCGGCAAAGAGCATGACTCGATTAACGGAGCGGCAGATGGATTGAGCGCATATCGAAGCTTGGAATCAATCAAAGGGACGGTTTTTGCCGTCCCTTTGGCATGCCCAAAACTTTGCTTCAGATGGTGATCGGATCTCTGCATGAGGAATGTAAAGGGGGAACATATCTATGCTGTTTTTGGTGATCGAACAAAGCTATAATATTTATCATGCCAAATGAATGTTCATCTAGTGTGTGAATCATTTAATTGTGTTGTTTCTCTTCCCACCGTTTTACTCGTTTTCTAAGAAAACCAAACCAAATAATTACTGTTAAAATTGGAATACTCAATAGCATCCATGGTCTAAAAGAGGTGTTTTCTGTTACCGCATAATCTTCATTACTTTCATTATCTTTATACCTAAGGTTCCCGTATTGCAGATAGTATCGTCCTTTATCTGTTATCAGTTCGTCTTCATGCATTTCAAGTTCGCCCCAGAATTTCTCTGTATTATCAGTAACTGGACAGCTATAAAGTTGGTAATCCTCATATCCGTTTATCATAACAAGGTCATATTTTGAACCACAATCACTTGATAAGTTCAGATATATAAGTAATGTATTTTTATCCCATTGCAAAATTACCTTGGTTCGTGTAAGATTCGTATAAATCGCAAAATCAAAGTTGCCGTATTCATCGTAAACATTAATATTAGACGGATTAATACAAGTTGCTATTTTACCATTATCAGAAACGTCAAATGATTTTATAGTTCCTGTTGCTTCATTTGTCGAAAATTCAAAATCAAATCTGCTCTGCTTGGAATCATATTTTTCTGTTACCAACCCTTCACTATTAGCTTCCACAATCATCCGAGAAGGTAAAGATATTATTGACGCAAATGCTATAGCACAGACAACGAAAGCAATTATAATTTTATAATTTCTCATACAGTTCACCATTATCAATGTTTCTGCCAGTTTTGGCAGCTCATAAAATGCCCCCTTGCCCATAAAAAAGAAGCACGACTGTCCGGATACAATTGCATCGGAACCATCGTGCTTTCCTGGAGCTAGTGACGGGATTCGAACCTGCGACCTGCGCATTACGAATGCGCTGCACTACCAGCTGTGCTACACTAGCATAAAATGAACACTATTATTTTACCACAAAATCCGGAATTGTCAAGAGGGAACGCTGAAAAAATGAAAATTTCAAAAAATTTGTGTGGGGAATTGAAATTCCCCGGCGCATGTGATATAATATGAATTGTGTAATGTTTGCGGCGTTTGCCGGTAGAATAAAAGAATACAACAATCGGAGGGTCTTATGGCGCACAAGAGAAAAAAGCTGGTCTCCAGCCTGGCTGTTTTTATGATTATTATCTGCGTGCTTTGCATCGCAGCAGGTCTGACTTCCAATCTGATGTTCGGTGGGCGGAATGCCTCCCCTACAGTGGCGGGGTATCAGATCTATCTGAACCGGACGGCGGACATGCAGCCTCTGGTGACCCAGAATGCGGCAGTGTTCGTCCAGGCACAGCATGACTACGCCAAGGAAAATGTGGTGCTTTACACCAACAGTGCCGGGGACAAGACCATTGGCCGGATCAGCCTGATCTCTGCGGATACGGAAGGCTCGGACGCAAAGATCATTTACTACCTGAACAATGCCAGCGGCACGGAAACCGCCGAGATCGAGAAAAATTCCATCATCGGCTTGTGCCGCTTTGAAAATATCGCCATCGGCAGTGCGCTGCTGGTGATGACAGGTACCTGGGGCATCATTCTGCTGATTGCACTGCCCTGTGTAATTCTTTTGATTTATGTGATTTCCCGGTTCATTGCAGCAAACGCAGAGGACGAAGAGGAAGAGGAGGAGCATGACCGGACTGTCAAGACCAGAAAGAAGCCCCAGTCTCCTTTGTTCAATGCGGACAGTGCAAAGCATGCGGATGAGGATTTCGCAGAGCGGAAGGCGAGCCTTGCGGAGCATTTCCACCAGAAGGGGGCGGATGCTTCCAAGAAGAAAAAGCACAAGTCCGAATCCAGACAGAAGCCGGCGGATGCAGAGGCGTCCAGACAGCGGCGGGCAAAGATCGAGGAAGCGGAACGCCTGCTTGCCCGGGAGGATTCCCGCAAAAAGGGCGAACAGGATTATGCCCAGGAGAATGAGACGGACGGCGACGGCAATGACATGGACGCACGGGTAGCAGCCATCAAGCGGGCAATGCGCCAGCGGGCGGAGGAGCGTGAGCGGATCCAGGCAGAGGAGGAACAGCGGATCGCAGCTTCCAAGGCGAAGCAGCATGCAGCTCAGCAGCAGTCGAAACAGGAAGCACCCAAGGCGGCAGAAAAATCTCCGGTAAAAACAGCTGCCCCCACGGCATCCAGAACGGCGAACCGGCGGCCGGCACGATCCTCTGCGCCGATGGATTTTGAAGAGCTGATGAGACAGCTGGACGAGGAGAAAAAGAAGCTGAGTTAAGGCAACACCGCACAAAGAATGCGTGGTAGATGTGCCAACAGATTTTTCGTCAGATTGCATAGAAACGATGCAGGAATACTGGCGTATTGCAAGGAGTTTCTGTGTGATATGACGGAAAATTCGTCAGCAGATGCTGCGCAAAGCCGACAGGCGGGCTTCGTGCGGTGTTGCCTTAAGAAGCATGCAGAAGATGTGCCATGCCTGTGTGAACGCTGCCGTATGTATATGCGGCGGCGTTTTTTCAGCGCAGCTGCCTGGGGAGGACGTATGGGGAAGCTGGTGCAGCGGTATATTGTGCGGCTGACTTACCGTGGAGAACAACGGTATCTGTACACACGCCGGGCGGCAGTGGGGGATCCGGCACTGGCAAGATCCTTTGCCCGGCGGCATGCCGCAGAGCAGTTTTACGCAGAATGCGTGTTCCACAGTCCCGGCGTGGTGGGAGAAGTCCTGTCGGTTCGGCTGGAGCAGAAGTATGACCGGCGCTCGGGCGGGACTGTGTATTATGTACCGCCGGAGCAGGATAAAAAAATCTGATAAAAAACATAAAAAGCACTTTCCAAACCTACAGGAATGTTGTATAATAAATATATATGTGTAGGCAACGCCGTGGAAAGCCTGGCTGAGGACTTTGTACGGTATTCCCTATGATTTCCGGGAATGGGGTTCCCGTGCGAAAGGAAAAAGAGCTATGCTAAATCGTGTAAAGGTCGTAATCTGCGGAAAGGAATATGTGGTGCAGACGGAAGAAGCACCCAGCTATGTATATAGCCTTGCCAAGACGCTGGAAAAGAAAATTTTGAGCATTACGGAGACCAACACCCGGGTCTCTGCCCACCATGCGGCAGTGATGGTTGCGCTTTCTACCCTGGATGAGCTGAGCAAATCCACCGCCAACGTAGAAACCATCCGGGCGCAGGTCAAGGAATATGTGGATGAAGCCGGAAAGGCACGGATCGAGCGGGATCTGGCGCTGCGTGAAAACGAATCTCTGAAGGCGAAGATCGCCCAGCTGGAGAACATCGTCAAGCTCAAGTCCCTGAAGGACAGCCTGGATGGCTGATCGGCTGCCGGAGCTGCTGGCGCCTGCCGGCGGTCCGGATGCATTGCTGGCTGCCCTTCGGTGCGGCGCAGATGCAGTATATGTCGGGGCGTGGGATTTTTCCGCCCGGCAAAGTGCGGAAAACTTTGACGCAGCCGCTTTGCAGGAAGCATGCAGATTGTGCCACCTGTACGGCGCAAAGCTGTATCTGGCGGTGAATACCCTGGTATTCGACCATCAGTTTGTCCTGCTGGATGCTTTGACCCGGCAGGCAGCGGAGGCAGGGGTGGACGCTTTTATCATGCAGGATCTGGGCGCCATTGCCCGGGTGCGGCAGATCTGCCCCACCATGCCCATCCATGCTTCCACCCAGATGACCATCCACACAGTGCAGGGAGCTTTGGAGGCTGCCCGGCTGGGGATCCGCCGGGTGGTGGCGGCACGGGAGCTGTCCTGCAAGGAACTGGAGACCCTTTGTGGCACCGGCATGGAGATCGAGGTATTCTGCCACGGTGCGCTGTGCATGTCCGTGTCCGGTCAATGCTACCTGTCCGCCATGGTTGGCTCCAGAAGTGCCAACCGGGGCAGATGCGCCCAGGCGTGCCGGCTGCCCTTTACCAGCTGCGGCGACCCGGAGGCGTGCGCCCTGTCCCTGAAGGATCTTTGCAGTGTGCAGCAGATCCCGGCACTGGTGCAGATGGGGGTTGCATCCCTCAAGATCGAAGGACGGATGAAGCGACCGGAGTATGTGGCGGCGGCAGTCACCGCCTACCGGCAGGCGCTCCAAGGTCAACCGGTGGATCTGGAGCAGCTGCGGGCGGTGTTTTCCCGAAGCGGCTTTACAGATGGATATCTGACCGGAAAGCGGCAGAAGATGTTCGGCATCCGCAGCCGGGAGGATGTGACGGCGGCAAAACAGGTGCTGCCAAAGCTGCAAAGCCTGTATGCAAAGCCCGGCAAGCGTGCCGCTCTGCATGCAAAGCTGGAACTGGCGGCAGGACAGTCTGCCCGGTTGACCCTGGCGGACGATGCGGGGCATATTGCCTGTGTGGAAGGGGATGTCCCGGAGCCTGCCCGGACTGCTGCGTTGGACGTACAGCGTCTGGAACGGCAGCTTTCCAAGCTCGGGGATACTATTTACACCCTGGCGCATACAGAACTGACCGGGGAACAGGGGCTGATGTTGTCCGCTGGCAGTCTGAACGCCATGCGCCGGGCTGGAGTGCAGCAGTTGGATGCTGCACGGATTCGGGACAACACCCCGGTACATACCCTTGCCTGGTCGGAGCCTATGCCCATCCATCCTGCACGGACGGAGGCGTGGGGGCTGCACATTCACGCAAGAGAGGCGGCACAGTTCAGCCGGATCCCGTCGGAGCAGTATGCACTGGCGGGATTGCCCCTGGAGCAATGGCAGCCGGACAGCCTGATACCCATGGAAAAGCGAATGCTGATGCTTCCCCGGTTCATAGAGGATGAAGCGGGACTGATGTCCCGGCTGGAGGAAATGTACAGCAAGGGCTACCGACATCTTTTGTGCAGCAATCTGGCGCATATCGCCCTGGGCAGACAGTTGGGCTTTGTGCTTCACGGGGATTTCGGGCTGCATGTCGCCAATAGTGCCGCCGCAGATGCTTACAGTCAACTTGGGCTTTCGGATCTGATCCTGTCTGTGGAACTGAAACGGGGCGCCATGCAGCAGCTGCACAGTCCGGTACCATCCGGGGCGGTGCTTTACGGCAGATTGCCCTTGATGCTGATGCGAAACTGCCCCATCCGCAATGAGGTGGGCTGCAAACAGTGCGGACATGCTCTCACTGATCGGACGGGGAGAAGCTTTCCGGTGTATTGCACCGGGGGTTATGCGGAGCTGCTGAATGCGGAGCCTGTTTACCTGGCGGACCGGCTGGAGGAATGGAATCGGATGGGATTCGGCGTGCTGCTGTTTACCACGGAGTCGCCGGAGCAGACAGCCCGGATCATAGAACAGTACCGGACAGGGCATGCCGTCCTGCCGGAGCGATATACCCGGGGGCTTGCCTACCGGGGGGTGCAGTAAGGAGTATTTATGAAATTACAGATCATGCGCCTGCGGCCGGAGGCGATCCTGCCGGAGCGGCAGACCCCGGGCAGTGCCGGGTACGATCTTTCCGCCTGTTTGACGGAGGATCTGGTGATTGAGCCGGGTGACTGCGTGCCGGTGTCTACGGGCATCGCCCTGTGTCCCGACCGGCAGGATGTGGTGCTGTTGGTGTATGCCCGCTCCGGGCTTGCCACCAAGCACGGCGTATCCATGGCCAACGGGGTGGGCGTCATCGACAGCGACTACCGGGGTGAGGTGCTGGTGCCACTGGTGAATCGGGGGAGGGAGCCCTTCCGGATCACACCGGGTATGCGGATCGCTCAGCTTGTGGTAACGCCGGTGCTGCTGCCCCGGACAGAAGAAGTACAGCAGCTGCCGGATTCCGCACGGGGTGCCGGCGGATTCGGCTCTACTGGAGCATAGGAGGACGGAATGAAAAATAAACTGGTATTGTTATTTATGATCGTAACCGCAGCCGTGCTTGGAGGATTGCTGGGGAATCTGTGCGAGGGGGTATACGGGGTCAGCTGGCTTGCCTATTCCAAAGCCATCGGTCTGGATGCTACCACCCTGAACCTGAGCGTATTTGACCTGACCTTCGGGATTCATTTCCAGCTCAATGTGGCGCAGATCATTCTGCTGGCAGTGGCGCTGTTCGTATCCCCCAAGATCGCAAACGCCATTCAGACCTGAAACAGCAGCGCTGCGGTTTTTTGTCGGAAAAAGGATTGTGTATCCACCGGAATGGTGGTATAATAATGAGAGTTAGGCGGTTCGTACCGCACACAGAGAGAGCAAAAGAACCGGATGAAGGAGAAAACAGATGTTTACAAGGGACATTGGGATCGACCTGGGGACAGCAAATACCCTTGTGTATTTGCGGGGAAAGGGCATTATCATTCGTGAGCCCTCCGTAGTGGCAGTCAATACCCGCACGGATCAGGCGCGTTATGTGGGCAAGGAAGCAAAGGAAGTCATCGGCAGGACTCCCGGCTCCATTGTGGCAGTGCGCCCTCTGAAGGACGGTGTCATTGCGGATTTTGACATTACCACCACCATGCTGCAGGAGTTTATCCGCAAGGCGTTGCAGGGTACCATCTTCACCAAGGCACGGGTCATTATCTGCATTCCCTCCGGGGTTACGGCGGTGGAACGCCGTGCAGTCAAGGAGGCGGCGGAAAAAGCTGGTGCCAAGCGGGTGAATATCATTGAGGAGCCAATGGCAGCAGCCATCGGTGCAGGTCTGCCTACCCTGGATGCCACCGGCAGCATGATCGTGGACATCGGCGGCGGCACCAGTGAGGTGGCAGTGATTTCTCTGGGGGGTATTGTAACCTCCCGTTCCGTGCGGATGGCAGGGGATGAATTTGACAACGCCATTGTCAATTACATCCGCCGCAAGTACAATCTGCTGATCGGGGAGCGGACGGCGGAAAACATCAAGCTGGAGATCGGTTCGGCGTTTCCAAGCGAGCAGGAGTCCAGCATGGAGATCAAGGGGCGGAATCTGCTGAACGGCCTGCCGGAGAATATTACCATTACCTCGGCGGAGGTGCGGGACGCTTTGGCGGAACCCTTGTCCCGGGTCATCGAGGCCATTAAGATCACCCTGGAAAAGACTCCGCCGGAGCTTTCAGCAGATATCATCGACCAGGGCATTACCCTTGCGGGCGGCGGCGCACTGCTCCGGGGGCTGGATAAGCTCATCAACCGGGAAACCGGCATGCCTGTGTATGTGGCGGAGTATCCCCTGGATTGCGTGGCAGAGGGCACCGGCAGGATCCTGGAAAATCTGGAGAAATACCGGGATCTGCTTACGGAAGAAGTGCGGTATTACTAAACGCATGGGGCGAGAAGCATCTCGCCCTTTTCGGGTTTCCATAGACAACCGGAAGGAGTCAGGGCATGAGCGAATTTTTTCGCAGTTTTAAATTTAAGATCATCCTGGGCGTGCTGGCATTGCTGCTGGGGGTCGTGCTGTATGCGGTGACCCGGGGCGGCAGCACCACCTGGCTGTCCCAGGGGTTCGGTGTTGTATTCAACCCGGTGCGGCAGGCGTTTACCGCCGTTTCCAATCAAATCGAAGGGGGCGTTGACACCATCCTCAACGCCCAGGAATACTACAACGAAAACCAGGAGCTGCGGGCGCAGATCGGCTCGCTGAACAGCCAGCTGGTGGATTATGAGAACACCAAGGAGGAGCTGGCGGAGCTGCGGAAGTTCCTGGGTATCAAGGAGGAGCATCCGGACTTTGTGCATTCCGCACCCTGCCACCTGATCTCCTATGTGACCAACGATCCCTACGGTGCGTTCGTCATTGACCGGGGCAGGGAGGACGGGATCTCCGTCAATGACCCGGTGATGACCGGTGAAGGTCTGGTGGGCGTTATCACAGAGGTGGCGGATACTTACGCTACTGTGCGTACCATTTTGTCCCCGGATCTGTCCATCGGTGCGGTATGCAACCGGACAAAGGATACGGGCATCGTGGAAGGAAATCTCCGCTATGCGGCAGACGGGAAAACCAAAATGATCTACATGGACAAAACCATGACCATGCAGCAGGGGGATCTGGTCATTACCGCTGGCAGCTCCGGCTTATTTCCCCGGGGCTGCGTCATTGGCAATGTGGCGGAAACCGGCATGGAGGAAAGCGGCTTGTCCGCCTATGCGGTGATCCAGCCGGCAGTGAGCCTGGATCGGATCACCAGCGTGGTGGTGATCCTGGACTTTAACGGCAAGGGGGCTAATTATGACAATTAGTGCCCCCAAGCGCAGCCCCAAACAGGAGCGGTTCTGCATCGCCCTGCGCTGGACGCTGTATGTGCTGCTGCTTGCCCTGTGCTTTGTGCTGCAATGTACCGGCAGGCATCTGAACCCCCTGTATGTGATCCCGGCGGCGGTGTGTATCTCCATGAGCGAAGGGGTGCTGACCGCAGCGGGAGTGGGCATGGTCACCGGTCTGATGATCGACATTTCCTGCGGCAAGCTGCTGGGACTGAACGCCCTGTTTCTGGTATGCGGCTGCGTGTGTACCGCCCTGCTGTTTATGCATCTGCTGCGGCACAACATCATCAACGTGCTGATCGTGACCCTGCTGCTGGCAGCCATGCAGGGGGGGCTGGATTACCTGTTTTACTATTACATGTGGAATTACGACGCTGTGGAAACCGTCTTTGCCCGGTGGCATCTGCCGGTGATCTTTCTGACCACCGGAGCAGTGCTGCCCTTGTATCCGATTTTCAAGCTGATCAAGCGCAGGCTGCTGCCTCCTTCGGGCAATGCCAACGAGGCATAAGCACACTGCGGAAAGGAGTATGGATCTATGAAGGAAACCTTGGCACTGCTGGGGGATCGGCTGCGGGCGGCAATCCTGGTGCTGCTGGTGGTGATATCCGTGATCCTGGGGGGATTGCGGCTGATGAAGATCCAGGTGGTCAACGGCACCGCATACCTGGAAAAAGCCCAGTCCACCGCTGTGTATGCCCAACCGGTCAGCGCTGCCCGTGGGGAGATCGTGGACAGTGACGGCAATACCATCGTGGGCAACAAGATTGGCTATAATATCATTGTGGAAAAGGCATACTTCCCGGCGGACAATGGGGCAGGGAATGCTGTTCTGCTGGAGGTTGCCAATCTGTTGAAGGAGCGGGAGCTGGACTGGAATGACACCATGCCCATTACCATGGTAGAGCCATTTTCCTTTCTGAGCGATTCCGAGGAACAGGTGGCAAAGCTGCGCACAACCTTGAATCTGAACACCTATGCCACTGCCCAGAACTGCATGGATAAGCTGATCGGGGACTACGACATTGCGGATACCTATTCTCCCCGGGAGCAGCGGATCATCGCAGGCATCCGGTACGAAATGCTGCTGCGGAGCTTTGCAGTGAACAATCACTACACCTTTGCGGAGGATATCCCGGCGGAGCTTGTGACGCTCATCAAGGAGCGGCGCTTACAGTTGCCGGGCTTTGACGTGATCGAGGAAGCCATCCGCACCGTCAAGCAGGGTGATATCCTGCCCCATGAGATCGGTACTGTGGGCCCCATCTACAGCAAGGAGGAATTTGAGCAGCTGAAGGAAAACGGGCACAGCTATCTGCTGTCGGATACGGTGGGGAAAAGCGGACTGGAACTGGCACTGGAGAAGGAACTGCGGGGCACGGACGGGGTCAAGGAGATCACCTATGTGAACGGCAAAGTGGCTTCCTCCCAGATCACCCAGGAGGCTGTAGGCGGCAACCGGGTGCAGCTGACGGTGGACAGTGAATTCCAGCGGGGGCTTCAGGGGGTACTGGAGGATATGATGCAGTACCTGCGGGATCTGAACGATCCGGCATATGACGAGGTTTCCGCCGGGGCGCTGGTGGTGCTGGACGTGAAGTCCAATGCGGTGCTGGGTATGGCGACCGCTCCCACCTATAACCTGGAGGATCTGATGAATGACTATCAGTCCGTGCTGAACGGGGAGAACACCCCTCTGGTCAACCGGGCGACGGATGGTTTGTACCGACCCGGCTCCACCTTCAAGACCATCACCGCTACGGCAGGGCTGAATACGGGGATCATCAACGCCGGCTCCACTTATTTCTGTACCAGAAACTATAAGTACTTGGACAGTACGGTGCATTGTACCGGCTACCACTCTGCCATCAATGTGACCCGTGCCATTCAGGTGTCCTGCAACATCTTCTTCTATGAGCTTGCCCAGCGGTTGGGCATCGACACTATTTCCGAGTATGCTACTTACTACGGCTTGGGGCAGTCCCTGGGGCTGGAGTCCGGGGACGCTGCCGGACGGCTGGCAAATCCCCAGACCTTTGAAAAGCTGGAGATGCCCTGGTACGCAGGTTATGTGCTCCAGGCTGCCATCGGTCAGTCCGAGGTGCAGGTAACACCCCTGCAAATGGCGGTGGCGGCATCCACCATTGCCAACGAAGGGGTGCGCTATCGTCCCCACCTGGTGGATGGTGTGTACAACAACGCAGGCACCAAGCTGATCTCTAAGACCGAGCCGGTGATCGCAGAAAAGATCAATGTGCAGTATGACTCGGTGTATCCTCTGATCCGGCAGGGCATGATTCTTGCCGCCCAGAGCACCATGCCGAAGGAGTATTCCCTGACCCACCTGGGGTTTCAGACTGCCATCAAGACCGGTACCCCCCAGTCCCCCCGGGGTACGGACTCCTTTGTGATCGGGTTCGCCCCGGCGGAGGATCCGGAGATTGCATTTGCCGGGGTGATCGAAGGGGGCAATTACGCCAAGTACATGGTGCGCAAGGTGCTGGAGCTGTATGCAGATTGCTATCCGGATACCAAAATCGGTGAACATCTAACAGGCGAATAATTCCATCCACATAAAAAGTTGTGCATAATGCACAAAGACGGTCTGTCGAAACAATGTAACTATACAATTTTTTATTTTTCCCGAAAAGGGGCTTTGACAATCCCGATAAGTATGGTATAATATAGTATGATATACTGTGTAAAGAAAGATCAAATCCGGCTGTCTGCACGCAGGCAGACATGGTTACTGTGCCGGCAAATAGGGGAAAGGAATCTGATACTATGTCAAAAGTAATTGCAGTTACGTCCGGCAAAGGCGGCACGGGCAAATCCTCCATCTGTTCCGGATTGGGGTATACCCTTGCAAAGCAGGGCAGCAGAACCCTGATCATCGAGCTGGATTTCGGTCTGCGCTGTATTGATATCATTTTCGGCATGCAGGGCAAGATCAAGTACGACCTGGGGGATGTGCTTCACAACCGGGTAAAGCCCCTGGATGCTGTAACCCAGGTGCCTATGGCAAGCAACTTGAATATTCTCTGCGCACCGAAGGACCCCTTTGCAAGCGCAACGGTGGAGCAAATCGTGGATATCTGCAAGCAGATCCGAAAATATTTTGACTATATCATCATCGACACCGGTGCCGGCATCAACTCCCATGTATTCGATATCGTGGAACAGGCCAACACCATTCTGGTTGTGACCACGCCGGATCCCATCTGCGTGCGGGATGCCCAGATGATGTCCGATGAATTCTATAACCGTGGCAATAAGCGCCAGCGCCTGATTATCAACAAGGTCAACAAGCGTGCCATCGGCTCGGAACTGGTAAAAAGCCTGGACGAGATCATTGACACCATCGGCGTGCAGCTGATCGGCGTGATCCCGGAGGATTACGAGCTGGTCATCGCCACCGGCAAGGGTCAGCCCATCCCCTCCACTGCGCCCAGCCTGGCGGCATTTGACGCCATTGCCAAGCGGCTCAAGGGCGAGAACGCACCGCTGACCGTGAAAATCAAGTAACAGTCTGCTGCCACTGTGCAGCGGTGTCTGACAGCATCATCGCAAAAAGCGGTAGAAAGGAACGGACTTATGAACATAGCATTGATTGCCCACGACTCCAAGAAGGAACTGATGATCCAGTTCTGTATTGCATACTGCGGTATCCTGTCCCGTCACAACCTGTGCGCCACCGGTACCACCGGCAAGCAGGTCAGCGAGGCTACCGGTCTGCACATTCAGCGATATCTGAGCGGTTCCCAGGGCGGCGATCAGCAGATCTGTGCCCGTATTTCCTGCAACGAGATTGATGTGCTCCTGTTTTTCCGGGATCCCATCAATCCCAAGTCCAACGAACCCAACGATATGAACCTGCTGCGGCTGTGCGACGTACACAACGTACCGGTTGCCACCAATATTGCAACCGCAGAGGCTTTGATCCTGGCACTGGAACGGGGCGACCTGGATTGGCGTGAAATCGGAAATCCCTCCCTGTAAGGCACTGCTGCGGCATATGCAGCCGTTGAATTGCCCCCATGCGGGGCAATTGCTGTTTTGTGCGGCACTGCCCGGACAACACCAATACTTCCCGAAAGGAGCTGCGCAGGGCGCAGGAAAATTATGGCTTTGAATTTAAAACGACCCAACGGCACGGAGGATATTACCCCGGCAAACATCCACAAATGGTACACCGTAGAGCAGGTAGCCCGCAGTGTGGCGCAGTCCTATGGCTTCCGGGAAATCCGCATCCCCACCTTTGAAAACACGGAGCTGTTTCAGCGCTCTGTGGGGGAGACCACGGACGTGGTGCAGAAGGAAATGTACACCGTCATGGCAAAGGAAACGAAGTTTACACTCAGACCGGAGGGCACTGCCGGCACTATCCGTGCGATGCTGCAAAACGGGCTGCTGAATGAGGCACTGCCCCAGAAGGTGTTCTATCTGCTGTCCTGCTTCCGGCATGAACGACCCCAGGCAGGCAGACTCCGGGAATTCCACCAGTTTGGTCTGGAAATGGCAGGAAGTGCAGAGCCTGCTGCGGATGCGGAGGTCATTTCCCTGGCAAAGGCAGTTCTGGATACGCTTGGTCTGAAGGGGATCCAGCTGTACATCAATTCCATCGGCTGCCCCACCTGTCGGGCGGAATACCACAAGGCGCTGCGGGCATACTTTGAAGCCCGGAAGGATCAGCTTTGCGACACCTGTCTGTCCCGATTGGAGAAGAATCCCATGCGGATCCTGGACTGCAAGAGTCCTATTTGCGGAGAGCTTGGAAAGGACGCTCCGGTGATCCTGGATTACCTGTGTGAGGACTGCAAGACCCACTTTGAAAAGCTCCAGGGCTATCTGAAGGCGATGGACATTGATTTTTCCATCAACCCCAAGATCGTCCGGGGTCTGGATTACTACACAAAGACCGTATTTGAATTCGTCACCACCGACATCGGCGCCCAGGGTACCGTATGCGGCGGCGGCAGATATGACGGACTCATCGAGGAGCTGGGTGGACAGCATCAGCCTGCCCTGGGCTTTGCAATGGGGATTGAGCGGCTGCTGCTGACCATGGAGAGCCAGGGCTGTGACTTCCTGGAACCCAATCACTGCGATCTGTACATTGCCACCATGGATCCGGAAGGGGTCAGCCGTGCCATGCAGTATGCAAACCTGCTGCGGCAGGAGGGCTTCTGGGTGGAATATGACCTGCTGGGTCGCAGCTTCAAGTCCCAGATGAAATATGCGGACAAGATCGGCACCTCTTATCTGCTGGTGCTGGGTGAAAATGAGCTGACCACGGGGAATGCAAACCTGAAGAATATGAAGACCGGAGAGCAGACGCCTCTCCTGCTGGATGACAGTTTTGTGGATTCGTTCACCAATGTTGCTATGTACGGCATGTTTGACGGAGTAATGGACGAGATATCCTTTTAATGGAACAACGGAAAGGAGCATAGTCCGCTTGGGCGGGCGAACAGGATGATGGATACAATGAAGGGCTTGAAACGGACACATTTCTGCGGAGAGGTAAGCCAGATCGGCACGGAGGCTGTGGTATGCGGTTTCGTGCAGAAGGTGCGCAATCTTGGCACCCTGCTGTTTATTGACCTGCGGGATCGTACCGGCGTGGTACAGCTGGCATTCAACGAAACCCAGCAGCCGGAGCTGTTTGCAAAGGCAGAGACTTGCCGGGGCGAGTATGTGCTGATGGCACACGGCACCGTCAAGGAACGGGAGAGCATCAACCACGATATGAAAAACGGCAACGTGGAACTGGTGGTGGATGATCTACGGATCCTGAACAAGGCGCAGACGCCCCCCTTTGAGATCACAAGCGATACCAAGGTCAACGAGGAGCTGCGGCTCAAGTACCGGTATCTGGATCTGCGCCGGGCACCCCTGCAGCGGAACCTGGTCATGCGGCATCAGATTGCCAAGGCGGCAAGAGAGTATTTCTACGCCAACGATTTTATCGAGATCGAGACCCCTATGATGATGAAATCCACCCCGGAGGGGGCACGGGATTATCTGATTCCCTCCCGGGTGCATCCGGGCAAGTTCTATGCTCTGCCCCAGTCCCCCCAAATCTACAAGCAACTGCTGATGGTTGCAGGCATGGATCGGTACATTCAGCTGGCACGGTGCTTCCGGGATGAGGATCTCCGGGCGGACCGGCAGCCGGAATTCACCCAGATCGACCTGGAAATGTCCTTTGTAGACGTGGAGGATATCCTCCAGATGGCGGAGGGCTTTGTACATCATGTGTTTCAGCAGGTGCTGGGCAGAGAGATTCCCCTGCCCCTGCCCCGTCTGTCCTATGCAGAGGCCATGAACCGGTTTGGCTCTGATAAGCCGGATACCCGATACGGTATGGAGATCCAGGACATCAGCGAATATGTGAAGGACTGCGGCTTTGGGGTATTTACCGGTGCCATCGAAGCCGGGGGCAGCGTCCGTGCCATTGTGGCAAAGCAGGCGGCAGGCACCCTGACCCGGAAAGAGATCGACAAGCTCACGGAAATGGTCAAGGGCATCGGTGCCAAGGGTCTGGCATTCATTCGCTGGGTGGAGGAAAAGCCCAGTTGCTCCTTCGGGAAATTTGTGGGGGAGGACAAGCTCCATGAGATCCTCCAGGCACTGGATTGCCAGCAGGGGGACGTGGTGCTGATCGTGGCAGATAAGAACAAGGTGACTCTGCCGGTACTGGGGGCACTGCGTCAGACCGTGGCACGGAAGCTGGATCTGATCCCGGAGGGGCAGTTCAACTTTCTGTGGATCACCCAGATGCCCTTCTTCGAGTGGGATGAGGACAACAACTGCTGGATGGCAATGCACCACCCCTTCACCATGCCGGAGGATGACTGTCTCCAGTATCTGGACAGCGCCCCGGAAAAGGTCATTGCCAAGGCGTTTGACCTGGTGCTGAACGGCACGGAGCTTTCCTCCGGATCCATTCGTATCACCAACTATGAGCTGCAGCAGAAGATGTTCCAGGCGCTGGGGCTGACTGACGAGGAGATCGAAGCCAAGTTCGGCTTCCTGGTGGAGGCATACCGGTTTGGTGCGCCGCCTCACGGTGGCATGGGTATCGGTCTGGATCGTCTGGCAATGGTGATGCTGGGTGTGGACAGCCTGCGGGATGTAACCGCATTCCCCAAGGTGCAGAACGCCAGCGAGCTGATGTCTGCATGCCCCTCCGCAGTGGACAAGGAAAATCTGGATATTCTGGGCATTGCCGTAACAGAAACGGAATAAGCCCAGGCGGAACGATAAAACAAGCCCGGAAGCGATGGAAAACCGCTTCCGGGCTTTTGCTTGCTTCGATTGGTTAGCTGCGGCTGACGATGCGGATGCTGTGCTTGAGGGTCTTGCACGTCACCGCATAGGGAACTACTGCATGCAGGGCGTTGCAGCATTTCTGTGCCATGAGGCCGGTGTCAAAAATGCCGAACACTGCCGAGCCGCTGCCGGTCATCAAGGCGCATTGCGCCCCCATGTCCATCATGATCTGCTTGATCTGGGTAACCTCCTCCAGGTTTGTGGCGGCTTCAAACAGATTGCCGCACTCGGGAATGGCATCCCAATACCGCCCGTTCCGGAGGAAGTCAATGACCCTTGCGGTATCCGGATGCACCGGATCCGTCAACTGGTCGATCCGCCGGTAAGCCTCCGGGGTGGACACACCTGCTTTGCCTTTGGCGATTACCATGGGCAGAGCAGGCATGGGCGGCAAAGGCTCCAGGATCTCTCCCATGCCGGACACATGCATCGTGCCGCCCGTCAGAAAGAAGGGCACGTCCGCCCCCACCTGTGCGGCGATCTCGCACTGCTCCTGCAGGGACATGCGGCAGCCCAGCAGCCAGTTGAGAGCAGCGATTACCGCAGCTCCATCGGAGCTGCCGCCGCCCAGTCCCGCCTGGGAGGGAATGTGCTTTTCAATGTGAATGTGAATGCCATCCCAGCGATGCGCATGCTTCAGAAACAGCTGTGCCGCCTGGTATGCGATATTTTTCTGATTGCAAGGGAGATATTTGTTGGTGCTGGATAGGGTGATGCCGGGGGTATCCACCCGAGTCAACGTGAGTGCATCGTAAATGCCCACTGCCTGGAAGACGCTTTCGATGCTGTGATACCCGTCATCCCGCTTGCCCACCACATCCAGAGTCAGATTTACCTTTGCCGGGGTGCGTACCTGGATTTCTCTCATATTTGACCTGCCTTTCCGGAAGCAAGGAATGCCTCGATCCGATCCAGTGCCATCATCAGATGCTTGAGGGAGTATGCATAGGACACCCGGACAAAGCCCTCGCCACTGTCGCCGAATGCGTTGCCGGGCACCACAGCCACCTTCTGCTGGTTGAGCAGTGCCTCGCAGAATGCCTCACTGCTCATGCCGGTGCTGCGGATGCAGGGGAATACATAGAACGCCCCCTCTGGATTGAAGCAGGGGAGTCCGATCTCGTTGAACCGCTCCACCAGGTATCGCCGCCGGATGTTATACTTGTCCACCATCCGGCGCACGTCCTCGTCACAGCTTTGCAGTGCCTGGATGGCAGCGTACTGACTGATGGTGGGGGAGCACATAATGGTATACTGGTGAATTTTTACTGTCTGCTTGATGATGGGTGCAGGGGCAGCCACATACCCCAGCCGCCAGCCGGTCATGGCAAACGCCTTGGAGAAGCCGTTCACCAGAATGGTGCGCTCCTGCATGCCCTCGATCTGGGCGATGGAGCAGTGGGTTCTGCCGTAGGTCAGCTCCGAGTAGATCTCATCGGACAGCACCAGAATGTTGGTGCCCCGGAGCACCTCTGCGATTTTCTCCAGTTCCTCCCGGGTCATGATGGCACCGGTGGGATTGTTGGGGAAGGGCAGTACCAGCAGCTTGGTGCGGGGGGTAATATGACTGCGGAGGATCTCCGGGGTCAGCTTGAAGGAATCCTCCAGACGGGTGGCCATGGGCACGGGTACGCCCCCTGCCAGCCGGACGATGGGAGCATAGCACACGAAGGATGGCTCCACGATCAGAACCTCGTCCCCTGGATTGATGAGGGCACGGATGGAAATATCAATGGCCTCGGAGCCGCCCACGGTGACGATCAGCTCCGTTTTCGGATCATAGGTGATGCCCAGCTTCCGGTTTATGTAATTGCAGATCTCCCGGCGCAGATCCAGCAGTCCCGCATTGGCACTGTAAATGATCCGGCGCTTCTCCAGGGTCTGGATGGCAGTACTGCGAACTACCCAAGGGGTCTGGAAATCCGGCTCGCCCACCCCCAGACTGATGACCCCTTCCATGTTTTCCGCCAGATCGAAGAATTTCCGGATACCGGAGGGCTTGATCTGCTGAATGGTGCTGGAAAGCAGCTTTTCGTATTCTATCACGGTGAAACCATACCCCTCTCGTCAATGGGCTCCTGTTCAATGAAGATGCCCTTTTCCTTATAGCGTTTGAGGACGAAGTGGGTGGCAGTGGACAGCACCCCGTCAATGGTGGACAGGCGCTGCGCCACGAACAGGGCAATCACCTTCAGACTGGAGCCGGTCACGGTAACAGCCAGGTCATAGGCACCGGACATGAGGGATACGCTTTCCACCTCGTCATACATCATCACCGTCTTGGCAAGATCCTCAAAGCCGCAGTCCCGCTTGGGAGTCACCTTCAGTTCAATGAAGGCAGTCACCGTGTCCTTGTTGGCAAGCTCATCGTTAAGCACTACGCTGTAGCCCTTGATGATGCCGTCCTCCTCCAGCTTCTTGATCTGTGCCGCCACCTCTGCCGGGGTGATTCCCAGCATGGCACCCAGCTCCTCGTTGGACAGACGGGCGTTCTGCTTGAGCAAATGCAGTAGTTCGTTCATGTGATAACCTCCTGTTCATCAATCCGCAAGCTTTAAAAACTGCGGTTCGTGTTTTTCAAAGTAGGCGATATTTGTAAATCCGGCTGCCCGGGCAATGTCCAGCCCCTGGGCAATGCCCTTTCCCAGATCCAGATTGGAATGGGCGTCGGAACCGATGGTGAGGATCTCTCCCCCCAGATCCCGGTACAGCTTCAGGCATTCCAGATTGGGGAAGGTATCCCCGTATGCCTGCCGCAGACCGGAGGTGTTGATCTCGATGCCCTTGCCCTTGGCAATGACGATCCGGAAGATCTCCGCCAGTTCCTCCCGGTAGGGGGCAAGCCCCAGGTGTATCCCTGCTGCCGCCATATACCGGAGAGCGTAGGTGATATGCCCCAGCACATCGTAGGTATCGGTGCTGGCAAGCCGGGCAATTTCCTGCAAATTTTCATGAAACAGTGCGGCAGCATCCACCTTGCTGTAATCCAGAAAGGCGAAATCATCCCAGCCGGGTAGCTGGTGCATGGAGCCGATGACGAAATCCAGCCGCACGTCTGCGTATACATGCTCCGCCAGTGCAAGCTCATGGGTGGCTTGTCCCAGCTCAATGCCGCACAACAGCTTCACACCGGCGGGGGCATGGGCCTTGGCGGCGGTGTTCTCCTGCATGGACAGCTCAAAGTCCCTGCTGAAATCGTAGGTATCATAGCCGTTTGGCTCCACGCCGTAGTGGGCAAGGCTGAAGAATCGGTTGACCTCGCAGTGATCCGTCACCGCCAGCACGCCGATGCCCAGCTCTGCCGCCCGGGCGCATCGCTCCAGGACGCTTTCGTTTTCCCCGTCCGGAGAATTGTGGGTGTGATTGTGGCAATCTATCAGCATAGCATCTCATCCTTTGGTGTGGGTTTTCTCTATTATATCATATATTTGCGGAAAGGAAAAGTAGCAGCAGAAAAAAATTGCACCGGGGCACGGACGAAAAATTGTGCAAAGGGCTTTCTTTTTCCTTGGGCTTGTGGTATACTAATATAGAACGTCATGTTTGAAACTGAATCTGGAGGATTTACATATGAGAGCGGTTGTAACTGTAATCGGCAAAGACAATGTAGGCATTCTGCATCAGGTCAGCGGCATTTGCGCTGAGTACCGGGCAAATGTGATCGAGGTGACCCAGAGCGTGCTGCAGGATCTGTTCGCTATGATCATGCTGGTGGACATTTCCGCTATGACCACGGATTTTGCCGTGCTGTCTGACCGGATGAACCAGCTGGGAGAAGAACTGGGTCTGTCCATTCACACCATGCACGAGGACATTTTTAATTCCATGCACCGGATCTGATGGGAAAGGACTGCTGATATGCTGAATGTATACGATATTCTCGAAACCATCCGCATGATCCAGGACGAGTGCCTGGACATCCGTACCATCACCATGGGCATTTCCCTGCTGGACTGTATCGATCCGGACATTGACCGTGCCTGTGAAAAGGTGTATGAAAAGATCACCACCCGGGCAAAGAATCTGGTGTCCGTGGGGCAACAGATCGAGACCGAGTACGGCATTCCCATCATCAACAAGCGGATCTCCGTGACCCCCATTGCCATGCTCTGCGGCGCATGCAAGGGGGGCGACCCGGTGAAGTTCGCAAAGGCATTGCAGCGTGCGGCGGACGCTTGTGGGGTCAACTTCATCGGCGGTTATTCCGCACTGGTGCAGAAGGGCTTTTCCGCCGGGGATCTGGAGCTGATCCATTCCATCCCGGAGGCTCTGGATGTGACCACAAATCTTTGCTCCTCCGTCAACATCGGCTCCAGCAAGGCAGGCATCAATATGGACGCAGTTGCCCTGATGGGCGGTATCATCCGCCAGTCTGCGGAGCTGACTGCGGATCGGCAGTGCGTAGGCCCCTCCAAGCTGGTGGTGCTGTGCAATGCACCGGAGGATAACCCCTTTATGGCTGGTGCGTTCCACGGGGTGGGAGAGCCGGACTGCGTCATCAACGTGGGTGTATCCGGCCCCGGCGTGGTACGGGCAGCCCTTGCAAAGCACCCGGATGCCAGCATCAACGAAATCGCTGATATCATTAAAAAGACCGCCTTTAAGATCACCCGGATGGGTCAGCTGGTGGGAGCACGGGCTTCCGAAATGCTGGATGTGCCCTTCGGCATCGTGGATCTGTCCCTGGCACCCACTCCGGCAGTGGGGGACAGCGTTGCCCATATTCTGGAGGAGATCGGTCTGGAGTGCTGCGGCACCCACGGTACCACGGCGGCTCTGGCGCTGCTCAATGACGCAGTGAAGAAGGGCGGCGTAATGGCATCCTCCAACGTAGGTGGTCTGTCCGGTGCTTTCATTCCCGTGTCCGAGGATGCAGGCATGATCGCTGCCGCAGAAAACGGCACCCTGCGGCTGGAAAAGCTGGAGGCTATGACTGCGGTATGCTCCGTGGGTCTGGACATGGTTGTGGTTCCGGGGGATACCCCGGCGGAGACTATTTCTGCCATCATCGCAGACGAGGCTGCCATCGGCATGGTGAACAACAAGACCACGGCGGTGCGGCTGATCCCTGCCATCGGCAAGAAGGAAGGGGATATCCTGGAGTTTGGCGGTCTGTTCGGCAGCGGCCCCATTATGCAGATCAATCGGAAGTCCCCGGCAAAGTTCATTGCCCGGGGCGGCAGGATCCCGGCGCCCATGCACAGCATCAAGAACTGATTCCACATACAAACAGAACCCCTGCTGCGGTCATTCCGCAGCAGGGGTTTTCTGCTTAGTAAAGAATCCGTTTGCCATGGCGATCTCGTCATCCGTAGGCGTCGGGGTATCCGCCAGCTTGCAGGGGATCCCCAGAGCTTCCCACTTGTACAGCCCCATGGTATGATAGGGCAGCAGCTCCACCCGTTTTACGCATCGGTAGCCGGACAGCTTTTCCGCCAGTCGCCGGAGCTTGTCCGGATTCAGGGTATAGCCGGGCACCAGCACATGCCGGATCCATACCTCCTTGCCGGTCTGTTCGCAGTGATCCAGAGTGGCAAGGGCGTTTTCGTTGGTTTTTCCGGTCAGCGTCCGGCAATCCTCCGGGTCAATGTCCTTGATGTCCAGCAGAAGCATGTTCGCCAGATCAATGGCATGCCGGGACTGGGACAGGGGAATGGAGCCGCTGGTGTCAATGGCGGTGTGGAAGCCCTCCTGCCGGCAAAGCGTCAGCAGATCCTCACAGAATGCAGGCTGCATCAAAGGCTCTCCGCCGGAAAGGGTCACGCCTCCCCGCAGCAGAAAGCTGCGCTCACTGCGGATCTTCTCCATTACCTGGGGCGGCGTCATGCACAGAGTCTGCTTCTGCTCCCAGGTATCTGGATTGTGACAGTACAGGCACCGGAGGGGACAGCCGGACAGAAATACCACAAAGCGGATGCCGGGGCCGTCCACTGCGCCGAAGCTTTCCAGGGAATGCAGATAGCCGGTGGTCATGGGGATTCCTCCTTCCGGGACTACATCCGGGTGTGGAAGGTGCGGTGGATCACGTCAAGCTGCTGCTCCCGGGTCAGCTTGATGAAGTTGACCGCATAGCCGCTGACCCGGATGGTCAACTGGGGATACAGCTCCGGATGATCCATTGCATCGATCAGCGTCTCCCGGTTCATGACGTTTACGTTCATATGGTGTCCGTGCTCCCGGGTGTAGCCGTCCAGCAGGGCAACCAGGTTGTTTTCCTTGTCCTCCTCGTTCTTGCCCAGTGCGTCCGGAATGATGGAGAAGGTGTAGGAAATGCCGTCCTCTGCGTAGGCATAGGGGATCTTGGATACGGACAGCATGGATGCGATGCAGCCATTGGTGTCCCTGCCGTGCATGGGATTTGCTCCCGGTGCGAAGGGCTCCCCTGCCTTTCTGCCATCCGGGGTGGAGCCGGTTTTCTTGCCGTATACTACGTTGGAGGTAATGGTGAGGATGGACATGGTGGGAATGGAATTCCGGTAGGTTCTCCGGCGGGACAGCCGCTTCATGAACCGCTCCACCACCATGGTGGCAAGCTCGTCCACTCTGGGATCGTTATTGCCGAACTTGGGGTAATCCCCCTCAATGGCAAAGTCGGTGGCGATGCCTGCTGCATTCCGGATGGGGGTCACCTTGGCATACTTGATGGCGGACAGGCTGTCCACCACCACGGAAAGCCCTGCCAGACCGCAGGCGGAGGTGCGGATGATGTTCTCATCGTGGAGCGCCATTTGCAGCCGTTCGTAGCAGTACTTGTCGTGCATGAAGTGAATGATGTTCAGGGTGTTGATATACAGCTTGGTGAGCCATTCACACACATATTCAAACTTACTGTAGACCTCATCAAACTGGAGGGGCCCATCCGACAGTTGTCCCACACCCTGGCACAGCCGATCCTCGTACCGCTCGTCCCTGCCGTCGTTGATGGCATACAGCAGCGCCTTCGCCAGGTTGGCTCTTGCCCCGAAGAACTGCATCTGCTTGCCGATGGGCATGGCAGATACGCAGCAGGCGATGCCGTAATCATCTCCGAACCGTTCCCGCATCAGCTCATCGTTCTCGTACTGGATGGAGGAGGTGCTGATGGAGATCCGGGCGCAGAATTTCTTGAAGGGCTCCGGCAGCCGGTGACTCCACAGTACCGTCAGGTTCGGCTCCGGTGCAGGCCCCAGGTTTACCAGGGTATGCAGGAACCGGTAGCTCATCTTGGTGACCATGGGTCTGCCGTCCTCACACATGCCGCCAATGGATTCGGTGACCCAGGTGGGATCGCCGGAGAACAGCTCATCATAGGCAGGGGTACGCAGGAACCGTACCATCCGCAGCTTCATAATGAAGTGATCTACCAGCTCCTGGATCTGTTCTTCGGTAAAGGTACCGCTTTTCAGATCCTGCTCTGCGTAGATATCCAGGAAGGTGGACACCCGCCCCAGGGACATGGCGGCACCGTTCTGCTCCTTAATGGCTGCCAGATAGCCGAAGTACAGCCACTGGATGGCCTCCTGGGTGTTCTCTGCCGGCCGGGAAATGTCGAAGCCGTAGCCTGCCGCCATTTCCTTAAGCTCCTTCAGCGCCTTGATCTGTTCCGCCATTTCCTCCAGGTTCCGCACCGTATCCCCGTACATGGGCTCTGCATCATGTGCCTTCTTGGCAGCGATCTTGTCCTCGATGAGCCGATCCACCCCGTACAGGGGGATCCGCCGGTAATCCCCGATGATGCGCCCTCTGCCGTATGCGTCCGGCAGGCCGGTGATGATGCCTGTGTGCCGGGCACGCTTCATATCGTCGGTGTACACGTCAAATACCCCATCGTTGTGGGTCTTCCGGTATTTGAATACGTTTTCCACATCCGGGGGCAGTTCTCTGCCGTAGGCTGCCAGGGAATTGCGCACCATGCGGATACCGCCGAAGGGCATAATGGCACGCTTCAGAGGTGCGTCCGTCTGCAAGCCCACAATGGTTTCCAGTTCTTTGTCGATGTAGCCGCATTTGTGGGAGGTGATGGTGGAAATGGTGTGCTCGTCAATATCCAGCACGCCTCCTGCCTTCCGCTCCTGCTCCAGCAGGGCGAGCACCTTGTCCCACAGCGCCCTGGTACGGGCAGTGGGGGGCGCAAGAAAGCTGTCGTCCCCTTCATAGGGTGTATAGTTCTGGATGATAAAGTCCCGCAGATTGATCTCCTTGTCCCAGATGCCGCTTTTGAATTTCATGGCTTCCTCCTTGTTCCGTGAACCAAATCCAATATCAATATGTTGTGTGGATTCACCGGGAATATACCCGAAGAAGCACAACATTTGCTATATTCACTATAGCACACTTTCAACAGTCTGTCAATGTGGCATTGCTCCACAAAAACTTTGACTATCCGGCGCAAAAATGGTATACTATGAAAGAACATCAATACCCGCTGCTGCCGGTCAGGGATTCGTCCTGCTCCACCCAGTCGGACACAGTGATGATCTTATACGCATCCCGGGTCTGACGGACAATCACCTGCTTGATGCCGGCGTTGATGATGAGCCGCTTGCACATGGAGCAGGGTTCCACTTCCCCGTCCAGCTGATCCGTCCGGGCATCGTGACAGGCAAGGTACAGGGTGGCGTCGATCATGTCCGCCCGGGCGGCGGATAAAATGGCGTTCTGCTCTGCATGCACCGACCGGCACAGCTCATATCGCTGTCCCTTGGGAACGCCCAGCTTGTCCCGGGTGCAGTAATTCAGATCATTGCAGTTTTTTCTGCCCCGGGGCGCACCGACGTATCCGGTGGAAATGATCTCATCATGCTTTACAATAATGGCACCGAACTTGCGGCGGATGCAGGTGCTGCGCTCCAGTACGGTTTCGGCAATATCCAGGTAATAATTGATTTTATCACGGCGAAGCATTGAATACCCTCCTTATGCATCAATAGATACATATAGTATAGCAAAGTCGGGGGCAAAATGCAAGATTGGCTTGCAAGAAAGGACAGGTTATCATATGGAGAATCTGACGAATATTTCAGTGGTGCAGGATCTGGCACGGCGGCACGGCTTTCATTTTTCCAAGGGGCTGGGGCAGAATTTCCTCATCAACCCTACAGTCTGCCCCCGGATCGCCGAATTGGGCAACGCCAGACCCGGCTTCGGGGTGCTGGAGATCGGAACGGGCTTTGGGGTGCTGACGGCGGAGCTTGCAAAGCGTGCGGATAAGGTGGTGGCAGTGGAGATCGATCAGCGGCTGCTGCCGGTGCTGGAGGAGACCCTGGCGGACTTTGACAACGTGAAGATCGTGCCAGGGGATATTATGAAAATTGACGTGGCGGCATTGCTCCGGCAGGAGTTCGGGGGGCTTCCTGTTGCAGTATGCGCCAATCTGCCCTATTATATTACCTCGCCCATTCTGATGATGCTGCTGGAAAGCCGGCTGCCCCTCACCTCCATTACCGTCATGGTGCAGAAGGAAGCGGCCCAGCGGCTCTGCGCCCAGGTGGGTACCCGGGAGGCAGGGGCGATCACGGTGGGAGTCCATTACTACGGGGAAGCCAGACAGCTGTTTCCGGTATCACGGGGCAGCTTTATGCCGGCACCCAACGTGGACTCGGCGGTGATCCGCATCGATCTGCACGAAAATCCCCATCCGGAGGGGCTGGATGAGGGCTTTTTCTTCCGGATGGTGAAGGCAGGCTTTTCCCAGCGGCGCAAGGCCCTCGCCAACAGTCTTGCCTCCCTGCTGGGGATCCCGAAGCAGGCGGTGTATGCTGCCCTGGAGCAGGCAGGGCTTGCGCCTGCCGCCCGGATAGAGCAGCTGACCATGGAACAGCTGTTTGCCCTTGCCCGGATCCTGCAATCGGCATGATCTTCATTGCCCCTGCATTTCCCAATGGAATGCCGCCGGAACAACCGGAATGCTGCAAGGGCTTGCGACAGGATTCCGCCTGCCTGCCGTGGTATACTTTCTGTATCAAAGCAGCATCGCACAAAGAGCATGCGGTGCTGTCGCAATGAAACGGATGGAGAAAGTGGGCGGATACATATGATCAAGGAACGTACAACCGAGCGTCTGACACGGGGACAGGCAGGGGCATTGCTGCTGTCCGGTGTCAGCGCTTTTTTGCTGACCGGTGCCCGGTTCGGGGAATTTTCCTCCCCCTTGCAGGTCTCCCTGGCGGCGGTGGTGTCCCCCCTCCAGGGGGTGGCGGTTCTGGCTGGGAGCCTGTTTGCCTCCGTGACCCAGGGAACCCTGGGGGATGCACCGGTGCTGCTGTGCGCCCTGGTGATGATCGTGCTGTCCGGGTTTTTGCTGCCTCGGCGGACAAGTGCCGGGATGGATGCTCTGGCGGCGGCAGCCGGGCTCAGTATTTCCGCCGGATTGTTTTTTGTGATTGGGGGCATCGACCTGGCGGATCTGGCGCTGTATCTGTGCATGGCAGTGCTGGCTGGAGTGGCGGCATACTTTGCCGCAGAGGCGCTGACTGCCTTTCGTCCTGCCGCCGGGGGATACAGCGAGCCGAACGGCTGCGCCTTCGGGGTATGCTTTCTGCTGGTGACCGGGGCACTGGGATCCGCCCAGCTTTGGATCTGTAACCTGGGCGTGATCTTTGCCGGGTTTGTGCTCTTGCAGGGGGCAAAACGCTACGGCATTGCCGGGGGCACCGTCTGCGGTGTGCTGGCTTCCGCCGGATTGATGCTTTGCAGCCGGGAACTGGGGGACGCTGCTGCATTCCTCGCCCTGTCCGGTATGGCTGCCGGATACTTTGCGGATTTTCATAAGGGTGCTGTATGCCTGCTGTTCCTGGCGATTCAGGGAGCAGGACAACTGCTGCTGGGGACGGATTCAACAGCCATCCTTCTGCTTCTGAACCTGGCGGCAGGATGCCTTTTGTATCTGGCACTGCCGGTGGAGGGGATCCTGGAGCAGTGGCTGCCGGAGATTGGGGGAGAGGAAGCGCCCGCCGGCTTTGCAGCGGTGCAGATGGACTACCTGGCACATGCCCTTGCAGGGGTGCGGCAGAATGCTCAGCAGATCGCCCGGATGCTGGAACGGAACGGATGCCGGGAAACCACCGCCCAGAGCGTGTGTGAGCAGGTATGCCGCAGCTGCTCCCGGCGATTGGAATGCTGGGAGGAGCGATACGAGGAAACGGCGGAGGCGTTCCGGTGTGCGGCTGCCGGGGATGGCACAGAGCTGCCGGAGGCTTTGCAGGACTGCGCAAGGGCACAGACCCTGCTGGTACATATGCAGCAGGCACAGCGCCAGGCGGCCCTGCACCGGATGCTGTCCGCCCGGCTGACGGAATTCCAGGGATTTCTGTTTTCCCAGATGGAACTGACGGAGGAACTGCTTGGCACTGCCGGACAGCGGCTGGCGGTATCCTACAGCCGGAGCATGACCCGGAAGGTGACCCAGCGGCTGGAACGGGAGGGATATCCGGTACATACTGCGGTGGCATACCGGTCGGCGGAGGGCAGGCTGGCGCTGGAGCTGTACGCCTTTGCGGATGCGGCGCCGGATGGCGGCTCTGTCCGGGACTGCTTGTCCGATGCTTTGGGTATGGAACTGGATTATACGGAGGGCAGGCTTGCCGGGGAGGAGGTGCGGATCTGTCTGTGGGAGCGCCCTCCCTATGGTCTGGCGGTGTTTGCGGCCCAGTCCTCCGCCCGGGATGAGGAACCGCCGGGGGACAGCTATGACCAGTTCAGTGATGGCAGGGGGCATCAGTATCTGGTGCTGTCCGATGGTATGGGCTCCGGCAGGCGTGCCTCCCTGGATGCCCGGCTGGTGCTGTCCAACTTCCGGCGGCTCATTGAAATGGGAGTGTCCATGCAGACGGCGGTGGGCATGGTGAATCAGATCATGCTGACCAAGTCCACGGAGGAAACCTTTGCCACTCTGGATATTGCCCGGATCAGCCAGGAAACCGGCGAGATCCTGCTGGTGAAATACGGGGCAGCCCCCACCCTGATCCAGCAGGGACAGGTGGTGACCATGTACCAGACCCCCACCTTTCCCATCGGCATCGTGGGCAGACCGGAGGCGCATGTGACCCGGCTCCGGCTGGAGGATTCGGATGTGATCGTGCTGATGTCCGACGGGGTGGAGGAAAGCGAGTACGCCTTTGTCAAGCAGAAGCTGCTGGCAGGAGGCTCCCTTCAGCAGGCTGCCCAGGCTATCTGCTGTAAGGCACAGCGCAGTGCGGCAGACGGCAGACCGGACGATATCACAGTGTTGCTGGCGCAGGTCAGAAGGAACACGGGCTAAGAAGGCGGCATTAGCCGCCTTCTTTATGCCTTGCAGAATTTTGTGAAAAATATACGAGGAGTCAAGGGCCTTTCCACGCAATTTTTTGCGATTTTGTACAATATGCATAAATTGGACGGTTGATTCTAGGCGGAGTATATGAACTTTTTTGGATGTGCGCAGAAATGCTTGAATCCATGGCGGGAATCTGTTAAAATGTAAGCATAGGGGAGGGTGATACTATGATTCCGGATCTGCAAAAAGAAAATGAATTTCCGCTGTCTTTGTTTTTGAGCGGGAAAAACTGCAAGTCCTATTTATTTTTCGGCGCACACACGATATCCAGCAAGGGTACACAGTATCATTGCTTCCGGGTCTGGGCGCCCCATGCCCGATCCGTTTCCCTGGTGGGGGATTTCAACCGCTGGGACAGAAGTCAGACCCCCATGCACGCCATCGGGGGCGGCGTATGGGAATGCTGCATCCCCAGGCTGGAGCAGTTCGCTGCCTATAAATACAGCATCGAGGGCAGGGACGGCAAGATCCGTATGAAGGCGGATCCTTACGGAGCGCATTATGAGACCCGGCCAGCCACTGCCTCCAAGATCTACGAGAGCAGCTATGAATGGAAGGATGACACCTGGCGCAAAGCCAAGCGGCAGAGAAATATTTACAAAAGCCCGGTGAATGTGTACGAGGTGCACTTTAACTCCTGGCGCACCAATCCGGACGGGAGTTTTCTGGATTACCGGACCTTTGCAAAGCAGATGATCCCGTATCTGCAAAAAATGTCTTATACCCATATTGAGTTCATGCCCCTGACGGAGTATCCCTACGACGGCTCCTGGGGCTATCAGGTCACGGGCTATTTTGCCCCCACCTCCCGGTTTGGTACGCCGGATGATTTCCGTGCCATGGTGGATGCGTTCCATGCTGCCGGCATCGGGGTGATCCTGGACTGGGTACCGGCGCACTTCCCCAAGGATGAACACGGCTTGTTCGAGTTTGACGGTGGATGCTGCTACGAATACGAGGACGTGCGCAAGGGGGAGCATTTCGCCTGGGGCACCAAGGTGTTCGATTACGGCAGGCCGGAGGTGTGCTCCTTCCTGATCTCCAGTGCATGCTGCTGGTTTGAGGAATTTCACGTGGATGGTCTCCGGGTGGATGCGGTGGCTTCCATGCTGTACCTGGATTACGACCGGCCGGATGGTCAGTGGTGCCCCAACAAGAACGGGGGCAGGGAGAATTTAGAGGCAATTGATTTTCTGCGGCATCTGAATGAAGCGGTGTTTGAAAAGTTCCCGGATGCGTTGATGATCGCCGAGGAATCCACCGCCTGGCCCATGGTCACCAAGCCCACCTGCGACGGAGGTCTGGGGTTTAACTTTAAATGGAATATGGGCTGGATGAACGATATGCTCAGCTATATGTCCATGGATCCTCTGTTTCGCTCCGGCAACCACGATAAACTGACCTTCTCGTTCTTCTACTGTTTTTCCGAAAATTATGTGCTGCCCATTTCCCACGATGAAGTGGTGCATGGCAAATGCTCCATGATCGGCAAGATGAGCGGCGGCTACGATCAGAAATTCGACTCCTACCGGGCGTTTCTTGGCTATATGATGGCGCATCCGGGCAAGAAGCTGCTCTTTATGGGACAGGAGTTTGCCCAGATGAAGGAGTGGAATTATCAGCAGCAGCTAGACTGGATGCTTCTGGATTACCCCAAGCACAACACCATGCTCAAGTACACCCGGAAATTGAATCGGTTTTATGCGGAGCATCCGCCCCTGTGGGAGCGGGACGACTCCTGGGATGGATTCAGCTGGATCGCCAATGACGATTATCAGCAAAGCGTCATTGCCTTCCGCCGGTTTGACGACAAGGGTGAGGAGCTGATCGTGGTGTGCAACTTTGTGCCGGTGGAGCGGCGGGAATACCGGATCGGTGTGCCCTATAAGGGCAGCTATAAGCTGCTGTTCAATTCGGACGCCACGGAATTCGGCGGTTCCGGCGCAGCAGAAAAAGCCGTCAAATCCGAAGCCATCCCCATGCATGGCTTTGACAACAGCATTGCGCTGACGCTGACGCCCTTGTCCACCATGTTCTTCAAGCCGGTGCCGTATAAAAAACGCAGATCGACTAAGAAATCCGCACCGCCCAAAGCGGCGCAGAAATAGAAGTTTTACCAACGAATGCAGAGAGGAGTGGATTTTTCCCTTCCGGAAAAATCGAGTATGAATTATGTACATTAAAAAAGAATGTGTAGCAATGCTCCTGGCGGGCGGGCAAGGCAGCCGCTTGTATGCGCTGACCCAGGATATGGCAAAGCCGGCTGTACCCTATGGCGGCAAGTACCGGATCATTGATTTTCCCCTTTCCAACTGCACCAATTCCGGCATCGATACGGTGGGCGTGCTGACCCAGTACCAGCCCCTGGTGCTGAACGACTACATCGGCAACGGACAGCCCTGGGATCTGGATAAGCTGCACGGCGGCGTACATGTGCTGCCCCCTTACCAGACCAATGCAGGGGCATCCTGGTACGAGGGTACTGCCAACGCCATCTACCAGAATATGAGCTTTATCGAGCGCTATGACCCGGAGTATGTGATCATTCTGGGGGGCGATCACATTTACAAGATGGATTACTCCAAGATGCTCCAGTTCCACAAGCAGCATCAGGCGGACAGCACCATTGCTGTTCTGGACGTTCCCATGGAGGAGGCTTCCCGGTTCGGCATCATGACCTGCGATGAGGAAGGCAGAGTTGTGGACTTTACGGAAAAGCCCAAGGAACCCAAGTCCACGCTGGCATCCATGGGTATCTACATCTTCACCTGGAAGAAGCTCAAGCAGTATCTGATCGAAAACGAGAATGCAAACTCCGGATCCAAGGATTTCGGCAAGGATATCATCCCTGCAATGCTGGCAGCAGGGGAGCGGCTGTTCGCTTATGCCTTCGAGGGCTACTGGAAGGACGTGGGGACGCTGGACAGCCTGTGGGAGGCAAATATGGATCTGCTGAGTCCCAGCGTGCCTCTGGATCTGTATGATAAGGAGTGGAAGATCTACTCCCGGAACCTGAATATGCCCCCTCAGTACATCGGGGACAAGGCGGCGGTTGAAAATTCCATGATCTCCGAAGGCAGCGAGATCAACGGCACCGTGGACTTTTCCATCATCTTCTCCGGCGCTGTGGTAGAGGAGAACGCTACCGTCAAGTACAGCATCATCATGCCCGGCACGGTCATCAAGGCAGGTGCTGTGGTGGAATACGCCATCGTAGGTGAGGACTGCGTGATCCACGAGAACGCTAAGATCGGCGCAAGTCCGGAGACCATCGAGAACCGTGACGAATGGGGCATTGCAGTCGTAGGTCACAAGGTGGATGTTTCCGAAGGAAAAACCGTACTGCCCAAGCAGATTATATCTGACAACCTGTAAGGAGATGTGACTATGAGTGCAAATATTAGCGTAATGGGATTGATTTTTGCAAGTATGCACGATTCCTCCATCATTGATCTGACCAAGCTCCGCACCATGGGCTCCGTGCCCTTTGGGGGACGGTACCGGCTGATCGACTTCCCCCTGTCCAATATGGTCAATTCCGACATTGACGACGTGGGAGTCATCACAAAATCCAACTACGGTTCCCTGCTGGATCACCTTGGCTCCGGCCGTGAGTGGGATCTTTCCAGAAAGAACGGCGGTCTGCATCTGCTGCCTCCCTTCAGCCATGTTGGCACCGGTATTTACCGGGGCAGACTGGAAGCCCTGGACGGAGTGTGGGAGTATGTAGAGCATTCTCCGGCAGAATATGTGGTGCTGTCCGACTGCGACATTGTGACCACCATCGACTACCGGCCCATGATCCGTGCGCACATCGAAAGCGGTGCGGATATTACCGTAGCATACTCCAAGGGCTTCTACGATAAGGACGTGAACCAGAATGCCACTCTCCTGGGCATCGGGGAGGACGGCATGGTGGACGATGTTATGATCGATCCGCCCATGCGGGGCACCGGCAACCTGTGTATGAACACCTTTGTGTTGAGCAAATCCTTCCTCAAGCAGCTGGTCAAGGAGAAAATGAGCCGGAATCAGTACAGCTTCAGCCGGGACGTGCTGCAGGACAAGGCGGCAGGCTACCGGATCGCCGCTTATGAGCATACGGGCTATGTTGCCCGGCTGGACAGCCTGTCCAGCTACTATGAGGCGAATCTGGCACTGCTGAATCCGGAAAACCGGAACGGTTTGTTTAAGAAATCCGCCCCCATCTACACAAAGATCATGGACAACGGCCCGGTTCGGTTCGGTCTGGAGTCCGACATCCAGAACTCCTTGATTGCCGATGGCTGTATCATTGAGGGAAAGGTGGAAAACTGCGTACTGTTCCGGGGCGTGAAGATCGGCAAGGGTACCGTGGTCAAGAACAGCGTCATCATGCAGAACACCTCCATCGGCAGCAAGTGCAGTCTGAACTGCGTGATCACCGACAAGGACGTGGAAATCGTGGATGACCGGGTACTGACCGGTTCCCAGAGCTATCCGTTGTATATCAGCAAGGGTGCGAAGATTTAATTGCAGGAGGGATGATCCGTATGAATATTTTGTTTGCAGCCAGTGAGGCATTGCCCTATGTAGCGTCCGGCGGTCTGGCGGATGTTGCCGGCTCTCTGCCCTCCGCTATTGTGAAAAAGGGACATGACTGTCGGGTCGTGATCCCTCTGTACAAGTCCATTTCTGCGGAAATGCGTGCTTCTCTGACCTTTCTGACCAATATTACCGTGGACGTTTCCTGGCGGAAGCAGTACTGCGGCATTTTCACCGGCATTTACAAGGGTGTGACCTATTATTTTATCGACAATGAGTACTACTTCGGCAGAGACGGCATCTACGGCTTCTATGACGACTGCGAGCGGTTTGTATTCTACAGCCGTGCAGTGCTGGAAATGATCCGCTGTATCGACTTCAAGCCGGACATCATTCACGCCAACGACTGGCAGGCTGCCATGATCCCGGTGTACTACCAGATTTTCTACAAGTATCAGCAGGGCTATGAGAACATCCATACCATATTCACCATCCACAACATCCAGTACCAGGGCAAGTACGGCAAGGAAGTGCTCAACGAGCTGATGGGCATTCCCCTGTATCACACCGGACTGTTGGAGTATGACGGCTGCGTGAATATGATGAAGGGCGCCATCGAAACCGCCGACAAGATCACCACCGTAAGCCCCAGCTATGCCTGGGAGATTCTGGATCCCTGGTATTCCCACGGGCTGGATCGGGCGTTGAATCCAAAGCAGTACAAGCTGTGCGGTTTCCTGAACGGCATCGACGTGGATGGCTACAATCCGGAAACGGATCCGGCGATTCCGGCAAATTACTCTGTGAAAAATATGCAGGGCAAGGCGAAGTGCAAGCAGGCGCTGCTGGAGGAACTGGGATTGCAGGATGGAGACGAACCCATCATCGGCATCGTGACCCGGTTCGTGTCCCATAAGGGCATCGATCTGATCCGCTATGTGTTTGAGGATATTCTGAATCTTGGCTATAAATTCGCCATCCTGGGCAGCGGCGAGAAGATCTTTGAGGATTTCTTCAAGGAAATGGCTTGGCGGCATCCGGGCAGAGTCAGCGTTACACTGGGCTTCATCCCCCAGTTGGCAAGACGGATCTATGCCGGCTGCGACATGTTCCTGATGCCCTCCCAGAGTGAGCCCTGCGGCTTGGCACAGATGGTGGCAATGCGTTACGGCACCCTGCCCATCGTCCGGGAGACCGGCGGTCTGCGGGACACCGTCCGGGATGGAGGCGGTGAAAACGGCAACGGATTCACCTTCAAAACCTACAACGCCCACGATATGCTGGGCGCATGCAACCGGGCAAAGATTGCTTACGATGACAAGCCCCGCTGGAAGGCACTACAAAAAACCGCTATGGAGAGTGACTTTAGCTGGAACGTGTCTGCGGAGTTGTACCTGGGTCTGTACCGGGAACTGACCGAGCAGCACACATAAAGACAGCGTCGCATCATCTCTGTGTGGTATTGTAAATCAATCAAACATCCCCCGACATCCTTGGATGCCGGGGGATTTCTGCGTGAGGGTGCAAAAAGGCGTGCTGCATTTGCAGCACGCCAAAGCTTTTTATGCAGGGAATTTGTCGATCAGATGCGCCAGGAACTGCTTGACCAGTACGCAGTCCACTGCGTTGACCCGCCCGTCCCCGTTTACGTCACATGCCGCCGTAGAGGGAATCTTGGAAGCGTCGATCTCCCGCACCAGATACCGGCTCATCAGCAGCAGGTCGGCGATGGTAACCTTGCCGTCCTTGTTCAGGTCGCCCTTGGTGACGGTGCCGGAGGCAGTGGTGTCAGCAGGCTTGGTTGTGGTGGTCGGCGGTGTCGGTGTGCCGCCATAGTACTCGGTCAGGCTCTGCCCGTTGCTGCCCAGGGGATACACATGATCCGCACTGATGTAGCGACCGTTGTCATCCTGCCAAAGAGACGGCTCCATCAGTCCGTACTTTTCCTCATCCCACTTGGAGAAGGTAGCGTCCAGCAATCCGCCGGTGTCACCGGAGTTGGGGTTGATGCACCAGAAAGTGTGGTTGATGTGGTTTTCGATCATGTAATCCCGCAGCAGACCCATCCACTTCTGGTTCTTGCCAGCGTCCATGTGTCCGCCCCACTCGCCGATCAGCAGGGGCGCAATGCCCTGGTCGTCGATGTATGCCCAGGTGTCGTACCAGTAATCATCCAGCAGGGTCTGGGTGGTGAAATCCTTGTCAAACCAGGTCTGTGCATAAACGGAGGGGCCATAATCGTGGGGGGAGTACACCAGCTTATCCTGATGCTCGCCCAGGTCGATGGGGTAATCCTTTACGCCCCGCAGGTTGCCGCCCCACCATGCCGGATGCCAGGGAGAAGGACGATCCACAGTAGGCTCCCACACGTCTGGGGTATCAAAGTTGTACCCCTGCTCTGTCTTGGGGTACTGCTCAATGCCCTCCACCACGATCAGCACGTTGGGGTTGACCTCCAGGATCTTCTTGGCACAGGTTTCAGCAGCGTATTTCCAGTTGTTTTCGTCCGTAGAATTGTCCCACTTTGCAATGGTTGTGGGGCAGGTAGCGGAGTCGTAGCCCCGTTTGCCATGCGGCTCGTTTTTCAGATCCAGAGCGATCAGGGTGTCGTCATTCTTATACCGGTCAGCCAGCCATACCCAGGTATCCATCCAGATCTCCGTGGTGACCATAACGCCGGTGCTCATTTCCTTGCCGTACCAAAGCTCGTAATTGTGACCGGAGTTGTTGGCGTCCGGACTGTGTACATCCACCATGACCTTGATGCCGTTTTCCTTACACAGCTTCAGCAGCACATCAAAAATTTCCAGGCTGTCCATCTGGGTGCCATCCTCCCGGCAAAGCTCCGGGTTGAAGCTGTAGTCCGGGGTGTTTTTTGCATTGATGCCGGAAGCCGGATCCGGCTCACCGATCATCCAGTAATACAGCAGCTCCGTGGATACCGGGATCCGCAGCAGGTTGATGCCGTGATCCGCAATGGATGCCAGCGTGTCGCTCATGTCACAGGACCAGAGTCCGTGCAGGAAGCACTCGCTGCAATTCATGCCGAACCAGTTTGCACCGGTGAGCCAGACCTCGTTGCCGTACATATCGTACAGCTTGTCTCCTTCAGCGTGAAGCCAGTCATCGTTTGTGTCGTCCACCGCGCTGGCACGCAGCCCCTGTCCGCTCATAGCATCCGTAAAGAATACGGAGGTACCTGCCAGAAGCGCAGCAGCCGTCATGACCGACGCAGTTTTGCGCCAGAACTGTTTCATAAATTCTATCCCCTCTCAAAATCAGCTGCGGCTTTTGCCGCTGTTTCCGATTATATGCAGAGAATCTGCACTTACAATTAGTATACCGCATTTTGCACAAAAAGTCAAGGATTCTGCACAAGAATTCTTAATTAGCTGATCTGACCTGTTCAGAAAGCGGTTTCATGTTTCCCCGCCCTTTTATGATGCTGTTTTTGCATCGGGGTCAATTTTTAATTGCGCAGATCGGATATTCTCCGTCAAACCGGGCATACTCCTCCGGGAGGGATGCATATGTACGAGATTCTGATTGCCGGCGGGGGGATCGCCGGGCTGACGGCGGCGTTGTATGCTGCCCGGGCTGGATGCAGTACCCTGGTGCTGGAGCAGCAGTATTACGGGGGGCAGATCGTCAATGCGCCCCTGGTGGAAAACTATCCGGGCATCGATCAGATCTCCGGGGCGGATCTGGCAAAGCGGATCTACGACCAGGCGCTGGGGGCAGGTGCCGGATATGAGAGTGCCCGGGTGGAACGGGCGGAGCGGCGGCAGAATGGCTTTGCCCTGCATACAGACCGGGGGATATTCGAGGGCAGGGGACTGATTCTGGCAACCGGAGCCCGAAGCCGTCCCCTGGGGCTTGCACGGGAGGAGGCACTGACTGGTCACGGAGTGTCCTACTGCGCTGCATGCGATGGGGGACTGTACCGGGGTAAGAATGTGGCAGTGGTGGGGGGCGGCAACACCGCCCTGTTGGATTGCCTGCTGCTGGCGCAGGGCTGCGGTCGGGTGTATCTGATCCACCGGCGCAGCAGCTTCCGGGGCGAGAACGCTCTGTTGGAACAGGTGCAGGCTCTGCACAACGTGGAGATCCGGACGGACGCATCCGTCACGGAGCTTCTGGGGCAGGAGCGGCTGTCCGGTATCCGCCTGCAATCCGGGGAAACCCTGGCGGTGGACGCCTTGTTCATTGCGGTAGGGCGACATCCCAGGACGGAGCCCTTTGCTCGCCTGGTGGAGTTGGATCCGGGCGGGTATATCCGTGCCGGGGAGGACTGTCGTACCACGGCACAGGGGATCTTCTGCGCCGGGGATTGCCGCACCAAGTCCACCCGACAGCTCTGCACCGCCGCCGCTGACGGAGCTGCCGCTGCCCTGGGACTTTGCGAATGGCTTTCCAACGAAAAAAAGCAGGCATGATACCATGCCTGCTTTTTCATATTGCATCAATACCGGTTGTCGAACACCCGGGTGGATTTTTTCTCGCTGCGGGGCAACTCCCCGATGCTGACTGGCTTCACGTTTACAGAAATGCCGATTTTGGACTTAAATGCGTTCTGGAGCTCGATCTCCAGTTCGTAGCGGTTCGCCCCATCGTTGGCTTCCACGAACAGAGTGCAGATGTCCTTGCCGTTCACATGATCCAGCATGAACTGGTATTCACTGGATGCCCCCTCAATGCCGGTGAGCAGCTCTTCGATCTGGCTGGGGAAGATGTTGACGCCCTTGACCTTGACCATGTCGTCGGTTCTGCCCAGGATGGTGTCGATCCGGGGGAAGGGACTGCCGCAGGGGCATTCGCCGGGGATCACTCTGGTCAGATCATGGGTCCGGTAGCGAATCAGGGGTGCGCCCTGCTTATGCAGGGTGGTGATGACCAGCTCGCCGATCTCTCCGTCCGGTACATTCTTCCCGGTCTTGGGATCCACCACCTCAAAGTACAGATAATCCGTCCATACATGCATGCCGCAGGCGTGGTCGCAGCTGATGCCGATGCCGGGACCGTATACCTCGGTCAGACCGTAAATGTCATACAGCTGTACCCCCAGTTCGTTGGCGATCCGGTTCCGCATCTTTTCACCCCAGCGTTCGGAGCCGATGACGCCCTTGCGCAGGTGGATCCGGTTCCCGATGCCCCGCTTTGCGATTTCCTCTGCCAGCAGCAGCGCATAGGAGGAGGTGGCGCACAGCACGGTGGATTTCATATCCATCATCATCCTTAGCTGCTTATCCGTATTGCCGGGGCCCATGGGGATCACCATTGCCCCCAGCCGTTCCGCACCGTTCTGAAAGCCGATACCAGCCGTCCACAGACCATAGCCCGGTGTGATCTGGATCCGATCCAGATTGGTGATGCCGGCGGTTTCATAGCAGCGTTTGAACATTTCCGCCCAGTCCTCCACATCCTGCCGGGTGTAGGGGATGATGACCGGGGTGCCGGTGGTGCCGGAGGAGGAGTGGATCCGGACGATCTCCTCATCCGGGACTGCCTGCAATCCCAGCGGGTATGCTTCCCGCAGATCTCCCTTCCAGGTGAAGGGCAGGGTTTCAAAATCCTCCTGGGACTGGATCTGGTCGACGTGGATGCCCTCCAGCTTTCTCTGGTAGAAGCAGGGCTGGGAGGTCAGTTTTTTCAGCTGTGCCTTGATCAGATTGAATTGTGTTTCTGTCATTTTCATAGTGGAAACTCCTTCCTAGTGGTTGCATACATATTCAATGGCGCCCAGGTTCAGGGCGTGGAATTTTTCCGGTACCAGCTGCTGCACAGCGTCCTTCAGTTGTGCCACGCTGATGCCCAGGGCGTCTGTATTGGCTGCCGCAGCCAGCAGCGCAATGTTCAGCACCTTGGGAGACTGACAGGCAGCGCACACAGCGTCTCCGTCAATGAGAATGGTGCGGATGCCGGCGGATTGCAGGTACTCCAGCATCTCCGCTCCCGTATAGGCAAGGCCGCTGAGGGATGCGGTCACGGGCTTGACCGCCTTTTGGTTGACCACAACAGTGCCCCCCTGCTTTAAAAAGGGCAGACAGCGGACAGCCTCCGCCGGTTCAAAGGCGATCATCACGTCCGCCTTGCCCTTGGGGATCAGCGGCGAGTGGATTTCAGCTCCGGCACGCACATGGCTTACCACGCAGCCGCCCCGCTGCGCCATGCCGATGGTTTCGGCGGTGCGGACGGATTTTCCCTGCTGCATATAGGCATATGCCAGCAACTTGGAGGCAAGGACTGTGCCCTGTCCTCCCACGCCGCACAGCAGACAGCTTGTGCTTGTCATTGTGCATCCTCCTCTCTGATGGCACCGGGCTTGCAGACCTGTGCACAGATGGTACAGCCGAAGCAAAGATCCGGCTCAATGTATGCCTTCTGCCCCTTCAAGGAAATGGCGGGACAGCCCAGCTCCCGGATGCACTGCTTGCAGCCGACGCAGCGGCTTTCGTCCACCTGGAGCCGTTTTGCAGGCTTGCTGACCGCAATGCAGGGGGATTTGCAGATGATCGCCTTGACCCCGGGCTTGTCGGCTGCCGTCCTGACTGCCTGGATGGTCTGCTCCAGGTTCAGGGGATCCACCGTTTCCACACTGGTAAGCCCCACAGCCCGGAGGATGGCTTCAATGCTTACCCTGGGGGAGATCTCATGCATCATGGTCATGCCGGTGCCCGGATGGGGCTGGTGTCCGGTCATGGCAGTGGTGGAATTGTCCAGCACCATCAGAATAATATCCGTCTGGTTGTATACGGCGTTGACGATCCCCGTCATGCCGGAGGCAAAGAAGGTGGAATCCCCGATAAAGGAGAAGTTCACCGTATCCGGTTCGATCCGGTGGAGACCCTGCGCCATGGTAACATCTGCACCCATGCACAGACAGGTATCCACCATATCCAGGGGCATGGCGTTGCCCAGGGTGTAGCAGCCGATGTCACCGCTGAATACTGCCTTGCGCCCCTTCATAGCCTGCTTGACTGCGTAGAAGGATGCCCGGTGGGGACAGCCTGCACACAGCACCGGCGGACGCACCGGCATCTGGGGCGGCTCCGGCAGCTGTACAGCCGGAATGGCATCCAGTCCCAGGTAGCCCTCCAGTACTTTATGTACGGATTCCACACTGTTTTCCCCGGCAGGCTGCACCATGCCGTCCAGCTTGCCGTGGATCTGTACCGGCAGGTGATGCTTGCCGCACAGATAGGTCAGCGCCCGTTCCAGCACCGGATCCAGTTCTTCAATGGCAAGCACCTGTTCCAGTCCCTCCAGGAACTGCAGTGCCAGTTCCTCCGGGAAGGGGTTGGCGGTGGCGATTTTCAGCACCTTGACCTGTCCGGTGTAATCCTCCAGCGCCTCCTGTAAATAGGTGTAGCTGATGCCGGAGGTGACGATGCCCAGCCTCCCGCTGCCGGTGAGCTGGTTGAACCGATAAGCGGAGAAGTCCTTGCTCAGCACCGGGGTGCGCTCCTCCAGCTTGATATGATTCAGATAGGAGGTGCGTGGGAAGATCACCCACCGCATGGTGTCCTTCACAAAGCCCTCCGGTTTGTGTACTGTGGGGGTTTCATGCAGCTGAATGTCTGCACAGCTGTGACAGACCCGGGTGGTAGGCCGGAACAGCACCGGCGTACCGTATTTTTCAGAGTATGCAAAGGCGTCCTGGATCATTTCATAGGCTTCCTCCGGGGTGGAGGGATCAAACACCGGCAGCTTTGCGAACTGGGCGAAGTGCCGGGTATCCTGCTCGGTCTGAGAGGAGATGGGCCCCGGATCGTCTGCGGAAACGATGACCATGCCCCCCTTGACGCCTACATAGGCAAGGCTCATCAGCGGGTCGGACGCCACGTTCAGCCCTACCTGCTTCATGGTGACCAGGGTGCGTGCCCCGGCGTAGGATGCGCCGGCAGCCACCTCCAGTGCAGCCTTTTCGTTGACGGACCACTCTACATATACGGAGCCGTCATTGCACTTGGCAACCGTCTCCAGGATCTCCGTAGAGGGTGTGCCGGGGTATCCTGCCACCAGGTTTACGCCGGCGTGCAATGCGCCCATGGCGATGGCGGCATTGCCCATTAAAAATGTCTTTGACAATCGGATCACTCTTTCCTGTGGATTTTGTCATAATTATGATTATACTACAAGTGCACTTTTTTTTCAATACCCGACAGAAAAAACGGGGATTTCAGATGGATTTAACATTCCATCTCCGGATTTAACATAGTTCTAAACCGGTGCGGATTGTGGATTTTACACGCCGGATGCTACAATAGAACCATAGAAAACAGATATGGAGGCATGGCTTATGCAAAAAATCAAGGAAACCGGCATGCGGCTGCTGTTCGCCCTGTGTGCCTGCATTTCCATCCTGGCGGTGGTGCTGATCTGCTGGTTCTTGTTTTCCAACGGCATTCCCGCCATCGGCGAGATCGGCGCTGATAAGTTCCTGCTGGGGGAACGGTGGAAGCCCCTTGAGAATCAGTTCGGCATCTTCCCCATGATCATCGGCAGCATTTATGTTACCGCCGGGGCAGTGCTGGTGGGGGTACCCATCGGCATTCTCTGTGCCGTATTCCTGGCTCGGTTCTGTCCCCCAAGGCTGCACCGGCTGCTGAAGCCGGCAGTGGATCTGCTGGCAGGGATCCCGTCCATCGTATACGGCTTTTTCGGACTGGTGGTCATCGTACCTCTGGTGCAGTCCCTGTTCGGGGGCAGCGGCAAGGGGATCCTGACCGCATCCGTGCTGCTGGGCATTATGATCCTGCCCACCATCATCAGCGTGACAGAGGCAAGCATCCGGGCTGTGCCGGAAAGCTACTATGAAGGCGCCCTTGCACTGGGCGCCACCAAGGAACGCAGCGTGTTCTGCGCCCTGATGCCCGGTGCCCGCTCCGGCATTACCGCCGGAGTGATCCTGGGTACAGGCCGTGCCATCGGGGAAACTATGGCGGTGGTTATGGTAGCCGGCAACGCAGCAGTGATGCCGGACGGTCTGCTTTCCGGCGTCCGGACACTGACCGCCAACATCGTGCTGGAAATGGGTTATGCGGCGGATCTGCACCGGGAAGCCCTCATTGCCACAGCGGTGGTGCTGTTCGTGTTCATTCTTATCATCAATCTGATGTTCTCGCTGCTCAAGCGGAAGGAGGGGTAATATGAAGCTGTCCAAGGCGCTGCGCCAGTACCGGGGGCATAAGGGTTCCCTGGCAGTGCGGCTGCTGCTGTACGGTGCAGCGGTATTTACCATCGGGCTGCTGCTGTTTTTGATCGCCTACATTCTGGTCAAGGGCATTCCCAACCTGACCCCGGAGCTGTTTGCCTGGAAGTACACCAGCGAGAATGTGTCCATGCTTCCCTCCATCATCAACACCCTGCTGATGACGGTGCTGGCACTGCTGGTTGCCACCCCGCTGGGCGTCTTTGCGGCCATCTATCTGGCGGTGTTCAACGGCGGCATGGTCATCTCCACCGCTCTGACCCCCCTGGGCCTGTCCGCCTTCGGCTTTGAGCTGATCTACGGCGTCTGGTTCATGGCCGCCACTCTGGCCGCCTATATCATCCGCAAGCCCGGCGTGGCGCTGCTGACCGAGATCCTGGCCTCCGTCGTCGAGCTGCTCATGGGCAACTCCGGCGGCCTGACCGTGGTGCTGACCGGCTTTATCCAGGGTCTGGGCGCCGTCATCAATCTGATTTTGGATCCCATGCTGATTTTCGGGATCGGGCCGTTTCCCAGGCTGGAGGTAGTCGGCGCCGCCCTCGCCACCATCATCGGCCAGTTTGCGGGAATGATTGTGGGGCTCATCATGGTTCGGAAAAATCAGGTCTTGGTCCTCCATGTACGCGGATTTCGTCCGAGCATGGAGGTCGTCCGGGAAATCTACCGCATCGGCCTGCCCTCCATTTTCATGCAGGCCATCGGATCAGTCATGACCTTCGGAATGAACAAGATCCTCATCGCATTCTCCTCCACGGCGACTGCGGTGTTCGGCATCTACTTTAAGCTCCAGAGCTTCGTGTTCATGCCGGTCTTCGGCCTCAACAACGGTATGGTGCCCATCGTCAGCTATAACTTCGGTGCCGCCCGGCCGGAGCGTGTGCGCCGGACGGTGAAGCTCTCCGTCTGCACTGCCATCGCCATCATGGCGGTGGGATTGCTGGTGTTCCAGCTCTTCCCCCGGACGCTGCTGGGCTTCTTCAACGCCTCTGCCGACATGATGGAGATCGGTTCTGTGGCCCTGCGGATTATCAGCGTATCCTTCCTGTTCGCCGGCTTCTGCATCATTGCGGGTTCCGTGTTCCAGGCCATCGGCAACCCCCTGTACAGCCTGGTGGTCTCCGTGGGCCGTCAGCTGGTGGTGCTGCTGCCGGTGGCGTGGCTGCTGTCCCTGACAGGCCGGCTGGAGCTGGTGTGGTGCGCCTTCCCCATTGCCGAGCTCATGAGCCTGACCCTGAGCATCATCTTCCTGCGCAAGACCTTCCGGGATGCCGATGCCTATATGGCCCAGCGGGCTGCGGACTTCGCCCGCAAGGACGCCGAGGCATGAGGCTGTGACAGAGCAATCAAAAAGAGCGCCTGATTGTCAGGCGCTCTTTTTGCGTGGGGTCATTGGGAGAGAAATTCGTTGGGATCCATGGTGTCTCCGTCCTTGGTGACGGAGAAGTGGAGATGGGGTCCCTGGGCGGCCTCCGAGGCGGCGGTGGTGCCCACAGTACCGATGATCTGACCGGCGCTGACGCCCGCTGTCACCATGGGACCTTCCTGAAGGCTTGCATAGGTGGCCTCCACGCCGTCCCCGTGGTCAATGACCACGGTAGTGCCCAGCAGGGCGTCCTCCGTCACGGAGAGGACGGTCCCGGCGCTGGCGGATACCACGGAGTCCCCCTCCTGCGCGGCGATATCCACGCCGTCGTGGATCCGCCAGTCATCCATGGTGGGGCTGTAGAGCAGCTCATCTACGGAGAAGGCCGTCACCACCTCCCCCTCCAGAGGCTGAACCACCGGCTGCGGTGCCTCCGCCACCACCGGCACCTCCACGGTGACAGGCTCCTCCGGCATACTGGCGGGGATCTCCTCCTGGGCAGAGGCCTCTTCCGTCTCCGGGGGGATGGTCTGTGCCGG
>ERZ827168.330-NODE-330-length-81293-cov-5.988835_pt1 | contig 81293 bp, 91 predicted proteins | sample MGYA00519868_ERZ827168 | MGnify/ENA primary metagenome ERZ827168 (study PRJEB31778, sample SAMEA3449271) | human gut metagenome | biome: human gut; feature: human-associated habitat; material: faeces | place: United Kingdom | collected 2010/2012 ... | reverse complement strand
AATTTTACCATTTGTAATGTGCAAATGCTTTGTTAGCTTCTGCCATTCTATGTGTATCTTCTTTCTTCTTAAATGCTCCACCATTTCCGTTTACAGCATCTATTAATTCTCCTGCTAATTTTTCAGCCATTGTTTTTTCATGTCTGTTTCTAGCATATGATACTATCCATCTTAATCCTAAAGTTTGTCTTCTTTCTGGTCTAATTTCTAATGGAACTTGGTATGTAGCTCCACCAACTCTTCTTGCTTTAACTTCAAGAACTGGCATAACATTTTCTAAAGCTGCTTCAAAAACTTCTAAAGGATTTTTTCCTTCTTTTTCTTTAATAATGTCAAATGCATCATATACTATTTTTTGAGCAACTGATTTTTTACCATCTAACATTATGTTGTTTACTAATTTTGTAACAACTTTACTGTTATATATTGGATCTGGTAATACTTCTCTTTTTGCTATATATCCTTTTCTTGGCACTATTCTTCCCTCCTTAATATTTTATTGATAATTTATAAAATCATCTCGGTACTCTGATAGGTTTTCCTATCCGCATAGTGCATTATAATCTATTCTAAATTTAAGTACCTTAATTTAGATAATTACAAGCACTATTCTTTTTTATTTAAGCTCATACTAAAAAATTTTATTTTTTTGGTCTTTTTGCTCCATATTTAGAACGTCCTTGCATTCTATCTTTAACACCTGCTGTATCTAATGTTCCTCTGATGATATGATATCTAACACCTGGAAGGTCTTTTACCCTACCACCTCTAATTAATACAACACTGTGTTCTTGTAAGTTATGTCCTATACCTGGGATATAAGATGTAACTTCATAACCATTAGAAAGTCTAACTCTGGCAACTTTTCTTAAAGCTGAGTTTGGCTTTTTAGGTGTAACTGTTTTTACTACTGTACATACTCCTCTTTTTTGTGGAGCTCTATTATTTGTTAATTTTTTATTTTTTGAGTTCCATCCATGTTGAAGTGCTGGTGCTGTAGATTTTGTTACTCCTGTTTTTCTTCCTTTTCTTACTAATTGATTAATTGTTGGCACTTAAATTTCACCTCCTAAAAATAAATATACCGTTACGGAATTGCATACTTTGTGCAATTTACCATAACGGTATCATTTTATCATTTTTTACCAAATAAGTCAATAAATTCCTTGAATTTTATTGAGTTTTTTAGATATCAAGATATTCTTCATCTTCTTCAGAATCCCTTTCATCATTTGACTCTTTATTTTTCTTTTCTTCTGACTTAGCTAGACTTTTCATCTCTTTATATCCTTCTTTGCTCATTTCACTTTTAAAATTCTTTATACTATCCCTAAAGTTTTCTTTATCTCTATTTTCGTTATATTTGTATGCAGCTTCAACTTGAGCATCTGATGGTTCTGGCAATCTTTGTGTTTTTGAAAATCTAGATAGCATTTTTTCTGCAAAATTCATTTTGTATTCACCTTTTATTTTTACAATTCCTTGGTTTGCAAGATTTTTTGCTGCCACTAACAAATCTGCTTTTTGGCTTCGGTTCATTTCTTTTTTAAATATTCTTTTAAAAACATTAACTTTTGATAGTTCATCTGCATTACATTCTATTTCAAGTTCATCCACATCTTCCATAATTTCAGGATCAACAATCATAGTAGGATCATAATCTTTAAAAGGTCCTTTTTTGGGATCAAAGAAATCAACCACAAATTTTCTAGGATTTAAATTTTTATCTTTTATTTCATGCCATTTAATTTTTTTATTTTTATATTGTTCAACAATACATTTGTTACGATACAGATCAATAAGTTTTATTTGATCTTCTCTTTCCATATTTGTATTGAATATTATAGCTTCTATTCTATCATATACATTTTGATTCATAACTTTTTTAGCCATTTCTTCTGCTGATACTTCATAAATTTTATCACCAATTGTAATTTTTGCTGTTCTTCCAATTTCAATTTTGTATTTAGGTTTATTTTCTTCATGTTCAGGTTCTGGTTGCCAGCCATCTTCTTGCTCTTCTTCTCCGTGTTCAGGCTTTGGTTGTCCGTCATCTTCCTGTTCGTTTTCTTCATGTTCAGGTTCTGGTTGTACATCATCTTCTTGTTTATTTTCTTCATGTTCAGGTTCTGGTTGTACATCATCTTCTTGTTCATTTTCTTCATGTTTAGGTTCTGGTTGTACATCATCTTCTTGTTTATTTTCTTTATGTTTAGGTTTGGGTTGCACATCATCTTCCTGTTCATTTTCAGATGTTTCGTTTATATTTTTTTTAACTAAAAAATCATCTAACTCATCAATATAAGAATCTAATATTTCATTTTTAGACTTTTTAAATTCTTTTTCTATTTTTTCTTGTTCTTGTCTAGCTTTTTCCTCTCTTTGTGCAACTATGCCTGCAATATTATATTTTGAAACGAATCTATCTATTTTATTTTCTATAGATTTTATCGTATTCTTATTGTCATCTATTAGCTTTTGCTTTTCAGCCATTTCGCTATCTATTTTTATTAAGTCTAACTCAGCTTCATTCTTTCCAGCTCCATTGTTTTCAATTTCTTTGACAGCTTCTTCTTTGCGTCTTTTTAAACTATCTAGTGCTTGTTCTTGTGTTTCTACTATTTTTTGGCATTTTCTTTTTTGTTCAATTAAATTTTTTGCTTTTGTCATATCACTTTTTTTATTTATTAATTTTTGGTTTAGTTCTGTTCTTATTTGTTCTTTTTTAGCTTCTAATTGTTTAATTTCATTTTCTATCTTTTGTAAATCAATCTCTGCTTCTTCTTTTCCAGCTCCATTATTTTCAATTTCTCTTCTTGCTTGTTCTCTATCTTTTAATAAACTTTCATAACTTTTACTAATACCAGTTTCCATTTCTTCTTTTTTTAATATCTCTTGGAAATTATTTATATTATTATTAATTTCTTCCTGTAGTATATTTATTAAATTTTCTTCCATATTTTTTCCTCCTTGAAAATGTAGTCCGATCAATAATACTATTATTTATTTTACTAAAGATTCGCAGAAATTTCAATAATTTTACAAAAGTTAATCATATTTTAATATTTTCGTAACATTTTTGTAATAAATATAAAGAACAGCATTTCACTCTTTGCTGTTCTTTATATTTATTATTGCTCTATTTCCTAATGTTTGATATCTTAATTTTTTGTCTTTAATTTTTTCATCTAATTCAGGTAATATCCCAAAATTAGCATTCATAGGTTGGAACTTTTCATTTGGTGTGCTTATATATTTAGCTAATGCTCCAATTACAGTATAATTTGAAAATTCCATTTTTTTACCTGTTCTGTTATACTGCTCTACTGCATTTAATGCTGCAACCATTCCAGAAGATATTGATTCTACATATCCTTCTACTCCTGTTATTTGCCCAGCAAAATAAACATTATTTGATGTTTTTAATCTATATGTATTATCTAACAAATTAGTAGAATTAATGTAAGTATTTCTATGCATTACACCATATTTAACAAATTCTGCATTTTCTAATCCTGGTATCATACTAAATACTCTTTTTTGTTCTCCAAATTTTAAATTTGTTTGAAATCCAACTATATTATACAAGTTCCCCTCTGAATTATCTTGCCTTAGCTGAACAACAGCATATGGTCTTTTCATTGTTCTGGGGTCATCAAAACCAACAGGTTTTAATGGTCCAAATCGTAAAGTATCTATTCCTCTTTTAGCCATAACTTCTATTGGCATACATCCTTCAAATATTTCTCTTTTTTCAAATTCATGCAACGTAACTATTTCTGCATTAGTTAATTCTTGCCAAAGTTTCTCATATTGTTCTTTATTCATAGGAAGATTTATATAACTTTTTTCCTGAATTTCTTGTTTTTTTCTCCACTCTTCTTCTGTTTCGTCTTTCTTTTTTTCTTGATCATATCTATTACCATAAAATGCAATACTAAAATCAATTGAATCTTTACTAATTATAGGTGCTGCTGCATCATAAAAATATAATTTATTTTCTCCAATTAATTTAGATATGCTTTTTGATAATCCTTCTGAAGTTAAAGGGCCTGTTGCTATTATAACGATACCATTTTTAGCCATATCTTCTATATCTGTAACTTCCTCATTTATAACTTCTATTAAAGGATTCTCTTTGATTTTTTTAGTAACTTTTTCTGCAAATTTTTCTCTATCTACTGCTAACGCTTGCCCAGCAGGCACTTTAGTCTCATCAGCTATTTTTATTAATAAAGATTCTAAAATTCTTAACTCTTCTTTTAAAACCCCACATGCATTTGTTAAAAGATTTGATTTGAAAGAATTGCTACAAACAATTTCTGCTAAGTTTTTATTGCTATGCGCTTCAGAAAACTTAGTAGGTTTCATTTCATATAATTTTACTTTTATTCCCCTTTTAGCAATTTGATATGCAGCTTCACAACCTGCTAAACCTCCACCTATTACTGTAATATATTCGTTCATTTCTTACCTTTCTTAATTAAATAAATTTATAATATCTTCTTTTGATAATTTATTTATAAACGTTGTTTCTGTATCTAACATATTTTCTATTAATTCTGATTTTTTTTGTTGTAATTCATATATTTTTTCTTCAATAGAGTTTTCTGTAATTAATTTATAGACTTGCACATTATTTTTTTGTCCTATTCTATATGCTCTATCTGTTGCCTGATTCTCTGCAGATGAGTTCCACCATGGATCATAGTGAATTACCATGTCTGCTCCTGTTAAATTAAGTCCTGTTCCGGCCTGCTTTAAGTGAAATTAAAAATACTTTAATATCTTTGTCTTCGTTAAATTTATTAACTAAGTCTATTCTTTCTTCAACTTTTGTTGCTCCTGTTAATTTAAAATATTTTATGTTGTTTTTATTTAATTCTTCTTCTATAAATTCAAACATTGATGTATATCCAGAAAACAATAATATTTTATGTCCTGAAGCAACACCATCTTTTAATATTTCTATGCATTGTTCTAATTTACTACTACCTTCTGTGTATCCATCTATAAACAAACCTGGATGACAGCATATTTGTCTTAATCTTGTAAGAGCCGCTAATATTTTAATTTGACTTCTTTCATATCCATTTATATTTATTTCATTTGCAACTTCTTCTTTTGCATCTGCCAAATATGATAGATATATTTTTTCTTGTTCATCTTTCATTTCATTTTTTAATATTGTCACAGTTTTATCCGGAAGTTCTGTTAAAACTTCTTTCTTAGTTCTTCTTAAAACAAATGGTTCTATAAGTGTTTTTAATTTTCTCATTGCACTTAAATCTGTATCTTTTACTATTGGAACCTCATATAAGTTTTTAAATATTTTATAACTAAATAAATAACCAGGCATAATAAAATCAAATATTGACCATAATTCTGCTAATGAGTTTTCTATAGGAGTTCCCGTCAGTGCATATCTTGTATCTGCTTTTATTTCTTTTATTGATTTTGCATTTTGCGTATTACTATTTTTTAAATACTGTGCTTCATCTGCTATAATATATTTAAAACAATAATTTTTCTTTATATATAATTCTATATCTCGTTTTAACAAATCATATGATGTTATAACCAAATCATAATTATCTAAATTCTGTATTTTTTCTTTTCTTTCCTGTGCATTTCCTTGGATTACTAAAGTTTTTAAATTTTTTGCAAATTTATTTGCTTCACTTTGCCAATTTAATGTTAAAGAGCTAGGAGACACAACAAAAGAAGTCTTCCTTTCATTTAGCGAAACTGAATTAATATATGCTGTTACAACAGATAAAAGTTGTATTGTTTTACCAAGTCCCATATCATCGGCTAATATTCCGCCAAATCCATATTTATCTAATACTTTCAACCATTTAAATCCTGCTTTTTGATAATATCTTAATACATTTTCAAATTCTTTAGGTATTTGTACTTCTTCTTCTATTTTATCTTTATCTAATCCTTGTGCCATTTTTTTGTATTCTGTATTTTTTATTACTTGTGTATTATTTATATCTTTTAAAATTTTATCTAAATATAATGTTCTATATACTGGTAAATTAACAGTTCCTTGTTTTAAATCTTTATAATCTATATTTGTTCCTTTTACAAGCTTATCTAAAAATTCAACATCTTTATTTTCTTCTAAACTTAAAAATTCCCCGTTTTTTAATCTATGATATTTTTTTTTAAGATCATAACTTTGCATTATGTCTTTTAATTCATCCAAATTAATATTTATGTCATTTAAATCTATTGATAACAGATTATTTTCTACTTTTAATCCTATCGATCCTATTTTAGGTTGTTTTATTTGTTTCTTCTTAAAATTATCTGTTACTAAAACATCATACTTCTTTAAATAATAATTAATGTCATTGGTTAAGAATTCATATATTTTTTCTTCATTCGGCAAAATAAATTTTAGATTATTAGGATTATACATAAATCCTGATCTTCTAATAATATTTAAAGCTTTTGTTTCTTCTACTATATTTCTTGTCGCTTTTATTTTTATATTTTGTTCTAATGGGTTAAATTCTTCATCTTCATAACAAAACTTGACATCTGCTATTAAATAATTATTTTTATCAAAGTCAAAAAATAATTTTACAATTAATTCTTTAGGTTTATACTTTTCTATTTCTGATTCTTCAATTTCTTTTAATTTTATGCTATTTTTAACTTTTGGTACAACTATTGAAAATAGTTCTTTTAATTGTTGTTCTCCTAAAACAACTTCTTTAAAATAGTTTTGTCTAAATATTTCTAATAATTTTATTGTTGTTTTAGTATATTTATCATCACATCTATATAATTTATTTTCTTGTAATATATATGTGTAATCCTTTCCCTTTAAAATATTTACTTTATAAATATCTATACTTGGCACTATCATATATTCATTTGAATCTTTTTTCTCTAAGTAAAATTCAATTTTTGGATTACTTGGTATAAATTCTACTACAATCTTATTAAAGTCTTTTTCAAAAAAAACATTTTTGTTTTTTAATATCTCAAATATTTCATCTAATCCAGCACCATTTAAGATAATACTACTTTCATTTAAAGCTTTCCCATAATATCTATAATTTGCATTAGCACTTGAATTTACATATTTAATTATTTCTGCGTATTTTAAAATAAAGTCTAATAATTCTTGACTTTGTTCATTAAAAGCTTGTGGTACATGTTTAAATTCTAATTTATTTCCGTATTTAAACATTGTTCTTTTAGTCATATTATCACAAAAAAGGGATAGATCCTTAATTCTATACATCTTTTGTTTACCAATTTTAAATTGTACTTTAATATCATTTTGTAATTTATCATAAATTATTTCTGGTTCTATATTAATTTCGCCTTTATATTTTGTTAAATCTGTGTCTTGTTCTTCTCCTAAACAATTTATTTCGTCATTATAAAAAGAATTTACTATTTGTTTAAAACTTCTATATTTAAAATCATTCATCTTTTTTATACTATTTTTAAATTTTTCTTCTTGTTCTTTTATATTGTCTTTATTACTATTTTTTTCATTTTCTATCATTTTTTTCTCCTTGATAGCTAAATTTCCTGGTTAAATATTATACATCTTTTTTTATCATTATGCAATAGATGCATAACAATAAAAAAAGATATTATAAATCGTAAATAGCATATTTTTACTAAATTTATAATATCTTTCTATTTAATTTACTTTGAAGATTTTTTTGTTGATTTCTTTTTAGTACTTGTACTCTTTGTTTTTTTGGCTTTTGTTTTAGTTTTTACATTTGTATTTTTACTTTTATTCTCTTCTGGCTTTTCTTCATTAGGATCCCATTTTTCTCCAGGTTTTGGTTTATTCCAAGAAATATAATCACAAGATTCAGGGTTATTTTCACAAATATAATAATTTCTTTTTCTCTTCGTTTTTCTAACTTGTACTTTTGCTCCACATTTTGGACATGGTACATCAATTGTTTCTATTATTGGTTTTGCATTCTTACATTCTGGATATCCTGGGCATGCTAAAAATTTACCATATCTACCATATTTATAAACCATCATTCTTCCGCATTTATCACATACAACATCTGAAACCTCATCTTCTAATTTTACGTGTTCCAATTCTTTTTCTACTTTATCAACATTAGCTTTAAATGGTCCATAAAATTCCCTTATCATATCTTTCCATTCTTCTTTTCCTTCTGCAATTTCATCAAACTCATCTTCTATTTTAGCAGTAAATTCTACATTTACTATATCTTTAAAGTTTTCTGTTAATAATTTATTTACAATTTTACCAAGTTCTGTTGGTACCAATTGTTTTTTGTCTTTTTCTATATATCTTCTATCCAAAATAGTTGTTATAGTTGGTGAATAAGTACTTGGTCTTCCTATCCCTTTTTCTTCTAATGCTTTTACTAATGTTGCTTCTGTATATCTTGCAGGTGGCTCTGTAAAGCTTTGTTTTGGGTTTATTTCTTTCTTTTTAACTTCTTGACCTTTTTCTAGTTCTGGTAATGTTCTTTCTTCTTGTTTTTCGTCTGTATCTGTTCCTTCTACATATAATGTCATAAATCCTTTAAATCTTAAATTTTGACCACTTGCTTTAAAGTTATACTCATTAGCAGATATATTTGCTGATACTGTGTCATAGATTGCAGCTGACATTTGACTTGCAATAAATCTATTATATATTAATTTATATAATTTATATTGATCTTTTGTAAGTTCTTCTTTAATATCTTCTGGATTAATATCTATATAAGTTGGTCTTATTGCTTCATGGGCATCTTGTGCATCTTTGCTTGTTTTATAATACCTATTTTCGTAATATTCTTCTCCATATGTTTTTAATACATATGCCTTAGCAGCTGTTCTTGCATCTTCAGAAATTCTAGTTGAGTCTGTTCTCATATATGTAATTAAACCTACATAACCTCTATCGGATAATTTAACACCTTCATATAATCCTTGAGCTACTGACATAGTTTTCTTTAAAGTAAATCCTAATTTTCTAGATGCTTCTTGTTGCATTGTGCTTGTCGTAAATGGTGGGGCTGGTGTTCTTTTCTTTTCACTTTTTTTCACTTCATCTACAATATATTTAGCTTGTTCTATAACTTTTAATATTTCATCTACTTGTTCCTTTGAATGGATTTCTTGTTTTTTACCGTTTTTTTCCATAAAACTTAGCTTCAAATACTTTTTTAGATTTTGCTTCTAGTAAATTAACAAAGATGTTCCAATATTCTTCAGGAATAAATTTTTCTATTTCTTCTTCTCTATCTACAATTAATTTAACAGCAACTGATTGAACTCTTCCTGCTGATAATCCTCTTTTAACTTTTTTCCATAAAACTGGACTCATTTTATACCCAACAATTCTATCTAAAACTCTTCTAGCTTGTTGGGCATCAACTGTATTTAAATCTATTTCTCTAGGTTCTTTTATTGCCTTTTGAACTGCTGATTTTGTTATTTCATTAAATGTAACTCTTTGTATTTTTGCCTTATCTTCATTTAATATATATGCTAAATGCCATGCAATAGCTTCTCCTTCACGGTCAGGGTCAGTTGCCAAATATATTTTTTTTGCATTTTTTGCATCTTTTTTTAATGATTTTATTAAATCGCCTTTTCCTCTTATATTTATATATTCTGGTTCAAAGTCATTATCAACATTAACACCTAATTTAGATTTTGGTAAATCCCTTATATGTCCCATTGATGCAACAACTTTAGTATTTCCCCCTAAAAACTTTTTTATTGTATTAGCTTTTGCTGGTGATTCTACTATTATTAATTTATCTGCCATTTAAAAGCTTCTCCTTCCAACTTTTTACTATTATAGTATTCTAGAACAAGTTTATACATTTTGCAAGTATTTTATTAAAGTTTAATTTTTTGCACATCTTTCAACATATCTTCAATTATATATCTAGCTGAAACTGGTGTAACATTATTTTCTTTAAATTTTTTCAATATATCATTTATATCCCTTTCATTTTCTGTTACATATTCGATTTTTTCTTCTTCTACATTCACATATTTCTTATACTCTGTTTTTATTATTTGTATTCCATACATTTCTTGATATTTATTGTTTTCATTTGTATTTTTAGTTTTGTAATATTCTAGCTTTATTGGATATTCTATTCCTGAAGCAGTTAGCGTTTCTTTATCTATAAATATGCCTCCATAAAATTCCTTCAAATTTATCCCACTCCTTTTTTCTTTTGAACGCATAAATTACTATATTACTTTTTTAAAATAGATACAAGTATTTTTCATCGCAATAAATATCATTTTTCTACAAATATATATTTTTATTCATATAAGACTTATTATTTTCCAAGTTTTCTTTGTTGTGCTTTAAAAGCAAATTTTGCTAATATATTATCAGGCACTATTTTAGAAAAAAACTTTATTGGTTTAATAGTCATTCCTGGTATTATCATAAATTTGTTTTTAAATAGCTTGTCTACTGCATACTTAGCTACATATTGACTACTTAAAGAATGTAAATTAAATTTTACTCCTGCAACATTGTTAAAGTTTGTATTTACAGGTCCTGGACATAAAACACTAATTTTAACATTAGATTTGTCTTTTTTTAATTCTGCTCTTATTCCTTCTGTTAATCTTACAACATATGCTTTTGAGGCATAATATGCATCCATTAATGGTCCAGGCATCAAACCTGCTATTGAAGCAACATTTAATATATATCCCTTGTCTTTTTCATACATATCTCTTAAATATAATTTTGTTAATGTATGAACAGCAACTATATTAGTATTTATCATATTTATTTCTTTTTCTAAATCTGTGTCTACAAATTTTCCAAAAGTTCCAAATCCAGCATTGTTTACTAAAACATCAATATCTTTATTTTCATCATGTAATTTTATACAATTTTCCTCAATACTTAAATCCATAGAAATAATTTGCGCTCTTTCTTTTAATTCATTTTTTATCTCTTGTAGCTTTTCCTTATTTCTTCCTATTAGTATTACATCATATCCCCTTTTCACAAATTCCCTCGCCATATCTCTTCCTATTCCAGAAGAAGCTCCTGTTATTAAAGCTTTCATATAAAAACCTCCTCTTTATATGTTTAACTATATATTTTTTTATTATTTTAAAACAATATTTTTATATTGTAAATTGATTATTTTAAAATATTGATTTATGTATTTTTTAATTATATACTATATTTGTGAGGTGATTAAATGAAAAATTCGTTTATAGATGAAGCAGCAAATATAAATAACCCAAAATGGAATAATATAATATCTAGAATTACGCCTTTATATAATAGAAATGATATTCGATCAGAATTTGATAGGGATTATACTAGAATTATACATAGTAATGGTTATAGAAGATTAAAACATAAAACTCAAGTATTTTTTTCTCCTAGTAATGATCATGTTTGTACTAGAATTGAGCATGTAAATCATGTTGAATCTATTAGTTATACTATTGCCAATTATTTAGGATTAAATACAGAACTTACAAAAGCAATTTCTACTTCTCATGATATAGGACATACTCCATTTGGACATAGGGGTGAAAAAATTTTATCTGAGATAACTCAAAGGGATTTAGGTATAAAGTTTTGGCATGAACAAAATGGACTTAATATGGTTGATAATATAGAATTACTAGAAGATAATAATGGGTATAAAAGAAATTTAGACTTAACATATGCAGTTAGAGATGGTATTATTTGTCATTGCGGAGAAATTGATGAAAATTCAATAAAACCAAGAAGTGAATTTATCGATTTAGATACCTATTTATATCCTAATCAATACGCTCCTTACACTTGGGAAGGTTGTGTTGTTAAAGTATCTGATAAAATTTCTTATATTGGTAGAGATATAGAAGATGCTATAACATTAGGTATTTTAGATGAACATTTAGATGAACTATATAAATTATTGGATTTTACAAAAGACATAAAAATTAATAACACTGTACTTATAAACGATTTAGTTTATGACTTATGTGAAAATTCTAATTTAGAAAATGGAATATGTTTTTCTAATAAAAAATTACAATTATTAGATAAAGTCAAAGAATTTAATTATAAATATATTTATTCTCATGAAAAAGTAATCGCATCAGATGATTATTTTAAACTAATTATAAATAAAATATATAATTTATTAAATTCTTTATATGATGATGAAAACACTTTAAACAATTTGAAAAAGCTTGAAAAATATTACCCTAATTTATATAACACATTTTCTAACTGGCTATTATTATATTCAAATATTATTCCGAGAAATCCTTCTTTGCAAAATAAACTTATATATAATATTCATTTAAAAGAAGACTATTGTAAGGCAATAATATCATATATTTCTGGAATGACAGATAATTTTGCAATTAGTATTTATAATGAAATAATTGGGTTTTAGCAATTAAAATTTATATTTATAATTCTATATGTTGTGCTTAAAACATTTATTAATGATTACATTTGTTATTTTAGCGCAATATATAGAATTTTATTTATTAAAAATATTGAAATTTTTAAAGACTTATTGCATTTTTGGTATGTCTTATATAAATTTTATCTTCTTTTTTTAATAATTCTATTATATCTATTCTAATAAAAACATCTTCCAATTTGGTTATATATAAATAAAATTTAATTGTATTTATTATATGTTTTCTTTTTGTATATGTTACAGCATCAATTGGATTACCATATTTTTTATTTGTTCTTGTTTTTACTTCTATAAATACAAGTTCGTTTTTATCTTTGGCAATTATATCTATTTCTCCTTGTTTACATCTAAAATTTTTAACTAATATCTCGTAATCATTTTTAATAAGATATTCTTGTGCAACTTTTTCACCTATTTTACCTGTTATATGACTTTTGTACATTTAAACCCTCACATAATTATTTCCTGGCAAATTTTTTATATGCCCTTCTAATTCCAATATTGTCAACTTTTGGTTTAATTTAGAAATATTTAATCCACTTTTTTTGACCAACTGTTGAATATTTATTGGTTTATACAAAATTAAATTATATATTTCTAAATATTCTTTTTCTATTTGTAAATTTTCTATGTCATTATTTTCATAAACATCTTCATTCTTCTGTTTATTACTTTTTTCTTTTTGTTCTTTTATAATAAATTCTTCTAAAATATCTTCCGAATTTGTAACTAGTTTAGCACCTAATTTTATTAAATCATTTGTTCCTCTACCATTTGTAATGCCTAAATCTCTTGGAATACAATATACATTTTTCTTTTGTTCTAAACCATATTTACCTGTTATTGTACTACCACTTCTATACCCCGCTTCTATAACTAATATTGCATTCGATATTCCACTTATTATTCTGTTTCGTTTAGGAAAATTTTGTTTATTTATTTCTTCATCAGTTCCATACTCTGAAATAATGCATCCATTATTTTTTAATATTTCATCAAATAGATATCTATTTTCTTCTGGAAACACCTGATTAATTCCACATCCTAAAACTCCTATAGTATTTCCTGTACAATCTTTTGCAATCTCATGTGCCACTGCATCTATCCCTAATGCTAACCCACTTATTATTGTTATATTTTTACTACAAATCTCTTTTGCAAATTTTTGTGCATACTTTACCCCGTATTGACTACATTTTCTTGATCCTACAATTGCTAAAGATTGATTATTTAATAATTTATAATTACCTTTTACATATAATTTTTGTGGTGGATTTTTTATATTTAATAATCTTTTAGGATAATATTTATTTGTTATATCTATTATTTTCATTAATTCCTCCAATACTTTTTATCTAAACTTCTATATTGTATGGCTTCTGCTATATGCGTTGTTTGTATACTTTCTTTTTCATCTAAATCTGCGATTGTTCTTGCAACTTTTAATATTCTTCCATATGCTCTAGCAGATAATCCCATTTTTTCAAATGCCATTTCTAATATTTTCTTTCCTTGTTTATCTAAAGTACAGTATTTTTCTATAAGTTTTGGCGTAAGTTGAGAATTTGAATAAATATTATCATTTATATACCTTTCATGTTGTATTTTTCTGGCTTTATTAACTCTGTTTTTTATTTTTTCTGAGTTTTCTATTTTTTCTGTGGTATCTAATTTTTGATATTTTACTGGTGTAACTTCTATTTGTATATCTATTCTGTCTAATAATGGTCCACTTATTTTCCCCATATATTTTGAAATTGCCTGAGGAGTACACGTACATTCTTTATCTTTTGAACCATAAAAACCACAAGGACATGGATTCATAGATGCTATAAACATAAAATTACACGGATATGTTAAGTTTGCATTTACTCTACTTATATTAACAATTTTATCTTCTAACGGCCCTCTTAATACTTCTAATGTATTTTTATTAAATTCTGGTAATTCATCTAAAAATAATACACCATTATGTGCTAAACTTATCTCTCCGAGGTTTTGGTATTTTACCTCCTCCAATTAATGCTGAACTTGATATTGTATGATGTGGTGCTCTAAAAGGTCTTGTTGAAATTAAAGATGTATTGTTATCTATCTCTCCAGAAATACTATGAATTTTTGTCGTTTCTAATGCTTCTTCAAATGTCAAATTGGGTAATATACTTGGCATTCTTCTTGCCATCATAGTTTTTCCTGATCCGAGGAGTTCCAATAAGTAAACAATTATGCCCTCCAGCTGCTGCAATTTCTAATGCTCTTTTAACATTTTCTTGTCCTTTTACATCTGCAAAATCTAAACTGTATTCATTTTTATTATTATAAATTTTAGATACATCTACTTTTGTTTCTTCGATTATTGTTGTTTTATTTAAAAATCCTACAACTTCTTTTAAATTATTTGCACCTATTACCTGAATATCATTTACAACTGCAGCTTCCTTTGCATTTTCTTTGGAAATAATAATTCTTTTTATTCCTAATCTTTTTGCTTCTATACACATAGGCAAAATTCCATTTACTTTATTCAATTTGCCATCAAGTGATAATTCTCCTATAAATACTGTATCTTCAATATCATTTATATTAACATCTCCACTACATGCTAAAATCCCAACAGCCATTGGTAAATCAAAAAATGAGCCTTCTTTTCTTTTATCTGCTGGTGCCAAGTTTACAACAATTTTTCTACTTTGCATATTGTAACCTGTATTTTTTATAGCTGTTCTTACTCTTTCTTTTGCTTCTTTAACACTAATATCAGGTAACCCTACTATATCCCAAGCCGGTATACCTGCAGATACATCTACTTGTAAATACACTAGATATCCTTCTATGCCTATTAATGACATACTTTTAATAATAGATAACACTAATTTATCTACCTTCTTTCATATTAAATTTTAGTTTTGTGATTTTTTTAAGATTTAAATTTTATTTTGCGTTACTAAGTTGTTTTGAATAAATTATTGTTTGTTTTATAACACATTTTACATTTTTTGTAAATAGTTTTTTACAATTTTTCTAATTAGTTATTTTGTTTTTGTTATATTTAGTAAAAACTTTATATACTAGTAAATAATAAAGACTTTCATATAATAATATAAAAAGGAAAGGATATAATATCCTTTCCCCTTTTTGCTAGAACAAAAATAATTACTTATCTTTGTTTTCACAAGACTGATTGCCAACTGTGCAAGACGTCTTACATGCACTCTGGCATGATGTCTGGCACTCACCACATCCACCATGTTTCATGGTTTCCTTCATTGTTTTCTGTGTAATTGTCTTAATGTGGTCCTGCATCATTGTCCTCCTTTCAATTTTGAAAAAGGTTTACAAGTTACTTAGTGTGTAGTCTTATGTATTGTACATAATACCACATTTTACTAATTTTGTCAATTTATATACCTTTATATGTGTATTTATCATAATTGTATTTCTTATATTCTTTTCTTTTATATTGCAAATCAATTTTATTTAATTCATTTTTTGCTTTTTTTATTGAAATATTGTATGCTTGCCAAGTTCTATCTTTTTTGACATCTTTTTGAATATTATATAAGCAATTATTTATTTCTGTTTTCACTTCTAAATTTTCATCTTCTATTTTATTCATTAAATTTATAAGTTCTGGAACAACATCTGTGCTTTCTAAATCCTCTAAATATTCCACATCAATTTTTTCTTTTACAAAATACAAGTCAATATTCTTTTTTGTAATTATTTTATTTATATTAGCCAAATTTAGAATTACATACATTACTACTATTATTGCAAAATAACTATAAAATAAATTTATTTTTTCCTTTAAAATATACAATATTGTTGGAATTATTAATAAACTTTCTGTTATTAATCCCCAATATACAAGCACTCTTAATACTGTTAATCCGTAATTTTGTTGATATACATACATTTTTCTAAAAGCAACTATTATTAATATAATCGTAAAAATAACCATTATAATATTCATAATTTTAGTATATCTTTTTGCTTTATCACTTTGCTCTGATTTATTTAGCTTTGACAATATTACTAATGCCAAATTTATTACAGATAAAATCATTAATTGGAAGAATCCTTGTCTTGCACTTTTAGAATATATTTCTATATTATTTGAATTTGTTAAATTTAATATTTGTATAACACTAAATAATAAATAAATTATATTTAAGATTGTTAATACTGTATTTACCGTAAATATATCAAATTTAATTTCCTTTTTCCTTGTTACTTTTTCTATAACATTAAAAGAACTATATTCATCTGTTAAATTATATATAAAACTTACAAAGTATATAAATAGTATAAATATTAATGCTAATCTTAATATTAAATATAAAAATTCTATACTTGTGAATAATTTTACTATATAATCAGAAAACCAACTAAATAATTTTGCAAAGTTGTCATCTGCTGATATTAATAAAAATAATACAATTAGTACAATTGGAATTGATATTAATATAGCTTTTACTATTCTTTTTATTATTACAGCTTTTGAATTATTTTTACCTTTATCGTTATTTACGATTGCATCTTTAGTTATTTTTAAAGCTTTCCCTACAAATTCTAATGGTCCAAATACAATATTAAATATTTTTGATAATAATAGTGAAAATTTTAATGAACCATTTATCATCCATATTATCATTGTAGCAAATAAAGATAATATTACAAATATATTTAGTACATTAAATAATTTATTGTTAAAAATAAAATATGTACTACTTAATAACACAATTGGTATTGCTAAAATTATTGCTTTTTTGTTTTTTATTTTTTTCTTTTTATCTAAAATTACATATAACCCAATGATTATTGCAATTGTAAATAATACAACTGATATTCCAACATCTTTTCTAAAAAATAGTATTGAATGTATTATGCTTAAAATTAAACTTACAATTAATGTAGTTCCCATAATAATCCTCTCCTTACCTTTCATTATCATCATTTATAATGTTTTTTAAACTACTTATTTGATTTTTAATTCCTGAATGCATAGATTTTTTTAGGATTGCTTGTAAATGTTCAGGTTCTGGATAATCCTTTTCATCTAATGCTGCTAAAACAAATTTATCTCTAACACTATATTGTGTTATTCTACCATTTTCATCTTCTTTTCTAGAAAGATTATCCAGAATATTGCTCATATCCAAATTAAATCCTTTCATTTTTGAAAAAACATTTGCAAAGGTTAATACTGTTCTAGTATTTCCATCTCTAAAAGGATGTACTCTCCAAATTCTTGCTAAGCTTTTTGTTAATTGTAATGATAATTCATCTATTTTTTTATTACTCCATTCAATTGAATTTAGATTTTCAAATTCCTGTTCTAATCTTTTTTCTATATCTTTAGGTTGTGCATATTCTAAGCTTAACCCTGGTAATACTACTTCTTCTTTATATATTGGTACAGTTCTATATTCTCCTGCCCAATCATATATATCATTAAATAAATATTTATGAATATCTTTTAATAAATTCGCATTTACAGTTTCTTTTTCTAATTCTTCTACTCCAATTAATTTTACAAAAGCTATATCTTTTTCTGCTTCTTTTAATTCTTCATCATTTGTTATTCCTAATTTGTTTTTTAAAACACCATTTTCATCAATATATGGATCTTTCATATTTTCCTACTTTCTATATTTATTAATTATTTTTTGTTTAATGTCATCTAACTCTGTTTTTCCATCTACATATTCTTTTAGCAATTCTAATGTTTCATCTGTTGGAGCTTCATTACTTGCAACTGATATTGCATATGCTTTTTTTACTAATTCTTTTCTTTGATTTTTGTTCGTATCTTTTATTAAATAACTCATTTTTTCTCCTTTTACAATAAATATATAATTCATTACATATTATATATTTTAAATTATATCATATATATTTTTGATTGTCACTTCTATTATATATATTTAGTGTATTTGGTTTGTATTGTATTTTCTATAATTTTTTTGTATGAACTGTTTAGCTTGTATTTTATGTTGACTTTTTCCATTTTTTGTAATATACTATTTATGTCACATGTACATTGCATTGATTAGGCATGGAGGTATTATTATGATTCAGAGATATCAGAAAGTATCACCCCGGAGATTCAATAGAGTCTTCCCTGTTCTTGCCCCTTGCGAGTGCCACACTGAGGACTTTAATACTTTGTATGATGTATCAGTTAATTTTGATGATACTAAACATTTAACTCAAAGTGTTAAAGTCACATGTTCTATTTGTGGTACTAGTGCGACATTTGATGTACGACGTTATAAAATTGCATTAAAAGATGTTGCTAACGGATTTAGTGCAAGGAGTAAAAATACAACTAAATAATGACGAGCCAGCAGTTATATTAACTGCTGGCTTTGGTTTGGGATATTTACTTGTGTGGGGTTGATTGTAGTTGGTTTCTAATAGGAGTATTTCATTCATTTTTTGTCTCTTTATTTTAATTCATATTTTTAATACTTTCTCTGATATCTTTAAACAAATCAATATTATTACTAAATAATTCATAATCTTTCACAATATTTTTTTATATAAGCTAAATAGTATTATCTTTATTTAATGTGGATAAATTATATTATTATTCCATTTGTATGATCAATTTCATGTTGTATTATTTCAGCAACAAATTCCGTATATTTTCCATGTTGTTTATTAAAATTCATATCTAAATAATCCACTTCGATTTCTTTATATCTTTTACATTTTCTTTCTCCAATCAAAGATAAGCAGCCTTCTTCTGTCTGATATTCTCCGCTTCTATTGGTAATGATTGGATTTATCATCACAAAATTATATAGTCCACCTGATACACAAATTATTGATTTGTTATATCCTATCATATTCGCAGCAAGCCCTACACATCTATCTTTATTAGCTTTTAATGTATCTAATAAATCAGTTGCTATATATTTATCTTTTTTAGTTGCCTTTTCTGCCTTTTGTGATAAAAACATTACATCTTTTACTATTTCTTTTACCATACTAATCTCCTTAAATATTATTACAATATTTCTAAATGTTTATTTAACATTTTAAGTATAATTATAACATATAGCATAATTTTTTACACGTATTTATTTTTATATCTATTAATTTATTTTTTCTTTTTAATCTCATTTTATAATTCTTTTGCATATATTAATGTAGAATTTAATATAGAGGTGAAATCAATATGTTTTTAAATGTTTTGAATACTGCCAAAGCACATATAAATGGTGGAAAAAAGTTTCCAAAAATAGATGGCATTATTACTTTTAAGGAAGTAAAAAATGGTGTAATATTAACTGCAAAAGTTAATGGTTTACCACAATCCAAAGATCATTGCAAAGGTAGATTTTTTGGAATGCATATACATGAACGGAACTTCTTGTACAGGAAATTCAAGTGATGAATTTGCAGATGCAAAAACTCATTATAATCCACAAAATTGTCCTCATCCATATCATGCTGGAGATTTGCCACCACTAATTGAGAATGATGGATATAGTTATATGAGTGTTTTTATTAATAAGTTTACTGTAAAGGATATTATTGGAAAAGTTGTAATTATACACGAAATGCCTGATGATTTTACTACTCAGCCTAGTGGTAATTCTGGTACTAAAATTGCTTGTGGTGAAATTAAAAAAGTGTTTTAACTTGATTAATTATTTTTTTATTAATTAAAATGTGCTTTTGATATTTTCCACATTTATAGTATTTTTTGTGTATTATTGAAATATATTTTTGTTTAAATTTGATTTTATTGGGTTATTTATTATCATTATAATTATGAACCTAGTATAATATTTGGGTTCAAAGTTATGAAAAAAGCATTTGCTAGTTTTTTAGCAAGTGCTTCTTTTGGTTAAAGGAATTGGAGTTTAGTTTGACCTTGGGGTTATGAGCCCATACAGGCCAATATTTAGAGATATTTCAAAATGTTTTATAATGTTGTAAAGTGTTATTGCTCTAAGATTACCTTCATTTTAAAGTGTTCTAAAATATCACCAAATATTGTGACTTATTGTTCGTTTTTAAGATTTCCGCCGTCTTTCCGTCGTCTGTTTTTCTGTTAAATATTGGTAGTTTCCAGCAACAAGAATAATTTTTCACCGTCAATTTTGGTCGACCAATGGTATACAAAATGGTAACCAAGTGGATACATTTTGGATACATCATGTATACATTTCGTATATGGCTCGTCGACGGATCGTGAACGGAAAAAGCAGGGATATTTCACCCTGCCATTTTTATCTCATCCAACTTACCCATGAATGATTTGATGTTATTAAATGCTCTATTGCTTTATCAATATTCTCAATCACTTTGTCACTCTCAACTATTGTATTTATTTTGTCTTCAGATAATTCCTTAAATTCTACACTTATTTTTAAATTAGTTACTGCTATCTTCTTAAAGTTATCATCCATTAAGTCTAATGTTTCCCTCTTATCTAAGAATCTATTCTCTTCTAATTGTTTATAACATATGCATAGAAGCTTTAGATATAATTCACTTTCTAATAATTCTTGTTTGTGATTCTTTAAGAATCTTAATAAATCATTATAATTATAATTATTCTTATTTTTTCTTAAATAGTATATCGCATATAATAAAAATGTTAACATTGATTTTTCATTTTGAGAAACAAATTCTTTATAGTATTCATTAACCTTTTCTTCTAATATTTCTCTATTTGTTTTCTTAACTTCTGTCGGTGTACTCTCTGTTTTTCCTGGTTTCTTCTTTCTTAAGAAGCTTGGTATATCAAGATCATTTGAGTTTCTTGAAATATTCTTTCTTAAGAATGTTGGAAGGCCTAAATCACAGCATTCTTCCTCATAATCATCTGCCATATCACATACAGAAGCCATCTTCATATTCCATGCACCATTAATCAATGCTTCTCTAAAGAATTTGTGACTTAACTTAGTTTCTTGATATTTAGTAACTTCTAATAATTTATCTTCTCTTTCATATACAGTTATAAATGATGTATATTTAGAATTAATATTATATTTCTCTGATAGTTCAATTATCATTTTCTTATAATTTTCTATTTTTTCATCATCATATGTATTTCTTATATATTCTTCTAATCTGTCCATCTCTTGTTTTGCAAATAAAACTTCTAAATCTACATCTGTATTGTCTATGCTTTCTTTATTGACTTTCCATACATATTCTTTATCTAATATTTTGCCTTTTAATTGTATATCATCTTGTAATTTTTCTATTTTTGCAAAAACATTAAAAAACTCATAATTAAATAAGCATTTTTCTTCTCTTATTTCATCTATAACTCTGTTATTTCCATAATCTATAGTTAATTCTTCTAATAATGGTGTTTGTATTCTTGCAAATGTTCTAATTATTTTATCATCTATTTTTTCATTAGGTTGTATCAATTCTGCTTTACCATTACCTGCTTTTGCTAGTTGTTTTATAAAAGATGAATTAACATTTGTATCTATTCCAAATGGAAAAATTCTACTTCTATTAACATTATTTTCAACAAATCTTATTATTTCATCTTCATTTCCAACTTGACCATCTGTAAATAGTAATACTATTTTGTCTTTATTTTTTTCATATAATGCAAATTTAATAGGATCCAATATTTCAGTTCCACCTAAAGGTTCCAATTTGTTAATATATCTTATTGCTTTTTTCATATTTTCTTCATTGTATTCAATTGATTTAATGTTCATTGCTTCAAATTCTGATTCGAATGGAATAATATTAAACCTATCTCCAACATCTAATTGCTTTAAGCATTCAATTACAGCTTTTTTTGTTTCATCTAATTTTTCACCCATCATTGATCCAGACACATCTATTATAAATAAATACTCTTTTTCGCTGTCTTCATAAGAATCTAAAATCTCTGGCATAAATGATAAATAAATCATGTCATTTTCATCTCTTGTCTTTGATGTAATTGCATTAGATGATAATTCGCTCTTTAATTCTATTTGTAATTTAAAATCTTTAGATAAGTCATAGTCTAATACTTCTACTCTTTCTGTCTTATCTTCATCTATTACGTTTATTTTATGGCTTGGACAATAAATACTTTTTCTATTTAAAGATTTACTAATATTAATATTAAAATCAATTGTATAGTCTACTTTTCCATATACTAATTTATCTGTAATATTAGATTTGTATCTAGGAGTCACTAATGTAGGCATTAGAACCTGTATCTTGTTATCTATGATTTCAAACTTATCAATATATTGTATTTTTACTATTACTTCTTCATCTCTATCAATCTTTCCAACAGAAATTTTAAATATATTGGCTGTTTCTTGTTCCATCATATATGCACTATTGCCTTTAACAATATTTTTTTGATATTCTTTTTTAGCCTCTCCCTTTTCCTTACATTTACCTTTTAAAATCCTATCTCCAACATTAATTTCAAATCCAACAACCGTTGCTGTTTCAACTATTGGAAATGTATATCCTACTTCTAAAATATCCTTAGTATTATTTTTATAAACTTGTTCGATTTCAAATGAACCGAATTTTCCTATAACATTGCCTGTTATTTTGACTTTTTTGAGAGCTAACTCTCTTAGATCTACTACATTCATATTAATCCCCCATCATCTTTTCTACATATTTTTTTACATTTTCTATAATGTGTTTATATTTTTCACCATTTTCTTCTGAATAGTGAATTTCAAATATATCACAAATGTTTTCTCTAATGTATACTTCCTGTCCTTCATCTCTAGCTACCTTTGTTTTTATTTCTTTAGCTTTTTTCTGTACTTTTTCTGTAGGATTTTCTAGAATATATTCTCTTATCTTGTTTAATGGCATATATTCTGCCTGTAATTTCTTTATTAAAAGTATTCTTTGTAAGTGTTCATCATTATACAAACTATTTACACCGCTTCCTTCTGGTGGAAGTAATAAACCTTTGCTTATATAATAATGAATTGTTCTTTTGGTAACCCCTGCTTTATCAGCAAGTTCTGATACTTTATACTCCATTTTCTCACCTCTTATATTTTATATTTTATCATTACTACGTAACGGTGCCAAGATATATTTAAAAATTTTATATAATTACTTGACAATTTTCAATAAATAAGTGATTAATAACAACAATTTTTAAGGAGGTAGCTTATGGGAAGTTATAGAAAAGTTGGTAATGATATTCTAAAAGAATGGCTGGATTTCAGAGAAGAAGAACTTGGCTCTCTTAGCTGTAAAGAAGATAAAGAGCATTTTATTTTGAGGAAATATCTACAGATATTCTCAATAATGTTTCTGGAAATAACATTGAATATGTAAAATCTCAATTAGAAAAGCTAGATGATAATATTATGGATTATATGCATTATTGGTTTGAGAAGTATTATAGGAATGGCTTCTGTGATGCTGTAGAATTAATTTCAGGCTGTATTAGGTAATTGTATGGATCAGTTTAAGATATGTCCTAAATGTAAGCAAAAATATTCTCAACATTCTGCTATTTCAAGAATAGATAATAAAACCAATATATGTCCAACCTGTGGAATAAAAGAAGCATTAATGCAATTTATTCAAAGCAAGAAATAACCCAAGGAATTTGTTTTCCATGGGCTTTCTTTATTTAGTTTATACCACTTTAAATATTCTTAAAATCCAAATCAACAAAGTCATTATCATCTAATATAACTTCTGAATTTTTATACATTTTCATTACTTTATGCATTGCATCTTCTTTATTATCCGCTTCCACTTCAACTGTTTTTTGTAAAGTTTCTGTTATTTCAATTTTATATTTATTCATTTCTACCTCTAATTACATAATTTTTCAAATATTTTTGTAAGTCAAATTTTTTTGATTTTTTGACCGGCAGTTTTTTATAGGTCAAATTTTTCGATTTTTTTGACTTATAAAATTTTGTGAGTTAATTTTTTTGATTTTTTTGCCGGATAAATATTATTTCAAAAACAGGTCTGTATACTTTTGGAACTTAAATATCTGATTCCTACTATACCCTGTAGTTTCAATTATTATGTCCTTTTCTAATAAACTATTTATGATATTTTTTACAGTTCCCTCTTTTATTCCTGTTAATTCGCATATTTTTTTCCTATTAATAGCAGGTTCATCATATAAAACATCTAAAACTTTTTTGGCATTTTCTGGTTTAACAGATAAGTCCATTATAGCTTCATCCATTTCTTTAGTAAGTTCAACCACTTTTCTAAATTTTTCCTTTGCCACCTTTGATGTTTCTATAATAGCTTCTAAGAAAAACTTTATCCATCCAATCATGTCATTATGTGTTCTTACTCTTGTAAGCATATCATAATATAAGTCTTTATTTCTTTCTATGTAATCAGATATATAGAGACAAGACTTGTCTAACATTCCTTTACTCTGGATATACAATGGAATTAATAATCTTCCAATTCTACCATTTCCATCTTGGAATGGATGTATAGATTCAAATTGATAATGCAAAATTGCAATTTTTATTAAATCTGGTGTATCTATTTCTTCATTATTAATGAATAATTCAAAGTCTGTTAAACATTCTGCTAGTTCTGTATGTGGTGGTGGAACATATACTGCTGTACTTGGCATACTTCCACCAATCCAATTTTGTGATGTTCTAAATTCCCCAGGAGTTTTGTGTTCACCTCTAACGCCTTGCATCAATATCTCATGTATTTCTCTGATTAGTCTTGTACATACAGGAAATCCATCTCTTATTCTTTGAACTCCATAATTAGTCGCTTTAACATAATTTTGAACTTCTTCCCAGTCATCTCTTTTTTCAGGATTAATTTCTGTAACATCTAATAAATCTTCTTCAACAGTTGTTCTTGTTCCTTCAATTCTACTTGATTTATTTGCCTCAATTTTAACATGCATTTTGATGTATAAATCAACATTTGGTATTAATAACGAATATGCATTTAATTCACCTATTTGTCTATCAGCTTCTGATAATAATTTATTTAACTTAGTATCTGACCATTCCCAATTATAATTAATTTTGCTAGGTATAAATGCCTTATAATCTTTCATTTGTACAAACTTTCCTGATTGATATTCTTCTAATCTCATTGGCTCTCCTTTCTATTTATTTTATTTTTAATAAATCTTTATAATAATCTTTTTGAATATTGTTGCTAAACATCATAATTCTTTCAATATATTCATTTATATTTTTTTCAAGATCTTCCTCATTTTGAATTATATTATTCCATTTTTCATCTTCTATTTTTATATATCCTATCGTTGATACAGTTGAATCATATAGCTTTCGTTGTTGCTTTATGATTTCTATAATTTCAAAAGATTTACTATTTATATCATCTATCATTTCTTTATACTTGTCCAATGGAATATGATGGTATCTTAAGTATAAATTTAGATCTATTAAATCATTTACTTTTACTTGAATTATTTTAAATGTATTTTTCACCTCATTATCCACGTTTTCCAAAATATCTGCATAATTAACTGGATGTTTATATTGTTTTTCTAATTCATTTGATATTTTTAATGTTTTAATGTCTTTAGCTGATTTGCTTGTTTTATCTATGTTTTTTATTATTTGTTCATATATCTCTATATATACTTTATTCTTTAAACTTTTCTTTTCAACTGATACATTAAAAAAGTAAGTTATTAAAGCACCTATAAGAACGCCTATTAAAGATACTACTATATTTTCCATGATGTTCCTCCAATAATTGTATTATACTTTAATTTCTTGTCCTTTGTACTTTTTTTTATTTAAATAATTTTTCAAAACATTTCCATTGTTCAGGGCTTTCATTAAATGTTTTATATGTTGTTCTATCATAATAGTAAAATGTTCCATTATTTTCTATGACTAATCCACCTATTAATCTTTTACCCTTCTTATTTTCATCTGTAATATATTGTTGTAATGCATTAGATTTAACTTCGTTGTCATTTTCATTAAATCCTTTTCCTGCTTTTGTATCAAATATACCAATTCTTCCATCCTTAAATTGGATAAGAAAATCTGGTTGAAAGGCTGATCCATCTTCTTTAGCAATACCAAAATTAGTATTCATATGTTCTGATCCATTTTTCCAGAAATATTCTATGCTTTCTTCATGAGTATCTAAATATCTAATAAATTCAACTTCTAATTCATCAACCTTGCCATCTTTAGTTTCCATATATAATGGCTGATGTATAGATAATTTAGACTCTATTTTAATATTAGTGTTTGGATTATAATTTTTATCAAATGGAATATGCCATTCTTCATTTATTTCGTATCCTTCCTTTTGATCTACTTCATACTCATGTATTGGTTTGTATTTTTCTGTAGAAGTACTAATTATTCTTCCAAAAATGTCACTATTATTTACTATAAGGTTTTGCATCAAAATGATTCCTTTGTTTTGTGGTCTTAAATATAAGTATTTGCCAAATACATTTATTATTGCTGTTTTAACCGTTGGAATCGATCTTACAGGTGCAAATCCATTTAAATTATTCTGTATTACTTTTTCGAAATCATATTGTAAATCACTATCACTCATTATAATATCCACTAATGAACTTTGTTGATCGATCTCTATTTCTTTATCAACTTTTTCTGACTCTATATGTACATCAGTTAAAATAGACTCCTTTTTTCTAAATCCGAAATCAACTCCAGCTTCTTTCATTTTTTCTTTATTTGTAACTGACTCTGGTGCAGTTATATCATTAATTTCTTGTATGTTAAAATATTTACAAAATTCTCTTTCATATACTTTATAAAATGAACTTGTTATATCTCCATAATCAGTTCTTTTCTTGTAATATGATTTTAATGTTATTATACTTTTCTTATTTGTATTTTCAACTTTGTCTTCTATAATATCTTGCTTATTATCGTATTCTTCCTTATTATCGTATAAAATTGTTTGTTCAGCTTTACTAAATTCATCATCTTCTCCAACAGGATAAGTAATTCTGTTTTTATCAATTTTTTCCGCATGATTCAAAATATTATTTATTGTTTTTTCATACTCTAATTCAAAAGACATTTGCGAATAATCATCATCTTCATTTTTAATTGTTTCTTTGTTAGCAAGAATATGCTTCTCAGGTATATATTCCTCTCTAACTTTAGAACTGAATGATTTTATAATGTTTGGATTATATATTTCTTTCTTTATTGCAATTGATTGTATGTTAGAATATACAAATGCTCTATTTAAAGTTTCATCTGAATAATGCTTAGCTTCTGGCATTCTTAATATTCTTCCAACTGTTTGTATTTCAAAAACAATACTATTAACTTCTCTAAATTTTAATAAAACTTGAGCACGAGGGCAATCCCATCCTGTATCTATTGCCATTTTAAATATTAAATATTCTACTTTACTATCATTAGCATTTAACACTTCATAACTATCATTTATTTTTTCATCACTTAGCCAAACTGCTAGTTTTCCATTTTCAGTTGTTATTCCTTTGTTTTCTAGAAATTTTTCAATAGCTATTCGTTTTTCCTCACCATAATTAGAATTAGGTATTTGTATCAATGTTAATGGTGTAATTAGGCTTGTTGTTTCTCCATCATCATACAACTTTTTATATCTTCTTTTTAGTTCTTCTTCTTTGAAATATGCTGACTCTAAAACTAATAATTCAGATGTTTTCTCACTATCTTCTTTTTCTATTAATTCAGCAATTTTATCATTAATGATTATTTCCTTTTTTATCATTCCTTCATTTATAACATCTGTTGGTTCTACTGATACTCTTGCATTAATATTCTCTGAAGTAAATACTGGAGTTGCACTCATTTCAATTGTTAAATCTGGAGCTATTATTTCATCTCTTATCTCCATTGCTCTTTCTGTTGTTGCACTTGAATGACTTTCATCTATAATTAATATGATTTTTCTATTTGCTCTTGTATTACTCAAAATGGTAGGAAAATTATTTTGTTCCCAATCTTTCATTAAAGTATTCTTAAATTCATTTGTTTTTCTATCTTTGGTTCTTATTTTTTCCCAATTTACAAATACTATTTCATTCTGATTTATAACCTCTCTTGATCCAAAAAATTCGCTTTCAAGTAAGCTACATTCTATACTATCACCAATTTCGTTTCTTACACTTTTATAACTCTGAACTTGTAGATCACCTTTTCCTATGCTTATCCACAAAAAGCAAAGATCTTCTTCTGTTTTTTCTGTTAATTCAAGAATATATCTTGCCATTGTAATTGTTTTTCCGCTACCCGTTGGTGATTGAAATACTATAGTTTCATTTTTTGGAGTATTTAAAAACATATCTGTGAATTCAATTAATTGATTTATTGCACCTAACTGATAATTTTTTAATTCTTTCATACTAATTCTCCTTACTCATCCTTACTAATTTTCGATATAAATCATAAATTCTTTGTGGTATAGCTTCTATCGTATAATTTTTTATTTCTGCCAATCTTGGCTCTTCAATTTTATTTCCAAGAGTAAATATATATAATACCTTCTTTTTCTCTATTGATTTAACTTTTTCAATAAACTCTTCATATTTATTTCCTATAGTGTCAAAATAAACACATGTGAATTTATTCTTTTCTTCATTAGAATATATTGCATACTGATCATTCTTTTCAATCATCTTATATGTATTTTCTTTTACACAAAGCATTGGTATACATTTTTCTGTTAGATCATAGAAAATCTGATCTCTTGTTCCATTATTATCAACAAAGTCAGTTTCAAAATATCTTACTGTACCATTTAGTGCTTCCTTACTTGCATATCCTTCAATTACATTTTTTATTCTTGGATAAGTAATATTTTTACATATTCCATTTTCATTAGTAAAATCAATCCATTTTTGATTACGCTCTATCTTCATTACTTTTAATTCTTCAAAAGTAATATTGTTTTCTTTTAAAAACTCTCGCTGAAGCTTTTTAGAGATTTCATTGTTCGTACATAAAATAAATTTTCTTGATCCATTATCTTTCTTATTTAAATCAAGTACAGCATGTCCTGTGCTTCCTGATCCTGCAAAAAAATCTAATACAATTGCACTTTTATTTGTATGATAATTAATTAATTCTTTTAACATTTTTATTGGTTTTTTCCCACTATTGAAAGCAATTCCACCTTCGTTAATAATATTTCCAAAATCAGGACTAAAATCATAATAATTAACTATTGGTTTTACCTTTCTAGCACTTACATTACCATTAAATCCATCCTGTTTATCTAACGGTACACCTTGATATACTTTTCCTCTCGTTTTATCAAGCTTTTGTGGTGCTTTAACATATCTATAACCTAATCCGTCTTCACCCATATTATAAATTTTATATAATGTATCTGTGCCATCTTCTGATAGTCTTGATAATAAATATTCATTGTAATACCATGCCGCCGTATTCTTTTGTTTAAGTAATGACCCAGATCCCCATACTTCTTTTAAATATTTTACATTACTTTCTTTTTTATTTATTATTTCATATTGTCCTTTTTTTAGTATTTCGATCTTTTTTCCACCGACATTTATTATTTCACCTTTTTCTAACTCATTAATTTCAAAATGATATGGGGTTAAATCATATTCTTCCAATGGTAAATTCGGCACAAATTTCAAATAGTTTTTTGCATAAATATACACATATTCAATTATAGGAAGCCATTGTGCTCCATTGTTCGCAACATCTTTATTTGCATATCTTGTCTGAATATGATGCACGGATAGCAAATTTGCATTTCCAAATATTGAATCCATTAAAAGCTTCAATTGCGCTTGCTCTGTTTCGTTAATACTAATCATAATAATTCCATCATCTTTTAATAGATTTCTAGCAATTCTCAAACGTTTAGACATAAAATTTAACCATTTTGAATGCTTATATCCATCATCATCATCTATATATTTGTCATTATACATAAATTCTTCATTTCCAGTATTATATGGTGGATCTATATAAATAACATCTATAGATTCTCTATGTGTATAATTTAGAACTTCTAATGCATGGAAATTATCTCCTTCTATTAATATATTATTTTCACCATTATTATCTATCTTCTTATCTTCAACTTCCCTTAAAACAGGAATATGTTTATTGCATTCTTCTACTATTTTTTCTGGTTCTTTTTCTTTATCCCATATTAATCCATATTTTCCATTATTAGATTCATTAATATTTTTTATATAATCTATTAATTCTTCTTTTGACATTTCTTCAAAATTCATTTTTCATTCCCCCATTTAATACTCAATAATATCATCTACTGTACAATCTAACACTTTACAAATCTTGACTAATGTTTCCATTTTTACAACTTCATTTTTTCCCATCTTAGCCATTTCGTTCGTAGTTATTCCTGCTTTTTCACTTAAATGTGTTTTATTAATCTTCTTGTCTATCATTAATTTCCATAGTTTATCATAATTTACTTTCATAAATTATTCCTCCATAAAACGATTTTTTCTACAAAATTATTCTATCATTTTATCTTTTTTTATTCAATATTTTCTTGAATATTTCAAGATTTTTTTAAAGCAAAAAAAGTCAGTAGTTTTTATCTACCGACCTAATCTTATTCTTCTGCTTCTACATAGCTATAATCAAGCATTTCTTCATAGTTATTGATTTGTATATATCTATTATCATATATTGAAATTATGTTTAAGGATTTTAATAATTCTATTGTTTCTTCTATATCCACATATTTAATATCATTCCATTCTTCTAAGTTTTTTATTAAATCTGATATTGTATATACACCATTTATAAAATCAATTCTTCCTCTTGTTTTTATTGTATTCTCTAATATATTAAGATATATGCATACTTTTCTATGCCAATTATTTGTTTCCTTCATTTTTATTATTTCATCTCTTTTAAAGAAATCTTCTCCTAATTTTATAAAGTATTCTTTTTTATTATTAATCATCTTCTTTTCCTCCTCTTTCTAAGATTATTTTAATTTTTCCAAAAAACTCACGTAAAAATCTTTTTTTGTGTGAATGTAGGTGGGCTGTGGGTGGTGATTTTGTTTTATTTTTATTGCAGTTACCCTCGGGGGGGATGGTTTTTATCGTATACAAAATCGCACATATCATATATACATAAATGCACATATTAGGACATGCTTTACTTCTTATATATGTACAAAAAAGTACAACCATATTCTCCATTCTATCAATTGATTTTACAGCACTTTCTTCTGTTTTGTTTTCCATTTATTTCTTGCTGTTTAATATGTACAAAAGTGTGCATCCTTTATATTATTACCATCTATTTATAAAATTTTATTTGTTTTCTTTAGGCTTCCTTTTATATCTTCTATCTTCATTTGGAATAAAAAATCTTTCTGTTCCATAATCCCTCCATCTATATGAAAAGCCATAAATACTAACAGACATTGTTGGTACTCCACTTACAATTTGCTTTATAAATCCATAATCTATCAAAGTATCCATATCTTTTCTAAAAGTATTTAAATTTCCATATTTTTCTTTAGCTTCACTTGTTGGAATAGAAATGTCATTTGCATTGTTTTCTAAAGTTTTCCTATTTACTCTAAATTTCGATTTCAAATGAAGATATAATCCCTGTTGCCTTAAATTTAATTCGTGCCAAGCTTTTGATCTTTGCATATCTCTACATATTTTAGTAAAATCGTACTCTTGATTTGCACTTTCAAAATCATAATTAGTAGGCGGTTTTAACTTCTTAGATTTTGCCATTAGATCACCTTCATTTGCCTACAATTATTAAATTTTAGTTGATTTATTCCACTTTTTATCATATAATGTGTATAAGTCTTTGAACGGACTGTTAGAGGAAAATAAATGTATTCGGAATCGCTTATGAAATACATTCGTTTTTCTCTTTTTTCATTTCTATTCATTCTTCATCACCTCGCAACTTCTAAAACATTGATTATTAACCCATAAATCAATAAGGCTCTTTTTGAAGAATACTCTATATGCAACTCTAAAACTTGGAATTTGATTATTCTTTAGTAGCTTTCTAATTGTAGACTGACTACAATGTAAATAATCAGCTACTTCTTTCACATCAAATACTTCTTCCATATTATTCACCTTCTTTCTTTTGATTTTCTCTTTTTTCTAATTCTTCTTTAGCTTTTTTTCGCCAATATCTTTTGTGTATTTCTTTTACTTTTTCCTTATTGTTCTTTCTCCATAATTTAGCCTTTTCTCTTCTTACTTCGGCTGCAATTTTGTCTAATTCTTCATTATTATCCATATATTCACCTCCAATCTTTTTAACTATCTTGACATTTGCAACACATTTATGTATAATGTGATTGTAATAATTATTATCGTGTTGATAATGATATTAGAACACAAATATATGTTCTGGTCAATAAATACATATAAAGATGTATATTTTTCTGTTTTCAATATCAAATAAACACAGAAGGAGTATGATATGAAATTATCTCAAAAATTAAGAGAATTAAGAGAAGAAAAAGGATTAACTCAACAAGCATTGGCTGATAAACTTGGGATTGGTATTCAATCAATAAGGAATTATGAAAATGATTCTTTAGATAGAATTCCAAGTACGGTTCAATTAAAAATGCTAAAAGATTTCTACAATGTTACTTATGAATATTTACTTGATGATGATTGCAATAATAAATCTGTAGAGACTGTTTCTATAGGCAAAGAATTAAAACTTTCTGATAAAGCATTAGATAAAATAATAAATCTTCAATATAGAAATAGACATATTAAAGAATTAGTTGAATATTTAGTACCTGATGATGAAACTCCTGTAGTATTTAATGATTGGATTGAAAAATCTGATATTCAAGAATATCTTGCATTAATTCAAGAATATCAATCTTTAAATAAAATATTGGAAATACTAAAATATTTTACTGCTCTTAATGGCTTTCAAAAAAATATTTCTAGCTTATTAAATGATAAAAACTCATTAAAATATATACTATCTGTTTTAGAAAAGAAAGCAGAAGAATTTAAAGAAGCTGTTAGACTTTCTATATTTTCCACTCTTAAAGATCATGGCTATGAAGACATTAATATTGAAATAGATAAGCTAAGAAAATTTATTAAAAACTATAAAAAAGAATCAACCAATGTGAAGAAATTTGAAGAGATTATAATCTTTATTCAATCAATAGGTGCAGAATATCAAGAAGAGACTTCTAGAACTATTAATTACTGCTTATTTGAAATCACAGAAGTATTAAAAAATGAATTACATGAATTTTATAGTGTAGAAGATAATTTGACTATTCCTTCTGAATATCAAAAATTATTGAAAAAGGAAGGAAATAAAAAATGAGTGTACAAGAAAGGAAAAGGAATCAAATATATCAAATAGAAATTCCTCTGGCTTATAGAGCTGATGGAAGTAGAAAAAGACATTATGAAACTTTTTATGGAGGAAAAAAAGAAGCACTTCTAAGGGAAGCAAAATTAAAAATAGAATTTAAAACAGGTAATTTCCCAGAAAAGCAAAATATTACATTTGAAATATTCAGTGAGGAATATATAGCTTATCAAAGACCTATTCTATCCCCTAAAACATTTAGGACATATTGTGATAGAATAAAATTAATAAATGAGCATATTGGTTACATGAAATTAAAAAATATAAATACTAAAATACTTGATAAATTTTATAGTTATTTACGAGATAAACACATAAGTAAGAAAGGTAAGCCATACAGTCCTACCACTATTCAAGCTTATTATGCCCTAATAAATAATATGTTTCAGGTTGCTGTAAAATGGGATTATATTTCTAATAATCCAAATGTTAGAATTGAAAAACCCAAAAGAGCTAGCGCAAATATTAGTTATTATTCAGATGAAGAAATGATAAAACTTCTTGAATGTCTTTCTAATGAACCTTTAAAATATCAAGCGATTGTTAATCTTGCTCTTGATCTATCATGTAGACGTGGAGAACTTACAGGTTTAACCTGGGATGATGTTGATTTAGAAACAGGAAAAGTAGTCATTAATAAAACAACTCAATATATAGATAAGCATATTTATGAAAAAGAAACTAAATCCGTTAATAGTGATAGAATCAATTTTATTAATCCTTACACTATTGAGCTTCTAAAAAGATATAAAAAAGATCAACTTGAAAAGCAATTACAACTTGGTTCAAAATGGATCAAAAGTAATAGAGTTTTCACAACAGATTTTGGTGGAAATATTCATCCTGATACTCCAAGTAAAATACTAAAGAAAGTTATTAAAAAGTATAATCTAAGATATATTACTTTTCATGGCCTTAGACATACAGGTATTTCACATATGATTGCCAGAGGATTTCAAGCACAAATTATTAGTAGAAAAGTTGGCCATTCAAGTGTACAAGTTACTGATGCTTATTATTCTCACTTCTTTGAAGATGAGTTCAAACAGGCAGCAAATTCTATGAGTGATATTTTTGAAAAAGTACAATAAGAAAGACGAGATTCATTATTCTGATCCCGTCTATTTTTTTACAATTTTATTTGCTTTTCCAATTTATTCATGACATCATATTTAGTTAAATTATTAAATGCTTCTGTTAAAATTTCAAATTTCTCTGTTAGTTTTGCTTTATGATCTTTTTCATTGACTTCTTCAGCAACCTCTTTTATGTCATTTTTTGTTGGAATTTGTTCTTGTATTTTCCTCATACTATCAATTAATACTGTATATTTATACAATTGCATAAGTAATTCTTCATACGATTTTATAAATTCAAATAAATATTTGGAAACACTTTTATCAAAAACAAACTTAGTTTTTTCAGCTTCATTTTTTAACTCTTCTATTTTTCTTAGAAATTCTTTCTGCTCTTCCTGATGTAATGGCTTATTTATTACGTTTCCCATTATTTCTAAGTATGAATTGTTGGTTAGACAGCCTAATACAAAATCACTAACAAAATATATTCCATCCTTTTTATCTTCTTCAATAGTTACTTTATTATCTATATATAATTGCATCAATCCTTTTATTATCAAATAGCTCTTTATACGTTCATTAAATAAATTTTGTTTATTGCTTACTTTTATTTGTTTATTGGATTGAAATAATGCAATTACTGCAATAATTAAAGAAATAATTGTCGTACTACAAGTAATAATTGAAACAATTATATTGATTTTACTTTCAATGCTCATTCTTTTTTTCCTTTCTTTTCAAAAATCTTATCTTTCTTTTTCCTGCAAAATTGTTCTTGCATATTTATCTCATGCAATATTTCTTTACAAAAACATATTGCATTTAATAACCTTAATGCATCAATTTTGGTATTTAAATACCAAACGCCATGTGAGTTTAAATGTCTATCCAATATTTCATTTTTATTACTTTTAATTATTTTCTCGTTTCTATATAATTTAGAATAAAAATTATTTAATATATCTACTTTTAAATACAATTCATATCCAAATTCTTTATTTGGGTATTCATTTAAGTAATCTAATATTACTTCTATAATTTTATAAGATGAATGTCTGTAATCTGAATCATTAGTTAACAATTCAACTGTCAATCCATCTAAAATTGTAATTAATGTTGTAATGCAAATTGCATAATCTTCATTGAAAAAAGCCCTTTCAATTTGTCTTAATACTTCTTTCTTATCTTTTTCTTTACATTGTCTTCTAACCCTTGCAAATAATCTTTTTATCCTATTATCATTAAAGTATTTTAAAATATAAGCATTATATTCATCAACGGCTTTATATTTAGATAGTTTTTTTATGTTTTCATATTTTAATTCAAATGGTATTACCCAATAAAAATTTTCTAATATAGCAACATCTCTACCACTCAAGTTAAATTTTAGCCCTGATTTTTGTATTACATCTTGAATTTGTTTTAATGGCTCTTGAATTTTTTTCAAATAGTCTTGCATTATATCAGAAACTCTATTTAATTCTTTTAAATATGTCGATTCTTTTTTAAATTCTTCTTGAATATCTCTAAATGGTTTAGTTGCAATTTTTAATTGTTCTTGTAATCTTTTCATTGATTCCATATATTCATTATTCATTTTATTACCTCTCATAGGCCTATTATATCATCTTTTTCCTTTTAAATAAACTATCTTTCACTTACATCAAAAATTATTCCTAAGATTTCCGCCGTCTTTCCGCCGTCTTTTGCAAAAATAAAAAAATCAAGGAACTTTGAATCCCTTGATAAATCTGGTTGCGGGGGATATACTCGAACTTACGACCTTCGGGTTATGAGCCCGTAAGTGTTGATATTGCTGAGCTTTGTGTAATTGTGCGATGTGTTGTTAGAGTAAGTTAATCGGTGAAATTGGTGATACTTTGTTTGTGTTAAAATGTGTTTGATTTCGTGTAATTTTGTAGAGAGTGTGACCAAGGTGTGACAAAGAAACTGAAAATCTCTCATAACATAGAATAGACTTCTACATCATGAGAGTTGACTGATTTTTCATTATTTTTTCGCATTTTTGTTGACTTTTCATAAAAAAAGTAGTATAATTCCAACAATTTTTGCAAAAAATGTTGACTTTTTTTTATAAAATCATTATAATTAATTTAGAATTCATAGAATTCTTGGTATACTTTTATAATTATTTATCATACTATATATTATAAAGTATTTTTATTATGCTTTTAGCTCATCTACCTAGTTGTGGAATGAGAATCCGACTTTCTGAAAGAAAGCCGGCTTTTTTATTTTTTTCCATTTTCTCTATATTCTCTATCAAATCTTTTTTTATAAGATTTCATTATTACTGGATAAGCAGTTATCAATCTATATTGTGATATGTCTGTCATTCCTTTACAATAATTTATTCTCATAATAATTATATAATCTATATCTTTTTGTTTATCTATAAATCTAATTTTTAGATGCTTTCCATCTTTTTCTTTTATAGTCCATTTTTGTATTCTTGGATCGTTAGGATTTTCATTGTATAGTTTTATAACATCTATAAAAGTTTGTATCTTACTTGCTCTGTAAATACATGGTATTCTATCTATATCTTTCAAGAAATTATCTTCTATATCGAATTCACATTTTTGTACACAAAATTTCTTTAATTCATGATTTTCACATGGATACATATCATATTTTAGTTCATCTTTCCCCTGACTTGCTAAGTGCCAAAATGGAATTATTTTTTCTTCGATTGATTCTCTTCCATCTATAAATAATCGTTTACCATTTATTTTTAAATCATTAAAAATTATTTCATCTTCTGTTTTTGATTTATATAAGAATTTTTCTAGTTTATTATATGCTTCATCAAATATTTCTTGGCTTTTTTCTAAATATGGCTCATCTATACTTTTGTTTTCTTCCATTCTATTCTTCCCTTAGCTTAAACAAAAATATATTAAACATTTGCTCATTTCTAGGTGTTCCTCTTTTTAGACTAGGCCCAATATTATCTGAAATGATATCGATAATTTCTTTTTTTGCTTTACTACTTTCTTCTTTATCATACAATCCTCTATGATAAAAAGCTAATGCTCCCGAGAAAAAATCAGCTAATTGGACTAACTCTGAACTTTTTGAGTCTATTTGCCATATTCCATCAATTTTGTCTTGCATAAAATCATATTGATTATTACATAATACTTCTTTTAATTTTTCAAGTTTCTTTGTTTGTTTTGCATTTTCTATATCTAAAAAAATTCTATATTTATTATTTATATCTATTATTCCATTTAATAAATAATAATACATTTTATAGTAAAGTAAATTTGGATCTCCATTATTATATTTTTCATCATTAATTTTGTCTTTATTAGAAATAACTATACTTCTAAAAGACAACAATTTATTATCAAAAAAGAATTTTGTTAATTCTTTATAAAAGTCTATTTTAGAATCACATACTTTAGTCCATTTTATTTCACTTTTTTTCCCTATTTTGTATTTTCTCTTAATTTTTCTTATCTCATCATATATAATTGGTTTATTTTTCTTTTCACAATAAATTGCTCCAAGTACAGTTACTGTAAAGTCTTTATTTTTCAGATGACAACTTTCATCACAAAAAATATCAATAATAGTTTCTTCCATAATTCACCTCCTACTTTTTCATTATAATATCTTTTATAAGAATTAGCAATATTTTTAGTTTTTTCTTTTTCTAATTTTCAAAATTCATTTACTAATCGTGTTTAAATATTCATCCCAATCTTCATTATTGCCTTCCATCTCATGCAACCAAAAGTACATAAATAATATTTCAAATTCTTGTTTTTTACCTTTAGTAAATGGTTTCTTCGGCATGTTCCTATATAATGAATCTATATTGAATAAATTATCCCCATTTTTATAATCATATTCATAGCCTCTATATGATTCACTCTTTTTCTTTTTGTGTTTACTTCCCCATATTTCTGGAGTTTCATAAAAATAATTTACCCAATCGAAAGCAAAAGCACATAAATTTACACCATATTTATTTTTCGTTTTCTCTATCCATTCATCTATTTCTTCATTTATCGATGGAATATTCCACCTTGATTGATTACTTTCCACTCTATGATATTCTTTTAAAAATTTGTATAACATTTCTTCTTGCCCTTTTAAATACGGAAATCTCTTTATATATTCAGCATAGCACTCATAAGATAAACTTCTGAATTCACTTTCTTCACTTAATAAATAAAAATAAGTTTGTTCTATCCTTGTGCCTCTTCCTATTGACTTATCTAAAAAGTTTCCATATTCAGAATATATATTTACTAACCATTCTCTTATTTCAGAATCATAATCTCTTAATTTTTTACGATATTTATCTAATTTTTCTTCTTTTGCTATTGTTGTTTCCTCTAGTTCTGTAATATCTAAATAATTATTAAAATATTCAAATATATAGTTTACACATATTTTTAAATTTTCGTCTTTTCTATTTTTATCAAATTCATTTATTCCATCTTCTTTTTTTCTTTTTTCAACATATTCTTCTAATTTAATCATATTAATATTTCTCCAATCACATTTCATATCTAGTTTTTGTGTTCAACTCAGTATCTATTATCACATAATAACATTCTTTTTCGCCTAATTCCGTTTGTCCTGATTGTATACAAATTGTTTTTCCTAATTTATTATACCATAAGCCACTTATCCTTGGAGATTCATGTATGTGCCCATGTAATGACATGTAACTATTACTATTTTCTAGAAAGTTTGTTATTGCTTTTGAGCCTACTTGTAAACCATTTGCACATACATCTAGACCTACTCCATATGGTGGATTATGGAATACATATATTGTCTTTCTATTTTTATCTACTTTTGGCAAACTGTCTAATATGTCTTCCATTTTTTCAATATCGGTTTCTCTATATTTTTTCCATTCTTCAATTGTAATAACTGCAGTATCTTTCTTTATATAAATATCTTCTGATAACTGCGGCTGCATTTTCAAATTTTCTTCTATTACTACTCTATTTTTACTTCCAAATGGATGATCTAATACTTTTGATAGTCCTATAAACCTTACATCCTCTATATCTAATTTTTGGTTATCAATATTATATATATTAGGATATTTCTTGCAAAGTTCATTTATTTGTATATCAAACTTTTCTAAATCATCATTTCCAGGTATCAAAATACATTTTATATCACTTTCGTTTAATCTTTTAAAATAGTCTTCTAGATATTTTTTTATAAATTCAGGTTGTATTATTACTCTAAATCCTCTTTTAGGTAATAAATCACCTCCTAAAACTATATAACCAATATTTTCTTCTTTTGCTTTTTGAAACAATTTCTCATACTTATTTGTATCTCCATGAATATCACATGCATATATAAATTTCATATTTTACCACCTACTTTTTTTATATTTTATCACATTTACAATAAAAATCCATATTTGTTTGAATTTATATAATTTTTTTCAACCAAATTCAAATTCCTTGAACGTAAAAAGAAACCTTTTTTATTAAGGCTTCTAAAATGGTAATTCTATTTCATCTACTGATATATTTTTACTGTGATTTTCGGGATTTATGGGAAACTTATTCAAATAATCTCCAAATGCTCTTTCTTCTGTACCAAACACATCTACTGCCATAACCTCTATAAAAGTTACTAATTTCCCATTTATTGATTTTCTTGTTCTGTTTCTATCTTTTTCTCCTGGAAATAGTCTTCCCGCTTCTTTTAGATATTTCCATGTAGATAGTGCGTTGCCTGGAAATTTAGTTCCTTGTATTCCATAAAACTTCACAACTTCATTAAAGATTACATTAGGCAATAAGTAACATCTTTGTTTTTCTTCATCATAATAACCTACAAATGTCGCCAATGACATATCTGGTTCTCTTTGATGATTTTTATAACTTTTCAAATATATTTTCTTACTTTCTAATAATTCTTGAACTGCTCTAAAGAACATATTATCTGTTCTATTTTCTTCAGTTCTCATGCTTTGTTTTTGAGCTGATTTTATTAAGTAATTCCATGATTCTATTTTTAGTTGTTGCATCTTTTCATATGTTATTACTTGTTTGTTATTTGCAAATTCTAAAAACAGTTCCATTCCCATATATTCTGAAGCAATGATTTCTGGTATTCTTCCATGTGAAAAGTCTTGATTTGCTTTATTTCTATATTCTATAAATTTACCTTTGCAATTTTTCTTTATACTATCATAATTATCAATTACATATTGTATGTATTCCTTCATGCAAAATGATAATTTGCCTTTACCATTTTGTATTTGTGATAATAATTGTAAATCTATATCTCCTCTAGCCATTTCAACTATCAACGCTCTTGCGGTTCTACTTTCTGCCATATTTGGAAACGATTCTCCTGTAACAATACACATGCCTCTTGCACTAAATCCCATTTTTACAGTTTGTCCATCTTGTTTCATTCTGCTTCTAGCTTGTCTATCTCCATAGAGTCCAAATAAACTCTCTGCAACTGCATCCATCTTTTTTCCTTCTTGCAATGTTTGGCTTGGATAATAATCATCAATTGCAAATAATGTGTCTTTTAATGTAAATGCTTTTTTCTCTATGCTATTTACTGTATCTTTAAACCCTCCTGGCAATGTATCTCTTTCAAAATCTCCAAAGTGTGAAACAATTAGAGCTGATAATGAACTTTTTTGTGAACCACTTTCTCCTACAAGCCAAGTTACAAATCCTAGTGGAATATTTTCTTCTAGAAACAAACTCCTTAATGGTGCCAAATATGTTAAGGCTAATAATGGAATGGTTATTTCTTTTTTTGTTAAATCTAGTATTGATAAAGATGTTTCTATGCTTTCTTTTATATCGTATTTTTTATTTGTAAATTGGTATTTTTCTAAACCGATTCCAGTCAAATCAACTTTTATATCTCTGTTTTCTCCTACTGCACCACCATGACATAGATAAACTAATTTTTTATTTACTTTTCTAAATCCTGTGTGCTCATATATTGTTTCTTTATCGATTCCATTAGATAAATTTTGAATTGCTGCATACACATATTCCTTATGGTTAGATTTTGGTGGATATATTTGTGGTAATAAATCCCACTGTGGGTTATATATCCATGACATATTCTCTAGCTTATTATAATTTACTTTTATTGGATGTAATTTTATTCGATTATTTAAAACTGCTGCTACTTCTAGATATCCTTCCTCTTCCAAACCGTTATCTTTGCATACCTTTTTTATTGGAATTGGTAAAAAATTAGAAAGCGTTTTATTTTCTTCTGTATTGCCTTTTTTCACTTTTCTTTGTAATCCCTGATATCCAAACATATACGGAGTCCCATATAACTTATCATTATATTCTTTGTATTCATCTGTTTCTTCTATTTCTTCAGGATTTATATTTAAGTCCTTTAAATCTTCTTCAGTTAAATCTTCTACTGACATGCTTTTTCAATCTCCTTCCTGTGTTTAAATAATTCTACTTTTTCATCTTCTGTTGTTACATTTATAAATTCATCTATCCACAAATTTATCTCAGTTTGTTGATAATATAAATATTGTAAAGTATTACTTATATCATCATTTTTAAGGTCAGCAATGTTTTTTATTCTTTTGTTCAAAGTTTCAACGCATATTCTATTTATCTTATCTGCATCACATAGTTTTATAAATGTTGTATTAAACCACTTTTCTAGTGCTTCTCTTACTTTTTTATTTAGCAAGTTTTTATGCTTTTGAGTTTTTATCTGTTTATAGTTAGTTTTTTGTTCCATTTGAATTGGTAATGAAAAAACTTGTATAAGAGTTTTCGCTGCATCTATTGGTGATATATGATATAGCTCTTGAACAAAATTTATAATATCTCCATGCCAACCACTTCCATAGTCATGAAAGCCTTTTTCATTGTTTACACAAAATGAAGCTGTTTTTTCGTTTCTAAATGGTGATTTATAAAATATATTCTTCCCTGATTTCTTTCCTTTTTCTGGTATATAATACTCAGCAACTTGCTGTGGATTCAAATATTCTTTTATCTCTTTAAATATGTTTTGATCCATTTTATAATATATGAATATTCTTTCTTAATGAGTTTTCTTCTTGCTCTTTTATAAATTCTTCTACTGCTTGTTTTGTAATGAATATTCTTCTACCAATTCTCACATATTTTATTTTGCCTTGCCTAATTAATTTGGAAAGAGACCACTCTGTAAACATTGGTTTATATTTTTCTATTACATCTTTCTTGGTGTAGATTGTTTCATTTTGTTCCATTCTTCTCTTTCCTCCTTTAATTCTTTTATTGCATTCAATATTTTATTTTTATTAGATTCATCTAATTCAACTCTAAGTAATCTGCTAAAATTCCCATCAGTCATTTTCAATTTATTTGCTACTTGCCAATATTTAAAGTTGTTGCTTTCTATTGCTTTTCTAATATCTAAATTATACATATTTTCTCCTCCTCTAGAGTTTTATTTGACAATAACTTTTATGTGTGTTATACTATTTAAAATTGTTGTTGTTATTGTTAACATTAAATAGAATCATAATATACTTTTCTTAAAAATGCAATAATATCATCAAAAAAGAGTTATTGATATAAAATCATAATTTTTTTAATTTTAAATTGTTAACTGGAGGTTTTACTTATGAATAGTCGATTTTTTATTTACTTTGATGTAAAAGCAAATAAGGAAATAATTAAATATAGGAAATTGAATAAAGAGTATGTATTAGATACAAATAATCCAGATTTATTAAGAGAATTTGATATAGATGAAAAAGAAAATCCATATCATATCATTAAAGAAAATTTGGTTAACGAAATCAAAAAATATACTCCTGCTTATGAAGCTATATTTATTAATACATTTAATGAACTTTATGATTATGAAATTAGAATTCAACCAATAGGAAAACTTCTAATTGATTTTTTAAATATCAATTTAGATAATAGTTCTGACTTAAAAGATTTTGCTTTGAAATATGGTTTAGATACTTTATTATATATGGATAAACAAAACTTATTAAATAGTTGTACTACTTATACTGTTCCTGAATTCGAAGAATTATTTACTAGATTTTTTGAATCAGTTAAAAATACAGTAAGTAAATTACAAATCGAATTTAAAGAGGTATTAGATTTTTGTTTTTTCGATTCTGGAAGTGCAGACATAAATGGATTAAATCCTAAGCAAAAATATTTTTTATCTTTTCATGGATGTGATGATAAAATTTACTATACCAAAATACCAAAGTTTGAAAAATATTCAAAAGGTATATCCGTTGATTATGATTCTTTCTTTAATACTGAAATAACCTTAAAAGAATTTACAAAAGAACAATTAATATATGCAGTATCTTCTAAAGATTTTACATTTGCACCTTCTTTTTATAGCTGTTCTAAATTAGAAAATGCATTATTTATATCTTTTGTAAATCTGCTAGAAACAGAAAATTTGCATATAAATAAATGTGCCAATTGTGGTAAATTATTTATACCTATTTCTAAAAGCAATGAAAAATATTGCAATTATCCACTAAAAGATAATTCATCTCGCACATGCAAGGATGTAGGTGCAGATAAAAAATATAAAGATAAATTAAAAGAAGATGAAGTCTCAAAATTAATTAGTGATACATCTTCTCGCCTTAATATGAGAGTACTAAGGAATCCAGATATTGAAGAATATAAAATACGACTTGATTATTGGCAAAATAATCATCGCATACAAAAGGAAAAATATATAAAAGGTGAAATTACACAAGATGAATTAATAAAGTGGATTAATAATGCAGGGAGGTAATTTCATTTGGCTGGTAATATTATTAATATGGGTAATGGTAAATATAGACTTCGTGTTAGTAATTCATTTGATATAAATGGTAAACGAAAATATTACAATAAAACTGTTAGCTGCTCTTCAATGAGAGAAGCTGAAAAAGAACTTGCTAAGTTTGTTACATCTATTGATGGTGGTTGTACTTATTCTGCTAATAAACTAACATTAAATGAATTTAGTAAGCAATGGTTAGAAACATATGTAAAGCCTAATTTATCACCTACTACATATCAAAGTTATAAAGAAAAATTGGATATGCATATTTTACCTTATTTAGGTGGTAAAAGACTTGATAAAATTAAACCTTTAGATATTGATAACTTATATAATTTGCTATCTACTAAACTTACTAATAGGAAAGATGAAGATGGTAAGTTTAAAACTCTATCTCCGACTAGTATTCATAGGGTACATGAAATATTATCAAGTTTATTTAATAATGCTGCAAGATGGGATTTGATTCCTTATAATCCTTGTACTAAAGTTGTGCAACCTAAATATAAAAGAACTAAAATGAATTGTTATGATGAAGAAAAATCTAAAAGGCTTATAAATACTTTATTAGAAAAGGCACCTATTAAATATAAATGTTTTATTATATTAGCAATTCTAGGTGGATTCAGGCGAGGAGAAATTGTAGGATTGCATTGGAGTGATATTGATTTTAAAAATCATAAAATAACGATTAATAGATCTGCTTATTATTTAAGTGGTAACGGAGTTAATGAAAAAACTCCTAAAACTGATTCTAGCGTTAGAACTGTAGTTATTCCTAAAATTTGCTTTGAATTATTAAAACAATGGAGAGCTGAGCAAGGCAAAATTCGTTTAGCTCTTGGTGATAAGTGGCATGGTTCTGAAAATATTTTTACTACTGATGATGGAAATATTATGAATCCTGCTACTGGTCCTAAGTGGTTTTCTGAATTTTTGAAGAAAAATAATTTTCCTCATATTAGATTTCATGATTTGAGGCATACTTTTGCTACTTTGCTTATTTCTATGAATATCGATGTTCAGACTGTTGCTCATAAATTAGGTCATGCTAGTGCCACTACTACAATGAATTTCTATGTACATAATTTGGAATCTACTGATAAGGCTAGTGCAGAATTGTTGGAAAATATATTGATTAAACAATCTTAAATAGATGCTAAACATAGCATCTATTTAAATATATTATAATTATTTAATTTAACTTCCTCAGCTTCATCTCTTAATAATTCATCTTCATCTAAAAAAATATCTGAATTTATATATATTTTATCATTTTCTAAAATCCAATATTTTTTACTATTAATTTTTAATGCTGCTTCTCTACTAAATCCTGCTTTTTGTATAATTATAACAGTATTATCATTAGTTCCATATTGTATATATTCATACCAATCATTTAATATTTCATCAACTTTATTTATACCTTTATATCTTGCAGAAAATTTTGAAAAATAATTTGATATTTTAAATAATACAATATTTTCTATAACATTTAATGTATCATTAATAATTGAATTTTTTTGTTCTAAACTTCCTGTATATTCAACTTTCATTCCAGTATCTATATCATAAAATGTATTATTTTCTTCATGATATTTAATTGCTTGCTCTATAATTTGTTTTATTCCAAAACCTAACATCCATTTATGTAATACTACTGCATAATATGCCAATTTGTTTTTATTACCAATTGTTGTTTTATCTTCATATGTACCCCAATTATAATAATCATGCATTTCTCGTAAAAATTCCAATACATTTTCGTAAGTTATTTTATCTGGATATTCTAATTTGTCTTCTTGTATATACTTGTCTACTATATCAATTTGGTCTGTAGTTATAGGTAAGTCTTGTGGTACTTCTTTATTTTTAAAATTCTCCTTTATTATAATTCTATCTTCTTCTGTTATAAATTTTTCAAATTGTTTGTATATAATTCCTTTCCTGTCATTTGTAATATCATCTATCAAATTGTTCATCATATATCTAGTTGATTCATATTGAGCATATGTTTTACCTCTTTTTTCTATAAAAGTATCCCCATTTTTTAATTTACTAATGATTTCCTTTTTGGCTATAGTGGATAACATATCACTTATTGCCAATTCTTTATCCGGGACATCATTTTCTATTAATTCTGTACATGTATTTATTAATTTTTGCGCTCCATTTGGTATAATAAATACATTCCCTATTAGATTATATTTTACTCTACCTACCCTACCTATTAAATTTTTAAAATCAATTTCATTTTTTATTATTTTAGATTTATCTTTAACATCTATAAATAAATTATCTGCTGGTAAGTTTACTCCTTCTAATAATGTACTAGTGCAAAAAATTGTATTTATAGTTTTATCTTTATATAAATTTTCGATATGCTTTCTTATTGAATTCGGTATATATCCAATATGGTATGCCACTCCCTTAGATAACATATCAATTAACCAATAATCTTCGTGTATCTCATCTTTTATATATTTTTTTACCTTTCTTAAATACTCATTTTCCTCAATCTTTTCTCTATTTTGAGAATATTCTAATGCGTAGTGTATTGCTTCTTTTTTACTTTCGCAATACACAAGATTTTTTTTATTTTCTCCTAACTGATTCAATATATAATTTATATCAAATTTTTCAATTTTATCATATTCTAATTCAATAAAATTCAAACTTAAATCATTGTAAATTCTTATACATTTTCCATTATAATCAATCATAAATTTTTGTTGATTTACAGGAGTAAATTCAAATACACTAGAACTTTTTGTTCCTATCTCTGGTAATAACTCTAAAAATTCATTTGGATTTTTTATTAGCGGTGCTGAAAAGTATATATTAGGAACATTATCTTGGTTTCTTAAAATATCTAATATTTTATAAAAATACATTGTTCTAGTATCCTTATAAAATAATTTGTGAGCTTCATCAATAAATACATAATTTACTTTTATACTACTGTTAATTAAATGGCTTAATAGTCTTTCTTGTGTATAAATCATTATATAATTAAATTTTTCATTCTCATTTGTCTCACTATATGTATTAATGACTTTATAATCTTTATCTTTTAATAGTACATTTAACTCTGTAATAAAATCGCTTGTAATTTCTGCAATTAGTGCCTTTGTTGGTACAACAACCACATAATTTTTTTTACTATTATTTTTTATTTCATTAATAATAAATTTCCTAATTACAAAAGTTTTTCCCATCGATGTTGGTCCTGAATAACTATAAAATTTTTCTTTTTTAAGAGTATTATATATATTTTTTTGGTCTCGAACAAAATAGTTTTCTTCATTGTCCGGTTCTATTTTATATAGTTCTTTTTCTATATACTGACTAATAAATTCACGAATATCTGAACTATAATAATTATCTTCCCTTATTCCTCTATAATTCTTTATATTTCCTAATACAGATGTGTAAATTTTATTTACTTCATCATTTTCTGGATATAGTTCTTTTAATAATACCACAATATTTTGTGCAATATTATTATGTTTTTGCTTTTTTAAATCATTAGTAGATTTTGATAATATGTCTGCAAATCTTAATAAAGCTTTTATATTTATGCTTATGTCATTTTCCATATCTAGAATATTAAAAACCTTTATAGCATATTTCTTTATTAGATTTGTATATAATGAAATTAAATATGTATCTTTTTCTATATCACTATAAATATATTCTCCTAATTCCATCTTCTCTCCTATCCTAATATATATTTCATAATATCTTTCCTATCTTCTTTCGCATTATTAAATGGCAATATGTATATATAAAATGAATAATTATTCCAATTATTATCATTAATCTTTTTCTTTAGGCTATTTGATATAGTGTTACTGTTTTTTTCTATCTCTTCTTCCATTATTTTTATTGCTTGTATAGATGATACATTTTCTACATTTGCATTTAAGCTATATCCAATAAAAATACCAAAAGCTCTATTTGTAGTCGTGTCTTTTGCATTTGCATTAGAAGGTACTATTATTTTTTTTAATTCTTCGGCTTCTTCCATATCAAATTTTTCTCTAAAAATATTTTCATTAACTAAATCAACCTCAAAATCTTCTTGATTTAAATGGTCTTGTATAGAGTTAAATGCCTCAGAAATTGCATTTGATATATTATTTTTTATTTTTGCCTCTCCTATTACTAAATCAAATACTTTGTATCCATCTTTCTCATATGTGTGTAAAAATACACCATCTGCGCCTTTAACATAATCATTTTTATTTGTTTTTAATTCCATTTTACTTAATATTTTGGGTGCATTTAGGTCACATTCCATAAACAAATATAATAAGATTTCTCCTAATTCAGATCCACTACCATTGTCTTTTTCATTTTTTATTTCTCTAAATTTATTTAATGCTTTTGCATATAATCCATCTGCTACATTTTTTTCAATTGCTTCATTAATTTCTCTTCTAGAATAAACATAATTTTTTATATTGTTAGCTACTATTTCTTTAAGTTTTTTATAATCAAATTTGCTATTTGCTATTGGTAATGCATAAATTTTCATATAGTTTTCATTTGGTAATTCTAAATCTTTTAGATGCTTCATTTCAAAAGTTTCTTTAAATCCCGTTTCATTACTAGTTCTATTTAACATATTTCCCCCATATACAGAAAAATGCCCTATTTAACTATAGGTCATTTTTCTTTTGTTATTCTCTGTTGTATTGTATCACATTTTGTCTAACTTTGTCTACGGGTGTATTTTGTCGTTTAATGTCGAAAACTATAACTTAAATATAAGTACATATTCATGTGCTAACAAATAAAAATTCCTATTTTGATTTTGTCTCCAATAACCTGTCTTTTGGCAATTATGCTGCTCTTTTATAATTATCTCTTTTAAAGTGAAGCCTGTTTCGATAAAAATATTCATGATATAAAAACCTAATGGAATAACATTTTTATTTTTCCTTATGTCTCCTATTAAAACTGCACAATACTTATTTTTCTTTAAGATTCTAAAACACTCTTTTGAAAATAACTTCATTTGATCTAAAAATTCATTTAATTCTAGTCTTGATATATCTTCTTTGATATCCTTGCTATATTTTATAATGTTTGCATACGGCGGATGTGCAAATATTAAATCCACACAATTATTTGGCACTATTCCTTTTAAATTTGTCGAGTCTGCTCTAATTAATTTTGGCTCATATAAATTATTACTTTTAAAACTTATTCGTGCTTTTGCTATTTTTAGTGCTTCGACATTTATATCTATTCCGTACACCTTTTCTATTTAGTAACTTTGTTTCTATCATTGTAGTTCCGCTTCCACAAAAAGTATCTAGTACAATTTCTCCTTCTTTTGTATATTTTAAAATCAAGTTTCTAGGAACTTGTGGTGGACAATTTCCTCTATAATCTCCTTTATGTGTTGCCCAATTTCCTCTTTCTTTAAAAGACCATATACTTGTTTCTTCTAATTCAAATTGATCTGGTTTATATTTCAAATTCATTCCTCCTTCTAAAATGTATAAAGGGACAACTAATAAAAGTTGCCCCCACAATCTTAATAATTATTATATTTAGTTAAAATATGTTTTAATTACTTCTTCTAACATACCATTTTTTGCAAGATAGAAATTCATTAAATAATTCATATTTCTAAATCCTTTTTGTAACTGATTTTTTGATTTATTGTCCCAACATAAACCATCTGTTATTAATACAAATCCCATATTTATTTTTTCTAGATCATGTTGTCTGTTAATATAGCTATCAATTATTTCTTCTGGCTTTGATCCACCTCTAAAGAAATAATCTACTTCGATGTTTAAAACTTTATCATTTTTTATCAATATAAAATCTGCTTTCCTATTAGCAATATCTTCTGAAACTTCTATTCCTAATTTTTCTAATGTCTTAAATTTCTTTTGTGAAATTAATTTCACGTCATATTTTTTACATATTTTATTTATAATCGGTTCACATGCATATTCAAATGCTTTACCTCCACGATTTTTTCTCCCATTTGTATCTATTCCAACTAATGCTCCTATTACATAATCAATAAAGCTTTTTTCTATCATATTGGTACATAGATTCTCTAATCCCATTCTTTCAAAAAAATAATAATAATTTTCTATTTCTTCATCAGTTATTCCATCTTTTAAATGTTTTACATCAAAGCTAAATTTTAAATTTTCTCCAGTTGATATATCATCATTTGCTATTAAAAGTTCATAGTTACCTTTCCATGCATTTTCTCTTTCAGCCTTAGATAGTGCAAATAATAATGGAAAAGTTGCTATAAATGTAGGAAGTTTTTTAGCTAACTCGATAAATTGTTCTTTGATATTTTCTTTTCTTATTAATACATCCATAGCATTTAATTCTATTTCAAATGCTCTATAATCCATTACATTATTCCAGTCTACAAAAAAGTTAAAACCTCTATTAGTCACTAGCAAATTATTAACAAATATTTCTGCTAATTCATCATAATTCATTTTTAAATACATTACATTTTCTCCTTCATTTCTTCATATCTTTTTATTGATAAATCTAAATACGCTTTTTCTCTTTCTATTCCTATATAATTTCTTCCTAACTTATATGCTGCAATTCCTGTTGTTCCACTTCCACTAAACGGATCCAAAATCATATCATTTTCATCTGTAGATGCTAATATTATTTTTTCTAATATTTCTAATGGTTTCTGTGTTGGATGTTTACCACATTTCTTTTCCGATGGCTTTGTTAAGCTTGTTGTCCAAACATCCTTCATTTGCTTTCCATTATTAATTTCTTTCATTAATCCATAATTGAATTTATATTTGTATTTTTTTATATCTTTTCTTGCCCATAGTATTGTTTCTGTTGAATGTGTAAATGTTTTACAAGCTAGATTTGGTGGTGGATTTGTTTTCTGCCATGTTATATTATTGATTATCTTAAATCCTTCTTCTTCAAGAGCCATACCTATCGAATAAATGTTATGCAATGTTCCACTTATCCATATAGTTCCATTGTCTTTCAATATTCTATAACATTCTCTTATCCACTTTTTATTAAATTTGTGTTTATATTTTAATGAAGAAGACTCATCCCATTTTCCTTTATTTACTGTTACCATTTTTCCACCGACTACATGTTATACCATCGTTTGATAGAAAATATGGTGGGTCTGCAAATATTGTATCTACTGTTTTATCTTCAAATTTTTTTAATACTCTAAATGTATCGCCTTTTATTAGTTTGAAATGTTCTTCATCAAAATAATATTTTCCTGTATACATTATCACTCTCCATTATGTATCATAATTTGTTACTAATATTTCTGATATCTTTCCTCTTCCATTTGAATTTGCATTTATCATTCTACTTGCCTGTATTTGATTTATATTGAATCCTTGATATATATTATCAAAGAAAGTATCTTCTTTATTTATATTTTTTGGATTTGAATTGCTTAACATTAGTTTTGCATTGCGTACATTTAATTCTCCATAAAATATTGCTAATTCTCTCTGATTGTCATCATTAAAATCTTCTTTTGTATATGATGTAAATCCTGATGTTACATTTAATGGTCTGTATGGTGGATCAAAATATACAAATGTGTTTTCTGTTACATATTCCATACTTTTACTATAATCTCCATATTGAAATTGAACATTTTGTATTAATTGTGACAATTGTCTTAAATTCTCTTCATCGCATATTGTTGGATTTTTATAGCTTCCAACTGGAACATTAAATTTTCCATTTTTATTTACTCTATATAACCCATTGAAGCATGTCCTATTTAAGTATATGAATTGTGCTGCCCTTTGGACATTTTGCTCATTTTTTTCTAATTCATAGTTATTGTACTCATCTCTTATATTATAAAAGTAATTTTTTCTTTCTTCTTGTCCTAATTGTAAATATTCTGTTTCCAATTTTTTTAAGTTGGTTATTAATTCTTCTACATTGTTTTTTATAACATTGTATGAATTTATTAAATCTATGTTTATATCAAATGCATATACTTCTTGAATATCATATTTTTGTAATATATCTATTAAAACAGCTCCTCCACCCACAAATGGTTCAATATATCTTTCTATTATTCCATTTTTTAATTCATATGGGTAGAAATTGTTTAGCTGTGGTATTAAACTTCCTTTTCCTCCAGCCCATTTTACAAATGGTCTTATTTTTTGTGACATTTTCGTACCTCTTTATTGTATTTTTTGTAATATTATCACATTTTTAACAATTTATCTACATTTTTACTAATATAATTTTTTATTTTTACTTGCTATTTATGAATTTTTAAGTTTAAATACACAACCGATTGGAGGTGATGAAATGTGAAAGCTAAGACTATACTTTCTTTATATAACGGAGAATATACCTTTATAGAACGACCAGTTACAAAAGATAGTAGATATACAGATAATTTATCTAAGTGCATTTCTATCGAAGATAAGCTTGAAAAAATAGTTGATAAAGAAACTTTTGACCTGATTACTAAAGCATTAGAATATCAAAATGAAATGTCTTCTGTTGAAATGGAAGAAGCTTTTATAGAAGGCTTTTCTTTAGCTGTATCTTTACTGCTGGAAGCACTTTCGAAGAAATAAGTGGATACCCCCCTTACCTATTTCCCGAAATAATTTCTTTGACTCCCCTCGCCGTTCCCCATTCTTTATTTTCTAGAGATTAGAGGCGGGGGTGGTCTTTATATTTTCGGTATACACTTTTTATTTATATTTCAATACTTTTTATTTGTTTTATCCCGATTATCGCAGTAAAAAATAGTAACTACTTATTTAGTAATTACTATCTCTTTCTTCAAGCAACCAATCCAATACATTTATCTTCTTTATTCCATCAAAGTCCGCATCTAAATCATCATCTAATGTTAATATATATTTAGGGTAATTATCATTTATTTTCTTTAATGGAGTTAGTTCTCTATTTAATATTTTGTTATCTTCTTTCCCTTCTCCTCTAGTTGTCAAAGCTACTTGATAGTATATAGTATTTTCAGGCTTTCTGGCTACAAAATCAACCTCTAAATCATCATATTTTCCTATATATACTTCATAACCTCTTCTTAATAATTCAAGATATACAACATTTTCTAATATATGTCCCATATCTTTACCAGAGCCTTGACCTAACATGTAATATCTTAGTCCTATATCTACTGCATAATATTTCTCTTGGGTTTTTAAAAATTCTTTTCCTTTTATATCGTATCTATTAGCTTTAAATACTAAATAACTATCTATTAAACTATCTACATAGTTTGAAATTGTATTATATGATGAATTTTTTTCTATGCCTTCTATATTATCACTTATGCTTTTCATACTAGTTCTATTTCCTATGTTATCATATAAATATTTAGTAACTCTTTCTAATACATTTTTATCTGTTATTCCTTTTCTTTGCATGACATCTTTAAATAAGACTGTATTATATATACCATCTAAAAACATATTTATATTTTCTGGATTTACTTTATATAACTCTACTGCTTGTGGAAATGAACTATATCTTAGATAATTTCTAAATTTTCTTGATATGTCTGTTTTATCTTCAAATGCTAACATATATTCTTTAAATGATAATGGTAACATTTTTATTTCTATATATCTTCCTGTAAGTAATGTTGCAAGCTCTGATGATAGAAGATAAGCGTTTGAGCCTGTTATATATAAGTCTACATCTTTATTTATGAATAAGCTATCTACTGTTTTTTCAAATTCAGGCACATTTTGAATTTCATCTAAAAACACATATGTCTTTTTTCCTATTACTAATCTTGCTTTTATATATTCATACAATTTTTTTCTATCTTGCAATTCTTCATAATCAGCATTTTCAAAATTTATTGATATTATTTGTTTTTCTTCTACTCCATTTTCTTTTAAATAGTCTCCAAATATTTCAAGTAGTGTAGATTTTCCGCATCTCCTAATTCCTGTTATAACTTTTATGATTTGCTGATCTTTGAAATTTTTTAATATCGATAAGTAATTTTCTCTATTTATTCTTTTCATAGAAAATACCATTCCTTTCACTACGCTTCGTTTCATTCATCGCTATCCAAGATTTTCTTTCAGAAAATCTCGTCTATCGAATCACTTTTTAATTCACTCTAAAGGCACACATAATTGAGATAACTTATATTTCTTTCAAATTATATCCTTCTACTATTTTTATTATACTCTTCTTTTATATTATAGTCAAGTTTTTTCAAATTTATGAAAAAACTTTTGTATTCGAGAAACTTTTTTCATTTTCCATCGATATTAATTTATTATTTATATATAGCTCTTTGCAAAATTGATTTACAATTTTTCTCGCTTTTATTTCTCTATTTTATTTAATTCTTCAGTTATTGCCTCATTATATACATATTTCCCATCTATCTTTTCATATACTTCTCCTACTTTTGCATCTTTTGGTAAATCTATATCGGTTATAGAATATGGACCACCATCCCCATGTTCCGATAAACAAACTGATTTATCATCCATTACCCAAGCAAAGTCGTTTCCTTTCCAACTCTTATTGTCTAAAAAAATCTTCCTTGTTTCATATAAGTTATATTCTTCCATCACATCATTTTTTTCATTTGAATTAGGCTCATTTGATATATTCTTTTTTTGATTCATACCTATCCCTTCATTCATAATATTTTTTAGTGCATTTTTTAATTCTTCTATAAATGTGTTTATAAAATCATTATTTTTATTGTTACCAATCTCCTTATTATTGAATAGATTTAAGTCCACAATTTCTCCTCCTATTCTGCTAATTTACTTTCTCCTGTTGCATAATCAATAACAATTCCATCTTGTATATTGTACACATACACATTAAAATGTAGTTTTCCGCTATCTTCAATAGAATATGCCTCTATATTTACTCCATTTGCAAGTTTATTATTACCTTCAAAGTATGGCGTAACTCTGTATAATACATGATTTGATTGATTTTGTTTTAAATAATTATAAACTCTATCTTCAAATTGTTTCATTCCCTTTACATTAAAATCTCTTGTACCTGTCATCAAATTTCTTTTATCCACATCTGCTCCACCAATGCTCCAACCAATTAAATTACATCTATGATATAGGTACTTTCCTGGAACTATATTTATATCATATTGTCTTTGTACAAATCCAGATGGTGTAATTGATGAATAATTATCTTTTTCATCATCTTCATTTGCTTTTTCCCAACTAGTTTTTATCATAGCCATTCCGTACTCTTCCATTTTCTAAATTTGAATAGTATTCATCTATTTGTATATCATTCTCGGAAAATTTAGGTTCGTTATTATTTATCAAGACATATATGTCTCCACTATATTCTGGAATGTTAGATATTTCATAGGAAATTTGGTTATCAGCTATCACATTTTCTTGTTTGTTTTCCTTTTCGGCTTTGATGTATAAACCTGCAAAAATTATTATAATAAATAATACTAATATTCCTACTTTTTCTAACTTATTTCTTTTCATTTATTTCACCCATATATTTAATATCATAACAGTGGATTTTTTTCAAGATTTGCAAAAACTAATAATAGCTTAGAATTCTAACAAAATAGAAATGATTTTTATTTGAATATTCATGATTTTAAAAATTATTAATTGAATTATACAACTTTTATTTTTATATCATGTTTTATGTATAATATCAATAGATTTTGTTAAAATTTACGGAAATCCAATCATTTCATATTATTCTTTGTTCTACTTTAATCTCGTTAAAACTTGCCTAACTACGCCCAGTCTCGCCATAACTGTGACCAAAGTGTGACAATTTTGCCCAAAAACACAACAAAAAAACACTCACTAACATCTAGCAAGTGCTTCATATTTCTTTGGTTGCGGGGGTAAGACTCGAACTTACGACCTTCGGGTTATGAGCCCCAAAAAATCTCCTCCCTTCAATTCAACCTCAAATTTCCAAAACATCCACAATATCCATAGGAGCAATAAAATTATTTTTTTGATTCATTATAGCCTTTTTCAAAGAAGCCTCCCTCAACTCATCATCCGCTTTGTCAATTATCTCGTCATAATCAAACCACTTAACATCTAGTATTTCATCTTTATTAAATTTAATATCTTCATTAACAATTCTCGCATTAAAAATAATTATCATACCTAAATCATCTTCTAAAAGCCTATTTGCAATATAGCATACACCATCTAACTTAACATCACAACCAGTCTCCTCTTTAATCTCTCTTATAGCTCCCTGTTCTAGACTCTCATTAAACTCTAAATGTCCTGCTGGCAAGTTCCATTTACCATAACATTTTTTCTTTGCCTCTTGCACCAAAATATATTTTCCATCTTTCTCAATAACTCCACCCACTATTACGTTCATAAAAATCATTCCTTTCATTATTTAACTCTTATAATAATTTAAATAAGTTTTACAATCTCCTATCTCCATCTCAAATTATACCACACAATCACCCCAATAAAAACACGGTTAATTTTTTAACACTTATGCAAAATTTCTAGTAACAAAAAAATCCCCCAAGGCATTCATAACCTTGAGGGTAAAACTAATATATATTACTCTTTAGCAGAGTTATCTTTATCTTGTTTTCTTTTAACAATTTCAACACAAAGAGTAATTAAACCAAAAACAACTGCAAAAGCAATTAAAATAAATGTATTCTTTCCTATAAAGTTTGTACTCGTATTTACTAAACACTCTTTAAAGATCTTAATACTATAAGTCATTGGCAATAATGGATTTAAAAATCTAAATCCTTTATCAATTGTTTCTACTGGGAAAGTTCCTCCAGCAGCAGCAAGTTGAAGAACTAAAACAATTAATGCTAAGAATTTACCAATATCTCCAAAGTTTCTAATTAAGAACTGAATAATTGTCATAAACACAGCTCCAACTACTCCACATTCTAAGCAGTAAACAGCCATATTAGTTACATCAAATCCTAAACCTAATTTCAAAACTAAACCAGTTAAAATACCATCTGCTAAACCAATTCCTATATAAATTAAATTTTGTAAAATTTTATTATTAGCACTATAATCTAATTTTCCAAATCTATGTCTTTGATCATAATATAAAACAACATAGCACATTAAAGCACCAACCCATAATCCAATTGATAAGAATAATGGTGTAAATGCAATACCATATGAACTAACTTCACCATAATCTTCTTCTTTTATTTCAACTGGATCTGAAACAAAATCGTTTAATCCATCTAATTTTGCAATTTCTGTTTTTGAATCTGTTAAACCTTCATTTATTTCTTTCTTAAATGTATTAACACCATTTAATAATTCTTGACTACCTTCTACAGCTGATTGGCTACCTTGACTTAATTTGTTTAAAGCTTCTTTTACATTTTGTGAACTTTCACTTAAAGTTTTTAATCCACCTTCTAATGATTTAGAACCTGTTTGAACTTGAGTTCCACCTTTTTCTAATGTTTGTATACCTGTTTTTAAACTTTCTGTTCCTTTTTTAACAGCTGTTAAAGATTTTTGTAATTTTCCTATATTTTTCATTAATCCTGTAATTTGTGATGTTCCAGTCTTTAATTCTTTTGTTCCTTTACTAATACTTTGTGATCCTGTTCTTAGTTCTTGACTTTTTGATGATAATTCTTTTGCACCTTGAGAAATTGCTGTTCCACTTGCAGTTATATTACTTTTTGTTTGAGCATCTAAAACTGTTTGAGCATTTTCTGCTAATGCTTTAACTGTTGGATCACTACCTTTTAATGCTTTATTATATTTTATAATAGATTCTAATATTGCATTTTGATTTTGATCTATTGCTTGAACTCCTGCAACATAACTTTGTACATTTGTTGCTAACTTATCAGTATTTGCTGTATATGTTTGAACACCTTTGTCTAATGTTTGTGCCCCTGTATTTAATGTTTCAATTCCTGTTGTTAATGCTGTTATCTTTTCTCCACTATTTTCAGATATTCCTTCTACACCTTTGTTTATTTCTCCTATTGCTTTATCCAATGATGTACTACCTGTATTTAGGTTTTCCATACCTTTATTTACTTGTTCAATACCAGTATTTAAATTTTTACTTCCTTCGTAAGCACTTGTTATTCCATTATCAAATTCTGTATATTTATCATCTAGTTCTCCAATTCCATCTCTTAAATCTACTAATCCGTTTTTTAAACTTGATGTTCCATTATATATTTCATTAGCACCATCTGATATCTTTTGTAAACTTTCTGGTACACTAGCTAATGAATCTGATAAAGTAGAAACAACTTCTTTTCCAACTTTACTTTGTAATTCCATCTCTGTGGCAGTTACAACTTTATTAATAATTTGTGATGCTAAATAGTTACTTTGTTGATTTGGTGAATATGTTATTGTTGCAACTTTTTTGTTTTCCTCTTTAGCACTCTCTAAACATTCCGTAAAGTTACTTGGTATTGTTATTGTTGCATAATATTCGTTATTTTGAAGTCCTTCCATAGCCTCATCTTGACTTACTTCACTAATACTTATAACATCTTTATCTTTAAGTTCCTTTACTAATTCATTTCCTTGGTTTGTATCATTTACACCTTTATCTAGGTTTACGATGGCTATTTTCATATCTTTTACATTTCCATATGGATCCCAATATGATTTTAAATAAAAGAAACTATAAATTAATGGAATACATAAAACTACTATAAAAATAATAATTTTAAAAAATCTCTTATTTTGAATTTTTTGCATTTTTTTCAACTTCCTTTCCTTTTAATCCGTTTAATAAGAAATTTAAGATATTATCTGCAATTTCTTTTTCGTCTAATTGTTTGTAATCCTCACTCCAGTCTATCATTAGTGCAATATACATTTTATATATTAAGAAAGTCATAATATCAACGTTTTCTACTTTTATTTCGTCTTTTTCAATCGCAAGTTCCAATTGTTTTTTTATGTAATTCTGAATTTCTTTATCAATTATTCCTAAATTTTCCTTTAGTTTGTCATTTTTCAAAATTTCAGATTCTCTAAATAACATTTTTAGGAATTCACAATTCTTTTTGTATTTTAACAAGTTACAAATTACTTGATGTACAGTGTCTAAAAACTCAAGATTTTTGTTTTCAACATCTTCTATAATCTTTTTCATGTTGCCTAATTCTTCTTTTATACAGTATTTTAATAATTCTTCTTTACTTTGAAAATAAGTATATACTGTTTTTTTAGTAACTCCTGCTTCACTTGCAATTTCGTCCATAGATACTTTTTTGAATCCATACTTCGTAAACAAACTTTTAGCTGCTACTATTATTTGCTCTTCCTTCATTGATTTTTACTCCTTTCTACACTAGTATACCGTTCTAGTGTATTAGTATACTATTATTTATATGCTTTGTCAATACTATTTGTTCATAAATATCGAATATTTTTCTAATTTATCTTTTTTATAATAATCATATAAACAAAAAAGAAACTATAATTTAAAATTATAGCTTCTAATTATGATTTTATTTATTTTCTTCTTTTTTATTATCTTCTTTATTTTCTATCTCATATCCGTAACCATTTAACATTTTACTAACTGATTTTATAACATCATCTAAATTTTCATCATAGTCATCTTTTACTAAATTAAACATAACAACCTCCATATATAAAAAAGAAACCTTTCTATTTTAGTTTCTTTTATTTTCCTTACTAAATTTATTTAATATTAATCCAACAATATGCACAATTTTTGTTGAATTTTCATTAGCAATTCCTTTTCCAATTGCTTTTCCACTAATTGTGATAGCTGCAACTAATGCACTTATTAGGTATTGAATATTTTCGCTTATCCCAAAACTTTGAGATATTTTTATAGAAACCATTGCACTTAATGCACCACTCAATACTCCACAAATATCACCAACAACATCAGCACATATATTTGCAACTTTTGCTGAGTTTTTTATTAAAACTAATGATTTTTTAGATCCTTCTACTTTTTTAGTAGCTTTTGCATGGAATTCATTTTCATTTGCAACTGTTACTGCAACACCAATTATATCAAATATTATACCTACAAGTATAACCAAAAATAAAATTAATACTGCAAAACAAACTGATAATTTAGAAACTCCATTTGCTGATATATATGAAAAAAATAAAGATAATATAAAAGCTAAAGCAAATACTTGTATTGCCCACTTATTACTTGAATTATCCTTGTTTTTCGAGTCATACTTATCTTTCATATTAAATTTTTTCTCCTTAATTTATATAGTTTAAGATGGTAAAGTCTAAGTAAATTTTACGGTTTAGGTCTAGTCGAATTTCTCTATTCTCTACTTGGCATTACTGCCTTAGCCGTTTCCATTTCAAGAGAACATCCACTATATAAATAGCAGCCACCAGATCACCACTCAAATCCGTACCTTAATCCTTAGACTTTCATGCCTAAATGGCAAACATTCTAGAAGTTTTCCTTAATATACTTTAAATTACTACTAGTTTCTTTTGCAAAAGAAATTTCATATCAAGAACAAATAAAATTTGGCCGGATTTTATTTACTCCGTTAAAATAATCCCAATACTTTCACTCAAAACAGGCTACACTATGTTTTGTGTCTTGGCACTCGACATAGGTTACACTTAAACTTCTATTTAAGTCTCCGCAAAACCAGGGGTTAATATGTATGCCGTTACATATCGCCCTAATTTCTATACTCCCTGAAAATACGCAAAACTGGCATCCCGCGCACAAACAAGAAACTTCAACGATATGCCCTTTAGTGGATTTTTAGCCCCACCCTCATAGTAATTAGTATAACTAGAATAATGCACCATCTGTTATATTATACCAAATCCTGTAAATTTTTCAAGCATCTAACTAGCTAAATCTAGGTCTTTTTTTATTAAATATGTCAAAAAAATTTTTATTTTTCATTTTTTAACACTTTTTTAAATTGATTCTCTTATTTTCTTTGTTTTTCTTTATCTAAAAGCCTATGAACTCTCTTAAAATATTTTTTGTATCTTCCAAGTCACCATCATTTGCAATTTCTAATGTTTTTATATTCGAATATTTTTCTTTTATTTCTTCAGCCATTTCTAAATATTTATTTTGTTGATTTATACTATTTTCGGCTTTAAATTTTGCATACTCTGGAACTGCTTTTCCTTCTCTTTTTAATCTTTTTTCATATAATGTTTCATCTTTTAAATATAAAGTTATATAATAAATTTCGAAATCTAATTTACTAAATTTATCTAGTAATTTTTCATAAACAGGTGTAAATGTATATTCTTTTAAACCTAATCTACAATAATTTTCTTCTGTAAAAAATGTTCTATCAAATAATAAATTTATGCTTGTATTTTGCAACTTCTCTATATATTCTAATAAATCCACATACATTTTTTCGGCTTTTTTTAGTCCTTCCGGTGAACTATCTGCTGTTCCACTTAATCTATATAAATTTGTATATTTTAAACTATGTCTTAAAAAATCAGTTATTGTTGTTTTCCCGGCACCCTGAGCGCCTTCTACCACTATTAATTTTGAATTTGCCATATTTTAGATTCCTCCTTTTTTTATATTATATATTTTAAAATAATATATGTAAAGTTTTTTATAAATTTATTAATATACCATTTTTTTATACATATAATTTAATATGTATATACATATATTTTACAAATTTCGTGCTTTTTCTATTGACTTTATTATATAAAACATTATAAAATTATTTCATAAATTAAAAGGAGGAATTAATATGGTTAAAGAATTTTTCAAAAAAACATTAGAAGAATTAAAAAATCCAGTAACAACAATACTTGAAAAATCTAAAACAGAAACTTTAAAAAAAGGATGTATTAAAGCTGCAATATTATCACTAGTAATGGCTGTTGTAAGCATTTTATCAAAGGTAATAAGTATCTTTTCTAGATATTCTAGTAAAAGTTCTTGGTACAAAAATTACTCAGCTTCAGAGCTATGGTCAAAAAGATGGGATGCAATTGGCGATGCTGAATTATTTTCTAATTTCATTAGATCTTTTATAATTTTTGCATTAGTTATTGCAATATTTGCGCTAATATTATTTGTAATAGCAAAATTAGTTAAAAAATCTAAAGATTATACAGTAACTTTATCTATGGTAAATACAACATTATCTGTTTATGTTGTAGCAATTGTATTAAATCTTATCATTTCTTTAATATATGCACCTTTAGGAATTCTTTTATTATATGCCGTAATAGTATATGCATCATTAAGTCTTATGAGTGCATTTAGAATTTCTTTAGAAGTTGACGATACAAACAAACTTATTTTAGTATCTACAGCAGTTTTAACAGCAGTAGTTTTAATTGCAGCAGTCATTGTTTATGCAATAATTGGTAACTCAATAGCTACAATAGGTTCATCTATGAAAGATTTAGAATCTTTAACAGATTTAATAAAATAATATATAAAAAATCCTCTTTTTTAGAGGATTTTTTATATTAATATTATCATTTAATTTTGGAATTTTTTTTTTTAATTCTCATATAATATATTATATATTCTAAAAAGTATTGACATTAAATAAAAAAAGAGTTATACTAATTAAGTATTAAACATCGCGGGGTGGAGCAGTTGGCAGCTCGTTGGGCTCATAACCCAAAGGTCGATAGTTCGAGTCTATCCCCCGCAACCAAATAAAACTCAGTAATTTTTATAGTTACTGAGTTTTTATTTTCATTAGCCTTTTACAATTTATATGCAATACTATATTTGCAACAAAAAAACTTTGATACAAAAGCCAACTTATGTTATAATAACATTAAATTTTATACTAATTTAAATAAAAGGAGTATAATATGAAAATAGGAATAGATTTAGATGGTGTTGTTTTCGATAGTGAAACAATATTTAGGGTATATGAAGAAATATTTGCAATTGAAAATTTAAACAATAGACCAATAATAAACTTAGAAGAACCTAAATATCAAGGTAGATATAATTGGTCAAATGAAGAACAGAATGAATTTAATAAACAATATTTACTAAAAGGAGCCATAGAAAGTAATTTAATGCCTGGATTTAAAATTATATTTGATAAATTAAAAAAACAAGGACATGAATTTATTGTAATTACTGCAAGAGGTGGTTTTTTTGATGAAATGATTGATATAGCAAAAGAATTATTGGAAAAGAATAATATCAAATTTGATAAATATTATTGGAAAATTTATAATAAATTAGAAATTTGTAAAAATGAAAACATTGATATTATGATAGATGATGACTATAATAATATTGAACAATTAGTAAATGGTGGAATAAAAACATTGTACTTTAGAGATACTAACATGAAAAAATTACCTGAATCAAAATTAATCCACGAAGTAAATAACTGGGGAGATATTTATAGATATTTTTATAATTTAAATAACTTTTAAATTAACAAAAACCTCTTCTAATTAGCAGTGCCATATTAGAAGAGGTTTTTATTTATACTTACTTATTTAACACTTATATATTTTTTAATCTTTTCAAATTTAGCTTCACCTATTCCACTAACATTCTTAATATCCTCAATTTTTAAAAATTTTCCTTTTTCTTTTCTATAATTTACTATTTTACTGGCAATTGACGGGCCTATTCCAGGCAAAGTCTCTAATTCAGTTTGACTCGCACTATTAATATTAACAATACTTTGTTTCTTTTGTTGTATATTATTACTGTTACTTACAGTAGGAACTGTTTCTTCTGTAACAGTTTCTTTATCATTTAAATTAGGCACATTTATTTTCATACCGTCTTCCACAACTTGAGCCAAATTTATTTTTGATGTATCTGCATTTGTAGTTGCCCCTCCCGCTTTTTCTATTGCATTAAAAATTCTATCACCAGATTCTAACTCAATTATTCCTGGATTATTAACTTCACCAGTAATATGTATAATCACTTTATTATCCTCTTTGCTTTCTATAATACTATTTTCTTTTATAGTATTTTCTTCTTTTATCAAAATATCATTTACCATATCCGTTCCTGTATCCTCAAAATAAAAATTATTATATAAAAAATATATTATAATTCCTATAATTATTATAAACACTATTATTATAATTTTTTTATTATTTTTAAAATTATTCATTTTTTCCTCCTTATATTTTATTTATATATTTTTAGTAAAAAGATTGAATTTTGTCTAAAAATAATATATATTATCTTTAGATTTTTTTTAGGAGATTTTAAGATGAGATTCAAAAGATTATTTGTTTTTTTATTAACAACATTTTTACTTTTATTTAATTCATATAGCTTTGCTACTGATTCTAATAGCAATTCTAGTTTATTTATAAATTCTGAAGCTGCTATTCTAGTAGACTCTTCAACTGGAAAGATTCTTTTCGAAAAAAATGCGAATCAAAAAATGTATCCAGCAAGCACAACAAAAATATTAACAGCTATACTTACTTTAGAAAATTGTGAATTAACAGATAAAGCAACTGTTAGCTATAACGCTGTTATGTCTGTACCGTCTGGCTACTCTAATGCAGCATTGCAAATAGGAGAAGAATTAACAATAGAAGAACTTTTGCAAGTTTTATTAGTTCATTCTGCAAATGATGCAGCAAATGTTTTAGCAGAACATGTTGGGGGATCTATTGAAAGCTTTGCATCAATGATGAATACCAAAGCTCAAGAAATTGGTTGTAAAAATACTCATTTTACAAATCCAAGTGGTAAACACGATGATGATCATTATACAACTGCTTATGATTTAAGTCTAATAGCTAGATATTGTATGAAAAATAGCACATTTAGATATATGGTTTCTCAAAAAACATGTCATATTAACGCAACAAATAAATATGATGAAAGAACCTTTACAAATACAAATGATTTATTAAAAGTAAATAATACAAATAGAAAAGATAATTATTATTACAAGTATGCAATTGGTATTAAAACAGGATATACAAGTCAGGCTAAAAATTGTCTAATTTCTGCAAGTAATAAAGATGGTTTTGAAACATTAGCTGTAGTTTTGGGAGCAGCACAAACAAACGATGGCTTAAGTGCAAGATATATTGATTCTAAAAATCTTTTTGAATATGGATATTCAAATTACACAATAAAAAAATTAAAAAGTAAAGATGATAAAATAACAGAAGTTGATATAGCCAAAGCTACTAAGGAAACAAAAAAATTAGATTTATCAATTTCACAAGATATAACAGTACTAATAAAACAATCTGAAATAAATAATAACATTTTACCTACTATAAATATAAATAATAATTTAACTGCTCCTATTTCAAAAGGAACTATAGTAGGAAAGGTAAAATATGTTGTTGATGATATAGAATATTCTGCTGATTTAATTGCAGCAAATGATGTAGAAAAATCAACTTTTACTATACAATTAATACAAATAATTTTATTGTTAATAGTATTATTTGTTATATATAAGTTAATTTCATTTAAGAAAAATAAAAAGAAAAGAAAAAAATTAATGTATTAATAATAAAAGAAGTTCTTCTTTTTAAGAGAACTTCTTTTATTAATTCTCTGATATAAATAATTTTAATATAATAATTGTTTTTCTTAATCATTATTATTTTGAGTTTTTTCTAAAATCTCTTCTAAATTATACTTTTGTCTTTCTGATTCTATAAAAATATTAACAATTACTTCGTTATAATCAAGTAAAATCCAACTACCTGTATTATAACCTTCAATCTTTCTTGGCATTATATTTTCTTTTTTTAAATCTGTATCTAAATTATCAGCTAATGCTTTAATATGTGTACTTGATGTACCTGTTGCAATTACAAAATAGTCTGCAAGTGAACTTTTATCTTTAACATCATATGTTAATATATTTTCTGCTTTTTTATCACTTAATATCTTTTCTATTTTTTTTAATAATTCATCTTCCATTTTTTTATTCTCCTTTATAATCTTTTCCTATTATAATAGTATAATCAATTGTGCTTGAACTATTATAACTATTTTCTATTGTTCCTACTCCTAATACATCTTTTATATCATTAGAAATAGTTATACTACAATTTTTTTTGTTTTTTATTTTTGTTTTTGTTATAGTACTAGTCGTACCCGTTTTATATACATTGTAACCTTTTTGCTTTAATTGATTTGTAGCTTTTGTTAAATTAATACTTTTCCCGCTTCCATTTAATAATTCTATTCTTATATCGCTTTGGGTTGATAATTGTGTAGACACATCATTTGTTTGAGTTATTTCATTATTTTCATTATCTAAAGTAATATTATCAGAATAATATAACTCTTCAACAAGCTGTTTAGTTTCTTTTTTGTTATAATTAAAGAACCATAATCCATTTATTTTTTCTGGCTCACCAGGCAATGTGGTAGATTGTAATTGGCTTATATCATACTCTATAATATATGGAATATAATCTTTAGCATTATCTACATTTATATTTGTCTGAACATTTTTATAAGCTATATCTATTAATTCATTTATTTTAAATATATTTTTTAAATTTATAGTTTGTTTTAAAACCTGTGTTAAAAATGCTCTTTGAGTTTTCATTCTACCTATATCATTATTTCCATATTCAGAAGAATATGTTGTTCCATTGTTATTGTGTCTAAATCTTACAACTTGTTCAGCCTGATTACCATTTAATTTTTGCATACCTGATTTCAAATGTATATGCAAATCTTGAGTAGGATCATCATAATCCATATCTATTGGAACATCAAAGTCAACTCCACCAATTGCATTTACCAAATCAACAAGTGCTCCAGTTTCTATAACAACATAATATTTTATATCTAGTCCAGTAATTTCATTTACTTCTTCTAAAATCTTGTCCGGCCCTTTCTGATATAATGAATTTATTTTATCATACGAATCTGCTTTATTCCTATTAGTACCTATATAAGTATCTCTAGGTATAGAAAGCAAATTAGCTGTTTGGTTTTTAGGATTATAAGATGCAACTATTATTGTATCTGTTAATTTAGATGATATATCTGTGCTAACTCCTAATAGTAGCACTCTAAACTCTTCTAAATGTTCCTTTGTTTTAGCATCATGGCCTATTGCAGTTGCTATCATTCCACTCAATCCCCAACCGTTTTTATATGTGCTATATGCAACATATGATGCTATTATTATGCATATAATTAAAATTATTATTAAAAAAGTTTTTAATCCTTTTTTCTTATTCACATTATTTTTAGAATTATTTTTGTATCTATTATTGCTTTTATGTTTATAATTTGTTTTATTTTTCTTTCTAGAATTTAAATAATTTAAATTTTCATTTTTGTCCAAAAAATCAACTCCTATTTAGTTGCTAAAAATATATATTTATTAAAATATAATATTTAAAATTGGATTATTGTAATAAATATATTTTGTTATAACAGATGTATTTATTACTGAAACTATATTAGAATCCTTTGTTATTGAAGAAATAAAATATATAATTGCTAATACTGCTAATACTATAATTATTCCTTCTAGTACTCCATAGATTGTTCCTCCTACTTTATTAAACTGTTTTACTATAGGTAATTCTGCTAAAGAATTTGCAAAAAATGCTATAACAATTAGTACTATTCGCAATATTATAAATAATGATACCATAATAATTATTCCGACAAGATTTTCTGAAAGAGATTTTGCAGTTGTATTTACCACATCATTTTGTATATTCTTCTTAGTATTTTCTACATATTTATCAATTGTTTTGTTTTCTGAAGAATTTTCTACTTCTACTGTTCCCTTTTCTATTATTACATTTGCTATTTTTTCATCTAATTCTGTATTATTAATTACCACATTGGTAATTGGTCTATACAATATTACAGTTAATATTATAGCTATTAAAAACGCAAAAACATTGAAGATTACTTTTACTAATCCCTTTTTATACCCCAAATATATACTAAGCGCTAGTATACAAATAAATATTATATCTATTATTATTCCCATTTTTGCCTCCTATAAATTAACAATCTCAATTCTATCTCTGTAAATTATTCCAGCAATCTTTCCTGATAATACCACATTAGTTATTTCTTGGTTTGCTATATATTTTTTTATTAACCATCCATTAGTATTAATAAAATGTATTTCTGTTCCAAAATTCAAACCTATTATATCATCATAAGTTACTATATCTTTTGCCACACCATCTGCATTATATAAATTTTCCTTTTTGTTTGTAGTATTCATTATTTTTACAACTGAATCAGCAGTAAATAAACCTGATGATTTTTCTTCTACGCTCACTACATTATTAGATAATTTAATAGACATAAATGTTGTTTTTTTATCACCTATTGTCACTAAACTAGTATTTTCATTATTATTAATTAAATCAATTCCATCATTGTACTTACAAATCAAATTATTTTTATCTTGATACCTTAAATTAGTTATTAATCTATTAGCATCTGCTTTGTATATATATGTAATTGAATCATCTAATCCTGTATTAGATTTATCATTTGCTTTTTCTATGGATATTATTTTTACATTTGATTGTATATATGATCCAGAACTATCTATTTCTGCTATTGCTAAATATTTATTATCATTAGAAATACTTGTATCTACTACTCTTGTACTTGATAAAAATGTAACAAATTTTCTTTCTCCATTTGGGTTATAAAAATTTATTACTGTTTTATAACTTGTATCTGTTATGACTATTGCAACATATCCATTTTTATTAACATGTATTTGAGAAATATTTCCATCTACTTGTCCTTTCCATAATATTTCTGTACCTGATATTACATATACTTCTTGTCCTTTCTCTTCTGCAATAACAAGAAATTTATTGTTAGACTTAAAAATAGCATTATTTATTTGTACATCTAAACTTTTTTCTTCTTTTCCATTATCATTATAAATTTTCAATGTATTATGATTTAATACAGCAATATTTTTATCATAAGCATATATTTTATAATTATTTTCAGAATCTAAGTCTATAGTTGAAACATTGTTTTGATTTATCTCTTTTCTTAAAATATTTTTATCTATCCAATTTCTGGCATCTTGACTTGATATATATAAGCAAAACAATACAATTAATACAATAATTAATATCAAAATATATATTGTAATCGATATCTTTTTCTTGTTTAATTTTTTAACTGGCACTTTATCATTCCAATAATCCTTCATTTGTTTCTCCTCAATTTATATTAGTATACTTATATCAGTTTTTGTAATTTTTTTCAATATTTTATCCTATTTTTTTAATATAATTTTATAAATTTGATATATTCCTAATAGGCCAAAAAAAGGATAAATTACTACAATCAAATTTGAAAATCCTATTTTTGAAATTGGAACACTAGTTATGCACATAATTAATGCAATTTGTGTATAATTAATTTTGTCTTTTGATATATTTTCTAATAAGCTCACTCCTATTGATATACTAGTCGTAAATATTGATGATAATATAATTAAACCATATAATTTTTTTAGATTTTTAAAAAAATTGCTTATAACATAAACTACTGGCATTTCCAACTTAGCAACATCTATATCAATTCTTGTAAGCATAAAAAATATACAAACTGATATTATTAATATTATTCCCCCACTTATAATAGCTGTTAATTGTGCTTGTTTTTTATTTTTTATAATCTTACTTAAAGTTATTAATACAGGAATTAACAATATTGAATTATAACTACAATATAAAATGCTACTTATAAACCAACCGTAATTCTTTGCTACTGTAATTGAACTAATAGCACTTTCCAAATCTAATTTAATAAAATTCATAATACCTACTGTTGTTATAAATATTATTAATATAGGCGTTAATATTTCGTTTACTTTTATTACACCTTTAACACTTGTCATAAGCACAATAAAACTTAATAATGCAATAATAACGCATCCAATTAAATTGTTAATTTGTAGCTCCTGTGCAAAATAAGCACCAAATCCTGCTACCATGATATAGAATGTTATTAATAAAAATATATTAATAATATTATTTAATACAAATTTAACATTTAAATATTTTCTACTTAATTTATTTTGTATAATTTCATCTAAAAATTCCTTGTAATTTTCTATATTTTTATTTTCTATTAATATTTTTAAAACTTTGTACATAATTATACTAAGTAAAACACTACAAATTACCAAACCTAATAATCCTTTTATTCCATAAGAATAAAAAAATGTATATATCTCTTGACCAGATGCAAAACCAGCTCCTATAACCGTTCCTATAATTACAAATACTATTTTTATTACATTATTCATAAAAAACTCCCATTATATTTTATGGGAGTTTTTACAAAAATATTCTATTTTTTTCTTCTTCTAACTTGCCATACTACAATTCCTATTATAATAATTAAAATAGGTACTACAAATACTATTGTTAATATTATTGAATATTCTTGATTTGTCATTGTAAAATTCTTTGTATTTGTATTTTTTCTTATAGTTAAGCTTACATCACTATTTGTTAAATATAATGCTGTATTTAAAGCAATGTCTTTATTATTATATAAATCAATCCATCCATCTGTATACATTTGTGTATAAGGTATACTAGAAGCAAAATAATCATTAGAATACATAACTAATTTTGATGTCTTACTATCTTCATCTGTACCAATTTTTTTCTCAAACAATGCCCCTAGAGTAAATTCACCTTGTTCATCAGAGTCTATTTTACTAGAAGAACTTGATGTAAAATCTGATCTATATAAAGCTGTACTATCTGTACTTATAATATTTGTTTTTGTAACATTTAAATTTTTAAGTGTATCATCATCTGATATATTTATCTTTGTACAATCTAATAATACTGATTTTAAAGTTTCTGTTCCTGTTACCTCATTACTTTCAATATTTAATACAAGTGCATCTAAATATCCACTTAAAGTATTTTTAGAATTTGTTTCTATTACATAACCAGGTGTAAATGCTTTTATTCCGTATACATCTAATACTCTTTGAACATTAGGCATACTTAATTCTTTTCCATATGCTCCTTGTAACCACAAAATATTTCCACCATTATTAATATAATTTATAATTTCATCTGCTGTTTGTGCTTCAAAATCCTTTAATGGTGATACTATCAACAAAAGTTCACAATCTTCTGGCACTTTACCTGTCACTAAAATATCTAAATCTTGTACATTTAAAGCTTCTTGCCCCATATAATTACTTAATCCACTCATATATTTATCAATTGTAAAATATTCTTGACAGTAGCTATCTAACACATATACATTTGATACCTTAGTAGCAACTAAATTAGTAATAGCAGATGTTACTTTTTCTTCTGTTAAGTCTATTGTATCATATGAACTATAATCATATGTATATAAATCACTACTTGATAACTTTTTAAATTTATCATTTCCTTCAACAACAATAACTCCACTATCATTTGATGAAACACTATATTTTTGTGCTAAATCAGTTCTTGTATTTATATCAACTAATTCTACATTTATATTCTTGTTTATATTTTCATACTGCATTATTAATTTATATGCACTATCATTTTCTGTATAATTTATTAAATATATATTTATTTCTTTGTCTATATTTTTTAATTTATTTTTAGTTTCTTGAGTAAGTGAATTTACTCCTTCAGAAGTTACATCTATAGGATTTAAATTTAAAGATTTCATACCCGTTGTTATTAAAACAAATATTGCTACAAATATTGCCATTAATAATACTGTTGTAGCTGTTTTTACAAGCCATTTTTTCTTAATAACTGTTATTACTTTTTTAAATCCATTTAAAATTTTCTTAAATACTTTTTTCACTTTTATTCTCCCTTCAAATTATTGTATACTTTTTCTTCTTTGCAATACTATTATTGTTAAAATTAAACACAAAACTGTAAATGAAATCATAGTAACAGTATCTGCAATATTAATTTGTCCATAAGGAAATCCTGAAAATATATTTATTAAAGAAAAATTATCAAAAATTGAGCTTACTCGTGGTAAAAACCATGATGCTATAAAAAATCCTACAGTAATTACAAACGCTACAATTTGATTTTCTGTAATACTTGATGCAAATATACCAAATGAAATATATGCCATTGCTAATAATAAAAAACCTAATAAAGTACATAATGCAATTGGAATATTTGGCATTGAAAAATATGATAACACTGCAAAATATAATAATGTACATATTTCTGTAATTACAACAACTATCGTTGCAGCTATAAATTTAGCTATTACAATTTTAGTCAAACTAAGTGGTGATGTAACTAATAATTGTTCTGTACCATTTTTTCTTTCTTCTGAAAAGGCTCTCATTGTTATTACAGGAATAACAAATGTTAATACTGTAGCTCCAGAAAAGAAAATATATTCAAAATTATTTGTTCTATAATAATTTAATATTTCTGAACTAAATATCAAACTCATCATTATCAAAAAAAGTCCTATAAAAATATATCCTATTGGTGATAAAAAATAACCTTTTAACTCTTTTTTTATTACTGCTAACATTTATTTATCTCCTCCTTCTATTAATTTAATAAATGCATCTTCTAATGTACTATCTGCTTTCTTCATTTCAAATATTGTTATTCCTTCTTTAGCAAACACATCAAATATTTCTTTTCTTAGGTCTTTACCTTCTTCACCAACAATCATATATTTCTTTGTTCCATCTTCATTGTCTTCAATGTATTTAATATCTTTAATATCTTCTATTTTATTTTTCATTTCATTTATCTTATTATCTTTATCTTCAATTGTTATATATATTGAATTATCATTTGCAACTTTTTCTTCTAAATGTTTAGGAGTATCTATTGCTACAATTTTTCCTTTATTTATAATTATTACTTTGTCACAAATTTGACTAACTTCTGACAAAATATGTGAACTTAAAATTACAGTATGTTTTTTTCCAAATTTTTTTATCAAACTTCTTATTTCTGTTATTTGTTTTGGGTCTAGTCCAACTGTTGGTTCATCTAAAATTAATATCTCTGGATCACTTACTAATGTTCCTGCTAAACTAACTCTTTGTTTATATCCTCTAGATAAATTTTTTATTAATTTATTTTGAACATCAAATAATCCTGTTTCTTTTAATGTTTTTTCTACTTTGTCTTTTCTTTCTTTTCTCTTTACATTTTTAATTTCTGCCATAAATGTAACAAATTCTTTTACTGTTAAATCAGAATACAATGGTACTCCCTCTGGCATATATCCAATTTTACGTTTAGCTTTTTTAGGTCTTTTTAAAGTATCAATATCGTCCACCAAAATTTTCCCATCTGTTTGCTCTATAAAACCTGTTATCATGTTCATTGTAGTTGTTTTCCCAGCACCGTTTTCTCCTAATAGACCAACAATTTCTCCTTTTTTTATTTCAAAGCTGATATCATCTACGGCTACAAAGTTTCCGTATTTTTTTGTAATATTTTGTACCTTAATCACAAAAGATTCCTCCTTCTTTTTATTCTTTGTAAATATTACCATTTATAATTTTTATTGTAAATATATTTCACATAATTTTCACAAATTTTAACATTAATTATTCTATTTTTTCTTAATTCCGTAAGAGTTTTAAATTTATTATTCTTTTGTTGCATTTATATTTAACATATTGAATATTTATTAATAAGCTTTATTTTAGGAGGAATCTATGGATTTTATCTATTCTTTTTTTATTGCATTTTCTTTTATATTTTTTTCTGAACTTGGTGATAAAACTCAATTACTTGTTTTGTCTTTTTCATCAAAAAGTAAAACAAGCAATATATTATTAGGAATTGCTATAGGAACATTTTTTAGTCATGGATTAGCAATTTTATTTGGAAGTAAAATTGGAAATTTAGAAAATCAAAATTTGCATTTTATTCTAAAACTTGCAACATATATAACTTTTCTTTTGTTTGGAATAATTGGTTTTTTACCTAAAAAGAATGAAGCTTTTAAAGAAGAATCAAATAACAATAACTTTTTGAATAAATCTAAATTGCTATCTTTAAATTATATTTTTATTGTAGCAATTAGCATTGTGATTGGAGAATTAGGTGATAAAACATTTTTAGCTTCTTTAGGTTTAGGAATTCAATATCCTAATTATAAAATACCACTAATTTTAGGTTCTATTACTGGCATGGTATTAAGTGACTCATTAGCTATCTTTTTTGGAAAATTATTAGGAAGCAAAATATCTACAAAATTTATTGAATTTATTTCTAATTGTATTTTCCTTTGCTTTGGATTAATTGAATTATTTTTATTGTTTATAAATAAAGTATAATATTTATTAAAGTGCAAAAATTTATAAAATAAATTTTCTGTGTAATGTACTTATATATATTAGAAAATTTATATAATTTTCCCAATATATAAAAAACTCAAATTTTAAATAATTTGAGTTTTTTATTATTTATTTTCTATTAAATCTCTAATAAAAATTTCTTTGCCATTATTTTTTACTCTTAAATTAGGAAAAGTTTTTAAAACCTTTTCTGTTGGAAAAAGTTGCTCTCCAATATTTTGTAAATTTTTTTCAATATAATTTTCTGTTTCTATTTCATTATTTGATAATACTACATTATTTTTACAAACCTCAATTGCATAAATTGTACAAAAAGTATCTAATGTTAAAAATATTATTAATGCTATTTCTAATTTTTTTCCAAAGTATTGAGGTATTAAATTTATTAATTTATCAATTAAAGGTTTAACTATTTCTATTACCAATATAGATAACATTCCCCAAAATATAGAATATGGAATACAGATCCTACCATTTAAATTTTCTGCAATATATGAATATTCCCAAAATCTTATTCCATAAATTGCTTCTAATCCAAAACTTAATATATATTCTACAACACTACCTAAAATTGTCCCCGTTATAAAAAGTAATAACCAATTTTTTTTATATCTATTTAATGCATATATTAAAACAACTGCTCCAACTCCATAAACAGGACAAAATGGCCCCCATATCAATCCTTTTCTACTTTCAATTACACCAGTTGTTATATAACAATATAATGTTTCTATTACCATTCCTAATATACTAAATACAATAAAATACCATATTAAATTATACATTTTTGTTTCTTTTGTTTCTTCCATTTCTTCCTCCTGTAATCTTATTAAATTTTACTATAAAAAAAATTTTTTGGCAATTGTTGACTTTATTATTTTTTTGTGTTATTATATATGTTGTGTTAAGGAACTTGGGTCAGTAGCTCAGTTGGATAGAGCACAGGCCTTCTAAGCCTGGGGTCGGGGGTTCGAACCCCTCCTGGCTCACCAAAAAACTAGTATTTATTAAAATACTAGTTTTTTTATTTTATGTAATAATATTTAATTATTGATTTTTAAGTTTTATTATGTTACAATTTCTTCACTATATAATATAAAGGAGGTTTTGTTATATGAACAGACAAACTCGCAGACATCCAGTTCACCCTCTTCTTCCTATTATGTATCCATCCAAAAAGCGGATTCCGGATTACAAGGAGAATCTGTATAAGGTAGATATTAAAAGATCTACTCTTAGAAACAGAAAAATATAAAACAATTAACCTCTAAACAGTTATATATTATATAACTGTAATCCTTATATTTTACTGAGGATTAAAAAAGACTTTGAAATTCAAAGTCTTTTTTCTATATTTTTATTCCTGCCAAAAAGCTTTATAAGTTTTATAAGCAGAATAAATATCATACTTACTTGTCACTTCATATGGAGCATGCATTGAAAGGACTGGAACACCACAATCAATTACATCTACACCTTTGTTAGCTAAAATGTAAGCTATGGTTCCTCCACCACCAATGTCAACTTTTCCAAGTTCTGATATTTGATATTTAATATCATTTTTCTCTAAAACATTTCTAATCCATGCAACATATTCTGCGTTTGCATCAGAAGCACCAGATTTTCCTCTTGCACCAGTATATTTATTAAGTCCTATACCTCTTCCTAAAAATCCTGCATTATTTTTATCGGAAACGCTTGCATATATTGGGTCAAATCCTGCATCAACATCTGAAGATAACATTTTTGAATAACAGAATACTTTATCTAATAAATTAGGTCTATTTTCTCCAATTTTATTTAATAATTCTGATATAAAATAATCAAACATATGAGATTCCATTCCTGTATTTCCCATACTTCCTATTTCTTCTTTGTCTGCTAATATGCATATAGCTGTATTTTTTACATTTTGTAAATGCATCATTGCTTCTAGTGATGCATATGCACAAACTTTATCATCTTGACCATATGCTGCCACCATGCTACTATCAAATCCTAAACTTCTAGCTTTAAATGCTGGAATTAGTTCTATCTCACTACTTAATAAATCTGTTTCTGTAATACCATATTTATCATTTAAAAGTTTTAATATATTTAATTTAACTCTATCACTTTCTTCTTTATTTTCATAAGGAATACTTCCTATTAATAAATTTAAATCCTCTCCATCAATTGCAGTACTTAATTTTTTTTGCATTTGATCTTGAGCTAAATGTGGCAATAAATCTGTTATTGTAAATATCGGATCATTCTCATCTTCACCTATATTTACAGTTATTTTTTCTCCATTTGCTTTTACTATAACTCCATGAATACTAATAGGAATTGTTGTCCATTGATATTTTTTTATTCCTCCATAATAATGTGTTTTAAAATATGCAAATCCACCATCTTCATATATTGGATTTGGTTTTAAATCTAATCTAGGTGAATCAACATGTGATCCAATAATATGCATTCCGTTTTCAATTTTTTCTGATCCTATTATTGCTAAATACATACTTTTATCTCTATTTATAAAATATACTTTATCTCCAACATTTAAAGAATCAAATTCTGATATATCCCTATATCCATTTTCCTTAGCTTTTATTTTGGCTTGTGCTATAAATTCTCTTTCTGTTTTAGCTTTATTTAAAAATTTCATATATCCATCGCAAAATACAAATATCTCATTTTTTTCTTCAGGGCTAATATCTTCCCATCCAACTTTTTTCTTATTAAAAAGTTTGTCTGATAATTTTTCTTCCATACATTTACCTCCTAAATTTTTTTACAGTATATCACTTTACTAATAATTTTTCCATATATTTTCGAATTTATTCCAATATTTAGGTAATACTAATGAAAAGGAGGTTTTTATATTGAAATCTTATTGGATTGATACATCAGAAAATTTGAAAGATCTATCTTCTCTAACCGAAGACATATCTGCTGATATATGTGTAATTGGTGCTGGAATGTTTGGACTAACTACAGCTTATTACTTAACAAAAAAAGGATTTAATGTTGTCATTATTGATAAAAATAATATTGGTGAAAAGGCAAGTGGATATACAACTGCAAAAATTACAAGCCAACATGGCTTAATTTATAATTATTTAATTGAATCTTTTGGGATTGATTTTGCAAAAAAATATTTAAATGCAAATCAAGATGCAATTAATAATATTAAATCAATAATTGATATGGAAAACATAGATTGTGACTTTAAGTATCAAGATAATTTTGTGTATACCAATGATTTAACTGAATTACCAAAAATAGAAAAAGAGGTAACTGCTGTTAATTCTTTAAATTTTAATGCACAATTTGTATCAAATATCGAATTACCAATAAAAAATTTAGGAGCTATAAAATTTCCTAATCAAGCTCAATTTCATCCAAGAAAATATATGTTAGGCTTGGCTAACTGTATATTGCAAAATAAAGGAAAAATATTTATTAACACAACTGCTACAAATGTTAAACAAGGCAGTAACAGTTATATTGTTTATGCAAATAAAAATAAAATTTTATCTAAATATGTAGTTTTAGCAAGTCATTATCCTTTTATAAATATTCCCGGATTTTATTTTACAAAAATGTACCAAGATACTTCTTATGTAATAGGTGTAAAAACAAACTCTAAACTTTTTAATGGAATGTATATTAATGCTGAAAGCCCTACATTTTCATTTAGAACAGCACAATATAATAATGATAAGATTTTACTATTTGGAGGTGTTGGGCACAAGACTGGACAAGGTGCTAATATTCAATCAACATATGATATTTTGGAAAAAGAAGTTAAAAAAATCTATCCAAATAGTCAAACTCTTTATAGATGGAATACAAGAGATTGCATAACATTAGATAAAGTTGCATACATTGGTCATTTTTCTAATTTAATGCCAAATATTTTTATTGGTACAGGTTTTAATAAATGGGGAATGACTACATCAAATGTTGCTGCAAATATTATTTGTGATTTAATTAATAATAACAAAAATGAATATGAAGATATTTTTTCTTCAACTAGGATGAGTCCAATAAAAAATAGATGGGAAATGAAAAATATTTTAAAAGAAAGTTCTTATTCATTATTAATAAATAAATTAAAAATTGCGCCAGATAAATTAAATGAGATTGAAAATAATTCTGGAGGAATTATCGATATAAATGGATCTAAAATTGGAATATATAAAGATATTAATGGAAAAATTTATGCAGTTAAGCCTATGTGTACTCATTTAGGCTGTTTGCTTTCTTGGAATAATTTAGACAAAACATGGGATTGTCCATGTCATGGATCTAGATTTAATTATGATGGAAAAAATCTGTATGACCCAGCTCTTAAGGATTTAGAAATTTTTAATGTAACCTGCTAAATTTTAATGTTTTTTTGTTTTTTTGTTGACTTATATCTTCCTTTTTGCTACAATACCAATATAAATCATATATTTATATGCTTTATTTTTTGTTTATTGAACTAGATTCCTTCTTAACTGGCTATCTAGTTCTTTTATTTATATAATTTTTTTATTTTTCATATATAAAAAATATCTTTTCATATAATTTTTATTATATAAATTTTACAAATTGCTATAATGCTATATTATTACTTTTAGGAGGGAAAGACATGGTTACTACATCAAAAGAAAAAGTACGGGAGCTAATTAATGAAAAAGGAGGATTTGATAATTTTTTAAAATATTATTCCTCTAATAATGTTACAGAAGAAGAAAAAAAGGAATTAGATAAAATTTTATTTTTTGATGGTTACTTTTCTTTGTTAGCAGCTCTCTATTATGCATCATAATAGTTTTTCTGCAAATTATTATATAATAGAAATCTTTAAAACTTTCTACTATATAAAAAGGACCTTGTGTACAAGGTCTTTTTATTTTTTAATTAATTAATTCTTAAAATCAAAAAAATTATATAAAACCTTTATTTGTAATTTAAAATATTAATAACTTGCACATAAAAAATTATATTATTATATTAACTTACTTTTTTACAATATTTTAAACATATCCAACCTGATTTTGTTAATCCCCAATCACCACTTGTTCTAATTACTGTACATATAACACCTTTTCTATAGCCATTATATTGTCCACCTAATCTTCTGTTTTGTAATTTTGCATTTTCAGATAATTGCCTATAACTTTTTCTAGAATATTTTGTACTAGCTCCATTTCTCACATTTATATTTGTTATTACTTTATATTTACCAATACTATACTTATTGTATTGTCCTTCAACATAATCTTTTGATATTAATACATAATTATTTGTTAAATAATTACTTGAAACCCATTCATTTGTTCCTATTTTACTCCAATCTCCCATTGTTTCAATAACAATTACTTCTGTTCCTTTTGTAAGACTACTAACAATTGTCCCATTTGGTTCACTTCTTACATTTAAATTTTTATTTTTTGTATTTACATACATTTTATATTTCTTATTATTATCACTATTATTATTTTTATTTTCTAAGTTTCCTTCATCATTTGAAAACACCCAAAAATGTTTATAATTAGAATATCTCTTAAAATTCTCTTCTGTTAAATATTCACTATTTCCATCAACTCTTACATTTGCACTTTTACGACTAGCTGTATTGAATTTTCCTTTATATAAATATGAGTCATAAACTCTTATAATTTTATTATTATTTGAAACTAGCATTATATAATGACCACCTGTTGTAAATAACCCGCTTCCTACTGAACATGCTATATAATACTTACTTGTTCCTGAATTATTTTTTTGTTTCAAATACTCCATTGCTTTATCAAAAGAATTTATACTATAAAATTCTGAGAACTTAAAATAATCAGCTACAAAAGAATAAAAACTCCAAGCTGTTCCACTATTAGCAGTTCTATATCCATTGTCTACACTTAATCTTGCCATTGTAGTAGGTAATATTGCACCTTTTGCACTTGAAACAATCATTGCAGCAGTTGTTGGTCCACAAGCACTAGTTTTCATTGTTTGAGCCTTATTATTTATACTAGAATACATTATATTAGCCCATCTACCATCTGCTTGATTATAATATGTTAATCCTTGATATTTACCTAATAAAGATAAACCTTCACCTGTATGATCTCCCTCATAACTTATATTTTCTTGATCAACTATTGCATCTGTTTCTAATGCTTCATTATCTGTTATATTTTTTTCTTCTTGTTCTGTACTTTCTATTTCTTCAGTAGTAGATAATTTTTCATTTCTATTTACTATTTCTTTTGTTTGCTCAGATAACTTTTTTGTTTCCTCTGATATTATAATTTCA